>Ga0007792_10000439_pt1 | contig 14975 bp, 15 predicted proteins | sample CryBogmetaGMA6M_FD_60371 | JGI IMG/M metagenome (GOLD analysis project Ga0007792, IMG submission 60371) | Freshwater microbial communities from Crystal Bog, Wisconsin, USA - MA6M | ecosystem: Environmental > Aquatic > Freshwater > Lake | place: Crystal Bog, Wisconsin, USA | collected 2009-07-06
GGTGTCGTCGATGTAGGTGTCGTCGGTGTAGGTGAAGTAGCTGTCGGAGTTGAGTTACCAGGGGTAGGCGCTGGATACTGTGGAAAAGGTTTACCATCTGAACACATGTCTGGAGCACCAGCGGCAGTGTGATTCGGAGCATCTAGAGTGCTTAGTAGAGTGGTTCCTGAGGCAAAAGCCGCTTCGCCGCTTTCACGACCATGCATGACGACCTTGGCATTGCCAGCAGTAGCAGCCGCTGCGACACTTTCAATATGTTTCCTAGTATCGATGTTTCTACTAGCTGATTCGACATATTGTAAGGCACAGCATAGAGCTTGCTTTTGTTTTTCGAAAAGATCCGACATAGTAACTAGCCAAAATTCTACCACAGCCTCGTAACTACTTCGAAGATATTCGACTTTACGATCATAGAGATTTTTTATCGGGTCTGTTATCTGATTTAGATTAACATAATAGGCTGGTTGCATAGCATTACTGCCACCGTTTATACAACCGGTAAACTCAATGCTGTTATTAGTAGCCACATTTGGCGAAACATTCGTAGCATCGCCAACAGCTATACCATCTGTTACTAAAATAAGCGGGCTCTCATTTCTGGTAACAAAAAAATCACTAGCTGATGAGTCGAGCTTACCCAAACTTTTACGAGTCAATAAGACGCTATAGTCATTTGGTTTAGTCGGGTCATCAACGACTTCTAAATCTGTTATAATAAGCTTAGAATTAGGATTTTGAGATACTACAAATCTCTCTGCTGACAAAGCTAATTTCGTCGATGGAGCAGCACCTTTAGCTCCCTTGGTGCCCTGTGGGCCAGATAAAATCGAATTTTGGCCGGGGATACCAAAATCACCCTGCTCACCACGATCACCAACTTTTCCGGTAAGATTCAACCTACCGTAACTCTGAAGATAAGATAAAAGTATGTCCTTACTTAATTCGAAGTCGAACCCGTATGTGTTCTCCTGTATTTTATATGGTTCTGAAGTGCTTTCTAAAAGTGGCGTGACATATGACACATCACCATGTATCTCGATAAATCTATCTGAGCGTAATTCTAAAAAACCGCTCGAGAAAGAAGATGTACAATGCTGACCGATAATTGTTGATCTTGGAAAAGGATACACTAACCTATTGAGCTTTTTAAAGTCTAAAGCCGACATAGCTCCATCTCTATAGATCGTCGCTAATTCTAGAATCTTCGTTTCAGACAATAGCTCGTTCCAAGTCCGCATTCTAGAATCATATTGATAAATAATGCCTGGCTCGAGCTCATATATCTGCCCATTAATGGGATTATTAGGAAACTTGTTATTGTTCATGTTAAATAAAACCAGTTCTTATTATTTAGTGTAACCACTCTTGAATTAGTAACAGCAATACTACTTCCACCCTGCGTTGGCGGCACGGCCCCACGTGTTCCGCGCGGCGATGGCGGCGGCGGCGGATTAACGACCGGCGTGGGTGTTAATGGCGTGGGTGTAGGCGTCGGAACATAAGGCGGCGGAACTACGGGTGTAGGCGGTGGCGCCGGAGGAAATATAGGCGTTGGTGTCGTCGGCGGCTCGGGTGGTTGAAGCGGCGTTGGTGTGCCAGTAGAAGTAGGTGTAGGCGTCGGTTTTGGCGGGACTGGCGGCGGGTCGGGAAATTTTGTAGCAGCACCGCAAGAAAACGTTAAACAAAAATCTTGTGCTGGCAAAGCGAATTCAGCGTCGCTTAGTTTTTGCGATAGATCTGCTAAAATCTTACGAGCCTGATTATCAATGCTTGTGATATATTCCTTCGCTCTTGCGCCTAATTCTGAATCGATTTTATTTAGACTAGCCTGATATTCCCCGACCACCGCCTTGATATAATCCGATAATGTTAAACTAGAATCAAATTGGACAGGAACATCACTAGAATTGGTTGATCCAGTTGGTAACCGTAGTACTGTTAAATCAAGCCTTGTGTAATCGCCAGCTGGCTGCTGAAGTTTCCAATCGCTTAATTTAACTTCATTACAATCTCTAGCATCAGCAGGATAACGCAGGTACCTTTGTAATAACGAGGCTGATAACCTATTAGCGGCACCATTCTGGATATCTAGTTCGCTCTTGGTAAAGATCATCTGGTGTCCGCCACCTTCGAACCCAAGCAGATTCAAGTCAACTATGGCACTATCAGATAATTCATTAGGCAAGTCATGATACAAAATACCATTGAGATTATAAACAGTCTTTCCGTTAAGTCCTATTCTACCATCTACCCCCGGCGGACCAAGGTAATCAAAACCGTGTTTTCCAGGTGGACCTTCTAGGCCTTTAGGCCCTTTGTCCCCTTTAGATCCTGGCAGATCAATTGTAAGAGAATTTAAGAAATTTTCGCTTAAGGAAAAGTTTAAAGCAGGCGGCGTCGGCCCGTCTGGAACCAGTATAGCCTTTGATGGCGAGCAGTTAGTAGTGTCTGGTGTCTTGCCAACTGGTGTAAAGACTGAACATGTTATATCGATAGAATCGCTAACTAGTGTAATATTCCCAGATATGGTGCCGTCGGCGCCAATGCCGGTTAGGCCAGCTTTGGGATCTACTATAATCGAAAAACTACCTGGCGTATCGGTTTGTATTGTATCTATAAAGGCTTTATCGATTTTGTTAAGATAACCTATGATCTCAGACGAAGCTACTTCAGGCGACTCAGCGACACCTTGACGTTCCCATAGATCATTAGATTTATTATAAACCCATCTAGTATCTCTAGAATAGTCAATGAATACTTGACCATCGTACGGATATTGTGGTAATAAATTATCGACCATTTAAATTCTCTTGTTTATTCGTATTCTTCATCTAATTCATCTATATAATCATCATCCTCATCATCTGACTCGTCTTCATCTTCAAGATCGTCTTCGTCTATATCTTCGAAGTCAGAATAATCATCTTCGGGATTCTCGTCATCGCCAAAGAATTCGAAATCTTCTTCATCATCTCTATGTGGTATTGGCATAATCCCTCCGTTCTATTTATTCTCTGTTATTACACGATCCGACAATTTATTTTCGATGAAATATCCTATTATCAGCAGCGGAATTTGCTCCAATATTCTCCTATCGACTAGTACTCTTTTTCTAGTCATATTAATATAAACCTTATGTCTAATTAGTCTTTTATATCTTCTGAAATATGTTCCGTGAATGTTTTCTTCGAATGTACTTCTTCGTAAAGCATCATAGAAATCACAGGCATCATCCATATCATGGTATTGTATGAGATATTTAACAATATTAACTAGAGTATCATAAATAGTTTTTATAGGCCAATTTCTGTCGATTTCTGATAGCTTTTCTGCTAATGGATATAGGTATTTTGGTGTGTCTTCATATCTTATGTCTGGCTTTTCCGACGGAATAATATTTGTCATACAATTTATCACCAATCTCATACATTTTCGTTATGTATCCATTAGCCCTTAGCTTTTTATATGTCAGATTCTCGGCGCCCATTTCACCTGAGCTCTCCAAGCCGCATAGTCTATATCTTGCTACTTTTTCTTGTACACGCTCTATATGCGCCATATTATCTTGGCTGGGTTCTAACTTATAAAGATCATCGATAATCTTTTTGATTTTATAATATTTATATTTTGAAGGTTTTTCTATTCTTTTTTGAGGGCTAGGGCTTTTTATCCAGGTATCATCTATAAGACTATAAACAGCGTTTGCTACTAACTCAGCATCTATATCTTGAAAATATACTTCTACATCATAACTTAAAACATCGACATTATGCCTATCATTCCAAATTGTTTTTATTTGGTTAAGAAAATCCTCTACATATGTCTGTCCGATATCCAATTCATCGAACTTTACTATAAAGTGAAGATCAAGGTCAGAATGACTAGTATAATTATATCCGGCTAAACTGCCAGTAAATATGATGTCTGTTACTTTATCCTTCGGAATTTTCGAGTCCCTGAGTATGCGGTGCGATAATTTTAATAAAGCCTCTCGAACTTCTCGGCGCAACCGATTATTAACCCATATGTCTGTATTCAATTTAGAATGCATTAATAGATCCTCTGATTATATTTAAGTGACGGAGATCAAAATGAGATCATTAGAAGTGCTTCTATCGGTTTCGGATAAATCCCAAACCGACAACGGCATAGTAAAGACTGATGTAAAATTCTCGTGGCCCGATGGTAGCCCAATACCATTAAGTTTCAATAATCTTTGCATCATAGGATTAAAGACGCTTTTTAAGAAAAGAGAAATCGTCGACGGCCCGATAGAAATCATCATGCGTGATATCGCAAATATTGATGAACCGGTTACAAAGATAAACAACATACGGGGAAGACGCTTCTTCATGACCACCGAAGATAACAAAGCATATTTTTGGCTGTGCAATGGCATAAAAACCGATTTATTCTTTAATCTAGAAAAAGAGGAGCAAGAGATTTTAAATTGGCTCTTGCCCCCAAAAGAAGGCGAAACGAAATGGTTCGATCTTATCGCCTATTAACATCGAAATAAAGATCATCATCGGCCACTTTTGACCTATGAATGATATATCCGTTATCGACTAGAAACGCATTTATAGTCACACCAGCGCCTATACCATTGTAGCTTATGCAGTTTTTGTCGAAGATATGAAAAGAAAAAATGCCATCACTGCCTCTGATCTTGCCGTACCAATCTCTAGCAAAATCAAAATTACCAACATGTTTATTAGTAGAATCATGGCATCTAGCACAAGACTTGCTGGTTACCTCTATAAAATCTGCATCATACTTAACCGGCACAATACCGAAGCCTTCTTCTACCGTGACGGTAGTCGGTCCGTCTGATTTACCATTCCATGACGCACCGACTGCCGAACGAAAAGGCCTACTCTTTAATAAACTAATAGCCTTTTCTTTTGATATACCGGGAAGTATAATTCTTTGAATCTTGGAACTAAAAACCCGTCGATTTGGCTGAGAATCTTCAAGAATCATTGCGTCCTTATTGACCATATCCGCACCTATATAAAGCTTTATCAGCTCATCATCCTTCCTATAATCGGCGAAATTCTTAACAATTTGCTCGCGTAATTCTATAGCGCTGTTATAAGGCCTCAAAGTATCAATTACCCATATCTCTTTGCTCTTGGTGCGTGTTCTGATTTCAAAACAGTCACCATTAAGATATAGAATTTCACCAAAAACAGTCCCCCTAGGATATACCCAATTATACCCATCATTGACGATATATTCATAGGCTATCGGAACAGTCTTATCTTCTAAAGTTGGAAGGCTCATAAATTTAATAGTGGAAACGCCATCTGTGCGATGTGTGCCAGCAGGCTTACCCCATGGGAATTCTTTATTGCCATTGCCATGTGGCTCTGAGCGATTAGCACTTATGTTATAGAAAGGGCTGTGAATGCCCCTCAAAGAGCCACGGAAGTCTTGGTAAGCCATCGGTAGCGTTTCAGTATCATAGAATCTAACTTGATCAGAGAAAAGTATCTTTGAAAGGCTTTCAGACTCTACTTTTGGTAACCCCAATATTATTTGCTTAGCTTTAACTTGATCGTAAAAGAAATCCTGCGAAATTGCTGCCGTGACAGCCAGAAAAATAACTCCATACATAATACCGACCTCCTGCTATTAGGCAGGATTGTCAGGAATCACTATCCTGATCATCAGACTCCTGCCTCATATCTTTATAATACTCAGCAAAGGCTTTTAAGGCCATGCCGGTGAGGCCGTGGATAGGAGCAATAAATTCGGCATTACATATTTCTAGACGTTCAGCGACTTCAAAAACATCCTTACCGTTGTCGCTTTTTCCGTTTAATTCGACACCTAATAATTTATATTTTAACTCTTCTATAATTTCAGTGACGTCCTTGCCTACTAAGTTATTTTCCATTTCTACCAATATTTTACCATTTCTTCCATATAGTTTATAATGTATCCCATATAAATTAGTGGTGGCTTCAATTTCATATTCCTGATACTCTGAATCGTCTTCAGGCTTATCCATTTCTACCTCCAGCTTTCATTGCCTTCTTCTTCGTCGTCGTCCCCAGGATGGCGTTCATCATCACCAAGCACTTCGTCACCGTCATTGTAGTCTTCTTGATAGCCAGTATCATTCTCGTCGCTATCTTCTTCTCGCATTGATCTTTCGAGCAATTCTAATAGAGCCTGTTCGGTAGTCGTGCCTTTAGATGGGCGACCTTCAGCCATATTATCTGCAAGACCCATCATTATAACATGTAATTCCTTAGGATGGGCTGATGCCATGTGCATAACTACATGTGCGAGCTTTGATTTATGCTGAGCAGGTATAATCGACAATAATTCTTTCCAAATTTTAGGTCCGATCTGGATTTGTGGAAATTCATTGGCTAAAGTATCTGCCAATCTTATCACTTCTTTAGAAATCTTCTTATCGATATCTGTAAACTGATGCTGGGCCAATAAGGTCATTAGACCTTTAACTAGTTCTTGCAATAAAACAGGGAAGCAAGCAGCTTCAGCCTGAACTGTATCACCTTTGACCTTAGCTGTTCCCATCGCCTGTCCTAAAGATGCGCCGAGCATCATATTTAAATCATAAATCCAGTAATGATGAGATGCGCCTCTGCCGAAAGCCGAATATAATTGTTGTAGCTCCGGCGATAGGCGGCCAACCGCATCCATCACTTCTTCTTCAAAATGCCCATTGTGCATGTTATGGATGGCTGAGCCTTGCGATAGCAAATTCATCATATGACGCTTACCGACTTGCTCTTGAAGCTCCGGAGTCATTTCAATCTTCTCATCGCCGCTCTCATTTTCATCATCATTATCATCTGGTTCTGGCTGTGGCTGCCTTAGAAATGCTTTTAGAGTTTCTTCGGGGCATCCGTATAATTTAGCAACTGCTCTAACTGCTATCTTTTCTAACTGTTTTTTAAATGGCTGCTCTAGCGACATCATTTTTTGTAGAGCTCGGCCTGTCAGCTGTCCTAGTTGCTGGCGTCGTTGATCAGGAGGTAAATCCTTTAATTCTGGAAATGTTTTATACAAGGTATTATTGCTGTCATTATAACCTTGTTCTGCTAACTTAGAGCCATGCTTTTTAACCATTTCATGGTCTGTAAACGATACGCCTGGGTGGCCCTTTTCCCACATTTCTTGTGTTCTTGGATGTGTGAACTCACGATATGCTTCATTGATAACGGTCTTTTTAAAAGCTTTAGGCTTTGGCTTAACGCCTGGTGCGGGATTCTTCCAAGGTGTCTTAGTTGGCTGAGGGCTCTCACTAGGCGGAGCTTTAGGCGCTTTGACTGGTGCTGGTGCTGTCGCTGGGCCAGAAGAGCCCATGGCCATACCATCGTCTTCATGTTTATTTTTAGGATCTGCGAATACATCTGGGTCTTCAGTTAAGAACTTTGCGATATCATTTACGTCATACTTATCATTCTTCATATCTGACTCCGTTACAAATGGTTTAATAATATCTCTAATTATTATGACCTTATGGTATTATTAAACCTCTTACATAATTTATCCATCATAGCCATATAGGTATCTTTTCCACCAAGTGTCAGACGGACGATGTCTGAATCATCTACAATTCCGCCTCGGTCTGGGAAGTATTCCTCACAAGCCACGGTTTCTTCATGGGCATAAAAAAGATGGGGAACGAGAGACGGTACAACCAGCTTATTACCATCGGTTAAAATGTGATGCTTCTTTTCTGGACCATAGAATTCGATGATTTCTAAATTACCTGTCTTTACTACGAACTCATTTGATCGATGAGTATGATAATGTAAAGAACAATAACCACCTTTTTCGATATTTAAGAGATGTTTACTATATCTCTGACAGGTAAAAACAACATCCGTGTTTCCCCATATCTTGTTGCTTTCATACCCATCATATAAATAGTAAGGAATTTCTGACATTATGATCTCCTGCCAAAAGATATTATCTATTTATCAACGTAGGTGTCTTGCGATTAGCAGAGGTTAACTGCTCTATTTTCTTGACCATTTGCCCAGCGTTTCTCGCATATCGTCGTTTTATTTCACCAACACGCCCATCGCCTGTTAAATACTGATAAATGTTACCGTTAGGAAAAGCGATCTTTACTTTACCTGTGCCATCCCAATAAATCATGGTGGGCTTGGCGATACTAGTTTCTAATAACATAGCTATTTTCATAGTTATTTGCCAGTTCCTAGTTATATGTATTATACGCTTCGGGTTTAGATGATTGTGTGAAAATCTCTTTCGCCAGATCACCAGCACTATGTATGTCGGCAGAATTTATATCTGTCGCTAAACCATAAATATTAAATAATACTGAACCTGTGCCTACTGGCCTAACATCTTTTATACTTCGATAATTATCGACTATTTCTCGTTCAGCTAAGTAATTGTACATTTCACCAATATGTTTTATCTCGGACATCTGATCCAAGCTTAATTCCATGGTTGGCGTACTATAGCTTCTAATAAAATCGACAGTGCCTGGTTTATTAAATTCGATACTACCGCCACCGGTCTCATAGACCGCTATATTATAGACTTTATTAAAATCTTTATCGTCGATTTGGAGCTTAAAACCTGCCCCAATATCTCGCCATCTATAAGAAATGCCCTCATCGCTCAGATATTTCAAACTGTTTATATAGTTCGAATATTTAGCATAATCAGCTGTTACCTCTTCCGTGGTCTTTCTGGCAAATTGGTCAAGTGATTCTGGCGTAGTTAATTCTGCAATTGGTGTTCGCTCTATCGTAGCGTTAGGCCTAAGAACATCGATATTCTTTGGAGTAACCTCGATTATTCTCCTAGGATTACCCTTCTTTAAATTATTAGGGTCGGCTGGTAGTTTTAATTTATCACTAAGAACGAATTTTTTAAATTTAATCCAATCAGGCGAACCCTTCGTTGCTAAAAGCTTATTTTTAGCTTGCTCTATGCCTTGTAATCTCTTTTCTTCATATTCTCTTGCTTCCTGAGCTGCTCTTTGTTCAGCTTCAATTGCTGCATCTATGTCTTCTTGAGATCTGGCATGCCTTAGAATATAATCTTTTTCAGACAAAATCGAATTTATCATACTCGATATATGATGATCGGCCATGCTCTGATTGCTAGAATCCTTAAAGTCTATCGCCTTCTCTAATTTATCTAGCATCTGAGCCATGCCGCGCTTGAGCCGATCGAGATCGTGCCTACTTACAGTGGCTTCTGTTAATATTTGTTTAATTTTCATGGGTTTACTTTAAGTTAAAGCCTCCAAACGTCCAATCCGTCTCAAACGTCTCGTCGCGATTTGTTTTGTGTCTTGATGCGCGCTCTGAGCTAGTTTTACTAGAGTGTCTTTATCTCGAGTCTCTCTAGCCACATCAATCTGTGTTATTTCATCGTACTCATTAATGTTTAAGATCGTCTTTATTAAAATTCTAATAGCTTTAACCGTCTTATTTTTCACCATAGAAGACCCCGTTTGAGGTAAATTTTCATATAAATATCTTAACTGATCGTGGTCAAGGCTAAACACTAACTTTCTAATATTATTCAAAGCAAGATCGATATAGCTAGTGCTAACCGAAGCATGTGGGCTGTTCAAAAATGGCACAATGATTCTTGATATATCGATAGAATTTTGCTTGGATGCGATAATACTATTGGTTCTGGCTATATCATAATAAAACTGTAACAACTTTCCGGCCATATTCCGATAAACCTCTACATTATATGATTCATTAAAGCACATGTCATTATAAAGATTATATAAATCATCAACTGGGATACAATACAATATAGTTTCCGGATATAAGCCATTCCTTGCGTCGCCAGCAGAACCAGTTGCTGTAGCCTTGCATATATGATCAGCATAAGGTGTCAGTGCACTACTAACTGCATTAAAATTAGAAAGCGCTAAAATATATCGGCTATATAGTAGATGAAATTCAGATAAAGGCAACTTTAAAATAGTTTCCAAAAATGACTCTGGTTCAAAAACGCTTCGGTACGATGCGAGGCAGGCGTTGTCTGTGCCTGCTAATTCAAGCCATTGTTCTTGCCCAATTCCTTTAGGTTCGAATGCTGTGTAATTACTTATCATCTTATTAAATAGTTTAAGCTGGTATCCGGTGCCTGTTAATTTTGTATAAATGTGCTTTAAAGTGTTAAATTTCATATTACTGATATCTATATCTAAAATTAGCGACATATTCTTGCTTACTATTTTAAGCATTATTTCATCAGCTTTATCCTCTGCCATATATTTTGAGAATTTATTAAAATAGTCTATATCCCAATCGATCCTATCTATGAATTTAGAGACATATTTTGGATTTTCTTCTAAAATCTGATAAAAATCATGTCCAGAGATTTTATATTTCGTAGAGGCTAGCCATTCTAGCACAGCCTTTTGATATTTAGGGACCGGCTGTCTATTTTGACGGCCTTTTATTTCTGACACTTTATCATAATCAATAATTCTTATATCAACAAATGGCCTATTATTAGCATTTCGCATGCTCATAACCGACTGGCCTGGAGTATCATATATATATCCCCTGATACAATTTTGCATCAGTCTACCTTCTAATTCTGCATCATCCTTATGTAATGGGACAAAAAACCAAGGACCAACGGTGACCGTGCCTTCAGTGTCGATACCATGCTTGTAGACACCATAATTATTTTCTATGGACTGAATTCTTTCATGCCATTCCTGAGAGCTAGCTATGGCTCTTTCTAATGATAGATCCTTTATATCCTCCAAGTCCATCTCATTCGCTTCGAAATAATCGAATATTTCATTTTCTATTGGGATTTCTTCTTGAGCTTCTTTCCATACTTTTAGAATCCACTGATAGTATCTTCTACTTAATCCTTGTGCTCTTTTTTGCATCTGTTCATATCTAATATGACCTTCGGATTTCTGGGTTTGCTTAGCGAAAGGATCTAGTTCTTGAACTAATGAAATAGCTTCTGGTGTTAATTCGGTAATAACATTAGTGGCTAAACCAAATAGTAATTTTTCAGCGTTCTTAGCATCTAGATTTATCGCAGCATTAACATTAGCTTCGCCTACTTGTTCGCCATATTTCTTGTTTAAATAATTGAATTGGCTTTCTAATATAATTGACAAATTCATTATGCAGCCCCAAATAAAAAGCGGACGATACCACATTACTTATTTATCTTTTCTTGCAGTAAATTAGCGCAAGCAGATACTGGTATACAAAAAAACCCGAGCTTTGCGGCTCGGGTTCTTGTTTTTAACCGATTCTTATTATAGAATCTAGTCTTAGAGGTTAGAAACGTTGATCACGCCGTAGTACAAGCCACCATCTTCGATCAACTTCTTACCATATCGGGTCATGATGCCCTTGTTAGGTGTGAAGCTATTAGGATCAAGAACAGTAGGAGTGCTAAGCAAAGGAATGTAAGGAGCATAGAAATAACCAGCATCCAATACACTATTACCCTTAAAGCCGAGCAAGATCTTACAATTAGGGAAGAGAGGATCTTTGTAGAGCCTGATCTTGCCTTGGATGGTACCAATGTTCATGATACCGATATCAATGCCATCGGTCGTAAGAGCATCGCTTGCACGGAAATCGTTAAGCTGCTCGAACTTGGAAGCAATATCGGAACTCATAACAGCCCAGTTAGCAGGACCACGAAGAGTGGTTCTGTGGATAATGTTCGCAACTTCGAGTGTCTTATAAAGCAACGCGATGTTACTATCAGTAAAGTTAACTGAAGCTCCAGCTGCAGTGGCGAAGTTATGGGTAGCGCGAATCGAAGAAGCGATAATCAAGTCATTGATGATTTCGCGGTCGATTTCTGCAACCATTTCGTCAGCCATTAAATCAGTCAAGGTGCTCTCAGCATCAATGTTATGCACTGATTTGAGATCTTGAGCAGCTTCTAATGACCAGCTGGTCTTGAGCTTACGGGTAACAGCAGCAACGCTGTCACTGTCAATGCTCAAGGTCACTTCTGGCTGGAAGGGGTTAGCTTCGAGATCGTACTCATAGTTAACGCGTGCTACAGCACCAGTTGGGAAAGAACCAGCTTGCAATGTTACAGTAACAACACCGGTGCTGTGATTGAAAGAGGAATTGCCGGTATCAACAGCAAGAATGCTGGTGAAATCGGTGCAATCGCCGATCAGAACCACATCAACCGCGCCAGTAGAGTCGAAACCAACTCGGAGGCAAGGTGTTGGATCATCACAATTAGGGTTAGCTGCTGCTTCGCTAGGGAAGACTTCTACAACCACGGTGCCAGCAAGAACTGGACGATGGCTCAAAGTTCCACTAACGCCAGTGTGCCCACCATTGATGGTCGCGTCTTCACCCTTAACTTCTTGGGAAGAATAATAAGGATCAAGTGCCCAGCCATTATTTCGTGAGAAATTTTGGGCTGTGTTTTGGCGCATGATCTGGGTGCCAGCTACCGTTTGGCCTTTGGTAAGAGCATAACGATACCTGATATAGAATATCAAGCTAGCGGGTTGACTCATGGGCTGAACACCAACAAGGTTATCAGCGATGAGTTTAGGATAGGATTTTCGGATGAGTGGCAATGCAAAGCGGGTGAAGTCCGCAATATTTGCAGTGGTGGTTTGATCTTCGAGAATCATCGATCGGTTGCCTGGGTTCCAAGCATTGAATTGATTTTCGAGGATAGACGCCATGAGGCCGAATTTGCTCTTCGCAACTTCACGGCACTTGGAAAGAACTGGAGTCCACTTCTTTACCAAGGTGTTTTTACGACCTTCGTTGAGCACTGCTGCTCGGTGAAGATCGGCAGATTCGGTGATAAAACGGTTTTGGCCGCCGGCCAAATGTTGGCCATTAGACTTATTCAACATTAAAAAATTCTCCTCAGAATTAGATTAGGTTCTCGTCAAGATTAGCCGCAATGCTATTGATATTATAACCACCGGCAACAATAGCAGGTTGCTTAGGTGGAGTGGATGGGTCTTGGCTTTCTACTAATGTTGGCCTGGTGGTAGTAGCGTTCTGGGAAAGACTCTTCCTTGGCAACAGGTTAGGCCTGCTAACTTTGGGAGCTCTGTTCTCAGTAAACGTTTTAGTACCAACCAACATACGTTTGAGTCTGATATTCTCAGATTCAAGCCCCTGTGATTCAGCTAAAATTTTGCGAGCAATAGAAGTCTGCTTGTTCGCTAATTCATTGGCCTTATCTCGGGACTCAACAAGTTGCCTAATTTTGGCTTTTGCAGCTTCAAAACTAGTCCTCAGCTTGCCATCGTTTCCAACATTCAGCTCGACGCCTTCTACAAGAGCGGCAATTTTATTGAGCTTGCTGGTACTTTTGGACTCTGAAGATACTGACTGCTTTCGAAGCTGTGCTTCGATAGCGGCACCCTTGGTTTCACAAAATATTTGTACGCGTCGAGCCAAATCACGTTTGTACGTTTCGGTTTCTTCAACGCAAATCTTTTTGGCTTTGCTTATCTTGGTGACAAATTCTGCCTCCAAAGATTCTTTGATAGTTGATTTGTAAGATTCTAAGGATTCGATAATCCTTCCTGTAAATTCTGGTTGAACCCCAGCTTTTTGCAGTAAATCTTTTAATTCAGCGAAAGCTTCCATCATTATACTCCTAAACGTTGATCTGAAATTATTTTTGACAAAAAACGCAATTTATGAAAGACCAAAGAATTTATTAATCTCTTCGACCACCATATTTTGATAAACAGATGGCGAAAATTTCTTTTTCATAGCCTTTAATGGCGACATTCTCTTCTTAAGATCTTCTTGGATATTAAGAATAGCACCATTAACACTAGGTTCAGCCACTGCATCCCAAGTTACAAAAGTGTACCCTGGTAGAACCCTATAAGTTTCTTGGCCATTGCTTTCGCTAACAACTTCCATATCGCCAACACCACGAGAGCTGATGCCGACTCTTACTTTATGCTCGAATAGGCCGCGCAAACAAGCACCGCAAGGTAGTTTGTGAAGTATTTCTGCTTCCCCATAAACCTTTCGGCCTTCCATCCAAACATTAGTCATCAAATGGCTTACTCTGTCTAGGTGAATCTTAGCATCACTAGGATGATCGAATTCACCAAGGACAGCTCTTGCCTTGATATCTTCTTGGATTTGCTTGATAGCGGGCGCCAATACTTCATTGGTAGAATAGTATCGACCATTTCCGTTAGGTTGATCGCCCATCTGGATAAGACCTGTCACTCGCAGTACAGGAGTACCATTGCCATTGCGATCTTCCTTGATAGCATTCTTCCTATCTAGAATCTTAAATTCATGAGTATCCCTGATCAGCTTCATGCCGGCAGGGATTACTCCTGTTTCTGCAATGACTCTTCGATTCTGAAAACACGATGTTCTTCGACTAGGTATCATTATTTGCTCCTTAAAGGTCAATATTGTCAAGATCGTCACGATCGCCGATTCCCTCGACTGATTCGTCGTCCTTACGCTTGTTGACCTTCGGTTTTACATCTGTGCGTGGGTCTTCTTCAGCTTGTTTATGATATTTGGGCTTGCTAGGGTCCGTTATATCATTGTCTTCATTAAGACCGTCGAAATCTTCGTCTTCGTCCTCAGTATCGATGTTGTCATCGTCCGATTCGTCTTCATACTCGTCATCATCAGACATTTCATCATCGGCCGATTCTTCATCCACATATTCTTCATCGTCAGCGAGTTCATCACCGTCTTCGATGGCTTCATCATCCATTGACTCACCGCCATCAATTAGTTCTTCATCGCCAAATTCATCATCAAGATCTTCGTCTTCCATTCCGGACATTTCCATGTCTTCATCTTCGATGTCTGAAGCATCCATATCCATTTCATCATCGCTTTCAAGACCCAATTCATCCTTGATTTCATCGATTTCATCATGAATACTGTCGATTTCGGCTCTCATTTCATGGTCAGAGCCACCTTCATCGCCGTATTCGTCTCCGCCTAGTTCAAGAT
>Ga0007792_10000440_pt1 | contig 14963 bp, 10 predicted proteins | sample CryBogmetaGMA6M_FD_60371 | JGI IMG/M metagenome (GOLD analysis project Ga0007792, IMG submission 60371) | Freshwater microbial communities from Crystal Bog, Wisconsin, USA - MA6M | ecosystem: Environmental > Aquatic > Freshwater > Lake | place: Crystal Bog, Wisconsin, USA | collected 2009-07-06
TTGAACGCCCGGAAAACGTTACGGATTTGCGTGAAAATACGGTGGTTTTTTGGCTCCATGCGTCGGTGGAAACAATCGTTTCCCGGATTTCAGGAGACTCATCCCGGCCTGCATTGACAGATGGTAAGACTTTTGTGGAAGAGGTGGCTGAAGTCCTGGCGAGGCGGGAACCGCTATACAAAACCGCTGCCCATTTTGAGATTGACGCAGACAACATAAGCCCGAAGCAGGTGGCTGACAGAATTGCTGGAATTTGGGAACAGAGACCAATAACGATGACTATCTAGTACGCCATACCGAGAGAAGTTTTTTACCGTTGAGGTTCTTGCAAAAGTCCAAAAAGGTACCCTCCCGTCAAGGGAGGGGAAGAATGTTTTTAAGACTTTTGTAAGAGACTCAGTTTAGAAATTTTTTGACGGTACTTCTTATCTCGGGTAGGATGCACAGTATGCAAGTTGACACCCCCACACTCGTCGTCATCAGCGTCCTGGTTGATGCCGCGCTGGCCTTGGCACTGCTCCACGCCTGGCGTACCCGCACTACCTACCCCGGTTTTTCTGAGCAACTAACAGCGACAGGAAGCTTCACTGATGGCTCAACTAAAAACATTACAGATACCGTTAGCTGGAAAGCGGCAAATTCGTCTATTGCCGTTATTAGTAATACCTCCGGTTCAAACGGCACAATAACCCCGGTTACTATTGGTACGACACCGGTAACTGCGTCATTAGCCGGGATCACTGGCTCAACAACTCTTACTGTATCGAAAATAACTACTGTGCCAAAAGCACCGACAGGCGTTACTATTAACTCCAGTGCACTCAATAGAACGGGACAGTTGGCTGTCTCGTGGCCAGCAGTTTCCGGCGCTACTTCTTACAATATCTACATTTATACCGCCGAGAGTAACAAGGCAGGCCGCGTAATATTTTACGTAACCAGTCCCTACATAAATACGTTTAACCCTGGGACGTACTATTTCATCGTGACTGCGGTGAATAGCTTTGGTGAGTCTGCTCCATCGGATCCGGTAAACAGTACAGTTTTAGTTCAGAAACGCTATTAATCTAAGATAAAGAACAGTTTTGGAGACGCTTTTTGAAAAAATATCCTGATTAGAACGGATTTCCCGCAAGCGCGCCACAATTCAAGACCGAAGAACCTAAGTTGAAACTGGTACTAGTGAAGCGGTGAGGTCAACGGTTGGCTCGCTGTGATGTCGGGGATCCTGATGGTCCTGATGACAATCGTGTTTGTCTCCGCTTTCCTCAAGTGGTATGAGCTACTGCACGTGAAAGCGCCGGTTGCCGACAAGTACGGGGATATGGTGTTGGAATTGGTAGAAGAATAGGCACGGCACCATGTTGAAGGTCAGGTAATTGTGACTCCATCGCAGTAACCTGTCCTTCTCAGCCAAAAAAATAGTGTGAGAACGCAGAAGGGCCACCTCGTAAGGTGGCCCTTTTTACTTACTTCAGAGCTCTTTATATCTGTTTTGGCTAGTTCCTGGATGTTGCAGGTGCCATTTCTTCTCTTACTACAGACACTGCACCTTTTACCATACCTGTAAGCAGCAATACTGCCGGGATTACCTGGGCTACTACTATCAGGGCGCAAAAGCCAAGAAATACCCAAACAAAGATTCCGCTGTTATCTGCACTTAAATTTGATGTTGCTGCGAATGCTGATGCTGGGGCTAAAGTTCCTACGATAGTGGTGATAAGTGCTCTCATGACATCCTCCTATTTTAATTGGTTGTTGAATTTGATTGCCGTTGTATTTGTACTTTGCACAGCCGGTGCCAAGTAATGGAAACAAAATGCAAAAACTCGTAACTATCTGTATTATAACGTTATATAAATTTACCCTGCGTTCTGCATACAGCTGAATTCAAAAAAACAATGGTGTCTGCTGTATGAGAACAAAATACTATTTATCTGGTTGTTTAAAATAATAGTTCTTATTACAGTATGTTACGAGTTAGTATATGAAACGGAGAGGTGTATAAATCTTTTATTCCCGATGCGTGGGCCGCAAAAAAACATCTTGAAGGTTTGAGAGTTCTGGCGGCAAATGACACGCAAAGTCATCCCTGTGCTGCGGAATGTTTTAATACCTTTGGGCTGCCTACCATCGTTCTTGCATAGATTCGCATAACAATCAGAACTTTCGTAGGTTGTAATAGTATGATAAAAGTTGTTCGCTTTTTGCCAAGGAGGATCTGATGGATCTGCTGCGTCGCATTCCCAAAATCGATAAATTACTGAACGAGGCGACCTGTCAGAGGCTGCTGACGGTTCATCCTCGTCAAGTGGTTCTGGCTGCGGTTCGTCAAGTGTTGGAGGCGTTGCGGAGTGCTGCCCGTTTAGGGACGCTTCAGGCCGGTGAACTGGAGTCGGCGGCTGTCAGTGCCAGCATCGAACGCTGTCTGGCCGATAGTGAAGCGTTCAGCTTGCGCCGGGTTGTCAACGGTACCGGCGTGGTGCTGCATACCAACCTCGGGCGTTCTTCTCTGGCTCCTCGGTTACGCGAGCAGCTCCTGGACATAGCTTTTAATTATTCAACTTTGGAGTATGACGTGTCAACGGGTGAGCGGGGCAGCCGCTATTCCCATGTTGAACAGCTTATTTGCCAGCTTACGGGTGCCGAAGCGGCGTTGGTGGTTAACAACAACGCGGCGGCAGTGTTATTAGTACTTACGGCCATGGCAACCGGTCGCGAGGTGGTTGTTTCCCGTGGCGAACTGGTAGAAATTGGCGGTTCCTTCCGGGTTCCCGACGTCATGCGGCAGGGGGGAGCAATCCTGCGGGAAGTGGGAACCACCAACCGCACTCACCTTCATGATTACCGAAACGCAATTACCGACCAGACCGCCATGCTGCTCAAGGTGCATTGCAGCAATTTTGCGGTTGTCGGTTTTACGGCTGAGGTACCGGTGGCTGAACTGGCTGCGCTGGGGAGAGAGTGTGGAGTGCCGGTCGTTGCGGACATCGGCAGTGGTAACCTGATGGAGTGGCAGGGGGTGCCGGGGATGAATGAACCCCGGGTACAAGACTATCTGGCCGCCGGTATTGATTTGGTTACCTTCAGCGGCGACAAACTGTTGGGAGGGCCCCAGGCGGGAATTATTGCCGGGAGGGCATCGCTGGTGAACCCGTTGAAGAAGCACCAGTTACTCCGGGCGCTGCGGGTGGATAAGCTGACTCTGGCTGCCCTGGAGGGGACGCTCAGGCTCTACCGGGATGAGCGGCAGGCGTGGGCTGAAATACCTGTTTTGCGTTTGCTGCGGCTGACGGCGGCTGAGTTGAAAATAAAGGGTCAGCAGGTTGTCCGCCGTGTGCGGAGAGAGCTGCCGGGTACTGTTGACATTACGCTCGTTCCTGGTGTTTCCCAGGTGGGGGGAGGGGCTCTGCCACTGGCGGAACTTCCTACGTGGCTGCTTGCCATCCGTTCCACAGAATATTCTGCCAGGGAATTTGAAGAGGGTTTGCGCCGGCAGCCGGTGCCGGTGATCGGGCGAATCGCCCGGGGGGATTTTCTTCTCGACCTGCGGACAGTTGCCGACCAAGACTGGCTGGTAGTTATTGACGGTCTGCGTGCAGTTACGGCCTGATCTTAAGTCGCAATCATACGATTACTTTGTTGGCGTCGTCGGCAGCTCCCCAACGTACTGAAGTACGTCTCGGGCGCTACTCTCCTCGCCGCCTCGTACTCATTTTGATTGCACCTTGGTATGAAGCGGTGATTCAGGGGGTTTTTGTTATTTTCTGCGCAAGACCCGTATATCACCCAAGCGTATGGTCACCTTCTGTGAATCAAAATACTCAAGTACCGGAAACATAAATTTTCGTGACAGGCCGGTCATCTCGCGGAATTCAGCAAGAGATATTTCCCCTTTTTCCCTCAAATAAGCGGTTAGTAGTTCCGCCATCCTGGCCAGTGGTTCCGGCCGGTAATAAATATCGCTCTTCAGTTTTACGACCAACCCTTCGACCGCAAGCAGTGCAAGGTGCTCCAGCACCAGCTTTTCTGTGATTTTTAGCGAAGTACAGAGATCGCTCAAAAATGGTGGTTCCATCCCCCCTTTTTCGAGCTCAAGGAGAATCTGTTGATGAATGTCTGCCTGGGCGGTTTCCGTGCCAGCTTTTCGGCCAACCAGCCGGACATGCTCCCGCTCGACAATAACCCTCCCTTCTTTTTCAAGGGCTATCAGGCAGGGGGTAAAAAACCGCCCGTCACTTCGCGCTGGAATTCTTGTTTTTAACTCCTCTTTGCTGATCCCCTCTTTAAGGCTGTTTTTGGCGAAATAGCTGTGCATAACGTCAACAAGCAGGTCGCATAGCAGAGAGAATGATTCCCGGCTGATATATTTTTTTGGCTCCCGTACAACCTGAACTATGTCACCTGTCGTTAGCAGGCCTGCCAGAACAGCTTCCAGCCGTCTGGATATAATTCCGCTCCTGGCTGAAATCTCGGTGTGGGTGATCCCAGAAAGGAGGCTCCCGGAGACTATCCGTGCGATGGTGCCACTCTCGATGCCTGCTGACATATTTTCAAGTAAATCCAGCGCTTCAATGGACCGCCTTCTGCGGCCAGGTGGTGAAGGGTCAAGTATCCTGCCGCCGGCGACGGTTGCGGATGGAGATGAAGTGCGAAGAACGAAAGGGTCGCCGTTCAGAAGCAGAACAGGGCGCGCAAGCCGCAGTTGGGCAAAGGCGCTTTCACCCGGCGCAAGAGTATCTCTGTCAAACAATATCACTGTGGCGGGGACTTCATAGGTGCACGAATGGAGCCGCAGCCCCGAGCGGTGCTTCAGGCTGCCCTGGGCCGATGCAAGATGATGCAGGTACACATCCACTATCCGGGTTGTGCGGTAAAAACCTTTGGGGACAACAACATCTCCGCGCTGTACCTGATGGTGATCTACCCCCTGAAGGTTAAGGGCCAACCGTGAACCGGCCTCTCCCGTTTCAACCTTTGCGCCATGGGCCTGAATGCTGCGGATTCTACAGGGCAGGGCCGACGGCAGGATCTCCGCCTCATCTCCCAGTTTAAGTGTGCCTGACAGGAGTGTGCCGGTTACCACCGTGCCGAAGCCGGCAACGGTAAATACCCTGTCAACCGGCAGGCGATATGATCCCTCGCACCGTTTTTGCTCCAGATCAGTGGCGATCAAACCGAGTTCAGCCCTGAGTGTGTCAATACCGTGCCCGGTTTTTGAGGAGACCGGTATGATCGGAGCCCCTTCGAGAAAACTGCCGGCAAGGAATTCCCGTATCTCCTCCACGACAAGATCCAACCAGTCCGGATCCACCAGATCACTTTTGGTTATGACCACGACCCCTCTTCGTACACAGAGGAGGTGGCATATATCAAGATGCTCACGGGTCTGCGGCATTACCCCTTCATCTGCAGCAATTACCAGCATAACCAGATCCATTCCGCCGACTCCGGCAACCATGGTCCGTACGAATTTTTCGTGGCCAGGTACATCGACGATGCCGAAATGAATCCCACCAGGCAGGTCAAGGCCGGCAAAGCCGAGTTCAATGGTGATGCCGCGTAATTTTTCTTCAGGAAGGCGATCGGTATCGACACCGGTCAATGATTTTACCAGGGAGGTCTTGCCGTGATCTATATGGCCTGCTGTGCCGAGGATGAGGTTCTTCATATAAGGTGCCTGAAATTACAGCCGTAGCTGCAAAGCAGTGGAGTTGACTGGCGGAAGCACATGGGAATCGAACCCACCGGGGAGATTTCTCATCCCCCCCACCGGTTTTGAAGACCGGGCGGACCACCAGCGTCCGACGTGCTTCCAATAAAATGAAAAGTCCAGTTTTTATAGCTGTATTACCATCACAATACAAGAGGTAAACAATAATACCAAAACCATGTTTACTTATTTTTAGGTAATGCATTCCAGAGAAATAGACGTACCGCATCAAATATGCAATTTTTATATGATACTAGTTAGTATTGATCTTGTTTTATTGTAAACGATGTTATATAAATCGCACAAGTATCCATCTCCGAGCATCACCAGCCTAAGGAAACGGTTTCTATGGCATGATGCCTGTGGGTGCCGTTGGAAACGACGTCGCCCTCCTGTTGAAAAGGGGATGGTTGTCATCGGTAACGATTGCAATCATTTAAAGGAGGTACGGTTATGACGGTATCACGTAGAGATTTTTTCAAGCTCTCCGGTTCCGGCATAGCGGCTGCCACCCTCGGTTTCAACCTCGCTCCTGTCGAGGCCAAAGCTGAGGATCTGGCCATTCGCTATGCCAAGGAATCAACAACCATCTGCCCGTATTGCTCGGTCGGCTGCGGCATGATCGTGCATACGCTGGGGGGCAACGTCATCAATATCGAAGGCGATCCCGATCATCCGATCAACGAGGGTTCGCTCTGCCCGAAAGGTTCGTCGGTCTATCAGCTGCGCGACAACAAGGCCCGGGTCACCAAGCCAATGTATCGCGCCGCCGGGGCCAGCGAATGGAAGGAAGTTTCTTGGGACTGGGCGCTGGACGAGATCGCCCTGAAGGTCAAAAAAAACCGCGATGCATCCTTCATCTCCACCTCAAAAATCAAGATCAAGGAAAAAATCGGCACTGTTGAGATAGAGAAAGAGATTGACGCTGTTGTAAATCGTACCATGGGCATGGCCTCGGTCGGTAGTGCCGCACTGGACAATGAAGAGTGTTATCTGTACCAAAAATTCTTAAGGGGGTTAGGCCTGGTGTATATTGAACATCAGGCCCGCATTTGACACAGCGCAACAGTTGCGGCTCTGGCAGAGTCGTTCGGACGCGGTGCAATGACGAACCACTGGATAGATTTCAAGAATTCTGACGTAATCCTCATCATGGGGGCCAACCCCGCCGAGAACCACCCGGTTTCCTTCCGCTGGATCATGAAGGCCAAAGACGCCGGTGCAAAAGTAATAACCGTAGATCCCCGCTTTACCCGAAGTGCGGCAAAGTCAGATTTGTACGCGCCGCTTCGTTCGGGTACCGATATCGCCTTCCTGGGCGGCCTGATCAACTACATTATCCAGAACAAACTCTACTTCGAACAATATGTGCGGGACTACACGAATGCTGCTTATCTGGTCAGCGGCGATTTCAAACTGCCTGGCGAACTGGCCGGCCTGTTTTCAGGGTATGACCCTAAGAAACGCAGCTATGACACCAAGTCCTGGTCATTCCAGAAGAATGCCGACGAAAGCGTCATGAAAGACCCGACGATGCAGGACCCGAACAGTGTATTCCAACTATTGAAGAAACATTACGGGCGCTACACTCCGGAGCTGGTTTCAAAAACCACCGGCACACCAAAGGAAAAACTGCTGGAAGTCTATAAACTGTTCGCCTCAACCGGAAAACCGGACAAGGCCGGCACTTCTTTGTACGCAATGGGGTGGACCCAGCACACGGTCGGCACCCAGAACATCCGCGCCATGTCGATTATCCAGCTGCTCCTGGGCAATATGGGTGTTGCCGGCGGCGGTATTAACGCGCTGCGCGGCGAATCCAACGTGCAGGGATCAACAGACCATGGCCTGCTGTTCCACATTCTTCCCGGTTACATTCCGGTGCCATCGGCAGACCTGAAAGATCTGTCGGCATACAACGAGAAGAACACACCTAAGAGCAAGGATCCACAGAGCGCCAACTGGTGGCAGAATCGTCCCAAGTACATGACAAGCTATCTGAAAGCAATCTACGGCGCCAAGGCCACCAAGGAAAACGACTTTGGTTATGCCTGGCTGCCCAAGCTGGATCCCGGCATGAACGCATCCTGGCTGATGATCTTTGACAACATGATCAAGGGTAAGTTTAAGGGCTTCTTTGCCTGGGGACAGAATCCGGCCTGTTCCGGCTCCAACTCTACCAAGGTGCGTAACGCCCTGGCCAAGCTGGACTGGATGGTTACGGCCAACCTGTTTGATAACGAGACCGCATCATTCTGGAAAGGGCCGGGCATGGATCCGGCGACGGTCAAAACTGAGGTGTTCTTTCTACCGGCCGCTACCTCATTTGAAAAAGAGGGGAGCGTGTCCAATTCTGGCCGGTGGGCACAATGGCGCACAGCGGCAGTCAAGCCGCTGGGACAGTGCAAGCCCGATGCTGAAATCATCCATGAACTCTTTCAGAAACTTAAAGCGATGTATGTCAAAGATGGCGGGGCACTGCCGGAGCAGCTCACCAACCTGACCTGGAACTACGGCTTCAAACGGGCCGACGGTACCATAAAAAGCGTCGATATCCACGCCGTGGCCAAGGAAATTAACGGCTATTTCCTCGAAGATGTTGAGGAAAAACCCAAGCCGCTTAAACCGGGAGAAAAGGCCCCACCTCCGCCGCCACCCGGAACACCGAAAAAGATGCTCGGCAAAAAAGGTGAACTGGTGGGAGGCTTTGCCCAGCTGCAAGACGATGGCACAACCTCGTGCGGTTCATGGATTTATTGCCAGAGTTACAACGAAAAAGGGAACATGATGGCCCGGCGCGGCAGGAAAGACCCTACCGGTCTGGGGATGTTTCCGGAATGGAGTTGGTGCTGGCCGGTCAACAGGCGCATCATCTACAACCGTGCTTCCTGTGATCCGGATGGCAAGCCGTACAATCTGAAGAAGGCGGTGGTGTACTGGAATCCGACTGTTGTGCAGCCGACCGGTGCCCTGGGTGCCTGGGTCGGGGACGTACCTGACGGCCCATGGCCACCGATGTCAAACGAGAAAGAAGGAAAAAAACCATTCATCATGCGGTCCGATGGTGTAGCCGCCATCTTTGGGACGGGAATGAAGGACGGCCCCTTCCCGGAACATTACGAACCGGTGGAATGTCCCGTGCCTGAGAACTTCTTTTCCAAGCAGATGAGCAACCCGGCCAGCAAGATTTTCACCGATGCCAACATCAAGGAAGATCTGCTGGCAACCAACGACGCACGCTTCCCGCTGGTGGCTACCACCTACCGGGTGACCGAACATTGGCAGACCGGGGTTATGACCCGTAATACACCCTGGCTGCTGGAACTACAGCCGCGCCAGTTCTGCGAAATAAGCGTCGAACTGGCCAAAGAGAAAAATATCAGCAACGGTGACATTATTGAGATTTCGTCTGCTCGAGGCAAGATCGATGCGGTAGCAATGGTCACACTGCGCATGAAGCCGTTCAAAATCGGTGACCGTATGGTTCATGAAATCGGTCTGCCCTGGTGCTTCGGCTGGCACACCCCCGGAGTGGGCGACTCCGCTAACCTGCTAACCCCCACTGCGGGTGACGCCAACACGATGATTCCAGAAACCAAAGCCTTTATGGTCGGAATCGCGAGAAAGGGGTAAGTCATGGCCGAAACTATCAACCAAGCTACCCGAAAAGGGTTTCTCGTCGATACCTCCCGCTGTATTGGCTGCCGTTCGTGTCAGGTCGCCTGTAAACAGTGGAACAAGCTGGAAGCGGATAAAACATCAAATAAAGGGACGTTTGAAAATCCGCGTGACCTCACACCAGCGCTTTACAACCGCATCAAGTTTATCGAAAAAGAAACCTCTGGTGCAATTTCCTGGCTGTTCTTCAACGAGCGCTGCATGCATTGCGGCGATGCCGGCTGCATGAAAGTCTGCCCGTCTCCGGGCGCACTTTACCGAACTAATGACGGTATCGTTGCGTACAACAAAGACAAGTGTATTTCCTGTAAATACTGCGTTTCAGCCTGCCCTTTCAATATTCCGCGCTACGGCACTGATGACAAAGTCTGTAAATGCAATCTCTGCCTGGATCGTATTAGTGGCGGCATGGTTCCCGCCTGTGCCAAAGCCTGTCCGACGGAAACCTTGAAATATGGTAAGAGGAGTGATCTGATCGCCAAAGCAAAAGGCGCAAAGAAGGCACTCTACGGTGAAAGTGATCTGAATGGCCTGGGAGTGGTGTACGCTCTAGAGGGGCCGCCGGAGCAGTATGGCCTGCCGGAAAATCCGAGCATTCCGCTGTCGATATTCCTCTGGAAAGATGTGATCAAGCCGCTCGGTATCCTTGGCTTTTGGGGGAGTATCGGTGCAATGCTGCTGCACTATGTGACTATCGGCCCGAAAAATATCGAAGATGATGAAGAAGGGAAAGGTGGCGGCCATGAGTAACTATATTGAGCGTTTCAGCACCAGCGAACGGGTTCTGCACTGGATAGTCACAGCCAGCTTCTTTACTCTGCTATTGTCGGGACTTGGACTGTATTCCCGTCTGTTTACCGGGTATTTTACTTTTTTCGGTGGCGGACAGAATGCCATCCTGGTTCACAAAATAGGGGGTGTTATTTTCTTTTTCAGCTCCCTGTACATGTATTTCAACCACAAGAAAGATGTTTCTACCTTTGATGAGGATGACAAAGAGTGGGTTACCAAACAGGGAGGGTACCTTTCCCGCGATGAAGCCCACTTTAATATCGGTAAATACAATCCGGGGCAAAAACTTTTTGCACTCTATGTTGCCGCAGCTACAGTAGTTTTGGGAATAACTGGTGTGTTTATCTGGATGCCCGTCTTATTCCCCCGATGGATTGTACAATTATCCCTGCTGACCCATGGCCTCATTTTTGTCGGGTCGATCATGTTTGTGATCGTGCACGTGTACCTGGCGACTATCGGTAATCCAGGAACAATCGGCTCAATGCTGTATGGCGATGTAAAAAAGAACTGGGCAAAGAAACATCATCCCAAGTGGTATAAGGAATCAACTACCGAGAATCATTGACTCTTCTCCCGTTATCTGTTCTTGCTGCCCAGAAGGAGGTCTGCGGGCCTCCTTCTGGGTACTGTTCTGAAAGATATGGATCTAACCAATTAAGAGGAACCACTATGCTTTCAACAGAACAAAAAATCACCGCGCTGCAGCAGGCAGTTCAAACTTCTCCGGAATACGCAGATATTGTTCCTTTGTTCATCGGCATTTATGAATTTATACGCGGTCGCGAAAAAAATACCGGAATTACCATTGTGCCACTGCAGGCAGATCCGAAGAAGACAAACGGGGAAAGCTTCCCACTGGTAAATTGTTCCGATCTGAGCGTGGACAAGGAGCAGGCCGTTGCCTTTCTGCTCGGTATAATCGAGGTGTTATCTCGAAAAGGACTGGAAAATGATGAATATCTCCAGAAGATTGGCGCCGCGTTACGAAACGGAGCTGTTGAGCCTGTGACGGTCTACCATGCGATTCTGGGACGAGATCGTGCGCCCGTAAATGACCTCTCCACCACATTGGCCGTGCCATCGCCTCTGGTTGAATATATCTTTGAAATACCACTCAAAACAGCTCTCGAAGATTTTTCTACTGAGTTTGGTTCGGAAACTTTCCCTGGGTGGCAGGAAAGTTTTTGCCCGGTCTGCGCTTCTCGGGCAGGCATGGCTGAATTACGAGGAGAAGAGGGGAAACGCTTCCTTTCCTGCTCGGCCTGCTCGTTCAGTTGGCCGTTTAAACGGATGGCCTGTGCTTACTGCGGCTGTGACGATCCGGAAAAATTATCCTATTTTACTGCCGGAGAAGGCTCAATTCGGGTTGACACCTGCAAGGCGTGCAGTCGCTATATTAAAACACGTGATTCACGTAAAGGCTGCAGTGATGTGCCTCTGGAGGTTGAAGATCTGCTGACAATCCATCTGGATCTGCTGGCTTCACGGGAAGGTTTTGAGCGGGGAAAATAAGATCTTTGTTTCAGGAAAACCTTAAGTTGCATGATCTTGGCATAGGATAGGAAACGAGTTACGAACGCGGTTTTTATAAATAGTTGCCATCCGGAAACTAAATAAGGACTTGTGCAAACCGCATAAGTCCCTTTTTTATTTTGGCGGCTCCGAGTCGATTCGAACGACCGGTACCTGCGGCCACTTTCAGACTCACAGCTTCGGCCTGCTCATTTGCCAAAGACGCGCCTCGTTTTTTTAAACACCTTCCTGCCTGGCTATCATAATCACTTCAGCTTGACGATCCCGAATTACTGCACGCTTGAACTTAAAATGTTGCGGAAGAAATGCGACCGTATGGGAGTTGTGTGATTCATATTTGCATCTTAGATGCATTTGTGCATAATGCATCTAGGAGAAATATCCAAGCCCCGCTAATTGGCAGAAGAAGTCCACTAACTCCCGTTATCAAAATACCGTCAGATGTACTCACGAGGTGCCGGAAATGCCAGTTAAAATCGACCGTGAAATGTTTCAAAACTTCGTGCACGAAAGTAAGATGTTTCATGTTGATAAATTTTCCCAGGCTCTGGTGAACGCCATGGGGGTAGGCTTTATGGCGGTTAATACCTCCGGTATTACCATTCTGGCCAATACAATTGCCAATGAGAGTTTCGGAGCTTATCCAGGAGTCGACATTAAAGTTGCCTTCCCTGATTTGTGGTCTAAAGCCCTGCAAATACTCAAGAGGCAAAATAAAAGCAGTGAATTTTCAATGCAGCGTGAAAAGAAAAACTATCTGATCAGGGTCAATCCAATAGTAGTCGATTCGGAACAGGTTGGAGCAATCTGTGTTTTTGTTGAGAGTGCCGGGCTTGAAGAGATGGCAATGCAGATGAGTTTTTTTCAGGAAATCATCGGGGAGTTGGAGGCGATCATCAATTCATCCACAGAAGGACTATGGATTTGCGATGGCGAGGCCAACGTACTCCGTATGAATCCTGCTTCGGAGCGGATTCATGACGTCAAGGCTGAAGAAATTATCGGCCGTAATATGCAGGAGCTGGTAGATGAAGGTTTTATTGACAAATCAGTCACCCTTGAGGTTATCAAAGTGAGGGAAGTTGTAAGTATTCTGCAGTACAGCGAGAAGGGTCGAAAATTGGTAATCACCGGAACACCAGTTTTCGACCCGAACGACAAATTGATCAGGGTTGTGTCAACGATGAGGGATATTACCTTGATCGAAACCCTGCAAAGGGAACTTGAAGAGCAGGAGGCCATGAGGAATCAACTGAGCAGCCATATGCTGGAATTACAGAATATGGAACTCGAATCCAGACGGGTAATTGCAAAAAGCCCCTGTATGCTGAAGACCCTCAGGCAGGCGATTAAGGTCGGCTCGGTAGATTCTTCGGTGCTACTTCTTGGGGAATCGGGTGTGGGGAAAGGAATCATAGCCGAGATAATACACAAAAACTCTCATCGATCCGAAAAACCGCTTATCAGGATAAATTGCGGGGCCATTCCTGATTCTCTTATAGAGTCAGAGCTTTTTGGCTATGAGAAAGGTGCGTTTACCGGTGCCAGGAGCAGTGGCAAGCCCGGGTACCTTGAACTGGCAGACGGCGGGACACTTTTCCTGGATGAAATAGCAGAGTTGCCTTCACCTTCACAGGTCAAACTGCTCCGCTTTCTGGAGGATGGCCGCATTACACGACTTGGAGAGACCAGAAGCCGTACGGTTGATGTTCGTATACTTGCGGCCACACACAGGAACCTGGAAGAGATGATAGGGCAGGGTAAATTCAGACTCGACCTCTATTACCGCCTGAAGGTCGTTCCAATCAATGTTCCGGCAGTCAGGGAGCGCAGGGATTGCATTCTTCCGCTTATCCAGCATTATATCGAGTTTTTCGGTACAAAGAACGGCATCTACAAACGTCTTACACGCGCAGCTTTGGATGCCCTTTTGTCATACCCGTATCCCGGTAATGTGCGTGAACTTATGAACATCTGCGAAAGATTGGTGGTTATGTCCGAAACAGACTGGATCGATCTCAAGGACCTTCCCAGTGACATTATTCCTCACGTTAATGAAGTGCCAATCGATGCAACAGAATGGATGAAAGGCATGACCCTTCAACAGGCAATGGATACTCTTGAACGGAAAATGCTTACCAACTCACTGAAACAGGATGGAAATCAGAGGAGTATCGCTGCGGCACTGGGTGTAAATCAATCGACCATTGCACGAAAACTAGAAAAGCATGGTTTGGGCCGGCTCTTTGGCCATACTCCCCCACGTGATGAGTAGCTGATGCATTTGTGCATCAAAAATGTTTTGTAAACTAGATTCTAAAAAAATGTTTGCAATATTTCGGTCTGACAGCGTACCGATATCAAACTTTTATTCATGCTTTATTGTTTTGATATTTTGCGATATCTCTTAAAAAAAGCTATATTATTAGTATGTTATATTGAAGATGCTGGCAACTTTCACCATACCCCCCCATTTGTAAAATACTCCTCCCACATTTTGCTTCTAATAATTGGCATGTTCAGTGCTAATGAATTAAACGCTGTTTTGTTTAAAATCTGCGCTGGAGGTGACTGCTCCCCATGGTAACGCTCAAAGATCCGACCCTGTTGAAGCAACATTGTTATCTGAACGGCCAGTGGCAGGCGGCAGATAGCGGCACTGTCATTGATGTTACGAACCCGGCGACCGGTGAAACCCTCGGGACGATCCCCCGCATGGGCGGCAGCGAGACCCGACGCGCCATTGAGGCGGCTTATGCTGCGCTGCCATCCTGGCGTGCCAAAACGGCAAAGGAACGTTCTGCGATCCTGCGGCGCTGGTTTGAGTTGATGATGGCAAACCAGGAGGATCTGGCGGTTATTATGACCGCAGAGCAGGGCAAGCCCCTGGCGGAATCCAAAGGGGAGATTACCTACGCCGCGTCGTTCATTGAATGGTTTGCCGAAGAGGGCAAAAGGATCTACGGCGATACCATTCCGGGCCACACTGCCGACAAGCGTATTGTTGTTATCAAAGAGCCGATCGGCGTCTGCGCGGCCATAACCCCTTGGAATTTTCCTGCCGCCATGATTACCCGTAAAGCCGGACCGGCTCTGGCCGCCGGCTGTACAATGGTTGTCAAACCGGCCACTGCCACCCCCTTCTCGGCACTGGCATTGGCTGAATTGGGAGAGCGGGCCGGAATTCCGGCCCGCTCTCCCAATTCAGCCAATGCCAGTGCCGAGAAGGGGGTGGCAGTGGCCG
>Ga0007792_10000442_pt1 | contig 14927 bp, 17 predicted proteins | sample CryBogmetaGMA6M_FD_60371 | JGI IMG/M metagenome (GOLD analysis project Ga0007792, IMG submission 60371) | Freshwater microbial communities from Crystal Bog, Wisconsin, USA - MA6M | ecosystem: Environmental > Aquatic > Freshwater > Lake | place: Crystal Bog, Wisconsin, USA | collected 2009-07-06
CTGTAGAAATCTGGTTAAACACAGAGGCACAGAGAAAAATCGTATCTTTTGATGCAGGCAGGTGTGAATCTAATTGGTTATAATCTTTATTATTTCTCAGTGTCTCGGTGTCTCTGTGTTTAAAATGCTGGTTTCAGGAAACTTCAGTTGAAAAGAGAACCAATGCGCCGCTCAGTACTTTTTTTGCTCTTCACAGCGGCAAGCCTTGCCGTGTTTTTTCTACTTCCCCTGCATGCCCGGCAGAGCCAGCTTCAGCGGGCCGGTAACGTACAGCCGGGGGGAGACCCGCTACGCGGGCTGCACGTCACGGACCTCTGCCTTTCGACGGAGGCGCGCTACACCCGCAATCCGGCCATGGCCGACCACCACGCCCCCTTTCAGGAACACCCCCTGGCGCTGGAGCACTTTCCCTCCGGTTCCCTCATACTGCCACCTGCCCAACTCCGGAACGTACCATGAAGCGAACTATCGAACGGCATCTGAATATCCTTGAATTCACTCTGGCCTCATTGCTGCGCAGAAGAGGGAAAAACCTGTCCCTTCTGGCGATGTACCTGCTGGTGATTTTTATGCTCGCCTCGCTGCAGTTCTTCGTCTCGGCGCTGAAAAGAGAGGCGGCGGTTATTCTGGCCGATGCGCCTGATATGGTGGTACAGCGGTTGATGGCGGGGCGCCAGGATCTGGTCCCCACCGAATACGCCACCGGCATCGCCGTAATCAGAGGAGTTACTGCGGTACGCCCCCGCTTGTGGGGCTATTACTATGATGCGCTGAACGGTGCCAATTATACGATCATGGCCGATGAGCAACAGGCGGCCGGGCTGCCCAGGGCAGCCATCGGAGCCGGAGTGGCCCGGGCCCGTACTCTGGCGGTGGGAGATCTGCTGCCGCTCATCAGCTATAACAAAACCCCGGTAATGCTCGAAGTTGGCTCAATCTTCCCGAGCTCTTCAGACCTCATCGCCGCAGATATGGTGGTCATCTCCCCGGCACAATTCCACACGCTGTTCAATTTTCCGGAAGGGCAGGCGACGGATCTGGCGGTGACGGTGAGGAACCCGAAAGAGCTGCCGACCGTTGCGGCCAAAATTGCCACCCTGTTCCCCGACTCCCGCCCGATCCTGAAGAGCGAAATTCAGCGGACCTATCAATCGATCTTCGACTGGCGCGGCGGTATGACGCTAATGGTTCTGTCGGCGGCGCTGCTGTCCTTTATTATCTTCGCCTGGGATAAGGCCACCGGGCTGTCTGCTGAAGAACGGAAGGAAATCGGCATCCTCAAGTCCATCGGCTGGGAAACGTCCGATGTGCTGCTGCTTAAATTCTGGGAAGGAACGGTGATTTCGCTGACAGCATTCCTGCTGGGAGTGGTGCTGGCCTACGGGCACGTGTTCTTCCTGTCGGCCCCGCTGTTCGCCCAGGCGCTTAAAGGGTGGTCGGTGATCTATCCCCGCTTTCAGCTGGTTCCGGTGGTGGACGCCTATCAACTGGCGGTGCTCTTTTTTCTGACGGTGGTGCCGTACACAACGGCGACGGTCATTCCCTGCTGGCGAGCGGCCACAACCGACCCGGACGCCGCCATGAGGTACTGATATGATCGAACTGTCGAGCATCACGAAATCGTTCAACAGCGGCAAGCCGAATCAGTTTACCGCCGTGGACAGTGTCACCCTCACGGTGCATCCGCGTGAGATCACGGTGTTCAAAGGCCCCAGCGGCTCCGGCAAAACTTCGCTCCTGACCATGATCGGCTGCATGGCCCGCCCTTCTTCGGGGCGGATCTTCCTGCACGGTCTGGAAGCGGCGGTGCCGTTTCGTCTCGACGGTGCGGAAACGGTTGAAATCACCAGTCTGCCGGAGCGGTTCCTGAATGACATCCGGCGTTCCACATTCGGCTTTATCTTTCAGCAGTTCAATCTGGTCAAGGGAATCAGCGTCCTGGAAAATGTCATGCTGCCGGCCTACCCGACCGGGGAAGGGCGTCCCGTCTTTCGTGCCCGTGCCTTGGAACTGCTGGAGCAGTTCAGCATCACCCGCCTTGCCGGCCAACGGGTGGAGCTGCTTTCGGGTGGGGAGCTGCAGCGGGTTGCCATCGCCCGGGCCCTCATCAACAACCCCTCCATCATCATCGCTGACGAGCCGACCGCCCACCTGGATTCAAAGTTGTCGCAGGAATTCATGGCAATTGCCGGCCGCTTGAAGGGTGAGGGAAAAAGCGTGCTGATCGCCAGTCACGACCCGATCGTCTTCGATTCGCCCCTGGTGGACCGGCTGGTTGAAATGCGCGACGGTGCCGTTGTCGGCAGCCGGAGTTGCCGGTGATCCTCCACCCCGCCGCTCTGGCACTTCTGATGATTGTCCTGCTGGTCTCCGGAATGGGGATCTACGCCGGTTACTACGGCCTGAGAATTCTCGGGCGCTGGGACCCGGCAAGCGGCAGCGAGGGGCAGCTGGAGCTGGAGCGGAGAACCTATCTGATCTCCACAATCATGAGCTATATCCTCGGTTTTGAGCTCATGTCCCTGTTTCTGTTCATCTACACTGCGGACGATCTCCATACCCTTTTTACCGGCGCCATGTGTGCGGTCGGCAGCCTTGCGATCAACTCCTTCGGCTATCCGGCGCTGCTGCTCAAAACCATCAATTTTATCCTAGCCGGGGTCTGGCTGATCCTCAATTATGCCGACAACAAGGGGTATGACTACCCGCTGATCCGGGTCAAATATGAACTGCTCAATCTGGTTGTGCCGCTGCTGGTGCTGGAAAGCGTGCTGCTCATCGCCTACTTTGCCGGAGTGAAGCCGGACATCATCACCTCCTGCTGCGGCAGCCTTTTCAGTCATGAAAGCAGCGGTTTCAGCAGCGATCTCGCCTCCCTGCCGCACCGGCCGATGCAGATCGCCTACTTTGCGGGGATGGCGCTCACGGCAGGCGCCGGCTTGCTGTTCTACCTCAAAGGGCGCGCCGGGTATCTGTTCTCCACCGCCGCCGCCGTGACATTTTTGATCGCCATCGCCTCCATCGTTTCATTCATCGGCCCCTATTTCTACGAACTTCCCACCCATCACTGCCCGTTCTGTCTGCTGCAGAAAGAATACGGCTACATCGGTTATTTCATGTATGCCACCCTCTTTGGCGGCGCGGTGGCGGGGATTGGTGTCGGTGTGCTGATGCCGTTCAGAGGTATCAGCAGCCTAGCCCATATCATCCCGCCCCTGCAGCGGCGCCTCGTCCTCGGCACACTGGTCTGCTATCTGCTGTTTACGCTGATCGTGATCTGGAAGATGATTTTTTCGGCGTTGAAACTCGGGTAAAGCAGAGCAGCACCGCATTACACACCTTTTTTTTCTACCCAGTTGTAAAAAATATGCTAATATCCCGCTTCCTTTTACCCGAACCAGTAGCTCTGGATGCAGGTGTTAACAGCGGGGTAGTACAGAAGACAATTTTCAGTGAATCAATATCCGGGAGGTAGTCATGCCGAAATTTTTTGAAGGTAAACTTGAAGGCAAAGGGCAGAAGTTCGGTATCGTCGTCAGCCGTTTTAACAGTTTCATCTGCGAACGCCTGCTTGAGGGGGCGGTGGATGCGCTGGTTCGCCACGGTGTTGCTGATACGGACATTCATGTGGTTCGTGTACCGGGTGCGTACGAAATTCCGCTTTTTGCCAAAAAACTGGCGGAAACCGGCAAGTATGATGCCCTTATCTGTCTTGGCGCGGTTATCCGTGGTTCCACACCGCATTTCGACTATGTTGCTTCTGAAGTTTCCAAAGGGGTGGCGAGTGTGTCTCTGGAAAGCGGTATTCCGATTGCTTTCGGCGTGCTGACCACTGACACGATTGAGCAGGCTGTGGAACGGGCCGGCACCAAGGCGGGCAACAAAGGGTTTGAATCGGCTGTTACCGCCATTGAATCTGTCAATCTGATGAAGGTGCTCAAGTAATGGGACTACGGCGCGAAGCGCGGGAGCTGGCACTGCAGATGCTGTATGCGCTTGATTCAAACAGTGCCGCCGGTTTGCGTGAAACGCTGCAGATTTTTCGCGAAGAGCGGAGTGACGTTGCAGGCAAGGTACGGGAATTCGCCGAGGAGCTGGTGCAGGGGGTATATGCCCAGCGTACGGTTTTAGATGAAGCCATCCGGAGCCGTTCCAAAAACTGGTCACTGACACGTATGCCCCGGATCGATCTGAATGTCATGCGTATGGCCGCCTATGAACTGATGTTCCGTTCCGATATCCCCAAAAAAGTTACCATAAATGAAGCTATCGAGATCGTGCGCCGCTACGGCGATAAAGAATCGCCGGCGTTTGTGAACGGCATTCTCGACGAGATCGAAGCGTGCGCAAAAACGGACGTGACGGGAGAAGAGTAAAGGCTGCCACCGTTTCCCCATCCTAACCTTCCCCCTCCTGGGGAAGGGACTAAAACCCGTATGGTGGCACAAGTTTAGACGTTCACATTCGAGAGGATTTTACATGAAAGATGTACAGGTAGGATTGATAGGTTTTGGTAATATCGGCGCGGGAGTCGTCAGGCTGCTGCGCGATAATGCGGCGGTCATCCGCAGCAAGGTTGGTACCGGCATAGTGCTGAAGCGCATTGCCGATCTGGATATAACCACTGATCGCGGCGTGACGGTTGAGCCGGGTGTCCTGACCACCAGTGTTGACGATATTTTCAATGATCCGGAAATATCGGTGGTTATTGAACTGATCGGCGGCTATGAGCCGGCCAAAAGTTTTGTGCTGAAAGCCATAGAAAAGGGCAAACACATCGTTACCGCCAACAAGGCGCTGCTGGCGCTGCATGGTTCGGATATCTACGCCGCTGCGGTGCGCAAGGGTGTTGAAGTGCAGTTCGAAGCATCCGTCGGCGGGGGAATTCCGGTACTTACCGCCATCAAGAGCAATCTGGCGGCCAACAATTTCAGCAGTGTTTTCGGCATCATGAATGGTACCTGCAACTACATCCTCACCCGCATGACCCAGGAGGGGGCCGATTTTGGCGATGTGCTGAAAGCGGCGCAGGAACTCGGCTATGCCGAGCCGGACTCGACCTTCGATGTGGAAGGGGTTGATACGGCGCATAAGCTGGCTGTTCTGGTGTCGCTCTGCTTCGGTACCCGGATTGATTTCAAAGATATTCATACGGAGGGGATTGCCAATATCAGCGGGCTGGACGTCAAATATGCCGCCGAGTTCGGCTACCGTATCAAGCTGCTGGCAATCGGGAAAAGTATCGATGGCGAGATCGAGGCGCGCGTGCATCCGACCATGATCCCGCTGGACAGTCCGCTGGCCGATATTAACGGCGTGTTCAATGCCATTCGTCTGACCGGTGATTTTGTCGGTCCGGTCATGTTCTCCGGACGCGGAGCCGGGCAGAACCCGACCGCCAGTGCGATTGTCGGCGACCTGATCGGCCTTTCGCGCAGCATGAAAGCCGGCGCCGGGCGGCGTATGTCCCCCCTTGGTTTTCTGGACGAGGCTATTGTTACAAAGCCGATCAAGCCAATGGCCGAGATCATCAGCAAATATATGCTTCGCTTCAGCGTTCTGGACAAACCGGGTGTTCTTGGCGGGATCGCCGGGGCGCTCGGCTCACACGGCATCAGCATCGAATCCATGGTGCAGACCGCCCATGATGTGGAAGATTCATCGCCGGTGCCGATTGTCATCATGACCCACCAGGCCCGGGAAGGCTCGATTCAGACAGCGTTGTCCGAGATCGACCGGCTTGATATCATCTGTGAAAAGACCAGTTTTATCCGTATTGAGGATAATCTGGAGTAATTGCGGGAATAAAATACAGATTTTATTACCCATCATTTTTTTGGAGGAGTCATGATTACCAAAATTCTCTTGCCTGAAAGCCAGATCCCCAAGCAGTGGTACAACATCATTCCCGATATGCCCGGCCCCTTGGCACCGGTGATCAGCCCGCGCACCATGCAACCGGTCACACCGGACGAAATGCTGGCAATTTTCCCCATGGCGCTCATTGAGCAGGAAATGTCATCACAGCGCTGGATCGACATTCCTGACGAAGTACGCGAAATTTATCAATTATGGCGTCCTTCGCCGTTGTTCCGTGCCCACCGGCTGGAAAAGGCGCTCGGTACGCCGGCCAAGATCTATTACAAATATGAAGGGGTGTCCCCGGCCGGGTCGCATAAGCCCAACTCCGCAATCCCGCAGGCCTATTACAACAAACAGGCCGGTATCCGCCGTCTTGCCACCGAGACCGGCGCCGGTCAGTGGGGCAGCTCTCTGGCTCTTGCCTGTTCCATGTTCGGCCTGGAGTGTACGATCTACATGGTCAAGGTTTCCTGCACCCAGAAGCCGTACCGCAAAAGCATGATGCAGTTGTGGGGCGCCACCGTTCATCCTTCTCCATCGGAATTAACCAATTCCGGCCGCACCATACTGGCCCATGACCCGGACTGTCCCGGTTCCCTCGGCATCGCCATCTCGGAAGCGGTGGAGGACGCGGCAACTCATGCCGACACCAACTACGCCCTGGGGAGTGTGCTGAATCACGTCTGTCTCCACCAGACCATCATCGGCCAGGAAGCTCAGGCGCAGTTTAAAATTGCGGGGGACTATCCTGATGTGGTTATCGCCTGCTGCGGCGGCGGTTCCAATTTTGCCGGTCTGGCATTCCCGTTTATCTCCGATCGCGCCAACGGCAGGAATGTCCGCTGCGTAGCGGTCGAACCGGCATCCTGCCCGACGCTGACCAAAGGGGTATACGCCTATGATTACGGCGATACCGCCAAAATGGCGCCGATTGAATTGATGTACACACTGGGGCACGACTTCATGCCCCCCGGCATTCACGCCGGCGGCCTGCGCTATCATGGTGAGTCACCGCTGGTGTCGCAGCTGTACCACGCCGGTCAGATCGAAGCTAAATCCTACAAACAGAATGCCTGTTTTGAAGGGGCGCTTCTGTTCGCCCGCAGTGAAGGGATTGTCCCGGCTCCTGAATCGTCCCACGCCGTGAGAGCGGCAATAGATGAAGCGGTGCTTGCCAAAGAGGAAGGGAAGGAAAAGACTATCCTGTTCGGCCTTTCCGGGCATGGTCAGCTGGACATGGGTGCCTATGATTCCTACCTGTCAGGCACTCTGGAGGATTACGAGTATCCTGATGCCCTGGTCAAGGCGGCGCTGGAGCGGTTACCGAAGGTCAGTTTTTAAATTCAATCATTCACCACGGAGACACTGAGAAAGAAAAAGAGAATATGGAAATAAAGTCTGGAATGCATCATCCCCGTGCTTTGTCAGCTTTTCTCAGTGTCTCGGTGTCTCAGTGTTCGGGCCTCACTCATGGTCAAAGTTAAAATTTGCGGCATAACCAACCTGGAAGATGCCTTGATGGCGGTCGAAGCCGGAGCCGATGCTCTCGGCTTCGTCTTCTTTCAGGGTTCATCGCGCCAGATCTCCCCCGATGCGGCTGCTGACGTCATTCGCCGTCTGCCGCCGTTTGTGCAGACGGTCGGCCTGTTTGTCAACGAAGAGGCGGCAACGGTCAACCTGCTGGCGGATCGCTGCGGGTTGGATATCGTCCAGCTTCATGGCGACGAGTCTCCCGAATACTGTACGGAGATACGCCGCAGGATCATCAAGGCGTTCCGGGTAAAGGATGGTGTCTCGCTTGATGCCCTGCCGCAGTATCGCGTTGCCGCCTGTCTGCTGGATACCTGGTCACCGGCGGCGTACGGCGGCACCGGCACAACCTTCAACTGGGACATTGCCGCACGGGCGGCAGCATCCCGGCGTATTATCCTGGCCGGGGGGCTGACCCCGGAAAATGTCGCTGAGGCGATCGCAGCGGTCAGCCCCTATGCGGTGGATGTTTCCAGCGGTGTAGAGAGTGCGCCGGGGAAAAAGGATGCCGGGAAGGTCAGCCGTTTTATTAGTGCCACAAGGAGTCAGTACCGTGAAATTACCTGACAAAAACGGCCACTTCGGCCAGTACGGCGGTCGCTACGTCCCCGAAACCCTCATGCCTGCCCTGCTGGAGTTGCAAAGCGCCTACGAGCACTATCGTCATGATCGTGAGTTCAAGCAGGAATTCGCCTATTATCTGCGCCAGTATGTCGGCCGCCCGAACCCGCTCTATTTTGCCGAAAAGCTGACAAAAAAGCTGGGGGGCGCCCGGATCTATCTCAAGCGCGAAGATCTGAACCATACCGGTGCGCACAAGATAAACAACACTATCGGTCAGGGGCTTCTGGCCCGGCGCATGGGGAAAAAACGGGTTATTGCGGAAACCGGCGCCGGTATGCACGGTGTGGCAACCGCCACCGTTGCCGCCCTGTTCGGGATGGCGTGCGAAGTGTTCATGGGGGAAGAGGATACCCGTCGTCAGGCACAGAATGTGTTCCGCATGAAACTGCTGGGGGCAACGGTAACGCCGGTCACCGCCGGTACCGCCACGCTGAAGGATGCCATGAACGAGGCGATGCGCAACTGGGTCACCACTATCCAGGACACGTTTTATGTCATCGGTACGGTGGCCGGACCGCATCCGTACCCCATGATGGTGCGCGACTTTCAGTCCGTAATCGGCAACGAAGTCAAGCGGCAGCACAAAAAAGTCGAGGGGCGGCTGCCCGATTATCTCGTGGCCTGTGTGGGTGGCGGGAGCAATGCCCTGGGGCTGTTCTACCCGTTTCTGAACAACCGCAGCGTCAGACTGGTCGGGGTTGAAGCGTCCGGTTACGGTATCGAAACCGGCAAGCACGCCGCGCCGCTCTGCGCCGGGTCACCCGGCATTCTGCACGGCAACAAAACATATCTGCTCCAGAACAGTGACGGCCAGATCACCCACGCCCACTCCATCTCCGCCGGCCTCGACTATCCCGGCGTCGGCCCGGAACACTCCTGGCTGAAGGATACGGGGCGCGCAGAATATGTTTCCATTACCGACGACGAGGCACTGGGCGGATTCAGTACCCTGACCCGTGAAGAGGGGATTATCCCTGCTCTGGAGTCGTCACACGCCATCGCCCATGTCATCAAGCTCGCTCCGACGCTGAGTAAAGATACGACAATTGTGGTCTGCCTGTCCGGGCGCGGTGACAAGGATATGCATACGGTTGCCACTGCGCTGGGGGTAGAATTTTAACAGTGATGTAATATCTTAAGTGTGGCTAAAACCTTGAGAAATAAGGCTTTTTTTCTGTTGACCGCTGGTACTGTTTCCGCTATAAGCACACCTGTTTTATAATTCAAAGGAGGCTGAATATGCATCTTGTTGACCAGATCAAGGAAAAGGCCAGAAGGAACCTGCAGACGGTTGTGTTGCCGGAGAGTTATGACGAACGAATGCTGTTTGCCGCAGAGAAAATAGTTGCGGAAGGGCTGGCAAAAATCGTTGTTCTCGGAGACCCCGCCAAGATTCAGGCCGAAGCTGCCGCCAAGGGGATCAACCTGGCCGGTGTCGAACTGCTGAATCCGGCGACATCGCCAAAGCTCGATGCCTACGTAGCCGATCTGGTCGAACTGCGCAAAAGCAAGGGATTGACCGCTGATGAGGCCAGAAAAATCCTTACGGCTGCCGATAATCTGTATTACGCCGGCATGATGGTTCGCTGCGGTGACGCCGGCGGCGAAGTGGCCGGGGCAACCGGGACAACCGGTAACGTTTTGAAGGCGGCCTTCCAGACCGTCGGTCCTGCTGCCGGCATAAAAACCGTTTCCTCTTTCTTTCTGATGGTAACCAAAAACCCCAGCTTCGGCGAAAACGGCATCGTTCTCTTCGCTGACTGTGCCGTCAACCCCAATCCGGATGCTCATGCACTGGCGGATATCGCGGTGGCAACCGCCGGAAACTGCACGGCGTTTCTCGATGTGGAGCCCCGCGTTGCCATGCTTTCCTTTTCCACCAAGGGGAGTGCCAGTCACCCCGATTGCGACAAGGTGATCAAAGCGCTGGAGATCGCCCGGCAGATGAGGCCGGAACTGCAGATTGACGGCGAACTGCAGGCCGACGCGGCTCTGCTCCCCTCGGTCGGGAGCAAAAAAGCGCCGGGCAGCACGGTGGCCGGCAGGGCAAATGTCCTGATCTTTCCCGATCTGGACGCTGCCAACATCGGCTACAAACTGGTGGAGCGGGTCGCCGGTGCCGAAGCGGTCGGACCGATCATCCAGGGGTTGGCCAAGCCGGTTAATGACCTTTCCCGTGGCTGTTCGATTGATGATATCGTGAATGTTACCGCCATTACGGCGGTGCAGGCGGCACAGGCGTAGATTTTACCTGTTACAACGACAAAAGGCGCACTCGGTAGATGAGTGCGCCTTTTGTCGTATATGGAGGGACATCTACAGGTCCCCGGTCATCTCCTGCAGCAGGTAGAGCTTGACGTTGACCTTCCGGACGCACTCCACCACCTCCCGCAGCCGCTCCTCATCAAGCCCGCACTCCTCCTCTATCCCCTGAAACCACTGATATCCCTTGGGAAGTGGCGTCAATGAGCCGTTCCGGAGCAGCATGGCATCCACCAGATCGTTGACCCGCCCCGTGGCTTCCCAGGGGTCCCGGTAGTTGAACTGGCGCGCCACGATGTGCATCCCCATACCGTTGGGGAAAATCGCCTTCACTTCAAAGGAAAACTCGCGCGGGGCGCTGTAGCTGTCACTTCGTCCGGAACGCACCATTACCTCGGCACCCGCCCCCTTCAGCAGTTCCCCCACCGATTCCGCTGTCATTGCCGTATATGTTTCCATGTTCAAATCTCCATTCGTAGTTCGACACCCCACGGTGCCGGGCGTTCACCTTCGGCGGTCAATACCCACAACGTTGGAAACGTCATCGCCTCCGGCGTCGGTCCAATGCCGTCGGTGAGGTAGATTACCGCCGCCGGGAGCGGGTGCATGGTTTTTGCGTAGTCAAAGACCGGCCGCAGGTCGGTGAAACCGCCGCCGTCATAGCGCTCTATAACACCGGGTGCGCCGGTGAATGAGGTAATCTGCTGGATGCGGCTGTTGGCATACAGGACAGTGATGGCGGCTTCACGCCCACCCGCAATCTGGAGCAGTTCCCGGGCAAATGCTTCCCGCAGCGGGGCACTGTTGGTGGAGTCGCTGACGTCCACCGCGACCAGCAGGGTGAGCCGCCGCTGCTTTCTGATGCCGGGAGTGATGTGGTCAAAGCGGCGGTGCTCCCGCATCCACGAACTTCTGCGCCCGGTACGGCCGGCGGTGGCCATGAACTGCCGCAGAATCTGGCGCCAGGGGAGGGGAGACGGGCAGAGCAGGTTCTGCACAACCTCCCGGAGTTCGGCCGGTGTTTCACCATCACTCCCTCTCAGGCTGTCTCTGGTAATTGCCCGTACCGTCTCCTCTGCCAGCGGCAGCGGTGTGCTGTCTGCATCGCCCCAGAGGCCATGACTGTCCAGGGTTGTTTCCGGGCCGTCCCCAGCCCCTTCACCGGCTGCACCCCGCTCGGAACATTCTGCGTTGCCGTAGCCGCTGCCGTCCAGATTGCCGGCGTCAAACGGGGGAACCAGCTGCTGGTAATATTCCTCCGCCGCCAGCCCATCCTCCGCACCATACAGTTCCGGGAGGAGCGCATCATCGGGAAGGTCAGCGATACCGGGGTTGATCGCCAGATCACAGGCGATATCCCAGTCATGCAGATTGCGCCCTTTGCGGCGCAGCGGATGGAGGTGGAGTAGATGCTTGACCAGATGCTCCAGGAGCGCACGCTGCTGCGGTGCCGCCAGAGTTGTGAAGCGGAGCGGGTCAACCGCCAGAAAGGGGATGCCGTCACGTACGGTGACACCGGCCGCCTTGCCGTCCAGTGTGCGGAGTTCGCGGCGCAGGTTGAGGATGAAATGACCGTAGAACGGACGTTCGCGCAGCAGGCGCACTACGGCGTTTTCAAGCGATCCGTTGTTCATGCCTCGCGGGAAATGGTCTGGATGGCGTCGAACACCACGCTGTCGTATTTGTCCTGGGCGATTGCCAGGGCTACCTCGGGGATTTTGAGCAGAGATTTGACAAAGCCAAAGCGGAGGTCGCGCGGCAGTACGGCGATGTAGGCAACCAGATTGACCTCCTGCACCGGTTCCAGAGCAGGGGAAACCTGCAGGGTGGCGATCAGGTCATTAACCGTTGCCGCCTGAACGTCATCTCTCTGCCCTGCCGCCCGATCAGCAACCAGCGCCCAGTCGTTAAGCACCTCGGCTGCGGTCACCGGCCGCCCCTTGCGATCGGCCAGCCAGCGCATGAAAGTAATGGCGGCTTCCCGGCCGATAATGCCGGCATACACTTCCATCTCCAGGTCACCGGGAAAGCGGCAGCTGCTGCGCAGGGTGCTGACCATCTCCCACCCGCGCTCGGTCGGCTCAACCTGCAGATCCATAGGTGCTCCCTGACGGGCCAGCATTCCGGAATTGCCGGCCAGAAACTGCCGCACGTCACCCGACAGTTCGCGTTCCACCGCATAGCGCGCCCAGCAGCTGTAATCGGTTTCGACAAACAGCATCACCATGCGGTCGATCAGGGCGCGATCCAGCGTCGCCACCTGATAGGTGCCGTCAGGGGGGTTGATGCTGACAATCACCTTGTGCCGCTTGGAAAGGTGGTGGGTGTGCAGTGAGCGCTGCAGCCCCTCGGCCGGCGGTTCCACAAACTGGAAAATGGCCTGCAGGGTGTCTTCCTGCTGGGCCCGGTTCAACTCGTCGCAATGAACCACGGTCGGTGGATCTTCATCGCCCGGCCACCATGACGGCCGCGACCAGTGCATGACGGTCCCCTCGCGGAAGGGAATTCCGACCAGATCTCCAACCTCCATCTGGCCCAGGCGCAGCGACACATACTTCCGGTCAATTTCACGGCAGGCCTGAATGATGCCGGCGCTCTTGCCGACCCCGCGATGGCCGACCACGCAGGGGGTCAGGTCGGTTTTGGTGATGATTTCCTTGATGACGATTTTCATCTGTTCGATATTCATAGCAGCCTCTTATGCCAATTCCATTTCAAAGCCCTCTCTTCGTTGGCTCGTCACCGGCTCCTCAACGAACTATCTGTACGCCTACGTCGCCGATCTCCTCGCCGCCTTGAGATCATCTTTGAACTGGAATTGGATTACTTCACATATCCGAGCGGATCGCTCAGCCCCGCCTCGGCAAAACCCTTCAGGCGCAGTCGGCAGGAATCGCAGCGGCCACAGGAAAGCCCCTCCGGGGTCGGATCGTAGCAGGAGTGAGTCAACCCGTAATCCACCCCCAGTTCTGTACCGCGCCGGATAATGTCGGCCTTGCTCATGTTGATCAGCGGAGCGTGGATTTTAAATGCCGCTGCCCCCTCGACCCCCGCTTTGGTTGCCAGGTTGGCCATCTTCTCAAACGCGGCAATGTATTCCGGGCGGCAGTCGGGGTAGCCGGAATAATCCAGGGCGTTGACCCCGATAAAGATGTCCGAAGCTCCCAGAACTTCGGCCCAGCCGAGGGCAAAGGAAAGAAAAATGGTGTTGCGCGCCGGAACGTAGGTGACCGGTATGTCGCTGCCAACGCCATCCTTGGGTACGTCGATGTCAGCAGTCAGAGCGCTCCCCCCCATGAGTCGCAGGTCAAAATCCACGACGAGGTGTTCCTCCGCCCCGATCCGTTTGGCGTTCTGCCGGGCGACCGACAGTTCGAAACTGTGCCGCTGTCCATAGGAAAAACTGATGGCGTAGGGGGTAAACCCTTCCGCTCTGGCTATTGCCATGCAGGTGGTGGAATCCAGCCCGCTGCTATACAAAACTACCGCTTTACGTTGCATGATTGACTCTCCGGGAATGTGCGACGGCCTTTCAGTCTGGTGCACTAAACGCGCCTAACACACTGATCTGATATATATTTTTGTGTAATAGTGCGGGAAAATGTACCAATAATCGGTCTGTATGTAAACCTAATTACGCAGGATTGCGGGATTTGCTGCAGAGGAAAGGTGCTGCTACGCCTGGTTGGAAATCAGGCTGTATGTACGGTTCCGGCCATTATGGATTGCAATTTGATCTGTATTAGGTACAATGAGCCCGCTTTTCATGTGGCGTTCGATCCGATGAAAGCAAGACCATCCCGTGGGGGGTGCCTGCAGGGTGCAGGCTCTTCACATCCGAGGCGTTATGCGACTGAAAGAGGAACAGATCCATGGACTGGCGGAAAAAGTCTACCTTGACCTGTCGGCCGAGGGGCTTGTAACACCACGCGGGGAGCGCGGGGCGGTCGTCGCCGGCATTGCCCGCGCCATTACCCGGAATTTTGCCGCCGAGCAGAAACTGGAACGGGATGCGGAAAAGCTGCTGGATGAAACGCTTGCCGGAATGGGGCGCGGTGCCGCAGAAATAGATCGACGTCGCATGCTGAAGATGGTCAAGGAAAAGCTGGCCAAGGAACGAAAGATCGTCCTGTGAGGTTTTGACCATGTCGCTATCAGAAGACCGCATTTCAACCATGGCCCATGAAATAATCAACTGCATCTGGCGCGACGATCTGGCTGATGTGCCTGATGACAACCGTGCGCTGAGAAGGGTCAAACAGAGCCTTGACGCATTTTTCTCCTCCGTGGATGAAATCGAAGATGCGGTGCGGGCCAAGCTGCGCAACAAAGCTCCCGGCAGTCGTGACTACGATGCCCTGTACCAGAAGTTCTACCACGACGAAATGGCCCGGAGAAATTTGTAATAACCTCCAGATAATCCGGTGTTTATCAGTTCATCCATCTCGGCCATGGGCAGCAGTCCACGGCCGTTTTTACGAAAGGCGGATTACATGTCACATCAATTCAGACCGGCTCTGCAGGTGCTGGTCGGAGTTATAATACTTGCGGGAACGGCGTGTACCTCCCTGGCCGATGACCAGTTGACCCGGGCGGCGGCACAGTACCGTGAGAAGGATTACGCTGGGGCCTATGCCTCTGCTTTGAAA
>Ga0007792_10000443_pt1 | contig 14914 bp, 17 predicted proteins | sample CryBogmetaGMA6M_FD_60371 | JGI IMG/M metagenome (GOLD analysis project Ga0007792, IMG submission 60371) | Freshwater microbial communities from Crystal Bog, Wisconsin, USA - MA6M | ecosystem: Environmental > Aquatic > Freshwater > Lake | place: Crystal Bog, Wisconsin, USA | collected 2009-07-06
GGCAGCGCCACCGTCAAGGCCAGTGCCGCCATTACATGGGTAGGTGTGAATGACGGTTTGCAAGCCGAAGTGCGGTTGTATGACCGGCTGTTCACCGACGCACAACCCGACGCAGGCGGCAAAGACTTCCTTGCCGCACTCAACCCCGACAGCCTGAAAGTAGTGACCGCTTATGTAGAGCCATCATTGGCCCACGTGCCCGCAAGCGCGCACTTTCAGTTTGAACGCCACGGCTATTTTGTGAGCGACCGTGTGGACCATGCGGGGGGTAAGTTGGTGTTTAACAAAATAACGGGACTGAAGGACACGTGGGCGAAGTAGAAATATGGCACGCCCTCAAACCATTCAAATTTTCTTACCCGCTGGTGACCCGCGAGGTATGAGAGTTGCAGAAATTACAACTCGCATCGTGCGTGTGATTGAAGTGCCACGCAGCCAGCTAGGCGAATTCGTGAAGATGCCTGAGGCCCAACAAGTGGGCGTTTATTTTTTGATGGGTGAATCATCTGAAGCAGGCCTGCCCCGTGCCTACATAGGCCAGTCTGGCAACGTTGGGACCCGCTTGGTCCAACACAACCAAAGCAAAGACTTTTGGAACCGCGCATTTGTTGTAATTTCTCTCACCAACAGCATGACGCAGACTCATGCGCTGTTCTTGGAATGGTTTGCTATTTCAGAAGCAACAAAGGCCGGACGCTACACACTAGAAAACGGCAATACTGGCGCGCACCCTCACACACCAGCGCCACTTGAAGCAGATTGCCATGAAATTCATGAGACTGCGGCGACATTGCTTGCAACTATGGGTCAACCCATCTTTGAGCCGCTCACGAATACATCTGCCAGTGCAACTGAAAAAGAATTGTTCTATTGCAAAGGGCCTGATGCAAATGGTTCAGGTGAGTACACGAACGAAGGTTTTGTAGTTCTCAAAGGATCACGTTGCCGAATCGAAATCGTTGCATCAATCCAAGGCACATCGCATGCAAGATATAGAGAACAACTAATTAGTGAAGGGATCATGAAACTTGAAGATGGTGTCTATGTCTTCAGTCGTGATCATCTCTTTTCGAGTCCAAGCATGGCGGCAATGGCAGTGATGGGACGATCCGCGAATGGATGGGTCGAATGGAAAACGATGGATGGCCGCACACTCGATACCGTCAAGCGCCAAGTCGTTGAATCTACAGAGTAAAGACTTCATAAAGTTGTCCCTCGCCTCTGTGCATGGACCTGTGGACAACACCTTGGATATCCCGCCCAGCCTTGATTTCATGCGGCTTGGTAGGTAGTGCCTTTTAAATAGGCTCTGAACAAACAAGCATTCCAGTTGCCCAGACTAGCCACAAATCAAAGGCTCGTTAAACTATTCACATGCGCCCGTCCCAAGCCCTCAGCCAACACCGCGAAGCCGTCTGCCTTGCTGCAGCACGCTATCGCGTGGCAAATCCACGTGTGTTTGGGTCGGCCTTGCACGGTAACGATGCTGATGGCAGCGACCTCGATTTGCTGGTCGACCCATTGCCAGGCGCTACGTTGTTTGACTTGGGCGGTTTGCAAGACGAGCTACAAGCTCTATTAGGCGTGCCTGTCGATGTGCTGACGCCCAAAGATCTTCCAGCGAAATTTCGCGACATCGTGGTTCACGAAGCTCGCCCCGTATGACGACGAACCGCCTGCACGATTATTTAGATCACATGCGGCAGGCAATTGCTGATGCTCAGTCGTTCACCGAAGGCATGGCACAGCAAGATTTCAAAGTCGACAAACGCACGCAACAGGCCGTGGTGATGAGCTTGATTGTTTTAGGTGAAGCTGCCACCAAAATCATGGATCAATATCCCGAGTTTGCTGGCCAGCACGCTGAAATTCCTTGGCGCAATATGCGAGGCATGCGCAACCGCATTGCTCACGGTTATTTCGATATCGACCTTGATGTGGTTTGGGACACGTTGCGCACAGCTCTACCCAGTCTTAAAACTCAGCTTGACGCATTGCCTGCAATTTAATTTTGCACAGGTCGGGTACACAGACCAACACCCCTACCCCAGCGGTTCAAGGCTGAAAAAACTACCGCCAAATGTTGTTGGCCAACTACCCAGGCAGTTCGTGACCAAAGTGAAGTAATTACTTCTTTTCGACGGGATTGGCCGTCAACAACTGGGCCGAGTAAGCGCGCATAAACTCCCGTGCTTTTTCGGGCCGCGTGTTAAGCCACGCGTCATAGGCGCCCTCGCCCAAGATAACGGGCATGCGTTTTTCGTTACCGTTTTGTTGATAGCGGTTCAGTAGCGCATGGCTGTTGGCGTTGACGGTGAGCAAGGTGAAGCTGATGATTTCTGCGCCGTCTTTGGCCCAGCGCTCCCACAAACCCGCGACGCCCATGGGCTTGCCGTCCACACGGGTGATGCGCGTGGGCACGGCTTTGCCGCTGCGCCAGTCGTCTTCAAAAAACGCCATCATGGGCACGATGCAGCGCTGGCCAGCCAGCCACGTATCTCTGAAGTTGTTTGAAGTGGTGACAGTTTCCGACCGCGCATTGATCATCTTGGTGGAGCGAAGCTTGGCGTCGGACGCCGACTTGACCCATGTGGGCACAAAACCAAACTGGCCAACGCCCAACTCGCGCACAGGGACGTCGCCCTCGCTCGCCACGGATGCGTTGCGGACAAACACGCCTAGCTTGCGCGGCCAAAGGTCGTGCTCAAAGGTGATTTCAGGGGCTGCCACATCAAAGGCATCGGGGTACAGTGCGGCGGTTTGCACGCTTTCAAAATGGGCAGTCATGCACCCATGCTAGCAGTGCGATACGCTCTACCCCCATGCTGATCCGTTTTAACAAGCCCTACGGCGTTTTGAGCCAGTTCACGCCCGAGGGGCGGTGGCGCGGCCTGAAAGACTTCATCTCCCTGCCCGGCGTTTACGTGGCGGGCCGCTTGGACGCGGACAGCGAAGGCCTGTTGCTGCTCACCGACGACGGCCAGTTGCAAGCCCGCATTGCAGACCCACGCTTCAAGATGGAAAAAACTTACCTTGCGCAAGTGGAAGGCGTGGCCAATGAGGCCGCACTGCAGGCGTTGAGCCAAGGCGTGATGCTCAACGACGGCTTGACGCTCCCCGCCCGCGCCCGCGCCGTCGAGCCGCCCACCCACTTGTGGGAGCGTGACCCGCCAATTCGCGAACGCCAAGCCAAACCCACCTCATGGATAGAGCTCACCATTCGCGAAGGCCGCAACCGCCAAGTACGTCGCATGACCGCCGCAGTGGGCCTGCCCACGCTGCGCCTGATACGCACCAACATCGGCCCCTACAGCGTGTTGGATGTGCCGTTAGGAAATTGGCAAGAGTCTGAATTAACATGACGCTATCTCGCATCGAGATGATTACAAAGAAGGTGATATGGCCAAAGGCGAACAACACAGTAAAAAAATGACGAAAAAGCCTAAAAAGGACACGTCACCCCCAAAGACCTCCGTTTCGGACCGTCCCAACCCACCCACGACATTCGTCGCACCACGCGGCAAAATCAAGCCTAAGTAATGCCTGCCACGGCCCTCGCCACCCTTCGCATCTCACTGGCGACTTTACGCAGCGATCCCACCACAGATCGAACGTTTGTCCAAACGGCGCGCTCGCAAGAGGCTTTATTCAAAGCCTTGCCGCCTCAGTTTGAAGAAGTGTGGCTGGGGCTGGTGGACCGACTTGAGTCCAGCGCTTTGTTTAATGAAGAAAGCTGCTCATTCAGCCAAACCGACTTGCTCGACAACCTCGACGTAGTGCTAGAGAAAGCCGCACAGAGACTCAAAGCACAAGCCTTAAAATGAGCTAAAAAACATTAAATTCATTTAAAATTAAGCTAATTTATCGTATTAAGCTGCAGTAGAAATATTATCTAGTCAAGGGTTTTACCTGTTTCCTCCCTCTATGCGCCTTCGTTTAATGAATTTTCTGATCAATCTCGATCAGAAAATTGACAAACTCAAAGGAGAGACCCATGAGCAAACACAGTCATCACGAAGACGCAGCCAAGCATCTGGAAGCTGCAGCACACCACCACAGAGAAGCGCACAAACACCATGTGGCTGGCAAAGATCACGAAGCAGCACACCACGCTCACATGGCACATGGTCACAAGCTCCACGCCCATGAGCATCATGAAAATGCCACCAAGCACCATGCCAAACACCACTCAGAGCACCATCCTGAGCACCCTCATCACGCCAAACACAAATAATCCCAAACCCGCTTCGGCGGGTTTTTTCATGGCCGAGGGCTGCCAGGGCTTACCATCTTGGGTTCGACTCTCAGGTCCTTTTGATGTTTTCGTATGTCTAATCTTTTCACGGTCAAGATCGACCCGTCCCAATTGCAATACGACGTCGAGGGCGACCTCACGTTGCTGGAAGCCGCAGAGATGTCGCGCATCGAGCTGCCCAACTCTTGCCGCAACGGCACTTGCCGCACCTGTGTGTGCCGGTTGGTGAGTGGCGAGGTTGTCTACACCATCGAGTGGCCGGGCCTAAGCGCCGAAGAAAAGGCCGAGGGCTATGTGCTGCCCTGCGTGGCACGCCCCATGACGAATGTGGTGCTAGAGCAAACACAGGCACGCGCTTCTTAAACATGACGCCCATTTACGAAGACGAACACCTGCTGGTATTCGAAAAACCCAGCGGTTTGCTGTCTGTGCCGGGTCGTGGGCCAGAAAAGCAAGATTGCTTGTCCAAGCGCGTGCAAGACATTTACCCCGACGCCTTGGTGGTCCACCGACTCGACCAAGATACATCTGGTTTGATCGTGATGGCCCGCGGCATTGAGGCGCAGCGTCGCATCAGTCGCTTGTTTGAAACACGCCAAGTGAGTAAACGCTACATGGCGGTGGTAGCGGGTAACCCGCTGTTGAGCCAAGCGCACGTGCCCACCAACGAAACCGGTTGGCGCGCGATTGAGGGCAACATCATGCTTGACTGGGAGCGCCGCCCCATCCACATCATTCACCCGGATGGCAAACCTAGCTTGAGCCTGTGGCGTATGGTGCAAGCGGGCGACACCGCCAGTTTGATTGAGCTAGAGCCCTTCACGGGCCGCACGCACCAACTGCGCGTACATATGCAGAGCTTGGGGCACCCCATGTTGGGCGATTCGCTTTATGCACCGCCCGAGACCTTGGCGCTCACGCCGCGCTTGATGCTGCACGCACAAGACATCGGGTTTCCACACCCTTTTACCGAAATACCACTGACTTTCTCGGCCCCCGTGGCTTGGATTGCGGCAAACCCCTATGTTTTAGGGGTCTTGGCGTAAGACACCTGTAGCCCAAACGGCGCAAACTCATTTTTTCTAATTTTTTCAACTGGAGACAGAGATGCGTGAAGTAGTTGTGGTCAGTGGCGTTCGTACAGCAATCGGTACCTATGGCGGCAGCCTGAAGGACATTCCCCCAAGCGAGTTGGCAGCACAAGTGGTGCGCGAATCTTTAGCGCGTGCCCATATTGACGGCAAAGATGTCGGCCATGTGGTGTTCGGCCATGTGGTGAATACCGAAGCCAAAGACATGTACCTGTCGCGCTTGGCCGCGGTGAACGGCGGCTGCGCCGAAGGCACACCCGCATTCAACGTCAACCGTTTGTGCGGTTCTGGCTTGCAAGCCATTATCTCGGCCAGCCAATCCATCATGCTGGGTGACTGCGACATCGCCATTGGCGGCGGCGCTGAAAACATGAGCCGTGGCCCCTACGCAAGCTTGAGCGCACGCTGGGGTGCACGCATGGGTGACACCAAGATGGTTGACATGGTGGTGGGCGCTTTGCACGACCCCTTCCACACCATCCACATGGGCGTGACCGCTGAGAACGTGGCCACCCAATTTGGCATCACCCGTGACATGCAAGACGCTTTGGCCGTCGAGAGCCACAACCGCGCCCAACGCGCGATCGAGGCTGGCTATTTCAAAGACCAAATCCTGCCGGTGATGTTGAAGAGCAAAAAAGGCGACGTGGCCTATGCCACCGACGAGCACTTCCGCCCCAACTGCAAGCTGGAGGACATGACCAAGCTCCGCCCCGTGTTCGTGAAAGAAAACGGCACCGTCACGGCCGGCAATGCCTCAGGCATCAACGACGCCGCTGCAGCCGTGGTGTTGATGGAAGCTGGCGCAGCCAAAGCCCGTGGCGCTAAGCCTCTGGCTCGCTTGGTATCTTATGCCCACACAGGTGTGGATCCAAAAATCATGGGCATGGGCCCTGTGTCTGCCTCGCGCTTGGCCCTGAAAAAGGCGGGTTTGACCACCAACGACATGGACGTGATCGAAGCCAACGAAGCCTTTGCAGCACAAGCCTGCGCGGTCACCCAAGAGCTGGGCCTAGACCCCGCCAAAGTGAACCCCAACGGTTCGGGTATTTCTTTGGGTCACCCCATCGGTGCGACCGGTGCATTGATTACAGTAAAGGCCCTGTATGAACTGCAACGCATCAATGGCAAGTACGCTTTGGTCACCATGTGTATTGGTGGCGGCCAAGGTATTGCTGCTATTTTTGAGCGTCTCTAACTTGCCATGACCAGCCCAACCGAACCTAGTTTTATTCAACGCGAAGCCAACCAATTCGCACTGTTAAATCAACCTCGGTTTGGGCCGTTTTTCTGGACTCAGTTTTGTGGCGCGGCGAATGACAACCTGTTCAAGTTCGCCTTCACCGTGATGGTGACCTACCAGCTCAGCGTGAGCTGGTTGCCCGTTTCTTTAGCGGGCTTGGTGATTGGGGCGCTGTTCATCCTTCCCTATTTGTTGTTCTCGGCCACCAGTGGCCAGCTGGCCGAAAAATTCGAACACACCGTCATCATGCGGTGGGTGAAAAACTGTGAAATTGGCATCATGGTGCTCGCCGCGGTGGGTTTTATGACCCAGCACGCCGCCGTGCTGCTGGCGTGCACTTTTTTGATGGGCTTGCACTCCACCGTGTTTGGGCCGGCTAAATATTCGTACTTGCCGCGCGTGCTCGATGAGCACGAGCTGACGGGCGGCAACGGCATGACCGAGATGGGCACGTTTGTGGCCATCTTGCTAGGCAATGTGGCGGGCGGTTTGTTGGTGGCTATTCCAGAGGTCGGCCATGCCACAGTGGCCGTGGCTTGTGTGGCCGTGGCCGTGTTGGGCCGTTGGATGAGTGGGCGCATTCCGCCGCTCACGGCATCGCACCCGGATGAGGCCATCAACTGGAACCCCATCACCGAAACCGTGCGTAACCTGCGATTGGCGCGGGCCAACCCCAAGGTTTTTCAAACCCTATTGGGCATCAGCTGGATGTGGTTTTTTGGCGCGGTGTTTTTAAGCCAATTTCCTAGCTTTGCCAAAGAGGTGTTGCATGGTGATGCGCAAGTGGCTTCGCTGTTGTTGGTGTTGTTCTCGGTGGGCATTGGTGCCGGCGCCCTCTTGTGCGAATACCTCAGCCGAGGCCGTGTAGAAATTGGCCTGAGTCCTCTAGGGGCCATCGGCATGACGCTGTTTGCGGTGGACTTGTACGTGGCTGCTAGCCAACTGCCCGTGTCCGAGCTGATGGGCGTCAGCGCGTTTGTGGCACAAACTGTGCACTGGCGCATCATGGCCGATTTGCTGCTGTTGAGCTTGTTCACCGGCATTTACAGCGTGCCCATGTACGCACTCATTCAAATTGAGAGCAAAGCCCACGAAGTGGCCCGCATCATTGCGGCCAACAACATCATCAATGCCATCTTCATGATTGCCAGCTCGCTCATCGCCGGAGCCATGCTGAGCGCAGGCCTGACCATTCCTGATATTTTCTTGTGGACCGGCGTGGCAAACGCCGCGGTGACGCTGGCCATCTTCATGGCCGAGCCCAGTTATTTGCACCGTTTTGCAGCTTGGCTGCGCGGGGTTTGACCCAGCGCAAAGTAACGCCCGTTGATTCAACTTAAGCTTGACGCACCGACAAAAAATACAAAGCGTCCTCTTTACAAAGCCTCTGATGTCCGACACCCTCACCGCCACACTGCCCACACGCGAAGTCACCCTTGCTTGGTCTGACGCCTTGTCCCTTGAGCTGGACTTCATGGACGACACGCACCGCGAGTTTGTTGATTTGTTGGCCGCCACCGAACTGGCCGATGACGACACCTTGACCGAGCGCTTTGCAGCGCTGATTGAGCACACCGAAGAGCACTTTGGCGGCGAAGACAAGTGGATGAAAGACACCAAGTTTTCGTCCACCAACTGCCACACCACACAGCACCACGTGGTGCTGGAAGTGATGCGCGAAGGCTTGTGTCGTGGCCGCGAAAAGGGCGACATGGCCGTGATGCGTCAAATGGCGCACGAGCTGGGCATTTGGTTTCCCCAACACGCCCAAACCATGGATGCAGCTTTGGCCCTGCACCTGCGCCGCGTAGGCTATGACGCTGAGACTGGCATCGTCTCAGCGCCTGATGCCTTGCCTAAAGATGAAATCCACGGTAGCGGCAGCTGCGGTGACAGCAGCTGCGCTTAAATGCTTGATCTGCATGACACTGTCATGCAACCGGCGCTGATCGTGTCACGGTATCAAGCATCCGTTGCTTGCCGGTGAGAATGTGACTTTCAAACAAGTCGGCTGACTCTGTAACCTGGCCATTGCGCAGCGCCTCCACCAGCCGTCCGTGTTCGCTATGTGATTGCTGCATCTGGGCCATGGTGTAGACGCCCTTTCGCAAGTAAAGGCTTAGTTCCGCTTCAATTGTGTTGTTAAGGTCGATCAGGCGTGTGTTCTTGGTGATTGCCATCAGCAGATCATGGAAGTTATTGTTGAGCTTGTGATATGTGGCGCCGTCCCGAGCCTTCAACGCAACCTCCATATGTTCCATCAGCGTCAACAACTGCGCATCCTCTTGGTTCTCCAGTCGCGAAGCGGCAAGCCTACCGGCTGTCCGAGCGATGCTGGCACGTAAATCGTACAGATCGAGTGCTGACTCTAGGGAAACCTTACGCACTTCTGCGCCGCGATTGGGAACGATGCGCACCAGCCCACTTCGCTCCAGCGAGCGAAGCGCTTCGCGCGCTGAATTTCGGCCTACGCCTAGTTGAGCTGCCAGCGCCTGTTCGTTAACTCGCTCTCCAGGCTGCAGCGTTCCATCGGCGATCATGCTGCGCACCTTCTCCTGAATCTCATCTAAGCGCGTGGCGATGACATCTGCGTCTCTCAAGGGAACTTTGCTCATGGGGCGTGGTGAAGTTTAAATTGCGCTTAGTTTACAAGACATCGAGAAACAATTAATCTATATATGTAGGCAATATTACATTAAGTGTTGACACATTCAAGATAATAGCTACACTTGAATTGTTTCAAGACACTGCTTCACTAGGATCCAATGGAACTCCAAGACCTATACACCTCACACGGACAATTCATAGATGGCGTTTGGCGCCCTGGCAGCGAGAGTGCCTCTGCCATGATTAACCCAGCAACAGAAATCACATTGGGGGAAATCAAACTGGCTGGTGCCGCACAAGTCACCGAAGCTATCGCTGCCGCTGGCAAGGCGCGCGAATCCATGCGCGCATTGAGCGCTTGGAGCCGCTCTGCGCTGCTACGACGTGCAGCTACTTTTATCAACGAGCGTGCGGAAAAACTGGGCCACTTGGTTGCGTTGGAGACCGGCAAACCTATCCGGCAGGCAGTGGGCGAAGCAAAGTCATCGGCCGAGTCAGTCGACTGGTTCGCTGATGAGGCTCGCCGCATCTTTGGCATGAGTTACGAGAGCCGCGTTAAGGGTGACCGTTATCTGGTGCACATGGAGGCACTGGGTGTCGTCGCCGCATTTGTGCCTTGGAATTTCCCGTTGTTGCTCCTGTCCCGCAAAATTGCACCGGCCTTGGCCGCAGGTAATACGCTGGTAATTCGTCCATCCAACGAAGCGGCCGGTGCAACCATGGCCCTCATCAAGTGTTTCGAAGATGCAGGCTTCCCTAAGGGGGCCATCAATCTGGTGATCGGTCGTCCGGCGGAAATCACAGCAACGATCATGAACGACCCACTTGTCGCCAAGGTCAGCTTTACCGGATCCGTGCCGATCGGCCGTCAGATCGTCGAACAGTCAGCCGTCACCATGAAGCGCGTCAGCATGGAATTGGGCGGCCATGCGCCGGTGATTGTGCATGCCGATGCCGACATTGACGCCTTCGCTGCCATGGCTGCTCCCGGCAAGTTCCGCAACGCAGGTCAGGTATGTGCTTCACCCACGCGCTTTTACGTGCACGAGTCGATTGCCAGGGAGGTCGAAGAGAAGTTGATGGCTGCGACGCGCGCGCTTCGCGTTGGATCCCCACTCGACGATGCAACCGATCTTGGCCCATTGGCCACCCAACGCCGTCGGGACGCAGTCGAGCAAATGGTTGACAAAGCTGTATCCGGGGGTGCCCGTGTTCTGTCTGGGGGAAAGCGTCCAAGGGGCATGGAACGCGGCTACTTTTTTGAGCCGACGTGGCTCACACAATTGCAACCCAACGACTCAGTGCTGAATGACGAACCATTTGGCCCAATCGGAACCTTGACCACTTTCTCGACGCTGGACGAGGTGATAACCGAAGCTAACCGCCTACCTTTTGCGCTGGCCGCCTACGTGTTCACGCGTTCGCTGACCAAAACCCACGCGACAGTCGATCGCCTGCAGGCCGGCGTTATCGGCGTCAACACTTTCGTTGCCGCCACGGCAGAAACACCATTTGGTGGATCAAAAGATAGCGGCTTTGGACGTGAAGGGGGACCGCATGCGATTCGTGACTACCTCGACACCAAATTCGTCAACGTCGCGATGCCGACAGATGCAGACTGATCGCGCAAACATTTATAAGAAAATTTAAGGATATAGACATGAAAATTATTGCAAATCGCGCAAAACAACGCATTCTGAACAACGAGCTTGCGCTGGGAATGGGTCTGCGCCAGGCCCGCACTGTTGACATAGCACAGATCGCTAAAAGCTGCGACTTCGACTGGTTGTTCATCGACATGGAACACAACTCAATGAGTGTGGATACCGCAGCACAGATTTGTCAGGCGGCGCTTGCTGTAGGCATCACGCCAATGATTCGGGTTCCTGCGCATGAGGCGTTCCACAGCACCCGACTGCTTGACACAGGCGCTCAAGGTATTGTGATTCCGCACGTCAGCACGGTTGAACAAGCGCACGCAGTCGTCGACTTTTGCCGCTTCACACCGCTTGGTCGCCGCTCAATCCCAGGCAGCCTTCCACAAACACGTTTCATGCCGTTGCCGGTGCCCGAAACAGTGTCACTGATCAACGCTGAAACGCTGGTGGTGGCGATGATCGAGACAGTCGAAGGACTGGACAACGTCGATGCTATTGCAGCCGTGCCTGGTATCGATGTTTTGCTGGTGGGCTGCACAGACATGGCGGCCGAACTTGGCGTACCAGGCCAACTGGGTCACGAGAGCCTGAAGGCAACGCTAGACACTGTATTTGCCGCCTGCGTTAGACACGGCAAAGTCGCCGGCGTGGGGGGGGTGTACGACGAGGCGCTAATGACAGAGTACATCCACAAGGGCGCACGGCTGATCCTAAGCGGTTCAGATCTTGCATTCCTAATGGCTGGCGCCCGAAGCCGCTCAACAGTGCTGCGCAATGTAGATCTAAACCAGAAGCTGCACACCGCGGCATGAAACACACCCTCTGATCAACCCATACGGACCAACGCTATGAATCCCGAATACACATTAGCCATGCTTGAGCGTGCCGACTTGCGCCCTTATTTGAACGAAGAGCAGTTCGAGTTCAGACGCAGCATCAACCGCGTGCTAGCTAAGCATGCCAGCCCAGAGTACATCAGCGCGTGCGATCAAGAAAAGCGCTTTCCGAAGGAACTGATTGAGGTTGGCGTCGAGCAAGGATGGTTTGCACTCACCCTACCCGAAGCCTATGGGGGCATCGGTGATTACATGGACATGACAGCATTCCTTGAAGTGGCGGCTTACCACAGCATCGCGCTGAGTCGCTTTTGGAATGCCAACATCAATATGGTGGGCGGCGCAGTAGCGCGTTTTGCGAGCGAAGAAATCAAAGCCGAAGTCCTGCCGCCGTTAGCCAATGGGCAAGGCTGGCTAGCGTTCGCGCTGAGTGAAAACGGTTCAGGCTCGGACGCCGCATCCCTAACCACGCGTGGCATAGCTGACGGTGATGACTTCATCATCGACGGCACAAAGATGTGGATCACCGGCGCTATGCAGGCCAAGTACATTCTCACCGCCGTGCGGACCGATAAGGAAGCCACGAAACACAACGGCATCAGTCTGTTCCTAGTGCCGAGCGATACCCCGGGGCTGGAAATCCGCCCGATTGAACTGCTCGGTGGCAGTGCCATCCGTACCTGTGAAGTCAACTATGTTGGCGTGAGGGTACCCAAGCGACTAGTCATCGGCGAGCTCCACATGGGCTGGAAGCGGCTGACCGCCGTACTCGCCAAAGAGCGAATCGCCTTATCGGCCATGTGTGTAGGCGCGGCGCAGGCAGCGGTGGACCTGGCACGCTGGTACGCGCTCGACCGTAAACAGTTCGGCCAGCCGGTGTTCGATTTCCAAGTTGTGTCCCACATGTTGGTTGACATGCAGACTCAGGTCGATGCGGCGCGAATGATGGCGTATCGCGCGGCCAAATTGCTGGTTGATGGCCAACCATGCGATGCCGAGTCGTCGCAGGCTAAGTACTTCGCGTCTGACGTTTATGTAAAGGTCGCCACCGACGGTCTACAAATCATGGGAGCCAATGGCTACGCCATGGAGTACCCGATGCAGCGCCATTACCGTGAATCAAAGCTGTTCCAAATCTTTGGCGGCACCAATCAGATCCTGCGCAACATCGTGGCGCGCAGTCTCAAGTCATAGGCAGTCGAATCATGAGCCAACACATTGTTGAAGAACTGAAAGCCCTAGGGCTGAGCATAGAGGAGCTCTACACCGACGTCGTTGTCGTCGGTGGCGGAGGAGCGGCGTCGCGCGCGGCGCTGTCGGCGCGATTGACTGGCGTCGACGTGCTGATGCTAGTTAAGGCTCCCCTCGGCATGGGTGGAAGCACGGTGCACGGCGCCAGCGAAATCATGAGCATGGGTGCTTCCGGCTTTGGTGCTACAGCTGACAGCCCCGATGTCCATTACCGTGACACCATGGCTGCTGCCAATGGCTTTATCGATCGCGACTTGGTGCGCGTTCTCGCCGAAGACGCGCCCAAGCGTATTGACGACCTAATTGCATATGGTGTGTCCTTCGATCGGGCAAAGGCTGAAAAAGTCGCCTTGGGTAACGCCACTGATTACAAGCTGATACAGAGCGACTTTGGCAGCTATGCAAGGGCGCTGGGTGTATCAGGAAAAACCGGAAAGGCCTTTGTCGAGGCACTCAATGCTCAAGCAGTCCAGCGAGGCGTGAAGGTGCGCGCACCAGCCGGATTGGTCGATCTATTGCGCGATGCACAAGGGCATGCAGCCGGCGTTCTGGCGTTTGATGTGTCGAGCCAAACTTGGCTTGTAGTACATGCCAAATCGGTGGTGTTGGGCACCGGCGGCGCACATGGTTTGTTCTCGCAGCAGGTGTCGACCGCTGAAATGACCGGCGACGGTCAGGCCGTGCTATTTCGCGCAGGGGCTGAACTCGTCAACATGGAGTTTCACCAGTTTGGGCCAGCGCTGATTCATCCCTATGTCCAACTTTTTTCAAAATCATGTTTCGTGCTGCATCCACGTATGACGAATTCACAGGGCCACGAATTTCTACCCGACTACCTGCCAGAGGGCGTCAGTCAAACCGAAGTGATGGACGAAAAGGTGTTCCCTTTCACAGTGAGCAACGTGTCGCGTTACATCGACATCGCTATCGCTTCGGAAATCGCAGCTGGCCGCGGCAATGATCTCGGCACGATCAACTTCTCGTTGGCCCATGTCCCGCCCGAGAGGCTGCAAGCGACGATTCCCAATACCATGCGCTGGATGCAGGCCAACGGCATTGACCCCCAAAAGGACGCGATGAACGTGGGCATCGCTTTCCAATGCCTGAACGGCGGCGTTCGCATGATTGACGCTGATGCGAGGTCCACAATTCCAGGCGTGCATGTCATCGGCGAGTTGGCAGGCGGAGTTCGGGGTCCGGATCGACCAGGCGGCAACTCACTCGCTGAGGGGCAAGTGTTCGGACACCGGGCGGGTGATGCGGCTGGCCGCCATGCGAGAGATAGTGCTGCAACGACATCCATCGTGGGCGATACAGTTGTCGAAAGGCTGCGACTTGCGTTGACCCCCAACGCTAATTTGGACTTAGCAAGCAGCATTCAGTCTTTGCAATCCGCAATGCAGCAGCATGCACTGGTCGAAAAAAATGAGTCTGGATTGAACGCTGCACTGAAGGTGGCGCGAGACATCGAAACGTCATTCGACCAGGGCGGTGGCGCCACGCGGGCGACCCTGCCTGAAGTGCTAACACTGCAGAATATGGCGACGACGGCAACGGTCATTCTGGAAGCTTGCCTGCAACGCCGAGAAACCCGTAGCGGCCATCTCCGCACAGACTACCTGGAGCGCAATGACGCTGAATATGGTCGCGCCTTCGTGCAAACACGAGCCCAAAACGGCCAAAGCCTGTTCACACCTATGGCTTACCCAGCAGCCGATTGATAAGTTGAGAAACGGGCTGTTCTCAGCTGAGAAAGTCCAAAAAGCTAGGAGACACCGCGATGAGCGAACAAACTAAACCGATGCCGTTGAGCGGCTACACCATCCTTGATTTGAGCGTTATGACAGCGGGTCCGGTTGGCACCATGCTGCTTGGCGATCTGGGCGCTGACGTTATCAAGGTTGAAGAACCAGCCCACGGCGATCTCGCACGTGACTTAGGTAATCAATTCGTGAACGGCGAAAGCGTGCAGT
>Ga0007792_10000444_pt1 | contig 14898 bp, 35 predicted proteins | sample CryBogmetaGMA6M_FD_60371 | JGI IMG/M metagenome (GOLD analysis project Ga0007792, IMG submission 60371) | Freshwater microbial communities from Crystal Bog, Wisconsin, USA - MA6M | ecosystem: Environmental > Aquatic > Freshwater > Lake | place: Crystal Bog, Wisconsin, USA | collected 2009-07-06
CCTGACATACCACGCATAGAGAAGTCATGTCCTTGAAAGGCAACAAATTCTTTGCTACCACCAGTAATATCAGCATATGAATCAATAATTTTACGATATACACGAGCCATCGTGGCTGATGTGCTTGATTTCCACAGTTCAGTGGATAACCATGTTTCAAGATAGTTAGGCAACCAAAAAGCTGAATCTACTGTGTTGGTAATGGTAAACACTGGCACACCGATTGGTACACGAGCACCTTCTGGTAAAGATTTAATTTCAAGTGGCAAATGGCCGATTGCGTGTAATTCACGCAGTCGTGTAACATCAAATCCATTTGGGCCGCAGAATGGCGCAACAAATTCTGAAAATTCAGCACATACTATGTCTATATCAAGATCAAAGAATGTTTCTTCCCAAACTTGATTCAATTCATGTAGGAAACCTTGTAAGCCAAACCAAACAATTTTCTTTTCTGCTTTGTATTGTTCAGGTACTGCAAAATGCGACATTGAACGGGGAGTAAAATTACTGTAAACTTTTGTAGTACCATCTTGGTACATGGCGCTATGTCCCAACTTGTATGAGTCTGTGTTTGTAAGTGCTGTTTGTTTCATTATCTTTCCTGTGTTGTTAAGTTATAAGTTATTATAAATGAACTATGTTTTATTGTCAACTACGATTATTAAAAGCGTCAATGTCCACGTTGTTAATGTTGTTCATTGTGTAGATAGCATCAAACAATGGACCATCAAATACATCAAGTCCTTTTGAGAAGATACCGTGTGTGACACACAGAATTAGTTTACCCGTAAATCCACTGTCACGAATTACTGTTGCTAACTCAGTAAAGGTACGACCACCGTCACAAATATCGTCAACAATAATGGCGGTATCTACGCCAGCCAACTGGCTACTATCAATCTCAGTATGCATGATCTGGCCTGTTGCAACATCACGAACTTTCTTAGCTTCTACCACAGTAAGATAAGTTTCTTTAGCTACTTTGTAAATCTTTTTTAGTGCGCCAGCATCGGGGCTAATGATAACTGTTTTACCAGAGATCAAATTGTCTTTAATCATACCAGACCACAAGTCTTCTTGTGTAATGTTGTGAAATACGCCAGCAGGAAACATTGCGCCTGCTACATCACTGTGGATATCCCATGTGGTAACACGATTAAAATTACACATCTTGATAATATCATCGGCAGATTGTAAGCCAAATGATTCACCTTCGGTCATTACACGATCCTGTCGTGAGAATGGAAAGTACGGAACTATCAAATCAATTTTGATATCATGCCCATACATATGTCGTAGTGCATTCGTTGCCAAAATCATATCAATTAGATCATCTGATCCTTGGAAATTCATGGTAATTTCAATTGGTTTAGATTTAATATAGTTAACCGGGGTAAGTTTAACACTACGTTCACCACCCGGAAATGTCCAGAATTTATTTTCAAAGCCAAATACTGTAATCATTGTAATTCCTATTTGTTAGTTAAGATAGTATAACTGGTAATCATTTAAATGTCAACATACCATTCAGGAATTTCTCTTGAATTAATTTTACCTTTCCAGGATGCTATATGTCGTTTGTTATTGATGTAGTATTTTCTATAAGATGAAATTGAGTCATGTGGCACTATACATTCATCTGGCATGGCAGGAGTAGGTTCTGTAAATGTACCAGATGAAATATTTGTAGGAACAATATCATTAAGCATTTTCATCAGTCCATCACTTTCGCATTTATGAATTTTGCCATAGCGATAGGTGTACTCTTTACACAATTCACGCATCAGACTAGCTAACCACTTATAGTTACTATCTGACTGTCTTGCCCACACAGCTGAGGGATGATTTAAATGAGTTGCTGTGTACAGAAGAGTCTCTCTTTCATCTGATAAAGTCCATCGTTTGACATTACGACCCGTGAAAGATTTCTGTGTAGACTCATTGCCATCTAATACCCTATGCGCAGTAGAAAGAAGCTGTGCGTATTCAAGTATCATTTTAATTAGGTGCTTATCATTGTGAAATTTAGCACATTGTACTGGATCGTTGCTTGTATAGAAAATATTCATCTTATTGCTTAATTGATTGTTATGCAACTATTATAAGCTATATTGAATTAATGGTCAATAAAATTTAAACAGCTAACACTACCAATTGTGTTCTGGTATGTACACCATAAGTTTTCAATATTTCAATGACGAATGTTTTGTAAAGCTGACATTTGATATTTCTAATCAAGCATAGCTATCAAAGTTTCTTTAAAAAATATGGGGAGTGTTTCTGTGAAACCTTGGGGACAAATATTCTTGGTAACATACCAACCTCCATATTTTTTCTTTATTTCATTTTCCCAATTTAATGCATCTTGCCCATTTTCAAATAGTTTTGTTTTTATAACTGTGAATTTTCCATTATATGTTGTGTGGCTGCTCAAGCGAGCTTTTAATCTATTACTAATTCCAAATTTTATAAAATGTCCAAAATCTAATAGATAGCTGTAAGCTGGTATATTAGGTTTGAATCCATTTACCGCACACATCGGGCATCCTTTTCCTACCAGAATATGGTGAGCCAAAGTCTCCCATTGATGATTATTGATACACCGAAATAATGTTTTACTCTCAGTTTTTATGTATTCACCAATTATTTCAATTCCTCTATCTTTAATTCGTTCTTGTATATCTTCTTTTGTTAGTCTACGATTTATAGCCGCACAATCAGGACATCCAGAACCTTCTAACACTCTAGAAGCCCCTACTTTCCATTCGTGGTTATTAGCGCATTTAAATAGAGATAATTGTCTAGTGTCAATATAATCACTAATTAATTTGATGCCTCTATCTTTAATTCGTTCTTGTATATCTTCTTTTGTTAGTCTACGATTTATAGCCGCACAATCAGGACATCCACTCCCACTCATAATTGTTCGTGGTTTTGCTTTCCATTCATGATTATTTGAACAACGAAATAATGTGTGAGTGTTATTATTGATGTATCCGTTGGCTAATACAATGCCTCTATCTTTAATTCTTTCATTCACATTCTCTTTTGTTAGTGTTCTACTTATAGCAAAACATTCAGGACATCCACTCCCACTCATAATTGTTCGTGGTTTTGCTTTCCATTCATGATTATTTGAACAACGAAATAATGTGTGAGTTTTATCATTGATATAATCACCAATTATATCAATACCCCTATCTTTAATTTTTTCTTGTACGTCTTCTTTTGTTAGTTTTTTAGTCATATCGCAATATTACATCTTACAGGATTAAATGTCAAGAAATTTTGATTTTGTTATAAATAGAAGTGTAGTTCGCGACCTGCAAGTCCAACTACTCTAACGTCTTGGAGGACATCAGCATGTGTACTTATTGTAGCACTAACAAATATCGCAAAATTTATGAAAATCATATAGGATCTATTCCAAAAGAAGCGAATGGAAGAACTTATGAAATACATCATATAGATGGCAATCATTATAATAACGACCCATCAAACTTACAAGCTGTCACTATTCAAGAGCATTATAATGTACATTATGCCCAGAAAGATTGGTATGCTTGCTTAAAAATAGGTGCAAAAATGAAACTTTCTCCTGACGAATTATCAGAATTAGCAAAAAAAAATGCTCAGAAAAAAGTTGAAAATGGCACACATCCGTTTCTTAATAAAGAAACAGCTAGAAAAAATAATCAAAAAAGAGTTGAAAATGGGACTCATCATTTTTTATCTAGACCAGATGGAACTAATATTAGTACAGATAGAATTGCTGCGGGAACTCATAATTGGTTAGATGGAGAAAAAACTCGTCAACAAAATCTAAAACGCATCAATGATGGTATACATCAGTTCCTTGGTGACAAGAATCCAGCGAAAATAGCATCAAAAAATGGAACCCATCATTTTTTTGGTGACAATCATCCAGCAAAAATTAAATGTAGCTGTATTTGGTGCAAAAAAGAGACTAAATTTACAGCGTTAATACAATTTCACAGTTATGAAAAATGTAATGAAAATAGTAACCCGCCGGTTTGAGGATATGCTTACGCACATAGCCTTGGCGGGTTTTTTACTACGAGAATCCAACCGTATATTTCTACAGAGGGCTGAACCGTGTTTACTTGATAATAGTGATTACTACACGACGGTCAGGTGCTAAACAAGCAATAAGTTGTGGACTCATAGGACCAATACATTCTGCTGTTTTACCACTTGGCTGTGTTGCACCAACACCACTAACTACAAACGTAGCTTTGGTTTTAGTGCCTAGATAATCAGCCACTGCCTTTGCTCTAGCATTACTAAGTGTTTTGTTGTAACCAACAGCACCAATACGATCTGTATGTCCTTCAACAAATGCCTGCCCTGCTACTTGTGGTGCGACAACATCTAATGCTGCCTTGCCAGCTACTGTTAGTTTTGCTGAGTCAAACGCAAATAACACATCGCTGTTTAAAGTAACTGGTACTGGCTTAGCTGCTACAACTGGTACTGCGTCACAACCTTTAACAGCATCAGTAGCTGTGTAATAACCTGTGCGTAAACACAAATCGCTACCTGTCTTAACGATACTGCCATCACCTGCTGTCACATAGCCACCAGCAACTGCCTGAGCAGAAGCCAGTGCTAGGATAATTGATAAAAACTTATTCATATTATCCTTTTACTACTAAAACTGGTGACGTAAACCTATACCATAAACTGTGCTCTTGGCACCGTCTAAGAAGGCATAGTTTTGAGCCTGACTAGCATAGGCATACGCATTTGTACGCTTTGAGAAGTCATATTGATAGCCAACAGAGTAAATGCTTAGATTTGATGCATTAGCCATTGATGCGACAGGAGTAGCATACTGATAGCTAGCAAATAACTTCTGTGTACCTGTAACAGGAACAGTGGCACCTAACAAGTATGAGTTAGCGCCGAACGAAGAGTCATACAACACGCCACCAGCACCGCCGCCATAAGCATTGGCACTAAATGTTGGGTCTACACTAGCTTGTCCATTGATCCAACCATTGCGTGACTGACTATATGCAGCAGCTACTTTAACGACTGTAAAGTCATACGCACCGCCTACGATCCACTGTGATGGATTAGACGCACCTGAGCCAACAATATTTTGTGCGCCATACATAACATCATATGAACCAACTAAAGTCACGGGACCAGAAGCATACTTAATACCAGCGGTAACTGCACGACCATTGTTATTTGTAGCATAGTTGTATGAGTTAGCTGCTACTAGGGCTGCTTGATCAGCATAAACTGATGTAAGACCTGTGGCAAACGAATAACCAATACCGGCTGTTACGCCATTCCATGTTGGAGACTGATACTTAACCATGTTGTTATAACGTGTGGTATTAGCCGAACCAAATGTAGTACCCATATTAGCCTGACCAAATCCTAAGAGGAATGGATCAATTGCGCCAACATAGTCTGTGGCAAAGTTATATTGCTTGCCTAAACGAGCATAACCTAATGTGTCACTTTCAACGCCAACCCATGATTGACGACCAAACAAAGTACCATTTTGCTGACTTGCTCCACTGCCTAAATTGAAGCCTGCTTCAAGAGCAAAAGTAGCACGAAGACCTGAACCTAAATCTTCCGACCCTTTGATGCCAAAGCGATTACCAGATTGTACTCCGTTAACTAATCCAACATTACTTGATGAATAGCCTCTGAAGCTCTGGGTAGATACTTGCATACCGGCATCAAGGATGCCGTATAGTGTAACAGATGAATCTGCTGCGGTTGCTGCGCTAGAAAGACCTAGTGCCAGTAAAGTTGCTGCCAACATTTTTTGAGTAAATTTCATTACTTTTCCTTTTTAAATTAAACTACATGAGTGTATATTATATAGTGATTTTACTTACTAAGCAAATATTTTGAATAACTTAGTAGTTTACTAAGTTAACTACGTACATATATCAGTTATATCTATAGTTAATAGCTGATATATGTGTTTCTTAATGCAAGAGTTCTGTATCAAACCCAGAAAAAACTATGCACCCTCGTTCCCTGGCATCTTCAAGTCCTTGATGAATTGAGACATCACTTAGTATGCCAATCATTTCATTTATCTCAGACAAGGTTAAATGCTCTTCACTAACTAGTCCCTGAACTACTGCCTCCGCTATCATCATACGATTTTCATCCATAATAACTCCTTTTGTAGGTACTTCAGTACTAATACTACAATTGCACAAATACTTATTTCTTTCTGTTGATGTAAAAATTAAGAACGGTAAGTCCGGTAAATATCCCTGCCGCAACCCAATGTGCGTTTAAAAGTAATAAAAGCACAGTGAATGAGAGTACTCCCAGTATAAATCCTAAAACTATTTTTTCATGGCGTTCTAGCCAATCTAAGGTACTATTGTATAACGTGATCAAAAAATTCATTTTGCTTTCTCCGCAATGTCTTTGTAACCTGCCCATGATGGATGAATTCCATCAGCTTGAGGTCGTGTAATAGGTAATACTGTATCACTATAATATAGAGCGATTTCTTTCACGATATTTTGAATCGTCTCAATTGACACGCCACTGCCTTTTGCTACTCCGTGTGGCAATATCCAAAATACATTGGCAGCACCTACACGCTGTCGCATTTCAAACAGTTCATCATAGGTCTTTACACCTTTGTGGTCATTTGATCCTAGACTGATAATAACTGTATCAGCGTAAAATGATCCGGGATACATTTTATTAAACTGCCATGTGTTAATACCACCTTTGCCCTGTAACTGGCATTCTGGCATAAACTGTTTAGTACCAACAGCGATTGAATCGCCTACAATTAAACAATCAAGCACGGTAATCTCCTTTTAATGTTTCAAAAATTTTATTTTGTTCTCGTCTAAACTTACGGTATGCGACTCTGATAAAAACTGACAGTATAAACCATAAGGGAATACTGGCAATTAATAAAAATACTGAATTGCGTATGCCAAATACAGCATTTATCATTAGCCCTATCACAGGTCCTGCTGTAAATATAATTAGAGATCCCACTACTATATCTATAGCGTCGGTGCTATCTTTCTCAATATATTTGATACAGGAGTTATGTAGCCTTCGTGGGCATGTCATAACCCAGCTTACTGTACGAACGATCATCCATTTAACAAATGCGTATAAGTTATACATGATTACCACTCGCTCTCATAATCTTCTTCATAAGTTTCGCTCATATCAATAATTTTGTCAAGTTGACCGCCACGCCGAATATATGAAGTGCCGCCATCAGTAAAGATAGCACCACATTTACAATTGACAAAGGCGTGTCTGCTCCTGCTTTCAATAATGTCAAGGCATAAAGCACATTGACATTTGTTTACTAAGACCACGGTTCTTGTTCTAGTTACCATATTCAATTCCAAAATATTTTAATAACATTATTATAGCACCATTTGCCATAAGACCAACAAATAAAAACATGAATCCCGCAACAAGTAGGTAAAACAAGCCAAATAACAAGGCAAGAATCTTTACTACCATGAACCTAGATCCGTGAGATCTACTGTTGCGTCAAAGTCTTTAGCATCGTCAAATAATACAAACTTAGCTGTTACACTAGGCCCGATTCCAGACTCATTACTAAATGAAATCGTGTAATGTTGTACATGCGGAAACTTGCTAGCAATTTCCGATAATTGTAACACTTGTCTACGGGTAAGAACAAATTCTTCCATGTTAAATTTTACCTTTAATATCAGCCACGACTTCAGTTGCTGTTTTATCACCGATTTCTTTCAACATTCCAGATGTTGATTTTAAAAATCCAGTTTGTACAATCTTATCACCAACTTGAAACCTGCCGTAATTAGTCACTACTTGTCCTGTCCCTGTGACATTAGGTACTGTCTTTTTTGTTGCCATTTTTAGTTCCTTTAAGTGCGTAAAGTGGGCCTAGTAAACAACATACTACAAGTCCCGTGATTAATAAAAATTCTGTCATGTTAATTCCTTAAAATATCATAAATTACTTCGGGATTATTGTGATCACGAACCATAGCCTGGACCAGCTCAGCAGATCCTGTAACTACAATTCCTCCTTGTGGCCTCCAACCTTGTTTCATCATATCATTTATCTTATCCATAAAACCATTTGTGGCAATATTTCCAGATCCAACAACCAAATTGTACTCCATTTTACTGTGCCCTGGCTAACCGCTGAGCACGAACATTGTCCCAGCTCCAATTAAAATTGAGATCACGCTGATAAAGATTACTGATCCAACCACCACGCTCACCTAAATCACCTTCAATGAAATCATACTTAACAGTCCAGCGTGGCTTGTCGGTAAAAGTGCCATCACAGTCATGTAACACAGGCAGCAATTGCCATTGTGCTACTAGACATTCGATGGCATTTGTCCAATATTGTTTGGCCCATTCAGTTTTAGAATTAGCAAGTGCTTTACGGGCACCATCTAATCGTTGACCTAGAATTTCAATGTTATCACCAAGATAACGATAGCTTTTCATTTTCATTATTCTACCTCCATTTCTTCATATTCACGCCATTCATAAGTTATGTCATCATGACTGACATCTTTAAAATCTTCTTTCCAAACTAATGCTTTGGCTTCATCATCAAAAACTTTGACGACAGTTTCCCAATAGTTTGCGCCACCATCGTGGTATAATTCTTTAGCTAGATAAACTTTCATAAAATTTTGCCAAGTCCATGATAAATTAAGTTACGCAGTTCTTCAGTATAGTCCTGCCCTATTCTGTACTTTTGATAGACAGCTTCAAGAAGTTCACGACCATCGTGATGGTCCATGGTGCCTGAGCTGCGACTTTCTAATTCTTCAATTAAGTCTTCGGTATCAAAGTCATCAAGCTCTACATCAAATTCAACTTCTTTATAAACGGTAATGCTTTTTCCCATATTATTCTCCTGTTGCCTTTAGATTATTCCACATTTTACCTGCTGCTAGTTCACTATCACGAACACTTGCTACTGATGTAAGCCACCCTCGTTTTAAACATTCTACTACAACTTCTTTATAGTTGTGTGGCATTTTTTCACTAATCCGAATACCTGCACGAAAATATACCATCATACCTTCGTATATTAGAAATTCTGCGTCACCAATAGTAAGTTCCTTAACTTCTGATTCTTGCTGATTGATAATCATTCGTCTTCTCCAAGATCTAAATCTTGCGTAACCATATCTACCATACAGCTATGGCAAGTTGGGCAAAATGCCACAGGCAGAATACCAAAGTAACCGATCACGCCGCCTTCATCATCGGTGAAGTCACATGAGCATACGCTACACTTGTGTTCATCACCTGTGTGAGCAAGACCCGAAATCATTCCTGATTTTCCCTATCCCAACACGTTTCACAAAAGTATTGACCATGCCCAGCATGATAGCACAAATCTTGGTGTTCTACTCCACAGTTTGGGCAAGGAGCATCAGTCTGTTCGGGTGTAAATTCTTGTTCGTTCATTTTTTGACTTTCTTGTAGAATGTCAGCAATAACCTCAATTTTATCTGGAAATTGAATGAATAATTCCGTCATCATTTCGGCCAGTGCTTTCTTTGTTTCTTCGTTATTAGGAAATCCCACAAACTGTTTGAGATTGCGGTGTATGATTTCTCTTAACTCGTCTTTTGTTACTTGTTCCATTTTATTCAACTCCGAAATGTTCGTTAAGGCTGTACACAATATGAATGCCGTCTTTGCATTGCCAGTTGGTTTCCACTAGGTCTTGTTGATCTGTAATGTGCTTGCCACACGCCCGAATAATCAACTGGGCGAACTTTTCTAAGAATTCTCTTTCGTCCAAATAGCCATAGTGAATACATGCCGCGCCGTATATTTTATCAATTTGTTCGTTCATTCTTTAACTCCGTGTTGTTTATCGTATAGCTATTATAAGCTGGATAGAATTAACTGTCAACTATAGTTTAATTAACTGTTCCGGAGTTTTGTTTTTAAGCAACATAAAAGTTTCTTCTTGTTGTGTGTAGATTAAATCATATACTTCCAGTATCTTTCTCCGTTCCACGGAATTAAGTCTGTACCATTCTGTTACCGATTCATAATTACCATGCGCCTGATGCGGCATACATTCATGAATCCATCCCATTAGTGCTTTAAGTGATGAAATAGTGTTTCCAGGATGACTGTGCCCCACAGCCGCCATAAAATCATTTGCCAGTACAGCATTAAAGAAACTGCCTGTGACAAATCCATATACTAGATAATTGTACATAACTACAGCAAATTCTTCTGGTACATTCCAACTCTGAAATGTTTTGTACATTCTGTTACGACTGACGATATTAAGACTACCCAGTGGATCAGGCAATTCTTCTGCTTCAGCTGCGATTTTATCAAGCATTTCGTTCATTCTTTATCTTTTTTCTGTTTTCTAAGTTTACTAACATGAGGAATAGACTTGCCATTGATATCAACCAAGTCTTGAAAGTCTTGGTCATCATAAGTTTGTCTACGACGAGGCGCATTCAACGCACACAGTTTAATAAACTTGGCGTCAAGCTCAAATGGCCGGTTCACTAGATCAGTACCTTTTATCTGCTTGAGTTCATCAGCTTTGGCCTCTGCGTTAGCTATAACCAACTCTATCGCAAACCTTTCTAATGCTTCACCACAATCTTTTTCGGCGTCACAATTTCCAAATTCCCAAGAATATTGGGATAAAATATCCCACAGTCCTGTCTTTTCGGCAAGTTTTCTAATATTCTCATTCATCTTCAACTCCAAGTTCAACTCCAAATCCAAAGTGTTTTTGTACAAACCATGACAAGTTAACAACCATGGGCTCGGCTGGATATACATTATCTTCCCATGGCGCATCTTTAAATTTCTGTACTGTATCAATCATTTGTGTACGGTACTCTATAATCAGCAATTTAGCAAACTTTTCAATTTTTTCTTTATCATCTTCGCACATCCATTCAGGAACTTCCTCTGATAATAATCCTGCTTCTATAGCAAGTTGTTTAATATTCTCGTTCAATTGAATGCTCCTGCCAACTGTTGTTCACATTCAATTTGTAACTCATCAAGAGCCTGTTTCAAGGTCTTGCCAGTTGTGCCCACGTGCTGTACACCGTCTTTCCAGTGTGCGTACTTGTAGATACCAGCTGCCATGCCACTGTAGTATGTTTGAATTTCTTCTCGTTTAGTCATTATAACTCCGATGCGTTGTCAATACAGCTATTGTAAGTGAGGTTGATTTAATTGTCAATCGCCGTGTTTCATGAGAAATTTATTAGAAATGGCCTTAAAACTAAAGCCTCCGTTTACTGCCTTGAATACTAAACCTTCACGATCTACTTTACTGTTTAGTCTAGACTTACCTTCTGCTAACTCTAATAAACGATCAACAGTATCATACTCTGTGAGGATACAATTATCGTCTAGTACAGGACAGTGGTGTAATCCAAACTTCTCACAGTTATTAGAAACCTGTGCCGGAGGCATATACGCACCCACTAGAATATCATACATATCATAAACATGAAATTCATGTCCCTTGATACCGTAGATATTTTTCTGAATACCCTCGCCAATCAATTCACCCTGAATAGCAAAATTATCAGCAATATCTCGCATCTTAGTTTCAAGATCCAGCTCACGAGCAGCTTTCCAGAAAGTATTGCCTTCGCTTTCTTTAAGATCAAGATTACGACTACATACGCCAAATACACCATCTAACAGGTAAACAGTCATAGACGATCCATCTAGTTTCTCTGTAACTTCAAATGCCGTGCCAATTGAAGCAGAGATTTCACGTTTAAGATTCTGGCAACGTTCTTGGTCTGTCTTGGGAATTTGGCTTGGAAAGCTACCCTTAGCGATACCAGCAAGCTGTGCAGATACGGGAGGTTCGAATTTTACAATGCCAAGATTCTCACTTACATCTTGTCCATCAAAATGATCATTGAGTCCGCGCAGTGCGCCATACATTTCTTTCAAGGGCAACAGCAGTCCCTGTGAAATTTGTCCACGCAACTTTACAGTTTTCAGACGTTCACCCTCAACACCATCGTATGTTTTGGGATAGTGACCGTCTTTGGTTAAAAAAGGAGCGATAGTGGTGGGAATGAAACTATCAATCTCACAATATACAGCTAGATCGCCTACAGTATACAAACCTTTTTGGCATACAACTTTCCAGCCACCAACAGTAGCCACCTCAATTTTGTCAGCACCCTCAATAGGGTTTAGTTCATCAATGCACCGAATGGTAGCCATTTTACGAGTCATATCATTTCCTTGATTCTACTGTATTGTTTAAAGTATAGCTATTGTAAGCTAGGTTGATTTAATTGTCAAGCGCGATTATGATGAGCGAACCATTCATCTACTGTATAGATTTCAGGAGCAGTATATTCACCCCGTTCGCTGTTTTGATTACAGGGAAAGAAGTCTTCCATATCCCATGTATGTCCTGCAAATTTAGGGTTGGAATACCCTCGTACATCACGATTCTGTAGACAGAATGCTTCAAAATCTACAGCAAATGCTTCGGCTGATTCATAGATGACAGGAATGGTACATGTACACCACCAAGTACATCCATCACCAGCACCGTGTTCAATTACTAATTGAATCATCTGCTCCGTTTTTTAAGTTATAGTTATTATAAGAGCAGAGCTATTAATTGTCAAGCAGTCAAGACCACTTCATTAAAAAAGCAACATAATCTCGTTCAGAGTCAAAGTAAAAGATATATTCACCGCTGTGGTGCTTTGTGCTTAGTTCTATTAACTGCCATCGCCATTCGCCAACGATTTCTTGTTTACACCATACCAGTAGACTATCAATCCCTCCGTATGGTTTGTTAATTTGTTTAGCGAACTTGAATTCTTCCTTAATCATCTTCGTAGATAATCTCGGAAAATTTTAATCTGAACAGTAAGGCATCATGTTCTTCACGAAAGATCCATTCCATGGCAGTAACACCAGCAAATGAATATTTGTTATCTACTACAATAACATTAGTTACAAAACGATCACCCGGTAAACCGAATAGATCTACAGCTAGAGCGCACATTTCATTCCACAGTTGAATGTCTTGATCATCGGGTTCCATACGAACCGTAACTGTGTGTGTAAACTGAGAGTCACGCAATATAAAGTTTCCTGATATATTCGTCAGCCTCTACGTGATTCATGGTAAAGAAAAGGATATTATCTGTTAAGCCAAAACTATTACAAAAACTCTGTCCGTATCTTAATCCACGAAGCCCGTCAAAGACAGCATCTTTTTTCCAAATTTCATATTGTTCCTGACTAATATGTTTTGGTCCCACTCTTTTTTCTGAATTGTTCAATTGATTCACCATATGTTCCCAAGCTGTCATTTCAATCCCAAAGATTGGAATAATAACGTCCAAATAAACGGAAGCCATTCTGAATGCGTGTTTCAACTACTTTCATACCTTCATAGTCGCACTTGTATGTATGGTTAGGCCCATCTGTCATGTGAAAAAGTTTAGCATCTTCTTTTGCTACTTCATTGCCTTCACGATCAACGGGAACCCAAACATGATCAATCTCACCTGAGCGGAATGCGTCTTGCCATGAGTCATCAATCTTACATTCAAAGGCAAAAATCATTTCATCAAGTACCCAATCCCATCGCTTAAAGTGATTACTGTCAACATCGTATTCATCTTCTTTTGGACCAGCTTCTGTGCTACGCAGTCCGATACCTTCTGGAACATCTTCGTCATCAACAAACGGTGCGCCATGTGTAGTAGCTTTCAACTGTTTAAGCATGGGCAGAATGATATAGGCCAGTGTGTTATCAAGTGACCAAGTATCATATTTGTCAATCTTTACCTTAATGGTGCGTTTACGCTTAGATTCAATCCATACACATACTTTTGATAGCCAAGTATCATGATCATCTTTGCCACCTAACCATTCACCAAAATTATGTACCCAGTCAGGATGCCGCATAATACCATACTCATCCTTTTCTTTCTTTACCCAAAAACATAGTTTCTCAGCTATCTGGTAGGGGCCAATAAAATTTTTGTAGGGTCCTATAAATACTTTCAAAATTATTCCTTAGTGTTACAATTATGTCTAGTATAGCATGAATGTCCAAAAAACGCAAGTACTAATTAATTAGCGCATTTAGATTGGTCTCTTTGCAGATATACACATTTACCAGGATTGTTATTAAAACTAGGCACATCACATGCTACCATTGTTAATAGCAAGACCAGCAGTGTAAATTTAATTAGCCTTGGCATTCTTAGCCTGCTTAAATTCCTTGACATCCTTAACAGCATCTAACAATGCGTTGGCATAGTTGACCGTCTGCTGCTCTGTCATGATAATGCTGGCTTCGTATTCTATATATCCTTTAGTCAGCAAACGCCAGATAATTTTAAAACGATTCATACTCCAAAACTTGGACTTTTGTTGAGTATGAGTTGTAACAGTAACACTATGGTTATCTGCTTCTACCCAGACATTATGAGCACAATCTTCGCCGCAACATGAGCATGGGATATGGTACATTTTAGTATCGCCCCAGTCATTGCGTTTTAGTATTCCTACTGCCGGTGTTTCTGGTGTCATTTTTATGGATGCCCTGCCCGAATCATTTCTTCAATCACATGTCGTTCTGCCAGCATTGTATTCAATCGTGCTAGTGCTGCATCGTATTCTGTGCGACCTTCTACAATCCAATTCACAATAGCCAACTCCTTGTATAAGGCACCACAGTAGGCCGTGTGTTTTTTAATTTCTTCTTCCAGTAATACAATTCTATCTTTTAACATTATTCCACTCCAAAGTGTTTATTTAATAAATCAGTAACTCGTTCGTTCATTCTATAAAATCCTCGTTATAGTTAGCCTTAAGGGCATTAAG
>Ga0007792_10000445_pt1 | contig 14878 bp, 12 predicted proteins | sample CryBogmetaGMA6M_FD_60371 | JGI IMG/M metagenome (GOLD analysis project Ga0007792, IMG submission 60371) | Freshwater microbial communities from Crystal Bog, Wisconsin, USA - MA6M | ecosystem: Environmental > Aquatic > Freshwater > Lake | place: Crystal Bog, Wisconsin, USA | collected 2009-07-06
ACGGGGCCCCTTCAGTTCAGGGTAGACTTCAGGGTTCAACCAGGGCTAAGGATCAAGCATGGGCCAGCGCCTTCTCCTCGTGGACACCGACCGGGGCTTCCTCAAGGACCATCAGGTCAGCCTGGAAGCAGCCTTTGACGCAGAGGTGGCGGCCACCCCGGAGGCGGCCCTCGCGCGCCTGCTGACCGGTGATATTGCCGCGGTGCTTGTCTGCGCGGAGGTGGCGGACAACAAGGGCTATTCCCTCTGCACCGCCATCCGCAAGACCCCGGCGCTGGACGGCGTGAAGCTCGCCCTGATCAGCGCCAAGGCCACGGAAGAGGAATACCGGCGGCACCAGGGCCTGAAGGGCCGCGCGGATCTCTACCTGCACAAGCCCATCTCCCCCAGCGCCCTGGTGGGCGAGCTCTCGGCCCTGGTGCCCAGCCGAAGACTGGACCCCGACAAGCCTCTGGGCGAGCTCTCGGACATGGACCTGGGCGAAGACTGGCTGGAGGGCATCAAGCAGGCGCTGGATGGCCCCGAGGTGAGTTCCTCCGCGCCTGTCTTCGGCGTGCGCCCTTCCTCGCCCGCCTCGGCGGCGTCTCCCACCGAGTTCATAGACACCCTGAAGGTGCAGCTCCTTGAGGCTCAGATCGCGACCCTCCAGGAGGAGCTGAGCACCAGGGACCAGCGGCTGCTGATGGTCGAGGCCGAGGCGCAGCAGTTCCAGCGTCAGCTCAGCTCGGTGACCGTCAACCTCGATGAGCTGGAGCGGAGCAACCGGGAGGCCGAGACCCTGAAGGCCCGCCTCACCGAGACCGAGAGCGCCCTGCGCAACCTCGAGGAGACCCGGGGCCGCGAAGGCGACAACGCCGAGACCCTCAAGGCCCAGCTCAAGGAGTCCCTGCAGGAGCGCACGGACTTGATCCAGCAGGTGGAGGCGCTGAACCGCCAGGTCGGCGAGAAGGCTCTGCGGGCCATCGAGCTGCTCAAGGAGCGGGATCGCCTCCAGGGGGAGAACCTGGACCTGGAAGGCTTCCGCTCGAAGGCCCAGGATCTGGAGGCCTCTCTGAGCGCTGCTCGGGAAGAGTTGGTCGAGCTTCGGGGCGAGGTCGGCGCGCGGGGCGAGGCGCTCGCGGCGCGGGAGCTGGAAGCCCAGGAGGCTCAGCAGCAGCTGGTCCTGTGCCAGGCGGAACTCGCCAGCCAGGAAGAGGCCCTGCGCAGCTGCAGGGAAGCCCTGGCCGCGGGTGAGCAGGAGCGCGAGGACGCCCGGCGCGAGCTGGCCCTGGAACAGGAAGCCCTGACGCAGTGTCAGGGGGAAGCCAGCGCCCGGGAGGCGGCGCTGACGGCCTGCCAGGAAGAACTCCGCGCGGGCCTGCAGGAGCGTGAAGAGGCCCTCACGGCCCAGAGCCAGCTGACGGCCACCCTTGAGGGGCTGGTCGAGCAGCAGGCGGGCCGGGAGGACCTGTACCAGGCCGCCCTGCTGGAAGTCGCGGAAGCCAAGACGCAGGTGCAGAGCCTGCAGCTGGAGCTCGCCGGGCTGGAGGCCACCGTGCGCGGCCAGGGCCGCGAGCTGGCCTCGCAGGGCGTCCTCCTGCAACAGCGGGAGCAGGAAGCAGAAGCCATCCGGGCCCAGGTCCTCGAGCGGGACCAGCAGCTGGTGGCCAGGGCCGAGGACCTGCAGCAGCGTCTCGACGAGATCGCCCGGCTTGCGGCCCAGCAGGCCGAGCTGCGCCAGGAGCTCGACCAGACGAGGCTCCAGCATGAGGGCGAGCGCCTGGAGCTGATGAACAGCCTCGACCTGAAGGATGCCGAGGTCGCTGAGCGGAACCAGGCGGTGGCCGAGCTGCAGGAGACCGGCCAGGCGGCTGAGCGGGAGAAGCAGGTTGTCCAGGGCCAGCTGGCCGAGCATCGGGACCGCCTGCAGAGCCTCCATGGGCTGCTGGCGGAGATCCAGGAGCAGCTGCGCCGCGGCTCAGATCTCACCGGTTGTTAGCGTGACGTTCGCTGCCGCCCTGCTCTGCGCTGTCCTCATTTTCATCAGCAGCTTCTTTGTGCTGGCGGAGTTTGCGGCCGTGCGCGTGCGGGAAACGCAGCTGGAGGCCCTGATCGACGAAGACTTCCGCGCCCGCCGGGCGCTGGAAGTCCATCGGGGACTCTCCCACCACCTCTCGGCGATCCAGGCGGGCATCGTGCTCTGCGCTCTGGCGCTCGGCGCCGTGGGTGAGGGACTCTTTGGCCACGCCTTCCGTCTCCTCTTCGGTTCGCTGCCCTGGCCCAGGCTGGTGCTACCGCTCAGCACCGGCATGGCCCTCCTGGTGATGACCACCCTCCACGTCGTGCTGGCGGAGCTGGTACCCCGCAGCCTGGCCATCCGCTCCGCGGTGCCCTGGGCCCTGCGTACCTCGGGACTGCTGCTGGCCTGGTCGCGCCTGGTGCGGCCCCTCACCTGGGGGCTCACCCACCTCAGTCGCCTGGTGCTGCGGCTGCTCGGCGTCACCCCCGAGGCGGATGCCGAGGACTTGCTGCCCAGCGAGGCCGAGTTTCGCCGCATGCTCGAACGCAGCCACGAGGGGGGCCGCCTCGAGCTCGACCGCAAGGAGCTCATCGAGAACCTCTTCGACTTCAGCCGTCGCATGGTGAAGGAGATCGCGGTGCCCCGGGCCCGGGTGGTCTGCTTTGACCTCACGCACAGCCTCGAGCAGAACCTCGCCCTGGCCCGCGTGACGCCGCACACCCGCATCCCCCTTGTGGAGGGCGACCTCGACCGGGTGGTGGGCATCGTCCACCTCAAGGAGCTGCTCTGGGCCATCCACGAGCAGGACGGCCTGCTGGACCTGCGGGCCCTGGCCCGTCCCGCCTTCTTTGTCCCGGAGATGAAGCCGATCCAGGGCCTCCTGCTGGAGTTCCAGCAGCGGAAGCAGCACCTCGCCCTGGTGGTGAACGAACACGGCGGCGTGGACGGCCTGGTGACCCTCGAGGACGTGCTCGAGGAGCTGGTGGGCGAGATCCAGGACGAGTTCGACCGGGAGGCCATCCAGCTGCGCAAGACCCGGGGCGGCGCCTGGCTGGCCCAGGGCAACGTCACCCTCGAGCAGCTGGAGGACCACCTGAGCCTGAACCTCGAGGCCGAGGCCGGCTCCGTGAGCCTGGGCGGCTACTTCCAGGAGCGCCTGGGCCGCGTGCTCAAGCCCGGCGACGAGCTCCGCATCCAGGGCTGGCGGATCCGCGTGCTGTCCATGCGGGGGCTGGCGCCCAGCCAGTTCCTGCTGAAACCTCTGTCGGTGGAGGCCGAAGGGGACCATGACTGAGCCCATCGACGGTTTCCTGCTGGCGGCGGGCCTGGGCCTGCGCATGGGCGCCCTCAGCCAGTGCCTGCCCAAGCCCGCCTGGACGCTGCGGGGGCGCCCCCTGCTCCAGTGGGGTGCCGACCAGCTGCGCCAGGCCGGGGCGCGGCGCCTCGCCTGCAACGCGCACCACCATGCGGACCGGCTCCGGGCCGTGGCTGCGGGCATCGAGGTCTGCGAGGAACCCGCGCTGCTGGGCGGCGCCGGGGGGCTCCTGCACGCCCGTGGTCGCGTGGCATCCGAGCTGCTGACGTGGAATGCCGATATCTGGGCCGAGGGCGTGCCCTTCGCCCGGCTGCGGGCACGGCACCGCGCGGTCGGCGCGACCCTGAGCTGGCTGCTCATCCCCCACCCCGGCGGAGGCTGGAACCCCGTCTGGCTGGATGTGGATGACCGGGTCCTGCCGCGGGGCGTCGTGGGACCCCAGGGCCCCTACCACTTCACCGGCGCCGCAGTCTGGTCGCCCGAGGCCCTGGCCCTGCTGCCCGAGGGTCCCAGCGAAGTCACGGAGCTGCGTCCCCGCCTCCCCCTGCACCTGGGGGTGGTGGTTGAACCCTTTCCCTGGCAGGAGGTGGGCACGGCTGAGGGGCTCATCCAGGCCGCCGCGGAGCTGGCGCCGGAGCAGGAAGGCCGGCTGCCCGGCTGCTACGTGCACCCGGCTGCGGTTCCTTCGGGGCGGCTCACCCGCTGTGTTCTGGGTCCCGGCGCCGCGCCCCCGCCCGCCCTCACGGACTGCGAGGCCCTGTGGTTCGAGGAGCACGGGAAGCAGGTGCGCCTGGGGTTGTAGGGCCGCTGCCAGGGCTAACCTGCCGAGGCGACCTCCGTGCCAGAATGCCCCGGCGGGAGTACCCTGAGGGGATGGATGCCCGCCTGCCTCGTGCCCTGGATCGCTGGAGTGTGTCGGACCCCCGGCCCCTGGTTGGGGATGCGGGCAGCCGGCAGTACATCCGGGTGGCCCATGAGCAGCTGGGCACCGCCATGGTGGTGCTGCATCCGGTGGATACTCCGGAGAAGACTGACGACAGCTACTTCGAGTTCCGGGCCATCCAGGCCTACCTGGATCCCCTGCTGCGGGTGCCCACCATCATCCACACCGACGACGAGGACCGGTGCCTCCTGGTGGAGGACCTGGGCGACACCACCCTGGAGCGCCGACTCGTCGAGCATCCCGAGGAAGAGCTGGCCTGGGCCGAGCGGGCGGGCTGGCTGCTGGCCACCCTGGCGGGACCCCTGACCCTGGGGGCGCCGGGCCATGCCTTCTTCATGCAGCGCGCCTTCGACCAGGCCAAGTTCCAGTTCGAGTGGGACTACTGCCGGACGAACTTCTTCCAGGACTTCCTGCAGAAGGAGCCCCCCCGCTGGCTGGACCGCCTGATGGAGGAGGCCCACGCCAGCCTGGAGACCCGGGCACGCTTCTTCGCCCACCGGGACTTCCACGTGCGCAACCTCATGGTGCACGGGGACCGGTTGGTGGTCATCGACTTCCAGGATGCTCGCCGCGGCGCAGCCACCTACGACCTGGCCAGCATCCTCTACGACGGCTACTGGGACTGGTCCCCGGAGGCCGGCCGGGCCCTCGTGCGTCCTCTCCAGCAGGAGCTGGGCTGGAACCACGAGGCCCTGCTCGAGGAGCTGACCCTCAGCGCCATCCAACGGAACCTCAAGATCCTCGGCACCTATGGGCACCAGATCGTGCACCGGAAGAAGGCCCTGTTCGCCTCGGCGATCCCCCGCACCCTGCGGCACCTCTGCGAACACTTCCAGCGCATGAACCACCAGGACGGCGTCCTGGCGAGCGAGCACCTGCTGCGGCTGGCGGAAGAGCGACTGCTGAGGGGCTAGCTAGGGCTGCCCCGGCTCAGCGACTCGCGCTAGACTGACCGCCGCCATCCCACCCCCGAACTTGCAGCTCTGCTGGCTTACCCGTGAGGGGGCAAGGTGGGTTGAGCCTAGAGGAGCCCGCCATGATGCGCCTGCGATTCCTGAAGTTCCTGCTGCTGTCGCTCGCCGCGGTCTGGTCCCTGTCGGCCCAGACGCCGACCTTGCCCAGCGAGACACCGGCGGCGTTCCAGGTCGTCACCGACAGCTGGGACTTCGTTCGGAGGGAGGAGCTGATTCCCATGCGGGACGGGGTGAAGCTCCGCACCATCATCCTCGTGCCGAAGGGGGCCAAGGACGCACCCATCCTGCTGACGCGCACGCCCTACAACGCAGCGGAGCTCGTGGGTCACGCGTCCAGCTCCCACCTAGGACCGGTGCTCCAGGGCTACGACAACGTCACAGACCTGATCGTCGAGGGAGGCTACATCCGGGTAATGCAGGATGTGCGGGGCAAGCACGGCAGCGAGGGCGACTATGTGATGAACCGCCCCCTCAGTGGACCGCTGAACCCCACGCCGGTGGACCACAGCACAGACAGCTTCGACACCATCGATTGGCTGGTGAAGCATCTGCCCGAGAGCAATGGTCGGGTGGGCATCCTGGGCATCTCCTACGACGGCTTCCTGCCGCTGATGGCCTTGGTGGGGCCCCACCCGGCGCTTAAAGTGGCCGTGCCCATGAACCCGATGGTGGACGGCTGGAGGGGTGACGACTGGTTTCATAACGGTGCCTTTCGGGCCCAGAACCTGGGGTACATCTACGACCAGGAAGCCAGCCGCGCCAATGAGGTGAAGTGGTGGACGAGCCACTTTGATGACTACGACACCTTCATGCAGGCCGGGTCCACGGGTGAGTTGGCCCGTCGCCGGGGCATGGAGCAACTGGGCTTCTGGCGCAAAGTAGCCGAACACCCTGCCTATGATGCCTTCTGGCAGCAGCAGGCCATGGACCAGGTGCTGGCCCGGCAGCCGCTCCGGGTGCCGGTGCTGCTGGTTCACTCCCTCTATGACGCCGAGGACATCTACGGCGCCATCGCCGTGTGGAAGGCCCTCAAACCCAAGGACAAGGGCGGGGACCTGCTCTTCCTGGCCATGGGTCCCTGGAACCATGGCGGCGAGATCCACGATGGCAGCAGCCTGGGTCCGCTGAAGTTCGGCCAGGACACGGGACTCCAGTTTCGGCGGGAGATCCTGCGGCCCTTCCTGGAGCAGCACCTTCGAGTGGGGGCCCCCAAGGCGGGCCTGCCGCCGGTCAGCGCCTTCGAGACCGGGACCAACACCTGGCGCCGCCTGACAGGCTGGCCCCAGGCCGGCGAGGGCACGGCCACGGCCGCCACCAACTACTACCTTGGCGCGGGCCTCAAGGTGACCACCGCAGCCCCGACCCCTGCAGATACCTCCTTCGACGCCTACGTCTCGGACCCCGCCAAGCCCGTGCCCTATCGAGCTCGGCCCATCCAGCCCATGGGCTCAGACAAGGGCCTCACCTGGCCCCAGTGGCTCACGGACGATCAGCGGGAGGCCTCGGGTCGGCCTGATGTGCTGGTCTTTACCTCGGAGCCGCTGAAAGCGCCGCTGAAGATTAGCGGTGAGCCCTTGGTGAACCTGGTGGCCTCCACCACAGGCACCGACTCGGACTGGGTGGTGAAGGTGATCGATGTCTATCCGGATGAAGTGGCCAGACAGCCGGGTCTGGGCGGCTACCAGCTGATGGTTTCAGCGGACATTTTCCGGGGCCGCTACCGGGAGAGCCTGGAGGCACCGAGGGCGATCACAGCTGGCGAACCCCTCCTGTACCGCTTCTCCTTGCCCACGGCCAACCACGTATTCCTGCCGGGCCACCGGATCATGGTCCAGGTCCAGAGCAGTTGGTTCCCGCTCTATGACCGCAACCCCCAGACCTATGTGCCCAACATCTTCTTTGCCAAGCCCGGGGACTACCAGGCCGCCACCCAGCGCGTCTGGCACGCCCCCGGAAAGGCCAGCTTTGTGGCCCTGCCGGTGGTGCCCTGATTGCAGATAGATCGCGGAAAATGACTAGAGATAGAAAGGAATAGTAAGGATAATTTTAGACACGGCGTAATATGGAGATCCGGTCGGATTCCTGCGGCCGGCCCTGCGACGGAGGCTGGCCGTGTCGCTCCAATCCCTGCTCAGACGGTGGCTGCCAGAGTCGACTTCAGACCCACTAAAGCTGCCTTGGGCCAAGCCGCGCGTGCTGGACCGGGGGCAGGTGGGCCGTCCCCAGATTGCCCTGGATGACCGGGGGAACGCGCTGGCAGCCTGGCACCACCGGAGTGAGGACGGGGAGGGCATCTACATCTGCCGCTACCACCCTGACCGTCGCGGCTGGGACCTGGTGCCCCGCCGCCTCGACAGCGCCCGCACCCAGGCCCAGGCCCCGGAGATCGCCATGAACTGCCGCTGCGAACTGGCGGTGATCTGGCACGAGCAGGAGGGCGGTCAGGCCCGAGTCTGCGCCCGGCACATGCTGGGTTCCGAGGACACCTGGGTGCCCTACCCCGTGCACCTGCAGGAGGCGCCCGGGCACGTCAGCAGCCTGCATACGGCCATGGATCCTCAGGGGAACATCCTGGCGGTGTGGTGCCTCGGGGAGCCTGGGTCCTACCAGGTCTACACCAGCGGCTACAGCGCCGAGGAGGCCACCTGGGCGCTGCAGCCGACGCCGCTGGGCAGTCCTTCCCGGAGGCCGCTCTTCCCCCAGCTCGCCGTGAACGGCACCGGGACAGGGCTGGCGGTCTGGAGCACCGAAGGGGAACCGGAGGGGGATGGCCTGGTGGCCTGCCACTACGATCCCGGCAGCCGCTGCTGGAGTGACCGGCCCACCGCCGTGGCTCCCGGGCGGGCCGCCCACCTGCGCCTGGCCCTGGATGCCCGCGGGAATGCCATCGTCCTGTGGGTGGATGAAGCGGGAAGGGGCGAGCAGCAGCTCCATGCCAGCCACCTGGATGGGCTCAGCGTCGAGTGGAGACCCGCCGCTCCACTGGCGGTGGGACGCGGCATCCTCTGGCCCCAGGTGGGCATCGACGGCCAGGGACAGGCCCACGCGGTCTGGCGACAGGAGGCCGCGGGCCGCACGAAGCTCTACGCGAAGCGCTTCCTCCGGGGCCAGTGGGAACCCCAGCGCACCCTCCTGGTCGAGGACCTGGGCCAGAGCCAGGCCCACGCCCTCTCGACCAACGAGCAGGGACATGCCCTGGTGGTCTGGCTGCAGGATCAGGGCGACCAGTCTCTGGTGTGCGCCCGGCGCTTCGATGGGCGCACCTGGGGTTCTCAGCCCATCCTGCTCGGCTCGCCCAGCCACCGGGAGGTCCAGACGCCAGCCGCGATGCTCTCGCCGGGGGACCAGGTCGGGGTCATCTGGAGGCAGGGCGATCCGGACCACGGGGCCATCCTCACGGCCGTAGGCCAGGCCTAGCGGTCCCCGCAAGACCTGACGGGACCGCGTGGGATTTTCTAGCTCAGCAGCTCTGCCACCAGGGCCGGGACCAGGTCCGTGGCACGGCCGGTACGCCCCTCCTGGAAGGCACTGACCATGCGGCTGGGTTCCAGGTTCAGCTCGAGGGTGCGGCAACGGGGACCCACGGCCTCCACGAAGCTGGCCGCGGGATGGACGTGGCCGCTGGTGCCGATGGCCACGAAGAGGTCGCAGCGTTCCAGGGCCTCGTAGATCGGATCCAGGCCCAGGGGCAGCTCGTGGAACCAGACGATGTGGGGGCGCATGCCACCCGTGGCGCAGACCGGACAGCGGCTGTCGCAATCCATGTCCCCGGGCCAGGCCACCACCGTCCGGCAGCCCAGGCAGCGGCCCTTCAGGAGCTCGCCATGCATGTGGACGAGGTGCTTCGATCCCGCCCGGTCATGGAGGTCGTCCACATTCTGGGTCACGACCAGCAGGTCGCCCGCCCAGGCGCTCTCGAGCTGGACGAGGGCGCGGTGGGCGGCATTGGGTTCGACGGTGGCGAGACCCCGCCGGCGCTCGTTGTAGAAGCGGTGGACCAGGCCGGGGTCGCGCCGAAAGGCCTCCGGGGTGGCGACGTCCTCCAGGCGGTGCCGCTCCCACAGTCCGTCGCCGTCCCGGAAGGTGCGCACGCCGCTCTCCGCCGAGATCCCGGCGCCGGTCAGGAGCACCAGCCGGGCGTCGCGGGAGGGGGCCAGGCGGTAGGGGCTCATGGCTTCGACGAGGCAGGCTTTCCGGTGGGCGGGGCGCCCAAGTCGAGGGCCCGGCCGTCCACGGGGCCGGGCTTCAGGCCCAGCTCCCGGGCGAGGGTGGGGGCCAGGTCCACGATGCGCACGGGTTCCCGCCGCTCGCCGGCCTTCCAGGGGCCCCAGAAGATCAGCGGCACGCGCCGGTCATACGCGTTGGGCGTGCCGTGACTCGCCGGATAGGCAGCCGGAGGCGCGCCCATGACCACGAAGGGTTTCACCGCCAGCAGGAGGTCGCCGCTGCGCTCCGCGTGAAAGCTGCGGCGGAGCAGGACGCGCAAGGTGCTGTCTCGCGGGCTGCCGAGGGCGGCGGGATCCGTGGCGAGCATCTCCTCGTAGGTGAAGGCGTCGGCGATCTCGGGGCGGGCGCGCAGCCAGCCCTGGGCCCGGCGCAGCACCTCGCCGCGGTCCAGCTTCGCGGCCGCCAGGATCGCTTCATCCAGGTAGAGCACGCTGGGTTCCTGGACGGGCTTCAGCAGGTCGCGGTCCACCTTGAAGGCGGTCCGCAGCTCGGTCTGCAGGGCGGCCATGAAGGGCTCGATCTGCAGGCGGCGGGCCGGGAAGCCCTGCTCGGCGAGCGCCTCGACCATGTCCAGGGCACCGTGGTCGGCGGACAGGACCACCCAGGCTCCAGGATGCTGGCGGCGGATCCGGTCCAGGAGACGGCCCAGCCCCCGATCCAGGCGGTGGAGCTGGTCGCGCATCTCGGTGCCGAGCATGCCGTACTGGTGCCCGATGTAGTCGGTAGAGGAGAAGCTCAGGGCCAGCAGGTCGGTGCCGGGGCCCTGGCCCAGATGCTCACCGTCCAGCAGGGCCTCCGCGGCCTCCAGGGTCACCTGGTCCAGGAAGGGCGAGGGCCGGAATCGGGCCTCGAAGCCCTTGTCCAGGGGCATGCCCACGCCCTGGATGAGCCGGGGCAGGCCCCCATTCCGCACGGTCTGCGCCCCGAACACCCACTGGCCCGTCCGCCCCTCGGGAGTCTCGGGGTCCTTGAGCCAGAGCCAGCTGTCCACGGCGATCCGCTCCGACAGCCCCTGGTCGTAGGCCACCAGCCAGGCCGGGAGGCGGTCCTGATAGACACTGGAGCTCGTGAACCCCGCCGGGCCGGTGAACCAGTAGACCCCCGTGGGCTTGCGCCCGGCCATGAGGATGGCCGCGCGGTCCTTCCCCGAGAGGGCGAAGACCCGGCTGCCCGGCACCTGGGCCTGGAGCCAGTCGCCCAGCTCGTCCCCGAGCAGCCGAATGTTGGAGGCGCCGCGCTGGGTCGGAGCATGCAGGGGCTTGGCCTGGGGATCCTCGACGCAGTAGACGAACTTCCCGGTGCTGCGTTCCACCCAGCGGTTCTCGACGATGCCCGTGTGGGCGGGAAACCGGCCCGAGAGGAGCACGGAGTGGCCGGGGCCGGTCTCCGTGAAGCCGTGGTCGTGGTAGGCCTCGGTGAAGAAGACCCCCTCTTTGCGCAGCAGCCCGATGCCGCCGGTCAGCTCCGGGCCGAAGGCCTGCATGAGCTGCGCGGAGAGCTGGTCCACGGAGATGACCACCACGAGCTTGGGCCGCGGTCGTGCGGGCGGGGCGGCCACCAGGGTCGACACGAGGGGCAGCAGGCAGAGGAGGCTGAACCGGGGCTGCAACATCAGAACGATACTCCCGCGCCGAAAGTCCACATGCGCTCGAACTCCTGCCCGTTGCCCTGGGCGGCGAAATAGGTGGCCAGATCCGACACGCTGCTGAGCTTCACGGGGCGATCCTTGGTGACCGGCTGCTGGTAGCTGGCGACCAGGTAGGGACTGACGATCACCGCGGGGATCCGCCAGCGGGCGCCGACCCGCAGCCAGGTGCGGCTCAGATCCTTCGCACTCGAGGCTCCGGCGGTATCGAAGGTGTAGCGCTGGAGGCGCTGGATGAGGCCGATCTCGCCGGCCAGGCCCACGAAGGGCACCCAGACCTGGGCACTCAGGCCCACGCCCAGGCCCTTCTGCTGGAGCTTCGTGCCCTGGGCCGCGGTGCCTCTCGACAGGCTGCCGTCAGCGCTCAGCTGGCTGTATTCCAGCCCGCCCTCCACCTTGAGGAGAGGGCCCACCTGGAAGAGCTGACGGTTCGCGGAAGCGATGAAGCCGCCGCCGGTGCTGAGGTCGCCGGCCACTAGCTGGCCCGTGCCGGAGAGCAGGGTCTGGGGCAGGCTCTGGCCCGAGGGCCGGGGCAGCTCCAGCCGCAGGTCCCACTGGGCGCAGAGCGGCAGCGCCGCGAGGCAGAGCGGAACGAGGGCGAGGCGCATGAGGGCTCCGGCGGAAACATCGATCATACCCGGCCGCAGGCTCAGGATCGGGCCCTCCACTTGATGCTGCAGCCCATGCTGGGATGCTGGAGCTCGAGGGGGGGCTGGGCCGTGAGGACGCCCTCGATGGCCTCTCTCAGGTCCTGGCGGGTGACCCGGGCGGGGTCCTTCCAGTTGTTGTCCAGGCGCCCGCGGTAGGCCAGGCGGCGGTGGGAATCAAAGAGGAAGAAATCAGGCGTGCAGACGGCGCCCAGGGCCCGCACCACGGTCTGTTCCTCGTCCCAGAGGTAGGGGAAGGCATAGCCCCGGGCCAGGGCGCGGCGGCGCATGGCCTCGAAGCTGTCCTCGGGGTGGGTCACGGCGTCGTTGGCGTTGAGACCCACCACGGCGCAGCGCCCCGCATAGGCCTGGGCCAGCTGGTTCAGGCGGTCATCAATGGCCTGCACGTAGGGACAGTGGTTGCACATGGCCACCACCAGGAGCGCGGGGGTATGGAAGTCGTGCAGCGACCAGAGGCGACCATCCACGCCGGGCAGGGTGAAGTCAGGGCAGGCCGAGCCTAGGGCAACCATGGTGGATTCCGTGAGGGACATGGAAACCTCCGGTAGTGTTTCTTCCATCGTACGCCGAGAAGCAAGTATCTTTTTTCTGTAGTCATTTTTCTGACCCGACATCCCTGACCGCCGTCCAGGCAGATTTCATCCAAGGAGCTTATGGCCCCGCTTCCCCGCCTGCACTGGTCCACCCTCGGGGACGACACCGGGGGGCTGGAGCATCGGTGGGCTGCGCTCTGGGAGGTCACCGCGGATCGCGGCGCGCTGCCCGCGCTGGCGCCCCGGGAGGTGGACCTCTGGGTGATCAGCGTCAAGAGCCCCCTGCCCCCGCCGGAACTGAACCACATGATGGCCGAGGTGGGCGCCCTGCCCATCCTGCTCGCCCTGAAGGCCGACGGACCCGCCCTGGAACCGAAGGCACTGGCCGCCTGGGGCGCCCTGGGTTCCGTGCGCTGGGGGGTGCTGGGACCGGAGCCGCCGGTGCCGGGCCTGCGTCCCCGTTCCAGTCCCACCACTCAGCTGAGTGCCTCGCAGGCCCTGGCCTTCGGGCTGGTGGGCGCCAGCACGGCCATGCAGGATGTCCTGGCGCGGGCCCGCAGCGCCGCTGCCACCCGGGCCACGGTCCTGCTCCTGGGCGAAAGCGGCACGGGCAAGGAAGTCATCGCCCGCGCCATCCACCGCATGAGCGCCGACGCGAGCCAGCCCTTCGTGGCCGTGCACTGCGGCTCCATCCCCGAGAACCTGCTGGAGTCGGAGCTGTTCGGCTACAACAAGGGCGCCTTCACGGATGCCCGCAAGGACACCCCGGGCAAGTTCCGCGAGGCCCATGGCGGGACCATCTTCCTCGACGAGGTCGGCACCATGCCCCTGGCGGCCCAGGTGCGCCTGTTGCGGGTGCTCCAGGAGCGCGAGGTGCAGCCGCTCGGTGGCGGCGCTCCGGTCAAGGTGGATGTGCGGGTGGTGACCGCCTCCAACGTGGACCTGTGGAAGAAGGTGCAGGACGGCAGCTTCCGGGAGGACCTCTTCTACCGGCTCGAGGTGGTGCCCATCACCATGCCGCCCCTGCGTGCCCGGCCGGAGGAGGTGCCCTTCCTAGCCCAGCACTTCCTGAACCGGAAGGCCCGCGAGCACGGACTCTACCCCAAGGCCCTGCACCCCAGCGTGGATCCGCTGCTCATGGCGCTGCCCTGGCCCGGGAATGTCCGCCAGCTGGAGAACGCCATCGAGCGGGCCATTGTCCTGTCCGACAAGCGGCCCGTGCTCACCCGGGAGGACTTCGCCTTCCTTGCCGAGCGCCGCGGCGACCTGGCTGCGGAGCCGGGCCCTGTGGCCGAGCTTCGGTTCACCGAAGCCTTCGCTCCCCGCGAACCGGCCCCGGCCTTCGGCATGGACCTGCCGCCAGAAGGCCTGGACCTGAACCAGGTGGTGTCGGGCATGGAGAAGACCTTGATGCTGCAGAGCCTCGCCATCACCCGCGGCAACAAGAAGCGCGCGGCGGATCTCCTGGGCCTCAAGCGCACCACCTTCCTCGAGAAGATGAAGCGCCTGGACCTTGAGGATCCCCCCGAGGCGGAGGCGGAATAGCCTCCTGCTAAGATCTCCGCATGGTGAGCGCGATACATCTGCGATGGAAACTGGGCGTGCCGGATCCCCAGGAGGAAGGCCTCTGCGCCTGGCTGGAGGCGGTGGGTTCCTCGGCCTTCTACCGCGAGGCGGATCCGCCCCGGGCCTGCTATGCCTACTTCCCGCCGGACCTGGCGCCTCCGGACACCGCGGGCCTGGCGGCCTTTCCCGGCGTCTGCCTGTTGGCGGCCGAGCGCTTCGGCGACGAGGACTGGCTGGCCAAGAGCCGCGAGGGCTTCGGCGCCTTCGAGGTGGGTTCGCGGTTCCACGTACGTCCCCTCTGGGAGCCAACGCCGGGACCCGCGGACCGTCTGGACCTGGTGGTGAACCCGGGCCTGGCCTTCGGCACCGGAGGCCACGAGACTACGCGGCTCTGCATGACCCTGCTGGAGGAGCTCGCCGACGCCGGCCGCCTGCAGGGCCCGGTCCTGGACATCGGCGCGGGGACGGGCATCCTGTCGCTGGCGGCCTTCCTGCTGGGCGGACAGGGCCTCACAGCCTTCGACATCGACCCGGACTGCGGCCCGGCCATGCAGGAGCTGATGGAGCTGAATGCGCACCTGCTGAAGGGCGTTACCCCCTATGCGAGCTTCGTTGGCACCCTCGACCATCCGCGGGTGACCGGCCCCTACATGGGCCTGCTCGCCAACATCCTGCTCGTAACCATCCAGGAGCTGCTGCCCCGCATGGCGGAGGTCACAGCGCCCGGGGGCTGGCTCATCGCCAGCGGCATCCTGGCGGAGCGTACGGACGAGGCCCTGGTGAGCCTGGTCACCCAGGGCTTCCGGCCCGAGAAGGTGCTGACTGAAGGCGAGTGGATTGCGATTCTCGCCGTGCGGGTGCCCGCATGAAGCGCTCCAACCGGCCCATCGGCGTCTTCGACTCGGGCATCGGCGGCCTGACCGTGATCCACGCGCTGCGGCAGCTGCTGCCCCAGGAGGACCTCGTCTACCTCGGGGACACGGCGCGGCTGCCCTACGGCACCAAGAG
>Ga0007792_10000447_pt1 | contig 14837 bp, 13 predicted proteins | sample CryBogmetaGMA6M_FD_60371 | JGI IMG/M metagenome (GOLD analysis project Ga0007792, IMG submission 60371) | Freshwater microbial communities from Crystal Bog, Wisconsin, USA - MA6M | ecosystem: Environmental > Aquatic > Freshwater > Lake | place: Crystal Bog, Wisconsin, USA | collected 2009-07-06
ATATTAATGGAGGTTTCATGAAAAAATTAGTTACTTTAGTTATTTTTCTTTGTTTTCAATTATTGTTCATAGGGGGGTGTTTAACAAATCCTATAGGCCCAGCAGCTGTACAGGCTGTAAATGCGGAATATAACAACACTCTTTATGGTATCGGAATTTTTGAAACTATAGAAGCATACTCTTTTAACGGTTCTACATACAAACATAAAACAATGGCAATGGATAGGACTTTGGAAACAACGCAAGTTATTACAAAAACAGAGTTTGATTCTGCGGTATATATAGCAGGAAGAATAACAATCGGTTTTACAGAGATTAATGCAGATAGCTATAAAGCTTTGTTTCCCTCTATTACTCACTGTTATAAAAGCCATAATCAAGTTTGTACTTTGTGTGGTGACAAGGATGGAATTATTATAGTAGAAGCAAATAATCAGAATGCTGTTGGTATGTGGGATGCTAATACTTATAGGGAACTTTCAACATTTACAAAACAATAAAGTTCTATTAAAAGACATATTTTAAATACAATTAGTTCAAATCTTAGTCTTTTGTGCTAAAATACGCATTTTTTTAGGGATAAAAAAACTTCAATTTCTTTAAAATAATTATTGACAATTCTTGTAAAAAATAATATTATTATATCCATAAAAGTAGTCAATATGGCTTTATTAATCGTTTAACTAAATTATAGATATGTAAGTTGATAATAAAAAAATGGCCTTATAGAGGGGCAGAACGGGCACGGGGAAGGTTTAACCGGGCATAAAGCGCCGCAACAATCGTTGCGGCGTTTTTATTTTATAACATAATAAAGGCAATAATTTCTATAATTTTGGCCAAGGTATTTGTCCTTGACGATGTCATGCTTTTTCAATATAATAAACGCGGTTTTAAATAATCTCAGGGATATAATATGGATTTCAAAAATACAGTTCTCTATGATGAACATATCAAACTAAAGGCTCTTATGGCACCGTTCGCTGGATGGAATATGCCTATACATTACGGTTCCATAATCGAAGAAACTAAACATACAAGAATTTCTGTATCTGCTTTTGATATTTGTCATATGGGAGAGTTTATAGTAACTGAAGATCCTTCCAAATCTTCCTTGGATAAAATCATTACCAATCCTGTTGTTAAAATGAAAGCATTGACTTGCCGATATGGTTTTCTTTTAAATGCCAATGGTACACCTGTAGATGATTTAATAGTTTATCGTTTGCAGACAGACAAGTGGATGATTGTAGTGAACGCTTCAAACATAGAAAATGATGCACAAAAAATAAAAGAAAATCTTTCTAAAGAAGCTAAATTTGAAGATATATCTCAAGCAACGGTAAAAATAGATTTACAGGGACCCAAAGCCATGGAAGTTATGAAAAAACTCGTGGGCGATTCAATAAAAAAATTAAAGTATTTTCAGTTTGATACTTTTGATTTACTTGGTGGAAAATATTTAATAAGCAGAACTGGTTATACCGGAGAATTAGGTTATGAACTTTACATAAGCGCTGATAAAGGTGTAGAACTATGGAATAAACTTCTCGCGGATCCGTTGGTTAAACCTGCTGGACTTGGGGCTCGCGATATACTTAGATTGGAAGCAGGACTACCGCTTTATGGGGACGAACTCACAGAAGATGTAACTCCATTGGAAGCAGGGATGGAAAAGTTTTTAGATTTTGAAAAGGATTTCATAGGAAAAGATGCTTTGCTTAAACAAAAAAATACAGGTGTAGAAAAAAAATTAACAGGTGTAATAATAGAAGGACGCAGAACACCAAGACACACAAACCGCGTGCACATTGATAATACAGATTGTGGCTTTGTGACCAGTGGTGTCTTTTCCCCTTATGTCAATAAAGGCATTGGCTTTATGTATATAAACGCAGATAAAGTGGTAGAAGGAAATGAAGTATTAATCAAGCTTGATAAGGGAGAGGTTAAAGGAATTATAACCACTCCACCTTTCATAAAAAATACATCCATAAAATATCAGGAGGCATAAAATGAATGTTAAAGAAGGATATTTCTACAGCAAGGAACATGAGTGGGTTAAAATAGACGGCAATAAAGCAAAGGTTGGTATATCGGATTATGCTCAGCATAAACTTGGTGATATAACTTATGTGGACCTACCTTCTATAGGTAAGGTTGTAAAACAACTTGAAATTTTGACAGGTATAGAATCAGTAAAGGCAGCAAGCGATATATATGCGCCTATATCAGGAAAAGTCATAGCAATAAATACTGCACTTGAAAATGCTCCTGAACTTGTGAACAAATCACCTTTTGAAGAAGGATGGATAGCAGAACTTGAAATATCAAATCCGTCTGAAACTGCAAACTTAATGAACGCAACAGCTTATAAAACATTTTTAGCGGGGTTAGAAGAATAATGGCAAAGTTTACACCGCATACGCCTAATGAAATAAAAGAAATGCTTTCTGTAGTAGGTCTATCTAATATCAATGAATTATTTGCAGATATTCCAAATGAATTAAAACCTAAAGCATTTAATATTCCAAACGGCATGACAGAATATGAAGCATTAAGCGCATTAAACTTAATGGCAGAAAAAAACAAAACAGACGCTACTATTTTTATAGGTGGCGGTTATTACGATCATTTTATTCCTGCAGCAGTAGATGCCATTTCATCCCGTGCAGAGTTTTATACAGCATATACGCCTTATCAACCAGAAGCATCGCAGGGAACTTTGCAGGCTATATTTGAATACCAGACAATGATGGCAAAACTATCAGGTCTTGAAGTTTCAAATGCTTCACTTTATGACGGTGGGACTGCATTATATGAGGCAATAGCCATGGCAATTAGGACTAATAATCGCTCAAAAGTCATAATAGATAAAGGCGTTAATCCTATATATAGGAACATAGTAAAAACATATGTGGCAAATCAGGAAATAGAAATCATAGAAGTTGATTTAAAGGATATATATACTGACAGGGAAAAAATAAAAGCAATGTTTGACGAAAGTATATCGGCTATAGTCATGCAGACACCGAATTATTTTGGAATTATTGATGATTTTTCAGATATTTTTAAAGCCGCACAGGAAAAAGGAATAACCAAGATAGCGGTATTTTATCCTATGTCTTTAGGCATACTTAAAACACCTGGTGAAATGGATGCGGATATAGCGGTAGCTGATGGACAGTCCTTAGGTCTTCCACTTTCTTTTGGTGGACCATACTTAGGAATTATGGCGGCTTCAAAAGATTATGTAAGAAAAATGCCAGGAAGAATAGTAGGACAAACAGTTGATAAAAACGGAACGAAATGTTATGTGCTCACTCTGCAAGCAAGAGAACAACATATAAGAAGAGAAAAGGCGACTTCAAATATATGTTCAAATCAGGCGCTTTGCGCACTGAGGGCTGTGGTATATTTGGCACTTTTAGGTAAGGAAGGTTTTAGAAAAGCTGCACTTGTTAATTTTGAAAAAGCAGAATATTTAAAATCAAAACTTAAAAATATAGCTGAAGTAAAAGAAGGAAATACATTTAATGAGTTTACGGTTAAGCTAAATTGTAATGCGGCGGAGTTTGCTAAAAAAATGTTGGCAAAAGGTTTTGCAGCAGGAATACCGGCATCATTATATTATCCTGAAAAGAAGAATTACCTTATCATAGCAGCGACAGAAAAAAGAACAGAAAAAGAATTAGACGATTTTGCTGCTGCTTTTAAATCGGCACTGTGAGGGGACATATGGAAAATATATTTGAAAAAAGCGTAGAGGGCAGACACGGAGTAGAGGCTGGCACCCCAAATGAAAAGTCAATTGATAAAATACCTGTAGGTTTAAGGCGGTCTATAGAAAGCCGTCTTCCTGAACTTTCAGAGCTTGATGTAGTAAGACATTATACAAGACTTTCAAAATTGAACTTTTCAGTAGATACAGAATTTTATCCATTAGGTTCATGCACTATGAAATACAATCCAAAAGTAAATGAAGTAGCGGCTGGCATCCAAGGTTTTACTGGACTTCATCCATATATGGCTATGATAGATGAAAATGCTGCGCAAGGTGCTTTGGAAGTTATATACAATATATCTTCGCTCTTATGTGAAATAACAGGAATGAAAAAGTTTACTACACAACCGTATGCTGGAGCACATGGAGAATTATTAGGAATTTTATTAACAGCAGCTTATCACAGGAAAAAAGGTAATAAGAAAAAATATATAGTTGTACCTGAATCAGCTCATGGTACAAATCCTGCCTCTGCAGCAGTGGCAGGTTATTCTGTAATCACCGTTCCTGTGGATGCAGAGGGCGGAATGAATGTAGAAATTTTTAAACAGAAAATGAATAATGAAGTGGCTGGAGTCATGATGACTATGCCAAGCACCCTGGGAGTTTTTGAAAAAAAGATAAAGGAAATAGTGGAAATAGCAAGACAACATGATGCGGTAATGTATTATGATGGAGCAAACTTAAATGCTATACTCGGAAAAGTAAGACCAGGGGATATGGGTTTTGATATTGTACACATAAATCTGCATAAGACATTTTCTACACCTCATGGTGGAGGCGGTCCTGGTTCTGGTGTGGTCGGAGTTTCTGAAAGAATGGTACCTTTTTTACCAGAACCATGTGTAGAAAAAAATGCAGCAGGAAAATATATGATAAGCAATAAAAGCAAGGATTCAATAGGAAATATAGCATCTTTCTTTGGGAACTTTGGAGTTATTCTTAAGGCATATACTTATATAATGATGCTTGGTAGAGAAGGTTTGATAGATGTGTCAGAAATGGCAGTTCTTAATGCCAACTATATAATGGTAAAGCTGAAGGCATTTTATGATCTGCCTTATGACAGAATATGTATGCATGAGTGCGTTTTCACAGCGAAAAAGCAGATTAAAAACGGAGTACATGCTTTGGACATAGCAAAAGCTTTGATTGACCGTGGTTATCATCCGCCTACAATATATTTTCCTTTAGTAGTAGAAGAGGCAATAATGATAGAGCCAACAGAAACAGAATCAAAACAGGAACTTGATATGTTTATAGATGCCATGAAAGAAATTGCGGCAACTGCAATCAGTGCCCCTGAAAAAATAAAAAACTCTCCTTCTACTACACGCATTTCCAGACCTGACGAGACAAAAGCGGCGAGAGAACTTAAGCTAACTTGTTTTTAAAGACAGTAGGCAATCATGTTTAACAAAAATACTCGCTATATACCGTTTCTAAAATATTCGCCTTATGAAAATATGGCCATAGATGAGTATATGATTTCTTACTATGAAAAAATAAGACAACCTGTTTTCAGACTTTATGCCTGGAGTCCGGCAGGAATATCTGTTGGAAAAAATCAAGAAGTGTTGAAAGATATAAATCTCGAAAACTGTAAAAGTAAGGCAGTACCTGTGGTCAGAAGAATTACCGGTGGTGGTGCCATATATCATAATAATGAAGTTACTTACTCAATAGTATGCTCTGAAAAAGACCTTTCTGAAAATAATCTAACAGTCAAAGAATCTTTTGAAAAAGTAAATCAATTTATTTTAAAAATGTATGCAAAGTGCGGATTAGTTGCCGCGTATGCAAAAGAGTTTCAACCTGCAGCAAAACAAATAGAAAATAATTCGGCTTTTTGTTTTGCTTCAAATGAAGAGTATGACATTATCATAAAGGGGAAAAAAATCGGGGGAAATGCACAAGCAAGAAAAAAAGATTTGATATTTCAGCATGGCTCCATACCAATAAAACCAAGTCCGCAAGCCATGGATTATTTTAATAAAAAAGAAAATAGTGATAATTATTCTGATTTAAGTACCATAGCCAGTCGGGACATCAGTGAAGTGGAAGTATGTGCGAATATGGTGGCAGCTTTTGCAGAAACATTTAGCTGTAGTCTTGAAATAAAACCTTTGGAAATTGAAGAAAAACATGAAGTGGTGGCACTCTTAACTTCAAAATATGCAATTAACAACTGGAACCTAAAACAATGAAGAGACCAGCATACGCTGTAAAAAAAATAGATTTCAAAGCCATGCATGAAACAGAAGCGGCTTTATCAGGATTAAAACTACATACTGTATGTCATCAGGCAAGATGCCCAAATATATCAGAATGTTTTAAAAAGGGAACGGCAACATTTTTAATATTAGGTGATACTTGTACAAGAAGTTGTGTGTTTTGTAATGTAAAAAAAGGTAAACCTGAAGGGATAGATAAGAGTGAAGCTTTGCGAGTGGCACAAGCAGTAAAAAAATTAAAATTAAAATATGCAGTAATTACATCAGTCACAAGGGACGATCTTAAAGATGGTGGGGCTTTTGCTTTTGCTGAGGTTATTAAGTGCATTAGGGATATTAATCCTGAAATTAAAGTAGAAGTTTTAGTTCCAGATTTTAAGGCAGACAGAGAGTCAATTAAAAATGTTGTAGATGCCAAACCAGATGTTTTTGCACATAATGTTGAGACAGTGCCATCACTTTATAGTATCAGAATTGGTGCTGATTATAAAAGAAGTTTGAAGGTACTATCTGTAGCAAAAGAAATTAGCCCTTATATTACAACAAAATCAGCCATATTGTTGGGGCTTGGCGAAAAAGAAGAGGAAGTAATGGAAGTGTTTAAAGACCTTGTAAAAACAGGTTGTGATTATATAAGTATAGGACAGTATATGCAGCCGGATAAAGAACACTATAATGTGGTAGAATATATTAAACCTGAAAAGTTTGAATGGTATAAAGAAAAAGCATATAAAGCAGGTTTTAAACATGTGGAAAGTGGAGTGTGGGTTAGAAGTTCGTACATGGCGGAGAAATACAATTCAAAAATTAGTATTTAGGAGGCAATCATGTATGATGTTGTAATCATAGGTTCGGGTCCAGCAGGACATACGGCTGCCTTAGAAGCAGCAAAATATAGACTTAAAGTTGCGGTGATAGAACGCGAACCTGAAAAATTAGGCGGAGTTTGTTTGAACGAGGGTTGTATTCCTTTAAAAGGACTTCTACACTATTCTACTTATGAAACTGATTATAATGATATTCGCAATAAAGTTATGCAAAAAGTTGCTTTAATTCGCAATGGTTTAAAAGCAAGAATGGAATATGCAAGCATAGATATAATTCATGGAGAAGCAAAATTTATATCAGCAAATGAGATAGAGGTAGCTGGTAAAAAAATACAGGCACTTAATTTTATTTTAGCTGTAGGTTCAGCTTCTAAAAAAATATTTAATAATCCGGCAGTTAATTCACCTGAAAAGATATTTGAAATGGATGATGTTCCTAAAAAAGTTCTTATTATAGGCGGCGGGGTAATAGGTTGTGAGTATACTTCATTTCTTAATAATTTAGGTGTAAGTGTGGATATAGTGGAAATTATGGATTCTATTCTTTTTGGTGAAGATGCTGAAGCGGTTAGGACAGTGGCGCGGGAATTTAAGAAAAAAAAGATAAAGCTTTATGAAAAAAGTGAAATCATAAGTATAAGTGCTGACAAAGAAGTACAGATAAAAAACTCAGAGACAATCATAAAAGAAAAATATGACATGATATTTGAAGCTATAGGAAGAACTCCAAACACTGCAAAGCTAGGACTTAGCTTAGCTGGTATTAAAACAAATGACAAAGGTTTTATAGAAGTAAATAATAATATGCAGACAAAACAACCTAGCATATATGCTATTGGCGATTGTATAGTCGGACCTATGTTAGCATATGCTGCATCAAGGGAAGCAGTGGTGGCGATTTTACATATTGTAAATAAAACATCAGGGCATATAAATTATGATTTAATGCCAAAACTTGTTTTTTCGAGTCCCCAGTTAGGAAGCGTAGGGTTGTCAGAAGATAAAGCAAATGAAAAAAATATAGAGTATAAGCTTTATAAGTATTATTTTAAGGCAGTTGGTAAAGCTGTGGTAGAAGCAAAAGATGCTGGGTTTTTAAAAATCATTGCTGATGTTAAGGAAAATACCATAATAGGTGCTGTAGGCGTAGGGGATGAAATGGCTGAAATAATGAATGAACTTACAGTGATAATTACTTCCAAAATTAAAATAAATGTTTTAAAAGAAACTATGCACATACACCCATCATATTCTGAAATAATAGTCGAAGCATTAAACTGGGGATAATAGTAATTTTTAAGTTATTGATAAGTCTTAACCTTCTATAATAAATTGTAAACATAACCTTACCTAAAAACAATTTGACAAAAGCCTATTTGAGTGATATATTTAACCAAATGGTTAAAATAATAGCTTAAAAAATAGGCATGGGACAAAAATGAAAAATACAAATAAAACAGATGATAACAATAGCAAAGACAAAATATTAATAGCAGCTATGGATGAGTTTGTGGAGTTTGGCTATTATGGTGCGCGGACTCAAAGAATAGCCAATAAGGCAAAGGTAAATAAGGCCTTATTACATTACTATTTTAGTAATAAAGAGAGAATGTATGAAGAAGCACTCGCAAAAGTAGTCACTTTATTAATAGACAAGTTAAACGGTATAAGTGACGAACCAGTGGAAATTGAGAAAAAAATGGAACAGATTATGGATGTTTATATAAGCTTGTTTACTGACTATAGTGGGTATTTTAGGTTTGTATTGTCAGAAGTGTTAAGGGGAGGGGATAAGCTTAAGAAAATCATTATCCCAAGAATTAAGGAAATACCATTTAATCCAATCAATGGAACTCTATATAAATATTTTAAAGAACAAATGAAGCAGGGAAACATAAAGAAGGTAAATGTATTTCATTTGATAATAAGCATTATTTCTCAAATAGCACCTATTTTTCTTGCAAAAGGAGTTATTGAGAAAATAATAGGTGGCGCTGGGTTTGATAAATTAATTGTAAGTAAATTTATTAAAGATAGAAAAAAATTCATAATAGATCTTACTATGAACGGTATAAGAAAAGAATAAAATATGAATTACATTTGACAGACAGAATAAAAATTAATTTGGAGGGTGACATGAACACTGAAAAGCTTAAAAAGTTAAGACCAGTAATTGCAGGTATTGTAATAATTACTATACTTGGAATATGGTTAGTTCCTAAAATGTTTATTGTGGATAAGGGAATCATAGCTTCAGGAACTGTGGAAGTTAAGGAAGTGGATATAGCTTCCAGAATATCAAGCAGAGTGGTGTCATTAAATACAGAAGAAGGTGAAACAGTTGTAAAAGGTCAATTATTAGCAACGCTTGATGATTCCATAGTGTCGGCACAAAGAGATGCAGCCGCGGCAGTTTATAAAAATGCTTCGGATTTTTATAATAGAACAAGGAATATGTTCAAAGCAAGTTCTATATCACAGCAGCAGTTTGATCAGGCAAAGGCAAACTTCATTAGCGCTTCGTCTCAGTTAAAACAGGCACAGGTAATGATAGATGAAGCAAAAGCTATAGCTCCTTGGGATGGAGTGATACTGAAAAAATATGTGGAAGTTGGAGAGCTTGTAACTGCAAATTCTCCACTCTTTACTTTGGGTGATTTAGGAACTGCAAAAGTTACCATATATTTACCTTTAAAAGAAATGGAAGTAATTAAATATGGAGCGCAAGTAAAAGTTAAAATTGATGCTTTAGATAAAAAAGAATTTATAGGAAAAATAACATTTATATCAAGTCAAGCAGAGTTTACTCCAAAAAATGTGCAGACAAAAGATGAAAGAATAAAAGAAGTGTTTGAAATAGAAGTCACTGTTCCTAATCCAGAACATATACTAAAACCTGGAATACCTGCAGATGTACATATAGCGGTGGAGTAAATAATTCTGAAAGCTAAAGGATTCCTATGAATGTGATTGAAGTGAAAGACCTTGAAAAAAAATTTAAAGATGTTAAAGCCGTTGCCGGACTTAATTTTTCCGTGGAACGCGGGGAGATATTTGGCTTAATCGGACCAGATGGTGCTGGCAAAACTACCACACTTCGTATCTTAAGCGGCATTATGTTGCCTGGTGGCGGGCTTGTAAATGTCCTTGGAAAGCAAATGCCTAAAGCAGCTGAAGCAGTAAAAGAAAAAATCGGTTATATGTGCCAAAAATTTAGTTTATACACTGATCTCACAATCAATGAAAATATTTCATTTTTTGCTGATATATATGGAATAGATAAAAAAACACTCAATGAAAGATTAGGACCTTTACTAAAAATGACAAGGTTGGAACCATTCAAAGACAGACTTGCTGGGAAACTTTCAGGTGGTATGAAACAAAAACTTGCTTTGATATGCACTCTTATACATAGACCAGAAATACTTTTTCTTGATGAACCTACTACAGGTGTAGATCCAGTTTCGCGCAGGGAGTTCTGGGAGATATTGCAAAGTATACATTCAGAGGGTGTGACTATAGTAGTTAGTACGCCATATATGGATGAAGCAGAACAGTGTTCGAGAATAGGGCTTATGTTTAAGGGTAAAATAATACTTATTGACACCCCGAAAAACATGAGAAAAAATTTAAAAGGTGTTGTTGTAGAAATTATAACTACTGGCAAAGAAGAACTCGTCATAAATACTATTAAAAAAAGTAATTATATAAAAGATTGGCAGCAGTTGGGTGAAAGGTTTCATGTGATATTAAAAGATGAGGTTGCGGCTGATGATTTTTGTTTGAAACTTTGTAATGAAGTTACCATAAGACGCATCGCCGCTTCTGTGGAGGATGTTTTTGTGGAGAAGATTAAACAATAAAAAAAGTTTTATTGTTATTTTGAAAAGCAAGATAGTTAAAATAGAGTGCTGGATTATTAAAAAAACAACTTGTCATTGCGAGGAGCGAAGCGACGAAGCAATCTAGAGCCTTACGTTGTCATAAGCTAAGATTGCTTCGTCGCTGAAAAACACGCTCCTCGCAATGACGGGCAAAGCAAATGATAGAAAAAAACTGGAGTTAAGAATATGCCAACAAGCGTTAAAGCAGAAAAACTACAGAAAACCTTCGGTGATTTTATCGCGGTGGATTCTATATCTTTTGAAGTAAAAAAAGGAGAGATATATGGATTTTTAGGCGCCAATGGTGCTGGTAAAACTACAACCATAAGAATGCTTTGCGGGTTACTTGAACCCACTTCTGGAGATGCTATAGTGGCTGGTTTTTCTGTAAAGAAGGAACCAGATGAAGTAAAAAAACGACTTGGCTATATGTCACAGAAGTTTTCTCTTTATCCAAATCTAACCGTTGCTGAAAATATTGATTTCTACGCAGGTTTATATGGGATGGATAATGAATTCATAAAAAAAAGTATTCCGGAAGTTTTAAAATATACGGAGCTTGAAGGTCTTGATAAAACAATAGTGAATGATATGTCAGGTGGCTTGAAACAAAGAGTGGCTTTGGCTTGCGCAATTGCTCATAAACCAGAAATTGTTTTTTTAGATGAACCAACTGCAGGAGTGGATCCTTTGCTTAGGCGTAGGTTTTGGGAAATTATAGATATGTTGTCAAAATTAGGAGTAACAGTATTTGTGACTACTCATTATATGGATGAAGTAGAACATTGTAATAGAATAGCACTTATGAACAATGGCCAAATAATAAAAGAAGGCACCATACACGATATCAAAGCCACAGTATTTAAAAAACCAATTATAGAAATTGAAACTGAAGCACCTGTGTTGGCATATAAACTTTTAATTGATAAAAGAAATGAAATAGGCGAACTTTCCATACACGGAGCTTTGATTCATGCTATACCAAAGGATTCAGCTGAAAAATCTATAGCAATTATAACTAATGTACTGAAAGCTGCTGGAATAAAGTTTATAAAACCTGAAAATGTGGAACCAACTATGGAAGATGTATTTGTTAATCTTGTTAAAGGAAGTGAAGCAAGTGGCAAGTGATCATGGAAGTTTAAACTTCAAGAGAATAATACCAGTATTCAAAAAAGAGTTTCTTCATATTATCAGAGATGCCAGATCTCTTGCTATCGTACTTATTGCTCCAGTTCTGCTTATTTTTTTATATAGTTATGCAATCACTTTTGATATCAATAAGTTGGACTTCTCAGTAGTTGATTATGATAGGACTGTACTTAGTAGGCTAATCACAAGCAAGTTTACAGCTTCAGGTTATTTTCAAATGTATAAACCAGCAGAAAATAATATGTCTAAAAGTATTGAAGCTATAAGAATAAATAAAGTTAAATTAATAGTAACTCTGCCTTTAGGTTTAGAAAAAGCTGTAAAAAAGAATCAAATGGCAAAAGTACAAGTGATAGGCGATGGTTCGGATCCGACTACAACTAATGTTGCTTTAGGTTATGCCAACATGATAATTGCAAGCGTGTCGAGAGATATACTTTTAGATGAAGTAAAAAGTAGGGGGTTTAATCCTAAAACCATACCTATGGTAGAGAGTGTGCCGAGAGTGTGGTATAACCAGGAATTAAAAAGTTCTAATTTTATTATTCCAGGTTTGATAGCCATAATAATGATGTTGATTGCAGCTTTGCTCACTTCTTTAACTGTGGTAGGAGAAAAGGAAAAAGGAACCTTTGAACAGCTAATATCAACTCCAATAAAACCTCTTGAACTTATGATAGGGAAAATAACCCCATATATTGTTATATGTTTGATAGATGTTGCGGAAATAGTTATTGTAGGGATATTATGGTTTAAGTTGCCATTTCAGGGAAATTATTTTACGCTTGTAGTATTTTCGTTTTTATTCTTATTTTGTGCACTTGGGCTTGGATTGTTTATTTCAAGCATTTCCTCAAGTCAGCAAATGGCAGTGATAGTGACTTCTTTTTCTACACTTTTGCCTTCTATACTCCTTTCTGGATTTATGTTTCCTATAGACTCTATGCCTTGGATAATAAGGTTAATTACCTATATATTTCCTGCAAGATATTTTATAACGGCACTACGAACCATATTTTTAAAAGCAGATACTGGTATGTCTGTATTATGGGGAGAAGCATGGTTTTTATTTTTTTTCGGAATGTTATTTTTACTTATTTCAGCAACAAAATTTAAGAAAGATTTGGGTTGATGTAATTTATCAAAGAAAGAAGGTATAAATGTATAAAGTTCCTACTGCTTTAAGTCAGATTATTCATATAATAAAAAAAGAGCTTATCGAAATCAAGCGTACTGGTATTGGCCGGTTTTTAATTATTGTGCCCATAGTACAAGCAATTATTTTTGGATTTGTGGCTGTTACTGATATCACACATGTAAAAACAATGATTTGCGACGAGGACTCGTCGGTTATGAGCAGAAGCTTGGCTGATAAGTTTTTCAATAGCGAATATTTTACAGTCGTAAATGTTTCCAAAACGCCTGAAAATATAAAAAAAGAGTTTGGCTCTAATAAAGTAAAAATATGTATTCGCATTCCAAAAGATTTTTCTAAAGATATAGAAAAAGGCAAAAAGACACAAGTACAGCTTATAGTGGATGGCTCCGATTCAAATAGTGCCGGAATATCTATGACCAGAGCGGTTTTAATAGTTCGCGGATTCTCGGAGTTAATATATGAAAAGAAAATGGCAATAATGAAAAATATTATAGGACCTCTGCCTTCTTTAGTTATGGAAGATAGGATTTGGTATAATCCAGAACTTAAAAGTGCAAACACTATGGTTCCTGGTGTCATTGCTATGATAGTAACTATAGTTACACTTGTAATTACAGCGTTGTCGCTTGTCAGGGAAAAAGAATCAGGGAACATAGAACAAATGCTGGTGACTCCAATCAAACCATGGCAGATAATAATCGGAAAAATATTTCCTTATATCTTTATTGCCTTGTTGGATATTATACTGATAATAATAGTGTCTTTATTAATATTCAATATAGATTTTGCTGGTAATTATTTATTGCTGATTTCACTCTCTCTAATTATGATTTTAACTAATTTGGGGATAGGAATACTTATTTCCACTATTTCAGCAACACAGCAACAAGCCATGCTCACTTCAATATTTTTTATGATGCCAAATATATTGCTTTCAGGCTTTATATTTCCTATAAAAAATATGCCTGAGGTTTTACAGTGGGTGACATACCTTATTCCTATGAGATATTATCTTGTGATAGTTCGTGGAATTTTTCTAAAAAACCTTGGATTTATGGAACTTTTGCCACAAACTTTCGCACTCACTGTATATGGTTTGATTGCCTTTACTATAGCAATAAAACAGTTTAAGAAAACAGTGGGATAGTAAGAATAAACAATAAAAAACTAAACTTAAACCACTTGAAAATCATAAAATAATCAATTATAATTAACACACTAAATCTTACTAAACGGTGATGTTATGAAAATCATGAAACTAATCAAAGCTTCCATACTTTTGTGCTTGCTTCCTGTATTTGCCATTGCTAATAATTCATTTAAGGATGGTAATGCTAATTATTTGCAAGGCGATTATGCTAAAGCCATGGATGGATATGCTCAATTCATAAAAAATAAACCAAATTATTTTGAAGGTTACTACAATGCGGGTAATGCTTTATACAGGCAGGAACAATATGAAAATGCACTTAAAATGTATAATAAAGCACAGGAATTAAATCCTAAAGATGAAGATACAAAAATAAATATACAACTCACAGAAAAAAAAATAAAGCAAAAGGACGAAAATAAGGATAAAAAAGATAATAAACAAGATAAAGGAAAAGATGGGAAAGATAGCAAAGACCAGCAAGGAAAAGGGCAAGAGAGTAAAGGCAAAAATGGTAAGGGACAGGAACAAAAAAACCAGCAAGCAGGTCAAACTCAGCAAAATAGTGGAGCCGGACAAGGACAGAAAAAAGCAGAAGCACCAGCTGACCCACAAAAACAATTAGGTATGTCTGCTGATGAAGTACA
>Ga0007792_10000448_pt1 | contig 14821 bp, 11 predicted proteins | sample CryBogmetaGMA6M_FD_60371 | JGI IMG/M metagenome (GOLD analysis project Ga0007792, IMG submission 60371) | Freshwater microbial communities from Crystal Bog, Wisconsin, USA - MA6M | ecosystem: Environmental > Aquatic > Freshwater > Lake | place: Crystal Bog, Wisconsin, USA | collected 2009-07-06
TAAGGCGATTACTTCACAGTTAAGTTCTCCCAAAATAGAAGGAAATATATTTAACGCATTTGAAAAAGAATAATCAATAATAATACTAAACTTCCGCTGCTTAATTTTTTCAATATCAACTGCTTTCATAAAACCTTCTTTGTAATACTCAAGTGCGCGCGGTGGATATGAAATCACGCCTACCGAATCGTTATCAGCTCTGCGATATTCTTCTCTAAAAAAAGAATTTTCTACAGATTTCTCTTGACCTAAAGAAATATCCAATCCTTCCGCATCAAAGAACTTGATATCTATCATTTTTTCATCATAAGGTGATTTTCTAATATGTAGGCCACCCAAAACCTTCATAGTTTTTGCCACGTATTTTGTAACGCAAAGAGGCATAATACGAAAGTCATATATATTAATACCAGAAGATAATATTCCTGACATTATGGCGCGCTCTAACATAAAAGAGGTCCTGTGATAATCACGTGATATAAGGACAAATCCACCTTTTTTTAAGGTGGAGCCATAAGCCGCACCAATCTTTGCTCCAATCTCTGGAGTCAGTTCCACATTGGCCATAGAAGTAATTCCATATATATCAAAAAGTCGATTCGACCAGCGTTCACCGTATATCAGCGAAGATGAAACAGTTGAGAAATCATCAACCTTTTTATTAGGCCAAAGTTTTACTTCAGGTTTAATTATGGTTTCTTTTCCTATGAAACAATTATCAGATATAACTGCACCCACGCCTATATACGCCTTATATCTTATTTTATTATTTCTACCTATGACCGCTTCCTTTATATCTACTTCTTTTTCTATAACATTATTTTCCCAGATTATTGACCGCACAATTTTTACGCCATTGTCTATAAAACAGTTATCGCCTATAACCGAGCTTGATATTTCCGCGCCTTCTTCTATGGTCACATTATTTCCTATTACAACTGAATCTTTAAACTTTACCCTCGGACCTATTGTTACATTTTTGCCAACCCATACATCATTGCCAATCTTTCCTTTTCTTTCACCTTTTATATCGCAATCTATTTCTCCGTGTAATATATCCTCATGTACTTGTCTATATTCGGCAAGTGTTCCAATATCTTTCCAATACCCTTCCCCAGTGAAGCCAAATAATTTTTCTTTATTCTCAAGCAATGCTGGGAAAAGTTGTTTTGAAAAATCAAAATCAACTCCCATAGGAATAAAATCAAATATTTTTGGTGAGAAAACATATATTCCTGTATTAATAGTGTCTGAAAAAACTTCTCCCCAGGATGGTTTTTCTAATAGTTTTTTTACTCTGCCATCTTTTTCAGTTATGACTATGCCATAACGCAAAGGGTCTGTGGTTTTTGTAAGGACTATGGTTCCTATGGCCTGATTTTTTTTATGAAACTCTATGGCTTCGGTTAAGTTAAAGTTAGTTAAAACATCCCCTGAAACTATTATAAAATCATTATCTTTCAAATGTTCTTTGGCAAGAGTTACACAACCTGCTGTCCCCAAGTCGCTTTCAGAAATCAAATAATTAATTTTCACACCAAAATCAGCACCATCTCTAAAATATTTTGATATGACTTCTGGTTGGAAATATAACATCATAGTAATATCTGTGAGACCATGTTTTTTTAGGAGATTGATAATATGTTCGAGCATAGGAGCATTCATAACAGGAGCCATAGGTTTTGGTATATTGGATGTAAGCGGTCTAAGTCTGGTACCGAATCCGCCTGCGAGAATGACTGCTTTCATGAAGCCCCCTCTGGATTTTTTATTTCACAATAAAAATATATAAATATAAATTAAATAATATATTTTATTATAATACAGGGCAAGTTTAAAGTCAAGAAGCCTATACTTTCAAGCTATTTAATATGTGTGTTGTGCTTTTGTATTTATCTTAGAGTTACAGACACTTACTATATCCGCATACTTTGCACACATTACAGCCACCCTCGTGTTCAAGTGTGGCTCCACACTCTGGGCAGGTATCGCCTAAAAACAACTGCTTTTGTTCTTTAAAAACAAACTTTTCAGGCGAATCTTTTTTATCATGCAAATATTTTTCCAGCGCTATGCCTATGGCATCTGGACAAGAAAGTACTATACCACCTTCCTGCCAAGCTGGTGCAGGACATCTTGTACCACGCAAGTGTTTGGTTATTGATTCTGGTTTTACTCCAGCTCTTAGAGCTGTTGAAACCAATCTTGATATTGCTTCTGACTGAGCTGCTGCACAACCGCCAGATTTACCCATGGCAGTAAAAACTTCGCATAAGCCTGTAGCGTCTTCATTTATTGTCACATATAAGTTTCCACAACCTGTTTTCATTTTTATTGTCTTGCCGTTAGTTATGTCCGGTCTTTTTCTCGGCTCTATCTCATGCTTGGAAGCATCAGCTACTGCTACCTTATTTTTAGATTTATCAACTGTAGAAACTGTCAAAACCTGTTCATCTCTTGAACCGTCTCTATATATGGTAACGCCTTTGCAATCTAAATCGTATGCCAACATGTAAACTTCACGAACATCATCTTTTGTAGCATCATTATTAAAATTAACTGTTTTTGATACAGCATTATCTGTATATTTTTGGAAAGCTGCCTGCGTTTTGATATGCCACTCTGGTGCTATGTCATGACTTGTAACAAAAACTTTTTTCACTTCTTCTGGTATGCCATCCTGATGTGAGACATTTCCCGTCTCTCCTATTTTCATCATAAGTGAATCAGTATAGAAACCTTTATCTCTTGCTACCTGTAAAAAATATTTATTAACTTCAGGCAGCTTAGTATTATCCATAACTGTTTTTGTATATGCGACTGCGAACAATGGCTCAACTCCTGATGAACATGTAGCTATCATAGAGAGAGTACCTGTCGGAGCGATAGTTGTTAAAGTAGCATTACGAAGCTTCTTTCCCAATTTTTCTGGAACTGAACCTTTGTAGTTTGGAAAAACTCCGAGTTTTTTTGCAATTTCAATTGAAGCAGCTTCGGCTTCACTATGTATAAACTTCATTATTTCTTCTGCCAATTTAGTGGCTTCTTTAGATGAATAAGGTATTTCCATTTGTACTAATAAGTCAGCCCAGCCCATAAGCCCAAGCCCAATTTTTCTGTTTGAACGCACCATATCTGTAATTTTATCAAGTGGATACTTAGACATATCTATAACATTATCAAGGAAATGCACTGCTGTTCTAACCACGCTTCCAAGCTTTTTATAGTCCAGTTTTTTAGACGCATCCAACATTTGTGCCACATTGACAGACCCTAAATTACATGCCTCATAAGGTAAAAGTGGCTGTTCGCCACAAGGATTTGTTGATTCCATTTCCCCTACATTAGGAGTCGGGTTTGACTTGTTTATTCTATCTATAAATACTATACCTGGATCTCCGTTTTTCCACGAGTATTCAACTATCATGTCAAATATTTCGCGTGCGTCTTCTTGAGCAATTACTTCTTTGCTATGCGGATTTATAAGATTGTATTTTTCCCCTTTTTTTACTGCTTCCATAAAAGGTTCTGTTAAAGCCACTGAGATATTAAAATTATTTATTTCATGGTCATTGGCTTTACAAGTGATAAACTCTCTCACATCTGGATGATCTACGCGTAGTATACCCATATTGGCACCGCGTCTTGTACCGCCCTGCTTTACAGCTTCTGTGGCAGCATTGAAAACTTTCATAAAAGAAACTGGACCTGAAGATATGCCTGAAGTAGTTTTTACTTTATCGCGGTTTGGTCTTAAACGAGAGAATGAGAATCCAGTTCCGCCACCTGATTTGTGTATGAGTGCTGCATTTTTTATTGCTTCAAAAATACCTTCTATCGAATCTTCTACTGGCAGGACAAAACAGGCTGCCAACTGTTGAAGATCGCGACCTGCGTTCATTAAAGTAGGTGAATTTGGAAGAAAATCAAGGTTTGCCATTACATTATAAAACTCAAGAGCCACTGCATCCGTATCTGCTTTTTTATCGTATAATGTATCAGCCTGAGCTATATTCTCCGCCACTCTCACTAATAGCCCAACAGCATCTTCAATGCTCTCGCCTTTATCGTTTTTTAAGAAATATCGCTTCTCAAGTACCTTGAGTGCGTTTTCAGTCAAATTTGGTTTAATAAGCTTCTTTTTATCCATGTTTTCTCTCCTGTTTTATTTTAAGTTCACCAATTATAACCTATAAAGTTTTGTTGTCAAGAACGGATATTACAAAGAAATTTAGAAGTCTCTAAGTGTCAACAAAAACGAACAATTTAGTTCTTTTTAAAAACCAAGATTTCTATAGCCTCCCGTTTTTTACTCTTTACAATGCCCTCTGTTTCTATTATTATGTCTTAAAACATTATTAAAGGAGCGCTATGGCACTTATTTCCATCGTAATACCGGCCTACAATGAAGAAAAACGCCTTCCTGATACATTAAAGAAGTTACTAAAGTTTGTATCTTCAAAGAAAATAAATGCCGAGATTATAGTTGTAGATGATGGAAGTAAAGACGATACCGCTGCTGTAGTATTGGCTTTAAAAAACCCAAAAATAAAACTCATCAAAAATACAAAGAATATGGGCAAGGGATTTTCTGTACAAAACGGCGTAAAAAATGCCAAGGGAGACATAATCCTTTTTACAGATGCCGATATGTCCACTCCTATCAAACATCTTTCCGAATTTATTCAATATCATAAGGAGGGCTATGAAGTCGTAATCGCCTCCCGCGATTTAGTAGAATCCAAAGTCATTGTTCCTCAAAGTCCTTTTAGGGAAATAAGTGGAAAAGTATTTAACCTTATGGTTCGTCTTGTCACAGGATTGCCTATACACGACACGCAGTGTGGCTTTAAAAGTTTTACAAAAAAAGCTTCCAAACTAATTTTTTCAAAACAGACCATAGTTGGTTTTGGTTTTGATGTTGAAATACTTTTCATAGCCCATTCGCATAAACTATCCATAAAAGAAGCGGCAGTAGAGTGGTACAATGCCCCTGGCACAAAAGTAAGTTTTTTTAAGGACTCACTTAGAATGTTTGCCGAACTTTTTAAAATTCGTTTAAATGGACTCAAAGGTATTTATAAATGATTTTAATTCTTTCAAATCAGCTTAAGTTATGACCTCTATTTTATTCATCGCTGTTTTTGCAATTGCTGTCATTTTTTCTATGCTCGGCCTTGGCGGAGGCGTTCTTTATATTCCAATTCTTTTACAAGCTGGTTTGACTATGCAGACGGCTGTACCTACTGGACTTGCGATTATGCTTATTATGAGCTTAACCGCTGCGGTTGTTTATCACACCAACTCCCTTATTGACTGGAAGCTATTTTTAATTATGGAACCTGCTTCAGTAATAGGAGCGCTTGTAGGAAGCTATTTTTCAAGCAAGTTTCCTGATAAAGCTTTATACATATTTTTCGCTTTGTCTATGCTCGCGACAATTATTATAGGCCTCTTGCCCAAAAAAAATATTCATCCATTAACACCTAAAACTAAATTTCCAGGTATTTTTCATTTAACAAAAAATGCTGATAATTATTCCATTAATTTATGGATAGCAGCACCTGTTTCAATGCTGGCAGGTTTTGTCTCCTCAATAATAGGTCTGGGCGGTGGATTTTTAAAGGTCCCGCTTATGACTGTAATCTTCGGAGTCCCCATAAAGATAGCAGCAGCAACATCTTCTGCAATGATAGTAGTGACGGCAAGCTCGGGTTTTTTAGGACATGCTGCCGCTGGACATGTAGATTACAAGCTTGTGGGTTTGCTTTCAATTGCTGTATTTTTTGGAGCACTTGTTGGCACAAGAATATTGGTAAAAGCTGATAAAAAGTTTTTGAATATGGCTCTTATGATATTGCAATTATCTGTCGCAGTTTGGATGATTTATAAGGCAGTGGTTTAAAGACAGTTTAGAGTTTAGAGTTTAGAGTTCACAAGTTCAAGTTTGGAGTTCATAAGTTCAAGTTTGGAGTTTGGAGTTCATAAGTTAGAGTTTAGAGTTTAGAATTTGGAGTTCGGAGTTTTAAGATTCAAACCTTTACAAAACCAACCTCAGTGTTTATCAAACACTTTTAAAACAATTATTTATTCTTTTTCGTAAAGATAAAAGGTAGTTTGAAATCTGCTATTTTTCTAACTGACAGCGCTTGGCTTGCTACAAAAAATATTATTCCCCACAATAACCACAAAGTATAATTTTCCTCATATTTCATTTCTTCTTTTTTTGTTTTATTTTCTTCCATATATCTTATATCGTCTTTTATTGCCTTAAAAGCATTAAAGTCAGTCACTCTGTAATACTTGCCACCTGTCAAACCTGAGATTTCTCTTAATTCTCTGTCGTCAAGTTTTGTAACAACTTCAGCACCTTCGTAAGTTTTAAAATATACTCGTCCAAACATATCTTTTCCTTCAGGTATTCGACCGCCTTCTAAAGTTCCTACTCCAATAGTGTAAATTCTTATATCTTTTTCTTTTGCTATTTTTGCAGCAGCAATTGGAGCCATACCCATATTGCTTTCTCCATCCGTTATTAAAATTAATATTTTGGACTTTGCCGCTTTTTCGACCATTCTTTCTACGGAAGCTTTTATTGCATCTCCTAAAGCTGTTCCGTCCTTAAAAAGCATTCCAGGATAAAGACTATCTATAATAAGGTCATACGCATCATAGTCATTTGTCAGCGGACATTGAATAAAATCCGTACCAGCGAAAGTCATCATACCGATTCTGTCTCCTGCAAGCGAAGCTGTAAAATCTTTTAGTCCTTGTTTGATAACTTCCATTCTGCTGGGTTTTAAATCTCCTGCAGCCATTGAAGATGAAACATCCACCGCGACCATAATATCTATACCGCTTAAATTAATTTCTGATTTTATTGGCTTGCCCCAAGGTCTGGCAAGTGCTGTTATTATAAAAACAAAAGCTAATAATAAGAGAATATATTTGATTGCCACCATTATAGGTGAAACAGCACTAAGCATTTTTGGACCTGTTTTTTTATCAAAAAACACAATAGTATTTTTTGTAATTTTCCATGTTCTCCACGCAAGATAAATAAATAAAGGGAGAACAAGCCAGTAAAGCAAAAAAGCCGAAGCGTTACCAAAATGCATTCTTTACTCCTTTTTTTTAAATTAAACCTACGCCACTATACGAAGAAACTTCCATGCTTCCAGCCCAAGTGCGGCAAAAAGCAAAATAAAACCAGCCCATAAAAACCAAATAAATTTATCTTCTCTTTTATCATAAGTCTTTACCTGTATGTCCTGTTTTTCAAGTTTTCCAATAATATCATATATCTCTTTTAATGAATGTTCATCCGTTGCACGGAAATAGCGTCCGCCACCAATAGCCGCGACTTGTTTTAAAGACGCTTCATCTGGTTCTTCCCAGCTCAATGGCTGTCCAGTAAAATTATTAACAGCGCGCCTTTTTGTTCCAAAATTATCAGTATATAACATAGGAGAGCCACCTTTTTTCCCTATGCCTATTGTGTATATTTTGATTTTTTTAAAAGCCGCAATTTTTGCCGCATCTATAGGGCTCATGCCTCTATTATTACCACCATCTGTAGCAAGAATTATAACTTTTGATGCACCTGACGACTCTAACCTGTTTGTCGCAGTAAGCAAAGCTTCACCTATAGCAGTTCCGTCTATCCTTATGGTCTGCAAATCCACTTGATCAATAAAGTTTTTTACTATTTCGTAATCAACAGTCAAAGGACACTGCGTAAAGGCCTTCCCAGCAAACACCACAAGCCCAGCCCTGTCATTGACAAGACCAGATACAAACTCCCTACACACTCGCTTAGCCGCTTCTAACCTGTTTGGTTGTAAATCCTCCGCCTGCATAGAACCTGAGATATCAAGTGCGAGTATTATATCTATCCCTTTTATTTTTTCCTGCATTTCTTTTTTCACAAGTTGCGGACGCAACAGAGCAATTACCAAAAATATTATGGCAACAAGTTTTATAATATCCGGAATAAGATACAGGTATTGTTGTTTTGAAGTAGCTTTCAAAAGAGATGAGAAATTTGAATAATTAATTTTTATGAATTTTAAATCACGAAAAATTAATACTGCTAATAGAATAAGAGCCGCGGCTAAACCCCACGGAAGTAAAGCGGCGTTTTCAAATCTCATTTGCCACGCCTTCCTTCACGCTTTTTAAAAAACAAAATAAGAGTTTTAATATATGCCTCTCCACAGTTTAATACCAAATAATCTATTCCAAGAGATTTAAATGTCTTGAAAAGTTTTTTATCCGCTGCATCAGAATTTTTTTTCAGTTTATCTAAAGTATTTTTATCAGCAGTATCTAACCATGCTATATTATTAGTTTCAGGATCAACAAAAGGAGCGTAGCCAATGTCTGCCATTTCATAATCGCGCCTGTCGCGCAATACTACTGCTATTACATCGTGATGATATTTTAGTACCTTTAAGGAACTGTAATAATCCTTTTCATCATAAAAATCAGATATCACAAATACAGTACTGCGTCTTTTCAAAATGTGGCTTAGATAAAGTAATGATTCAGATAGATTTGTTTCTTTATTTTTTTGTTCATGATAGGCGAGTTCCCTTAATATCCTAAGTACATGTTTCTTTCCTTTTTTTGGTGGTACATATTTTTCAAGCCCAGATGAAAATCCGAGAAACCCTACCCTGTCATTATTTAAATTAGCAGTAAACCCCAAGGCAGCAACAAACTCAAACATAAGTTCGCTTTTTAAGTTTTCTTTTGAACCAAATTCAAGAGAACCACTCAAATCTGCAGCAAAAATCACCTGTAGTTCTCTTTCTTCTATAAATATTTTTATATATGGAGTATTCATTCTGGCAGTTACATTCCAGTCAATCGCCCTTATATCATCGCCTTCTTGATACTCACGCACCTCTGTAAATTCAATACCACGGCCTTTAAATGAAGAAAGATATTCTCCCTGAAGGACGGTATCTACGAGATGTCTTGTGGTTATCTCTATGCGCTTTATCTTTTTTAGTATTTCTTTGGATATCATGTTATCTCCGTGTTTAAAATCTTCGGTTGTCGTAGATTGTCATTGCGAGGAGGTGAACTTGTTTTATGCCGACGAAGCAATCTCAGATCCACCAATAAACCTTGGTCAGGTACATAGATTGCTTCGTCGCTGAAGAACTCGCTTCTCGCAATGACAACTCTGCCTAACAAACAAATATCAAAATTATATTTAAGGAACCTTCACCTTATTAATAATCTGCATTATCACATTATCTGGTGTGACATCTTCTGCCTCTGCTTCGTATGATAAAATAAGCCTGTGCCTTAATACCTGATAAACTATGGCTTTCACATCATCAGGAGAAACATAACCATCTCCATTGATAAACGCATTCGCTTTCGCGGCGAGTATTAAGTTTATTGAAGCCCTCGGTGAACAACCATATTCTATAAGATGTCCTAATTGCAGCTTGTATTCCTCGGGATGTCTGGTAGCAAAAACGATATCCGTCACATATTGTTTTATTTTTTCATCCACATATACCGCATCTACTATTTCTCTCATATCAATTATTTCTTTAGGTTTAAGCAATGTATCCACTTCTATTTCCTGCCCGACAGTCATTCTATTTATTATTTCTATTTCCTGTTCCTTTGTTGGATAATCAATCACAACTTTCATAAGAAAACGATCCACCTGTGCCTCAGGTAGTGGATAGGTCCCTTCTGTTTCAATTGGGTTTTGTGTGGCAAGTACTATAAAAGGTTCTTCAAGCTTAAAAGTTTTATCCCCTATGGTCACTTGTTTTTCCTGCATGGCTTCTAAAAGTGCTGACTGAACTTTGGCTGGAGCCCTATTTATTTCATCAGCAAGAACTATATTTGCAAACACAGGTCCTGTGGCGATAGAAAATTCTCCTGTTTTGGCATTATAAATTCTCGTACCGACCAAATCTGCGGGAAGCAAATCCGGAGTAAACTGTATGCGTGAAAATTTTGCCTGTATTGTCTTGCTTAATGTTTTGACAGCCAAAGTTTTCGCCAGTCCTGGCACACCTTCAAGCAATATATGTCCACGCGTTAAAAGTCCAGTAATAAGTCCGCGCACCATTCCTTCTTGCCCAACTATAACTTTCTCAACCTCATTAAAAACATCCTGAACTTTTTGTGACTTTTCTTTATCTTTTTCCGAAAGTCTTACTACTTTAGCCATTGCTTCACCTCACTGATTTAATATTTAAATAATCAATATATGCAGACATACAGATATACATTCTATTGAAATAACAAAGATTTTTCATTATCTTAATCCAGAATATTTATTGTAAGGGGTGGCCTCTCCACAATTACAAACTCCACGCCTGCTTCCTTAAATAAATCTTCAAATTCTTTATCAGGATAGTATTTGGAAGTGACAAACTTCTTTATTTTTGAATTGACCACCATTTTAGCACAAATAATACATGGCGAATGTGTGCTGTATATTATTGAACCTTCTGTTGAAGTCCCTGTAAGTGAGGCCTGTATTATAGCGTTTTGCTCTGCATGTATGGCACGACATATTTCATGTCTTGTACCTGAAGCTATTCCCATTTGGTCACGCAAACAGCCGAGCTCTGTGCAATCTTTTATCCCTGCAGCAGCACCATTATATCCGGTACTTACCACTTTATTATTTTTTACAATTACTGCTCCCACATGATGTCTTAAACAAGTGGAACGCTCTGCTGCCAAATATGCCATTTTCATAAAATATTCTGTCCAATTAGGACGAACATAAGGTTTGTATTTTAAATCAACAAGAAGCTTATCAATTTGAGCAAAGAGTTGTGCTGGTGTTCCAGAATTATCTATTTTTATATCTGCCATATCAAAACATTTTGAAAGCTGTTGAGCATTTTTATCTGACGAGTTTTCTTTTTCTTCTTTTTTCTTGAACTCATCTAATGTTGCAGGATCGCCAGGTCTGGCGCGTTTTACAGCCCTATCAAATCTTACTTTTGGATCAGCATTAATACCTATCAATATAAAATTTTTCAATGTTTTTTTAAGTTCTTCCACTTCAAAAGGATTGCGTATAGAATCTACCACTGCCTGTGGCATATTTTTGATTTTTGCTGCTGTCATTCTCGCCAAAACTGAAGGTCCTTCTTTTTCACGAAGGTCATTCCCTATTGTGATTAAATTATCCCTTATAGGTTCCAAATCTCTTTTTTTGGCTTCATGTCTTATAATATCTGAAAGTGAAAATGCAGTAAATTTTTTATTGTCTACCAGATACTTTATGGCTTCGCCTTTTCCGGCCGCGTTTGGACCCGTAAACCCTAAAAACATATGCACCTCCAATAAATTAGTTTTAGTGGTATTTATTATAATTGATTGGCTTATTTTTGCAAGATTTTTATTTGGGTTGGATTTATGCCAATCTCGCCCTCCAATACCTTGCACAATCTCTATGTTTTATGCTATTATTTATATATACTATTTCACGGAGGATTAAATGACTTTTATACATATGTCAGAAAGTTGGCTTGAGTTTTGGCTTTTTAATGTCTTTATTATCATACTCCTCCTTTTAGACCTTGGTCTTTTCCAAAAGAAAAGTCATGAGATAAAAATGAAAGAAGCGCTTATCATGTCAAGCATTTGGATAAGCATAGCCCTTCTTTTTAATGTATATGTTTTTTACGCACACGGTAGCACAAAAGCCATGGAGTTTTTTACTGGCTTTATCATCGAAAAATCACTTAGTGTTGATAATCTTTTTGTATTTCTCACCATTTTCAGTTTTTTTGCGGTACCAAAAGCTTTTCAACAGAAAGTTCTTTTTTGGGGAATAATTATAGCCATGGTACTTCGTGGTATTTTTATATTTGCAGGAATAAGCTTAATCGAAAGGTTCAGCTGGTTAATATATATCTTTGGTGCTTTCCTCGTATATACAGGTATTAAGATTTATGCTCACAAAAACAAAGTAAAGGTACCTGGGGAGAGCATGTTTATACTATTTATACAGAAAGTTCTTCCATTTTCAAAAAACTATGACACTGACAAGTTCACAACAAAAGAAAATGGTAAAAGCTTATTTACAAAACTTTTCTTAGTTTTCATAGTAATTAACTTTGTAGATGTGATTTTTGCCTTTGATTCTATTCCGGCCATCTTTTCCATAACACTTGACCCTTTCATTGTTTATTCATCAAACATATTTGCCATACTTGGTTTAAGAGCGCTTTATTTTGTTTTGGCTGGAGCAGCGGACTCTTTCCATTATATTAACCATGCTTTGGCTGTCATTTTGGTTTTCGTCGGTGGAAAAATGCTATTGGCAGATGTGATAAAGATTGATTCATTCATATCTCTTTTATTTATAGCCTTAGTTTTGACAATTGCCATATTAGCATCAGTTGGCAGGAATAAAAGAATAAACAAAAAATCATAAATGAAAAGTTTAAAGTTTGGAGATTTTATAGTTAAAAAAAAAATTACTTCCTCAACCTCGAAAAGGCAGTCACTCCAGCAAAAATCACAGTAGCAACCACCACTATAGCCGCACCTGAAGCTAAATTAAACGCATAGGAAATAGCAAACCCTGAAACTGTGGAAATAACACTAATAACAACTGCTAATATCATAAGTTTTTTAAAATTATGAGTTAACAATAAAGCCGTAGATGCAGGAATTATCAAAAAGGCCACGGCAAGTATTATCCCGATTATCTTTATGGAAACCACTATAGTAAATGAAATAAGCGTCAGCAATAGAAAATAAATAAAGTTCGTATTCACACCTGATACTTTGGCACCTTCTTCATCAAAAGAAAAAAACAGCAGTTCCTTGAAAAATATATACACAGAAGCGAGCACCATAATACAAACTCCCCCTATGGCATAAAGGTCTTTGTCTGTCACTGCAAGAATATCCCCGAATAAATATCCAAATATATCAGCATTATAAGTTTTATTAAAACCAATAAATATTACTCCCAAAGCCATAGTAAAAGCAAAAAATATTCCTATAAGTGCATCTTCAGATGTTTTAGAGTTTTTCTTTGAAATTCCAATCAGCATAGCGATTATCCATGAAAATATAACCGCTGCAGCAGTTGTATTAAACCCCAGCAATAAACCGAGTGCCACACCACCAAAAGCAGAGTGTGCGATACCATCGCCTATAAATGACATTTTTTTCAAGACAACATATACTCCAATCACAGCAAGCAATATGCCTGATATGATACCAGCAATAAGAGCTTTTTGGACAAAAGCGTAATGTAGTATGTCAGTCATTATAAATTTTCCTTTTCTTTATGCTCGTGCACATCTAATATCCTTATATTTTTATTACCATGAAAAATAAAATCCGTATCAATACCACAAACCTCACACGCTTGTTCATTTGTCAAAACACCTTCTGGCTCTCCATGCACATGTATCTTATGATTTACACAGGACACTTTTGTCACTTGTTTTGCTATCATACTAATATCGTGCGAGACCATAATTATTGTAAGATTTAAATCTTTTTTTAATTCATAAAGCAAAGCATAAAAAGCAGACTGATTTTTTGCATCAATACCTGTTGTAGGTTCGTCAAGGATTAAAAGTTCTGGATTGTTAACTATGCCACGAGAGATAAAAACGCGTTGTTTTTGACCGCCTGATAAGGCATCAATATGTTTTAATGCTTCCCCATCCATGCCTGTTTTTTTCAAAGCAGCATATGCCTTTTCTATGTGGGACTTTCCGATTCTTTTTGCTGGTCCTATGCCTGCATATAAGCCCATAAGTACTACATCCAAAACACTTACGGGAAATCCTGTATCTATATTTGTTTCTTGCTTTACATAAGCAATTCTTAACCTGTCAATGGTATTAAATTTCATAGGGTCTTTTCCAAAAACTTTTACTTCCCCTTTGGCTGGTTTCAATAAACCTGCAATTAATTTTAACAAGGTGGTTTTTCCTCCGCCATTAGGACCGATAATACCGAGATAATCACCTTTCATCACATCTAAGGTGACATCCTCCACTACAAATCTATTATCATAACCAGCAAATACATTTTTTAAAGAAATTATTATTTCGCTCACTTCATTGCCTCTTTTATGATTTCAAAATTCTTTTTCATAAAACCAATATAATCCCCATCTGCTAAACCGTTAGGATCTATAATCAACACATTGACACTGGCTTCTTTTGCTATTACATCCGCGGCTTTTCTTGGTAATTGTGGCTCTGCAAAAATAGTTCTTATCCCGTATTTCTTTATCTGAGCTATTATAGTTTGAAGTTCTTTAGGAGTAGGTTCCTTACCAGGCACAGCTTCTATAACGCCAACTTCCTTAAGTCCGTATCTTTTTTCAAAATATATCCACGCAGGATGAAAAGAAATTACTTCTTTAAGAGTTAATTTTTTTGTTTCCTTTGTAAAATACATGTCTAACTTATCAAGCTCATTGCTGAACTTCTTATAATTGGCTTTGAAATAAGCTGCATCAACCGGTGCCAAAGCACAAAGAGCTCCACATATACGCCATGAAAAATATTTTGTTATAATCGGATCAAGCCACACATGAGGATTTCCAGCTCTGCGTCCATTTTTTTCCAATAGCTCATCACTATCTCCTGCCAATAAAGGAACCCCATCAGTTATAGTCAAAATTCTTAATTTTTTGTTTTCCGATGCCTTCACCAGTTTATCAGCCCAAAACTCCATACCTGCTCCAACTTGAATAAATAAATCAGCATCTGCCATTGCTTTTAACTGGGATGGTTTTGGTGAGAAGGTATGAGGACTTGACCCTGGAGGTACCAAAGACAATAGG
>Ga0007792_10000449_pt1 | contig 14814 bp, 15 predicted proteins | sample CryBogmetaGMA6M_FD_60371 | JGI IMG/M metagenome (GOLD analysis project Ga0007792, IMG submission 60371) | Freshwater microbial communities from Crystal Bog, Wisconsin, USA - MA6M | ecosystem: Environmental > Aquatic > Freshwater > Lake | place: Crystal Bog, Wisconsin, USA | collected 2009-07-06
TCGGTAACGTGGAATACCCGGAACGCGAGATGGGTGCGGGCATCCGGGAACCGCATGTTGGCGCTCTGCTCCAGGGCTTTGTGAAGGGCCGCCTCATCAACCCGCGAAAATTCCAGAACAAAGGGAACGCGAGTGCCCGATGCCGGGATTTTCCAGTAAGGCGCCAGGGTCCAGTCCCGCGACGGGCCTCCCCTCAGTGCGGGGAACAGCTGCACAAACGCTTCCGTTTCCTGCCTGAAACGGACATCGTCAAAGGGGCCCATCAGATCGAGGACTACCTGGAACGCGTTCCCCCCGCCGGTGTTGCGCCGGCTCAAGTCGTCCAACGCGGCAATCATCCAGTCAATCCCGGTCAAGTAGCGTCGGTTGTGGGAGTAAGGCAGGCTGACCTTCATCCCTGAAGGCCTTTACTAATGCGGGAGGCAAGGGCATGAATGGTCTCAAAATCCTCGCGCGTGAGACCCGATTCGATGAGGCGAAGATTGAACACCTTCTCGATCACTACCAGTAACTCCACAAACCCCATCGAATCCACTCCCAGTGAGGGAAGCGACACATCCGGCCGAATGGCGGCGGGTTCCTTGCACAGAATGGCGGCAAGCTCCCGGATCAACCTCTGCTCAACCCCGGCCAGTGATGTTTCGTCGTTTGACATAGGGCGGAATTTATATCGAATGCGGCGAAAACTGTCCATTGAGGAGTAAGACGACTTAAGTCAGGGAGAGCAACAACTGGGCGGGCCGACCTGTGCAATCGAGCTTGGTGCAAAGCACGGTGTCCAGCGGGGTGTTTGAGGTCTCATGGAGAAGAGAAAGGGAGTGGGGATTATCCAGGACGGGGGAGGCATAACGCCTCTGTTTCTCCAGCATCAGCGCCGCCGCGGCGGCCTGGAAGGCGCTGACCGTCAGCAGGCCGCCGAACAAGGGGGCATATCCGGCCACGGGCATCCCGGGTATCACCGCCGTGCGATAGGCTGTCTCATCCTTCGCCATGCCATCGGTATCGAGGAGCTGGAGCGTTCCCCCTCTATGGGCGGGCGAGATGACATCAGGAACGGAAAGGACTAAAGGGTTCAAAAGAGCATAGGCGGCTCCTGTGGACTCGCGGGTCATCAGGAAAAATACACTCCCCTCGCCGGGAACCGTCTCGGGTACTGCGGAAAAGGCGAACGGCTTGATACGGCCGTCAGCAGCCGGCTTCCCCATCCGGCCGCACACGTGGTGCATCACTGCCCCCAATTCATCCACCGTCCCAACCAGTACGGCATCGCAACGGCCGTCGTTGAGCCACGTCCGGGCCAGCAGGACAGCCTGTTGGAAGGCGAACTGGAAATGGGTCACCGTCAGCGTCGGCCCACGCACGTCCAGCGTCATGGCGATGTACGACGCCGCAGCGTTGTGGACGGAGTGGGAAAACGCCGTCGGCGACACCGCCGCATCGCCAAAGTCCAGGATGCCGTCGAGAAAGCTGAAGGTCGTGGCATGGGGCCCTAGCGCCGTGGCAACGATGACGCCCAGCCGGGATTTATCCACGGTGGCACCCAACCCGCTATCCTGCAACGCGTCCGATGCCGCCAGGACCGCCATGCGGGTGAAGCGGTCGGCCCGGCGCGCCTTGGCGAGCACGGTCTTGTCGCTCATGGCCTCGGCAGGAACCGCATAGACCAGCAGGCGGCCCGAAGGCAACCCCTTGACCTCCACTTCGCCCGGCGGAACCCATCCCTGCTCCAGCGCCTGCTCCAGGGCCGCCAGCCCGCGCCCCCTCGCACTGACCATCCCCATGCCGGCTATATTCATGATCCGCATCCGATCACCAGGGAGGCATTATTCCCGCCGAAGGCGAGCGAAGTGGATACAGCATAGCGGGCGGATATGGCGGTCTTTTCACGAACCGCGCCAATCGGGATCTCATCATCCTGATTCTCGAACCCGGCACTGGCGGGAATCCAGCCCTCGCGTAACGCGAGGGCCGTGAAGGCAGCCTCAAGAGCGCCCGCCGCACCGAGAGTGTGCCCGGTGAAGCCCTTGGTCGAGAGCGCCTTGACCTGCGCGCCGAAGACCCGGACCAGCACGCCACCCTCAACCTTGTCGTTGTCCCGCGTGGCGGTGCCGTGGGCATTCACAAACCCGACAGCCTCGGGCATAATGCCGGCCTGGGCGAGGCTCACGCGAATCGCGGTTTCGAGGCCCGAGCCATCCGGGCGGGGTGCGGTCAGATGATGGGCATCACAGGCGGCGCCATAGCCACCGACAAAGAGCGTGGATCGGGAACCCCGTCGGCGCGCGGCGGATTCCGGCTCCAGAATGAGGACCCCGGCGCCTTCCCCGAGATTGAGGCCCTGCCGGTCACGGTCGTAGGGGCGGCATGGCTCGTGGCTGAACACACTCAGGGAGCCGAACCCGCAGACCGGTATGCGGCTGAGTTCATCCCCGCCCCCGGCAATCACCAGGTCACACAAATCATTACGGATCCAACCGAGAGCGACACCGACGGCATCGGCGCTGGAGGAACAGGCGTTGACCACCGTGATACAGGGCCCTCGCGCCTTGACGGCACCGGCCACGGCCTCGGCGAGGTTGCCTTTCAGGAAGGCCTCGACGGGCTCCATCGGGGGCTCGCCGGTTTTCCGGTACGCCGTGTAGAAATCCATGTCATTCAACTGGCTGGCCACGGTGGTGCCCATGCAGACCCCGACCCGCAGTCCCGACAAATCATGAGGGAGTCCGGCATCCGTCAGTGCTTCATCCAGCGCATGGAATGCTAACTGGAGCGTACGGGAGTGGGCGTTGCCCGAATCGCGCAACGGGGCCGACACCTGGAAGACGGGATAATCGAGCGGGGAGAGTGCGGGCGTGGTTCTCCCGATATTGCGGATGCCTGAAGTGAAGCCAGCCAGAGTTTCAGCGACATTCATTCCCGCCGCCGAAACAACTCCCATGCCGGTGATCAGGACTTTCTCTTCGACCATGACATCACTCCCGGAGGCGGGTATGCAGTCCCTGGATTCCCAATTCATCTGAACACTGCACACTGAAGACTGACCACTATTCCCTGATCACTTCCCCTGCTGCTTCGTCTCGACAATGTAATTCGCCAGGGTGTTGACCGAGCGGAAGATCTCGCGGCCCTTTTCCATATCCTTCACTTCGACGCCGAAATGGCGCTGAAGGATCACCACGATTTCGACGGCATCCAGGGAGTCCAGACCGAGCCCTTCGCCGAACAAGGCATCATCATCCTTGATCTGGTCCGGCGTGACGCCCTCGATATTCAGGTTGCTGACGAGCAATTCCTTGAGCTTGGCGCGAATCTCGGTCAACTGCTGTTCTTTTGTCTGGTCTTGCATCGTGTTCCCCTGCCCTTGTCTGAAACTTGGCGGCACTATAATCATTCCCGCCCGTTCTGCCAATTCCTGATTTAACTTGTCCTGTGCCCGATACTTGGTAGTTTTTTCCGACGAAATGAGCAGTGAACGCCAACCTTCCAGCCAGGGAACAACTCCAGTGAAATCACGATCACGCGCCGGCTTTCTCGTCGGATGCCTGGTGATCGTGGTCATCGGACTGTATTTCAGAAGCGCAGGGATCTGGCGAGGACTTGACCACGGGGTGATCTTCCACCCGGACTCCCCCAAGCAGGTGCTCGCCTTGGAGAATTATCTGCACGGGCAAAAAGTCTGGTATATGGACAGCCTCTTTTACGACGGCTATCCTTACGGACTGAACGTTCTGGACAAGCAGATCATCTCGGTCATTTACACCATCGCCCGTCCGATTGCCACCATTCTAAACCCGGCCCTTCACAATCTGGATTACCCACCCCGGGAAAAGCTGCATTACTGGGCGAACTTCCTGCGGGTTCTCTACGGAGTGGTGACGCTGGTGCTTGCGATCCTTGTGGCCTTCTGGTTAACACAGTCAAGGGCCTGTGCGCTACTTGCGGGGCTTTTGGCCGCGATTGCTCCCCTGTCCTCCACGGTCACCCACTCCGCCACGGGAGATGTCGGAGTCGACCTCTTTGTCATGCTGATGCTGGCGGCCCTGACACTTCTATCGCGGAAATCCGGATCCTCCCTTTTGCCTGCCGCTGCGCTTGCCGGCCTTTTGGGAGGCATGGCATTCGGGTGCAAGTACCAGGGCGCCCTGGCCCTGTTTATCGTGGGCGCCACGGTCTTGCTGGCCATGGATCTGACTCGGATTCGAAACTGGCTCAAAGTGTCCGGAATCGGCGTTGTCACCCTGCTGTGCACCGTTGCAGGAGCCTTCATGGTAACCCCCGCTCTCCATGTCCACACCAAGTCGGCCTGGAAAAACATCCTCCGTAACTTTGAGTTCATCCAGAATTACAATGTCCCGAAGGAGTTCATCGAGCTGCCCCTGACGCAGAAAATGCGCATCGGACTCAGCGAGAACATTCCCATCGTCGTCGAGGCATTGGGCTGGGTCCTGCTGGCGTGCTACATGGTCGGACTCCTGATGAGTGCAATGCGCTGGTGGGTTTCGCGCAAAGGACCGCAGGACGGGGACTCACGAAAGGCCGCTTCCCTGACATTCGCCATCGCACTCTTCCCCCTGTTCGCGGTGTTCGTCTCGACGTCGCTCAAATTGGAGGTTCAGCCATTTCACTTTTCATTCCTGATGGCTCCCCTTTGCCTGATTGCGGGAATGGCCATTCATGCACTGTTTCTCAGCCGGTACACGTCGCTTCGAGTCGTGGGCGCCTTGCTGTTTGCCGGAACGCTCCTGCAACTGGGCGCTGCGGCATGGCGCGAGAATTTCTTCTGGATCAGGGAAGATCTTCAGGTGGCCGAAAAGCATTATATCCAGGAATCCTTCCGCGCCCCACTCGCCGTTGACCGCTGGTGGCAAAGTTCACCCGATCAGGTTTTGAAGGTCTTCCGGGTGGAGTCGCCGGGTCTATCGGTATTCCGCAATAAACCTGCACGCATCATGCACCCCTCAGCAGCGTTATGGCGATCCCTCCATGTGCTCCCGGGTCCCACCATTGAGATGGGTGATGATTCATCCTGGATTATTCTTGATGGTCCGGTGCTGCCCCGGGATGACCGCTCATTCAGGGTCGGACCGGGACGCAACGTCGACAGGAACATTGTCCTCTACGATCCAGTCCCGGATCGCATAACACTCGGCATCCGAAGCGGATCGTTGCCGGTAGAGATGAGCATCGAGGGACCCGAGGAGGTCCAGACCTGCGAACTGGATGCCAACAGCCAGAAACTCCTTCACATCCCAACCCGCCCGGGGCGGGACATGCCCGTTGATCAAAATGGACAGTATGGCGGCAGGATTATCACTGTCCGTTGTCGTGCCTCCCTGGGCGCGGCCTGGGTCTCCGCCATGAGCGACCCGCGCGAACTGGAAAACTTCGCGTTGACGGGAGGAAAGACGAACCAGTGGGGTAACCCGGCGCTTGAAAAATGTCCTCTTGATGACATTTCCGCGCGGGCCTCCGAAACCGCTTTTCTATCCGGCATGCAATCGGGGGTTCAGCTGACCACCAACGAAATTTCCCTGACGAAGAGTGATCCCGCATTGCCAGCCGGCCGGTACATTCTGAACTACTGTTTGGAAGGAATCGACACGACGAACGAGGCGACACTAAAGGTGTCAGATTCGGCCGGATGGCTTGTCGGACGGAGCCTTTCACATACCGTTTCCCTGGGAAAGGAAACCACAAACATCACGTTCGAATTCGCCAAGCCCTTTACGCCTTACGAAGTGAAGATTCTCGCGTCCTGCCCGACAGGCAGCATTGTCCTCAAGAGCTACGACTTGCGACCTGACACCCTGAAGATTCTTCAGGACCTGCAAGCACAACGACAAGGTGGCCCCGTCGCCGACTGGATGAGTCCGATGCCGGCGGTGAAGCCTATGGAGGAGATCCGTGTCGAGCCCGTGTCTTTCGACTCCATCCTTTCGCTGACATCCTATTCCATGCCGCTCACGGCCATGCCGGGCGAACTTATACGGTATAATTTCCGCTTTGCCATCCACGACTACCGTGCTGTCGATTTCCACGGTGTGGGCGTTTTCGTCCACCTCGAGAATGCGACGGGCAAACGGGTCTGCAATCTGGATATTCCCCTGGCATTAACCTGTTTCAACACGGGCGCCATGGTGCCGATTTCGGGAACGATGCCGCTCGACTTGTTGCCTGGGCAATACCAGGTGTGCATGGGCCTGTACAGTCCCGGCATTCGGAAACGGTGGTCCATCAAGACCGAAAAGTACAAGGTCAAAAAGGACTCACTCCGGCTCGGGATGCTGACGATCATCCCCCGAGCAGAGCCAGGGACACCGCGTGGCGCAACTCCGTGATGGCGTGATGCCCAGAGGCGACTCAGCGCGGGGGAAGCTTGCCGGGGGGCGGATCAACCTGCCCAAGCGCGGCCTCCGCTTTACCTTCAGTCAAGTTCTGCAGACTGAGATCGGCAAGCCGATGGTAGTGGAGTTCAGGTCGGTCAATCAACAGACCACCGGCTGGCCGGTACGGATTGCCCAGGGCGCGCCGGCCTGCTTGCCCTGTGGGCGCTGGTGACAGGGATCATGAGCCGCGTGGTATAACATCTTTCCTATTTGACACAGCGGGGTTGGATGCCTATTTTATGCGGCTATTCTGAAAAAGTTGAGGAACGAAGGGATTGGTTTTTATGGCGGCAGATTACACAGCATCCGATTTTCGCAAGGGTCTTCGCGTTGAGCTCGACGGGATTCCCTATCTGATCAGCGAGTTCAATTTCGTGAAGCCCGGCAAAGGCGCGGCCATCTATACCTGCCGGCTCAAGAGCCTGCTCGACGGCAACACCTATGTGCGGAACTTCCGTTCCAACGACACCCTGAAGAAGCCCGACCTTGAGGAACGCACCATGCGCTATTCCCACAAGGAGAACGAGGATTTCATCTTCATGGATGAGAACTTCGAGCAGTTCACCCTGAATGAGAAGGTGTTGGGCGACAACCAGTACTTCCTCTTCGAGGATTGCGAAGTCCATGTCCTTTACCATAACGGCCGCCCCGTGGACGTGACCCTGCCGACCTTTATCGAAAAGGTGGTCCTCGAGACCGAGCCGGGCGCCCGCGGCAATACCGCCACGAACACGCTCAAGCCCGCGAAGATCAACGGTGGATTCGAGATCATGGTTCCCCTGTTCATCAACCAGGGCGACACCATCAAGATCGACACCCGCACCGGCGAGTACTCGGACCGCGTGCTGAAGAAATAATGCGTTCTGCCCATCTTGAATGTGCGAGGCTTCAGGGGCTGAAACCAGCCTTGGAATTGCGCAGCAGGATACTCTCGTCCATCCGGGATTGGTTCTCAGGGGAGGGTTTCATCGAGGTTGAAACTCCGGTGCGAATCCCCACCCCGGCGCTGGAACTCCATATTGACGCCGAGCCATCGGGTGACGCCTTTTTGCGTACCTCGCCCGAGTTGCATATGAAGCGGCTGCTGGCGGCGGGTTACGGCCGGATTTTCCAGTTGGGACCCTGTTTCCGCAAGGGTGAACGGGGCACCCTGCACAATCCCGAGTACACCATGCTGGAATGGTACCGGGCGAATGCCGACTATCTGGACATCATGGCCGATACGGAGAGCCTGCTGACTTTTGTATCAGACAGCCTCGGGACTGCGGCTCACCGGGACGGTTCACCCTTCCTGAAAGTGCCATTGATGATGCCTTTCATGCGCACCACCATCGAAGAGCTCTACCTGAAGCATGCCGGCTGGAATCCGGTGGAGGCCTATGATGCGGAGCGGTTCGAGCATGACCTGATTGCCAGGGTGGAGCCGGCTCTCCCCCGTGACACTCCGGTGTTTGTGATGGATTATCCCGCGCAGGCCGCGGCGCTCTCCCGGCGCAAGCCCGGCCGTGAAGCCGTGGCCGAGCGGTTTGAGCTCTACATTAACGGGGTGGAGATCGCCAACGCCTTCAGCGAGTTGACCGACCCGGTGGAGCAACGCCAGCGGTTTGAAACATGGGCACGGGAACGGAAGGCCCGGGGCGCCGCCGTCTATCCCTTGGATGAGGAGTTTCTGTCCGCCCTTGAACTCGGCATGCCCCCCGCCGGTGGCATCGCCATGGGGATCGATCGCCTGATCATGGTACTCGCCGGCGCCAAGTCGCTCGATGCCGTCATGGCGTTCAGGGAATAGGCATCAGGCCTCGTGACGTACAATCTGGAGGAGGCGGGTCTTGAGAAGGTCGAGACCTTCGCCGGTCTCGGCGGACACGGGGAGGGGCTTGACCTTGGTTTCCTTGCGAAACCGGGTCAAATTCTCCTTCGCATCGGGCATATCCATCTTGTTGGCAACCACCAGGGTTGACTTTTGCAGCAGGCTCTCGCTGTAGAATTTCAGTTCGCGCTGAATCACCCGGTAATCTTCAACCGGATCGCGCCCCTCAGTCCCGCCCATGTCGATCACAATGGCCAGGCAGGCGGACCGCTCGATATGGCGGAGAAACCGGTCGCCCAGTCCGATGCCCTTATGGGCATCCTTCACCAGTCCGGGTATATCGGCAACCGAGTAGCTGACGGCTTCAAAATCTTCGCCCACCTTAACCGTACCGATGATCGGGTTCAGGGTGGTAAACGCATAGGGGGCAATCTTGGGATGGGCATTGCTGATCTTGCTCAACAGGGAGGACTTGCCCGCATTGGGACAGCCCACCAGACCCACATCGGCCAGGAGTTTCAGATCGAGCCGGATATTCTTCTCCTCGCCCAGTTCCCCGTCCGTATGCTCATAGGGAGTCTGGTGAGTGGATGTCTGCCAGTGGGGGTTGCCGAGGCCGCCCCGGCCGCCCTTGGCGATATGCACTTCGGTCCCGGGCTCGGTCAAGTCGCACAGCAACCGGTCGGTTTGAAGGTCCCGGACCTCGGTCCCGCAGGGGACGGGGATCACCAAGTCCTTGCCGTTCCGGCCGTGCATCCGCTTGCCCATGCCGTGCTGGCCTTTTTCGGCGCGCTGCTGGGGGTTGAAGAAGAGAGAGATCAGGCTATCGGTATTCAAGTCCGCCCTCAGGATGACACTGCCGCCATGGCCGCCGTCGCCGCCGTCGGGCCCGCCCTTGGGGACGTATTTTTCACGCCTGAAGCAAAGGCATCCATTGCCGCCGTCGCCGCCTGCGGCATGAATCACCACAGAATCAATAAATTTCCGGGTTTTCATGGACTCTCCTGCTTCCTTTAAAAACAAAGGCCGCGCCCAGGGGGCCGCGGCCTGATCGAGCGGACAATATCAATAAGCCACGCTTACGCCTTGGCCTCTTCCGCCACCACCGTCACGCGACGGCCTTCTTTTTCAAACTTCACCTTGCCGGCCACCAACGAAAAGACGGTGTTATCACTGCCCAGCTTGGTGTTGCGACCCGCCTGAACCTTGGTCCCGCGCTGACGGACAATGATGCTGCCCGCCTTGACGACCTCGCCATCATAGTTCTTCACGCCCAGACGCTGGCCGGGGCTGTTGCGCCCGTTAACTCTACTGCCGCCTGCTTTTGACATATCTAAACTCCTAATCAGCCAATACTGTCCACGCGCAATACGGTCAACGGCTGGCGATGACCGACTTTCCGGCTATATCCCTTGCGGCGTTTCTTCTTGAACGCCACCACCTTGGGGCCCTTGGTCCGCTCCACAATCTGGGCGACAACCTTGGCGCCTTTCACCAAAGGGGTACCGATCTTGAGGTCCTTGCCGTCTGAGAGCGCCAACACCGACTCCAACGTCACGGTGCTGCCCGCTTCTCCCTCGAGAATTTCAACCTTGAGGGTGTCCCCGGCTTTGACCCGGTACTGCTTACCACCCGTTTCAACTACTGCATAGGCTTCCATAATTCACATCCTTACCCAAGGCAGGGCGCCGCTTGCCGGCTTCCTGCTCACAAAAGGGGGCATAATCTATGATTCCCACCCCCATTCTGTCAATGCTTCTTTTGGCCCGTTTCTTGGCTTACGCCCATCTCGGCTCCCAGGGCCTCGGTAACGACGAAGGGAAGGCGGTCCAGCGTGATGGCGGGGGTGGCTTCGCTGCAGGCGGAAAGCCGCAGGGAGTCTGGCTGAAGACACCGGCCGGAGAAGGGCAGGACAACGTCCTCAACCTTTTCGCCTACCTTCCGCTTGAGCCCTTGGAACCCCAGCCATGCCGTGGGATGAGCCGAGCAGGAGTTCGGGCAACCTGAAATCCGTATGTCATCCGTAATCAGCCGCAGCATCTTGAGTTTCCCTGGCGTATCCGCAGGAAGCAACGGGTCGAGGTGATCCGCAATGGTGTCGGCCAGCAGGGGAGCAGACAGGATCCCAATCTTACATACCGAAGACCCCACGCAGGTCGTGATGTGACCCCGGAATGAACGAAGCGTCAGGTCCAGTTCGGGAAAATCCGCGAGAAGCCGATTGTACAATGCCGGCAAAGTAGCGGCGGGCACGGGGCCCAGCAGCAGGTCCTGGCTCCGCATGAGCCGCAAGAACCCGCCGCTGAAATCATCAGCTACCGCGGCCAGCCGGCGGCACTGTTCGGGAGTGAGATTCCCGTAGGGGACATAGAGACGAACCGTGACATGGTCGGCGCCCAGGTTCGTTGCGCCCACCGCATGGCGCGTCCACAACTGATAACCGGCCTCCGGCAGGGTGTCGGGAGACAATTTGCGCCGCCTGAGGGCCAGGGCATTGTAGTCCGGAGCAGGCGGCAATACAGGAACATCCCACACGGTCTTCTCAAAATAAAAATGAAACAGACGGGAAAAGTCCTCGGCACCCCGCGCCTTCAGGACGAACCGGAGCCGTGCCTGATGCCGGTTGACCCGGTCACCCTGCTCGTTGAAAAGGTGCAGCATGGCCAGCGTACAACGGATGAACTGGTCGTGCGGAAGAAAGTCAAACAGCTTCACGCCTACGCCGCTTTCGCGGCCCAGCCCCCCACCCCCGTAGACCACAAAACCGCGCCGGTCTCCGGAGGTCACGGCGAGAAACCCGAGATCCTGAACGGCGGCCATGAAGGCCTCGTCGGGTTTGGAGAAGATTCCGACTTTGAATTTTCGCGGGAGCTGAAGCGCTTCAGGTCGGGATGCAAGGGTTTGCTGGATAGCCAAGGCATAGGGCAGGACATCGAAGGCTCCCTCCGGCGCCAGGCCACTGTCGGGCGAGATGAGAATGTTCCGGTAGGTATTGCCACCGCCACCCTTGAACGGCAGGCCGATGGAACGGCACTCGCCCATGGTGCCAAGAATTTCCCCGGCCTGCACATCGTGGAGCTGAATGGCCTGCCGGCTGGAGAGGTGGCCCAGCGGGATATGGTGGCGCTCCATCACGCCGGCCAGGCCGCGCAGGGAGGCCGATTCGAGATGGCCGCCGGTGATCCGGACGCGGAGCATGAACAGGGCGTTGCGCTGCTCATAGATACCCGAGGGCGCCAGAACCGGCTTCAACTGATTACTGCTCAGGGTGCCCGCCAGGTATCCGGCAATGGCCGCCTCAAGATCTTGTGTGGATATGCTCATGAACCCTCATGCTGTCGATCAGATGGAATACTCCGGGATAATGTTCTTTTCTGTCAGGAGTTTCAAAATCATTTCGAGCTGGTCCCCGGGCTTCAGCCGGGTATCGTTCAGAATATTCGCCAGGTCGCGCCGGAGATCGCCTGAGACAGATGACGCGCCATCGGCTTCCCGCACGTTGAAGGTGACCCCATCGGCGATCATGCCGGCGGCCACCGTGGTGTTGGTAATCGGGTGAATCAGGATGAAACTGCCCGTAATATGGTTTCTCGAATAGGGATCGTAATGCAGAGGCTTCGTAGAGGAAATGGACACCCGACCAATCTCATTAAGACCCAACCCGGGCGACGAGCGTTTTTCCAGTGTATTAACATCCATGGAATACAAAACGGTATCGACCCTCGCCTTGACGTTTCTGCCGGCATGCCGGAGCAGGCAGGTCAGCCCCTCCTGCAAGGGCTCCTCAGCCATCCAGACAACCACAGCCTCGACTTGCCGGCTGGATTTCGGCGGATTATGGGGATGGACGATCATGTCGCCGCTGCTGATATCGATCTCCTCGTTCAACTCCAGCGTCACGGCCTGGGGAGGAAAAGCCCGATCAAGATTGCCGTCGGAGGTGACGATCGCCTTGACGGTTGTCTCCTTCCGGGATGGCAGCACCTGGATCCGGTCACCCACCTTAACGACACCGGAAGCGACGCTGCCGGCGAAACCGCGAAAATTCAGGTTCGGCCGGCTCACGACTTGCACGGGGAAACGGAAGTCGGTGAAATTGTGATCGTTGGCAATGTTGACGTTTTCCAGGACCGTCAGGAGCGGGGCACCCGTATACCAAGGCATATTGCAAGACTTGTCCACCACGTTGTCGCCTCTGAGCGCGGAGAGCGGGATAAAGACCACGTCGGGAATCTGCAACCTTTCGGTGAAAGCGGAAAATTCCGCCTGGATACGGTTAAAGACGGCTTCGTCATAGCCGGTCAGATCCATCTTGTTCACGGCCACCACAAGGTGCCGGATACCGAGCAGGGAAATGATGAAGGCATGTCGCCGCGTCTGGGTCACGACGCCGTACCGGGCATCGATGAGTATAATCGCGAGGTCGGCGGTAGAAGCTCCGGTAGCCATGTTCCGGGTGTACTGCTCATGGCCCGGCGTGTCGGCGATGATGAACTTCCGCCGGGGGGTGGCGAAGTACCGGTAGGCCACATCAATGGTGATACCCTGTTCCCGCTCGGCCTTGAGGCCGTCAAGCAGGAGGGCATAGTCAATTTCGCCATGGCCGGTTGTTCCGTTTTTCTCGCTGTCGGAACGCAGGGCGCTAAGCTGGTCGTCGAAGATCAGCTTGCTGTCGTAAAGCAGCCGTCCGATGAGGGTGGATTTCCCGTCATCCACCGAGCCGCAGGTGAGAAACCGCAGCAGATCCTTCTTTTCATGCTGGTTCAGGAATGCATCGATATTCATCAGAAATAACCCTCCCGTTTCTTCTGCTCCATGGACGAATCGCCGTCATGGTCAATGACCCGCGTGGATCGCTCGCTCACCCGGGTCTGCAGCATCTCCGCCACAATGTCCTCAATGGTCATCGCCCGCGACTCGATGGCCCCGGTCAGGGGGTAGCAACCGAGGGTCCGGAACCGCACCATCTTCTCCACCGGCTTCTCGCCGGGCCTCAACCGCAGCCGGTCATCATCCACCATGATCAGCGAACCGTCGCGCTCCACCACCGGCCGGGGTTTGGCAAAATACAGGGGTACAATCGAGATTTTCTCCAGGCGGATGTACTGCCAGATATCGGTCTCGGTCCAATTCGAAAGTGGAAACACCCTCACGCTTTCACCGGGGTTGATGCGGCCGTTATAGAGCGACCACAGTTCCGGGCGCTGGTTTTTCGGATCCCACTGGTGGTGCCGGTCGCGGAAGGAATAGATCCTCTCCTTGGCTCGCGATTTCTCCTCGTCACGCCGGGCGCCGCCAAAGGCCACATCGAATTTATTCTTCTCCAGGGCCTGCAACAGGCCCTGAGTCTTCATGATGTCCGTGTATTTGCGACTGCCATAATCAAAGGGGTTGACGCCTGCCACCCGGCCTTCCTCATTGGAATGGATGAGGAGGTCGAGTCCCTGCTCCTTGCAGAAGCGGTCACGGAATGTGATCATCTCCCTGAATTTCCAGGTCGAATCGATGTGGAGCAGCTTGAACGGCAGTCGCCCGGGGAAGAACGCCTTCTGGGCCAGCCGCACCAGCACGGACGAATCCTTGCCGATGGAATACAGCAGAACCGGCCGCTCGAATTGACTGACCGCATCACGGAATATGTGAATACTTTCAGCTTCCAGTTGCTTCAATTGACTCAAATTATAGTCACGCATTCCGTCTTCCTCCCGTGCTTGGCTTCCCATCAACCCAATGCAATCCGCATTCCCTCTGCTCAGGCTCCTCCCACCACCAGCGACCGGCTCTGACATCCTCCGTTCGCGAAGTGGCCCGCGTGCAGCAGGCGCACCCGATGCTCGGGAAATCCCGGTCATGAAGCTCGTTATAGGGAACATCATGACTGGTGATGTAGTCCCAGACCTGACGTTCACTCCAGTCGGCAAGCGGATTGATCTTGATCATCTGGTTGGCGTCATCCCAATCCACCGTGGCGACCTCGGACCGAGTCACCGACTGGTCCCGGCGCAACCCGCAGATCCACCCCGTGAACCCGCTGAGAGCCACGCGCAGTGGGTCGATTTTGCGGACCCGGCAGCAGAGCTTGCGTTTTTCAACGCTTTGGCGGAACAGATTGATCCCGCTTGACGCCACCATCGATTCGACCGCATGACGATCTGGAAACTGGACCCGGACCCGAATTCCGTATCGCGCCTCGGTTTTCTCAAGAAGGTCATACGTCTCGGCAAACAATCGTCCCGTATCCAACATGACAACGGGGATATTGAGACGCATGCGGACGATGAGATCGGTAATCACCTGATCCTCCGCCCCTAGCGATGAGGCAAAGACCATCTGCCGGGGGAATCGGTCCGCCACCCACTTCAACCGGCCTTCAGCATTCAGTGCGGCTGTTTCCTGTTGCCAATCCTGAATATTACTCATGCTCATGTCGATACACTACCTTCTCTATAGAATTAAAGGAGAATAACACATCTCTTTGGGTTGGCCAGTATTTTTTCAAGAGTATTTTTAAGCGTGCCTTTTCAGCCCCAAGTTTGACGCCCCTCCGATGCAACTCGGTAGGGCACCCGCACCGGTGAGGATTAAGGTCGCGAACGCTCGACTTTTCCGGCTGCACCG
>Ga0007792_10000451_pt1 | contig 14800 bp, 35 predicted proteins | sample CryBogmetaGMA6M_FD_60371 | JGI IMG/M metagenome (GOLD analysis project Ga0007792, IMG submission 60371) | Freshwater microbial communities from Crystal Bog, Wisconsin, USA - MA6M | ecosystem: Environmental > Aquatic > Freshwater > Lake | place: Crystal Bog, Wisconsin, USA | collected 2009-07-06
ACTTCTTTGCGGTACGCAGCATGCCATCGCCCATAACGCACCGAGCTAGCGCCTGCGTAAGCCCCTGAAAAATCTTGGCCCCGTACAGTTTCTCTGTGCCCTTACGTGTGTGGTACTGCCAGTTGGTCCTATCGTTACCCTCAAGGTCTTTCTCTGTTACCTTCTCCAACCCGGGGTACTTCATGTACATGCCTGACGGCAACCGGCAACCAGCAGTGCCCTCAACAGTGATAACTCCGCGAGTACCAAAATCCATAGTCTGCCCAGTTGCAATGCACTGCAGAATTTTATCCCCCAACGCCCACGAAGCCTTCACGCTGCCATAGTCTGTCCGGTACAGGGACACAATGCGCTGTGCTTCTTCCTCTCCAATGTCCACGCCTAATCCGATCTTTATCGCGTTGCGCAGCTTCTTGTGTCCAACCCCATAGATTAATGATAGTTGTGATGTCTTGCCAATGAACCGCTGATCCTTGGTGATCTGATCGTACGGGATATCAAGTATTTTCGATGCAAAGTCCTTGTACAAGTCCTTGCCCTCGGCCAGCAACGCTAGCTTATTCACCTGCCCCGCAAGCCACAACCCAATGCGAAGCTCAATGTTGGACAGGTCTGCACCAACTAGCACGTGACCAGCAGGAGCGCGGATAGCGTACTTGAGTTTGGAATTGTGGGGGAGGTTCTGCATGTTGTACACCTCCCCACTCCAGCGGCCAGTACGCGCACCGTAGTACTTGAGAGGCACAGGCAACTTGCCTCGATGGGCGGTAGCGATGAATGCTTCCGTGCGTGTTTCCTCAAGGGTGGACTTCGTGCCCAACCGTGCAGCAGCTATCGCCTGCACCACAGGATTGTCGTGCAGCAGGAGCGCCTTCATACCCTCGTCAGTCTTAGCCAGCGCCCATGTTTCTTTGCCTGTTGTCAGGCTAATCTTGCGCGGCGGCTCCACGCCCATACGCTCAAGCAGCGCAGCGAACTTCGGATTGGATGCAAGGTCTGCCTGCGCCACGCCTGCGCTAATCAGCAAGTTAGCCTTCATATGCTTAACGTCATGCAGGTGTTCCTCAAGCGCGTCCATATCCAACTCAAGCACTGGCTCAATAAACATACGCAGTGTCATGTCGATCAGTTTCAGTTCCTTCTTGGGGAAGCCTTCTTCCATGAACTTCAGGAATATCGCCTCACACAGAAACACATCATGGGCACAGTAGTCTGCCAACTCTTTCTCAATCTCGGGAGTCAACTCCTGCAGGCCATCGGTGCTATGTACAGCGCGGCCTTTCGGGGGCAGTCCGTAATGCTCAGCCAGCTTAGCCAGCGAACCGCCAGCGTCTACCCCGCGCAGGGCACGCGCCATTGATAACGTATCAAGCATCACCGCAGGTACAGCCCCATACACCCAAGCAAGTATCGCATTGTCGAACATGGCGTTGTGCGCCACGGTCATTGTGTTAGTCCAGTCGATAGCCGCTACCCATGCAGGGATCATGTCATGTGGTATCCACACTGCTTTGTCCGGTGACTGTAACTCTTTAACGCACAGGCCGAATGCCTTAAAGCGCGGGTCACGTATATACGCTTCACCCGACATCTTGCTTAGCGTGTAGCTGGTGGAATCCCAGACTGTTTCAAAATCAAGTACAAGGGTCTTCATTTGTTCTTTCCATGTGTATTTATGTTTCTTCGCGTACCGCTTGCGTTGCTGCTCACGCAAGATAACTTTGTGCTGCTCACTCGGCGTTGGTGTCTTTGACTTCTCGTGCAAAAAGTCTGAAATTGGATCGGGCAGTATCGAGGTCATGCAGACAGTCCTTAAGGTAGTCCAAGTTGTTCTCGTTAATTAGCAGCGCAAGACCGCCAGCATCGTCAATCATACGCAACGCTCTGATCTGCAAGTCAGTGGGCTTACCCTTACCCGCCTTGCACTCAATACCAAAGAACCGCCCATCAAGGCACGCAAGGATGTCAGGCGTACCGCTTGTGGCGTACTGCCCCCCGATGTAGTTAACTGCGTAAGCCCCGACATCCTTAAGCGCCTTGTGCACTTTGGCTTTCACTTTGCTTTCAGGCGTTGTCACTTCTTTCCTCCTTCCTGTACGGATATGCGTACCCCGAAATCCACTCCCCGGTCTTCGTAGAAAGCGCATACAGCAGCACTTCCGCTACCCCGTCAGTTGTGACGTAGATGCGCTGCACTTCGGGGTCGATAGACTTGAAGCACGCTATAGTGCTTTTCATATCTGGCACATTGTTCTCTGGCAGCAGCAGATCGCCCTCGCGCGTGTCTACGCTGTACTCTATCAAACGCACGTTGCACTTAACATTCCAGCCGTTTGTTTCAGTCATTGTTCTGCTCCAATCTTTCAAGTAGTTTCTGCACATAGTGCGCTGCCTTACGCAACTCCTGCTCCCTGTCATCTTTATTCCCGCAGCGCATCAGATACTTCAAGGCCGATCCTCTGTAGTACCCGATCTGCTGCTCAAGGGGCCACGTGTCCACTACGTCCCACGGCTCTACTGCCATGTTCTTATAGTGGTCGCCGCCGAATTGCAGGTCGTTGGCTTTTGTCATTTCCTTGCTCCTTGTTCATACGCATCCATTGCTTTAGTGTGAAGCTCCATGTGTTCTTGATGGTCTTGGTACTTCTCATACTCAAGCTTAAACAGCGCGTTAAGCCCCGGTAGCAGCGCGGCAAGTACCTCTGCTCTACTAGGTTGTATATGACCGCACCGCTTGCATACAAGGCCAATGTACTTGTGCCCAAATAACCGGCACCACAGCTTCTTCATTTCTTCTTCCTTTCTTCCATCAACTGCGTTAATCTTTTAGCAGCGCGTTCTTTGTAATACTCCCGTTCTGCGTCTAGTTCCAATAGCTGTTCTTGTAAAGACTCAATCTTTTCGAGGCTACCAGAGGAGAAGGTATTCCCGTGGCTCTGCATCTGTATCAGGTCTGCGTTTACAGAAGTCGCTTGATCGTGTGCTGCTGTCAGGAGTAGGTACGCTTTCTTTACATCTTCTAGCTCTTGGCTCCAGCGCACTATCTCCATACAAGCGATTTCTGCGCCCTCAATTATTGAGTGCCACAGTTCTGCGTCAACCTTAATTTTCTTGCTGCTTTTCATTGCTTGCTCCTTTCTTCAATCATTGCATCAGCGACACGGTACACATACCCTGCCACTTCCTCTGGTGGCATAGCCACTACGTTGATACGGGACACGTGCCCACTGACTACAAACATCGCCATCAAATCCCGCAGGGTCATGGCGTCAAGGGATGGTGGTTGTGGCAGTAGTGCTGCTTCCTCTTGTTTTGACATTCGTGTCATGTGCGCTTCTCCTTAAAGTCATCAATACCAATACACCCCCGCTCCTTACACCCCTCGTCAAGATCAGGGATGTGCTTGTCAACTGCTGCGTATATCTTGGTACGTAGCAGCGACGGTGCTGCGTGATACAGCACGGCTATGTTCATCAGTTCCTCTACAAGCGGTTTGGCTTGCTGGTAGTTCATGTGTTTTTCTCCTTCAGTTTTGCTTCAATAGCCTTGGCAAAGTCACCCCACCCACTTACGAAGGCTCCGTATTCTTGATGCTTGGCAAACTTGTCGTACAGAGGCTCCCATTCCTCATCCGTCAGCCCAACCCAAGCCTTCGTGTGTGCGTCAATGAACTTAGTCACCTTCAATTCCACGGCTGCTTGGTTGCCCTTCACAAAGCCATGCTCATACGCATCCCGGTGGACACTGCCGTAGCGGTTGTCGCCCTCGTCTACCCAATCCTGATAGGCTTTTTCTGCTGGTGTCATGGTCATTTCCGTAACTCCTTAATCTGGTCATCCCACCGCAGTGCGTTCATGCCACTGTGCTTCTCCAGTAGGTTAGCGATGAACTTCTTGCTGCCCTTGTACATCCGGGCGTTGAGGGACAAAGACGCTACCGTTTCCATATCAACCGCATGGGCACGGATACGTTCTGACTCCAGTTGGATACCCGCCACAGCGTACCTAATGGTTTTGTCCACTCGCTCTGCTGTCGAGCAGTAGTTGCGGATAGCGGCAAGGAACCGTTGTTCTTCTTCGTAGGTCATTTGAGCGTCCCAATCTTGTAAGCTATTTGCGCTACAGCCATGCGCTTGCCTTCCACGTAGTCAGGGTGAGCGCCTTCCACTATGTCTGGAATATCAAAGTCTCCACACGCCTTCACCGCCTCGGCCTTCATGCTGTCACGGCCTGCTTGGTAGGCTTGCTGCATCTGAGACTCGGTGTATCCCTTTATCGGCTTAACCAGCAGCCGCTCATAATCCCAGCCGAGGTATTCAGGTTCTGGCAGCTTGTATTTGTCAGTCATTTTTCGCTCCTTGAATTGCAGCATCAACAGAGTCATCAAGCTCTTCGCCAGCCAGAACAATTCTGCGGTTTTCCATATCTCTGCATTCCCACACACCTATCTCTGAGTCATAGGAATCGTTCCGCAGCCACCGATACCGTTCAGCATCAGCCTTCATGCTGTCCCGGCCTGCTTGGTAGGCTTGCCGTGCCAGTTCACCCGAACCACTTTCTCGCCATGTTGGGTTATCCCCAAGAATTGGCGTTGCCCACGTTTCAAAGTCAGTCATTTTTACTCTCCAACCATAGCTTGAACGCGACTACTGCCATAAACACCACGAATGCGATGGTGGCGCATACGATCCCTAATTGGTTTTCTGTCATAGTGATGCTCCTTTGATGTTGTGTCGTTTCATACGAAACTGAGCTTGCATGTTTGGGTTATCTGTTACCGTAAATTCTTCAGATGGCGTTGGCTTGTACTCGGCCACTCGAAACTGTGCTTCATGTACAAGTCCACAGTCACAGCATTTAATCAAATACTCGTCAGGGTCAGGACAAACCCACTCAGACCAATCTTCTGCCGATTCCACTTCATGCTTAATGAAGTCTTGTGGTAGCCCACTGGGGCGGTATGCCATGTCTTCTGGTGTCATTCTGAATCTCCTTGTGTGTCGTTAAGGTCTTCCGCCTCGCGCCGTGCTGCCCACGTTTCAAAGTCAGTCATAGTTCACCTCCAGCTTCTGCCCATCGTAGGGCTTTGTTAGCCATGAAAAATGCTTGAGCACAGGTAAGTTTCGATGACCGTATGTACAGATCACCGTCCTCGTCGTAGCCCACGATAAGCACGTCAGCAAGGTGCTTGGTTTCCGCATCGACCAGTGCTGATTGCAGCGCCTGTTCTGCGTTCAGGTTGGTGCTCGGCGGCAGTCGTATTAGGTTGGTCATTTCCCTGCTCCTTGAATTGCGGCTCTAGCCGCTTCCATTTCCGGTTCAACCAGAACAACTCCATTAGCGTCATCTGCCCACCCTTCTGCTTCCTTGATGGCGTAGGCCAAATGACCCTTCAGCGCATCACGCTCGGCAGTCACCTCTACAACCCGAAAGTAGTTCTGCTGGACAGCTTTCTTGGTTGCTTCAAGCTCGGCAGTCAGGCGATCAATCTCCGTGTGCCACTCCACCGCACCAACGCAAAGATGGTCAAGCATCTCGTAGCAAAGTTCTAAGGCTTCGGCTGCTTTACAAGCATCAAGGTCATCGTATTCAGTGCGTTTCAGTCGTTCAATCAGGTCTTTCATTTCTCCACCTCCGTAGGTATGTCTTTCCATTCATTCCCACCAGCATTGCCGTCATACCACCCAAAGCAGCCCTGAAGCACAAGTGTTCCGTCTTTCTTTTGCAGTAAGCGGTACGAACTTGGCTTAAGGTCTACATATCGTAGGACGGGTAAAGCTACGGTTGTAAACAGTTCTTTCATTTCATTTCCTCCACGTTGGGGTGCTTGAGCACCGCTGCATGTTCCAGCGCCATCTCTTTGTTGTGACCCAAGCTCACATATCTCCAGAAGGGCCAATACCAAACCCAAGTCTCCACCATCCAGTTATCACGGTACTCGGCGTGTTGTTTGATGCGTACTCTCATATCAAACTCCAAGTAGCAAAGCCAAAAAGTACCGACACGAAAACAAGGATTAGGTACATGGTCTTGTCGGCTCGGCCTTGCTCTCCCCTGCCCGGGCAGTTCACATCTTGGCAGTCGGGTCGGTGGCAGCAGTTGGGGTTCATACATCACCCCTTATCGCCGCCCTAGCAGCGTCCATAGCTTCACCAAACTCAAGCATCGCGCCTACATCGTCACCGTCAGGTGGGCAGACACAACCATCAGACGCAGCGACAAGACGTTTCAGCACATCAATGCCCATCTTGAACCCCGAGTCATAGGCAGTCGCGCTGGATGATAGTAATACCCGCAGCTTCTCCGCCTCTGCCCTAGCTGCATCACGCTCAGTAAGCGCCAGCCATAGGCTAGAGTTGAGCTTGTCATATTCCTTGTTTGTCCTCATACGTGCCCCCTGTGGTAAATCGAACTACCCTTATCTTCCAAGCTCTTGAACTGCATGTGGTCATCAGCGCCGGGGCGTACACCTGCCTTAGCACCGGGATCACCGTCACCATAGGTGTACGATCCTTTGGGCGTGTGTGCTGTTGGGTTTACAGCCTCCGCTTGGTTATCCAGCACCGGGTTCTTTACACCACCACCTGAGAGTTTCGGTTTAGAGTGTTCGTGCATGGGGTGCTGGTGGGGCGCAGTCTTCTTGTTCTGCCGTAGCAGGTGCTCTGCCCGCATCTCATCACCCTTGTGGCTGATGCCGACAAGGTGTACTCTGGTTTTCTCATTCATTCTCATTCTCCTTCATGTAGCTGCTTCAACCATAGTTTGTCTTTTTCAATTAGCTTTTTCAGCTTAGAAAATGACACGGGGGGAGGTAACGCATCTTGGTTCTCATGCCACGCCGCTACCACTATACGCAGCGGCTTTACGTCAAGCCCTAACGCAGCAGCAACCGCTGCATACGCGCCATGCTCTGCTTGCGCTGCTACTGCATTAAACAGGCTGCTCACAAGCGAGTACTCTCCCAACTCTTCACCTGTTGCAAGTTCATAAATACGCTGCGCCTCATCCCCTATCTCACACCAATCCCATCTACCGTAGGTATCGCCAAAATGGATATGAAGCTCATCGCCAATGTCCTTGTCGTAGCCATCGTCAAGGCACCCTTCAATCTCGTCATCTGTCATTTTCATTCTCCTGTTGTTCATCTATGATTCGGCGGGAGCGTTCTGTCTCAATGAACTCACGCCCCTTGGTCACAAGCAGGTTCTCCATGTAACGTGTGTCCACTAGGGATAAGTTACGCAGTTCATCAGGGGTAAAGATAATGACCGTGTACCCATCATCGCGCAGTGACTCGACCAGTGCTGCTTGATCTTCGTTCATTTTGCTTCTCCTGCGGTTTCCTCGTTAATGTATTTCAGCAAGCGGGTGATGCGCTTGTCGTTGTAGGCAGTGATTGCCGTGGCGTACTCAACTGCTGTCTGCGCTTCCAGCTTGGCGTGTTGCGCCAGTACCAGTTCGCGTGTTGCGGCCTCAAGCGGGGTAGGCTTGCGGAATAGGTGGATCAGCCAGTTCATTCTGCACCCCTGAAGAACTCGTTCAGCTTGGCCCGCAGTTCACGTGCTTGGCGCACGGTCATGCTTTCAATGTCGATATTGGTAATGCCTAGTGGGACAGGGTTGTGCACCACCGGGATGTCCTTCCACTTGATTTCCTGCGGCTCGGGTTTCGGCTCGTAATGCTTCCTCGGGTTAGCCGGGATAAGCGCAATGGGCTTGATTTGGTAGCGGGTTCCGAGTGCGGTGTACTCATGGCAGGTCTGCTGGCGTGCGTTCTCGTTGATGAACGTGCGGTGCTTACGCTCTACCATCTGGCGGCGATACAGTTGCGTAAGGTAATGCGATACCGTTGCCTGCTCGACGCCCATAAGGATGCCAAACTCTGCGCTGGTCTTGCTGGGAGTTGCGTGAAGCTGCTCCCAGATACGTTTCTGATAATTCTTGTTCATATCAAACCTCTAAGGTTATAAGTTTCTTCATTAGCTTGCTGCAGCAGGTCATCCCAGCATTGCTCCATCGCGTCTGCCGTGATAGTAGTTCCTCGTCTTTTCAGCAACGCCACAATGTCACGGAACACAGATTGCGGCTGCTGTCGCATGTCCAGCCGCTCAGCCAGCGCACGAGTGAGGTCATCACCACCGCGCACGTCAAACTCATGTATGAGTTCTTTGTCAGTCATGTTGTCAAACATTGATCGCCTCCTAATGATTCAAAATAAAGTAACTGAAAACGTATGTCTACCGCAAACCACATAATCTCATCTGGGGGCGGCTGCGTTACAGGGCTGACGTGACCACCCGCTCGGCCAACGGCAATAATATCCTTGAGCCAGTCTGGTGCCTCGGCAACTGTACCCTTGACTAGCTTCGCCGCGCCGGCATCCCTCCACATCTTTAGCTCAAACGTGTCACCCCGGCGCTCGTACCGGCAGTCGTAGTCAATCGGCGTCATCAATGCCCCAGTCAAAGGACTCAAGGATCGCGTCAACTTTCTGCTTGGTAGTGCTACGCAGACCATCGCTCTCACGCAAGTCCTTGGGCGTGATGCCCTCAAGCACATCCTCCAACTGCCGCCGTGCTTTCTCAAGGGACGGATCGCCAGTCACATTGAGCTTGGTCAGCAGTTCGCACAGTTCGTCGGCATTGGTAACAGTGGTATCCCGAAAAATCTGCTTTTTACCATCCTCACCCACGGTCAGACGGTTACTCATGCGGGACAACACATCGTACAGCCGTGTCCATGCCTCCTGATTAACTGCAACCAGTTGTGCTGCCATACGCTTCTCGTACTGCTCAACCAACTCCTGCTGTACCGCAGCCTCTACGTCCAACCGGAAATCGCCAGCCGTAGGCAACGGAACCATTGATGTACCCATGCTGAACCGCTGTGCCACACGTGCACGTGACGGATACTCCATACGATCAAAGAGGGTGCCCAACTGGAACGCAGCGGCGGCTACAAGTGTCTCGTACTTATCAAGGAATACATCGACCAGCCGCTCAAACTCAGCCGTGTAGCGGTTCAGCGTTGCCTTGTACTCAAACAGCATCTTGGTCGGCAGCAGGCGAGTGCCCGTGTCATCCCACGGCATAGTGAGGCGGTAGTGTTCCGCACGTACCCGCGCTTGGAATTTGGTGATGTCATCTAACTCCTTACACTCAGCAAACAAGTTCTTGTACACCGATGCAGCCTTCTTGCTACCGGACCCGTTGCTTGTAGTGACTTCCTCCTGCGTTTTCTTGTCCTGCTTACGCCCTGAGTAGGTACTAATGTTGAGATTGACCAGCATAGCTGACCGTGCGATACCTGCAATGTTTGGATTCATGATTTAATTCTCCGTTATGTTGCTTACGTGTTGCTTACTTCTTCGCTTGCTCTTCCAAATGCAACTTAGTTACGAGTTGCATAGCCCCGTAGGTGTTTTCATCAAGGACGTTGATAGCCAACTTATCCTTGGTGTTGTACGGCATGATGAGGTCAATATAGTTACTGCCATTAGTCCCCATCTTGTTGCCCAAGTACTTAGCCTCAACGTAGTCACACTGTGCCAGTACCCCTGTGATAACTTCCAACTGCTCAGCAGTCATAAGCACCTGAATGTCCTTAATCATCAATAAGAATTTCATGCTACCTCCCCCATTTCCAAAAAGTTCTCTTCGCTGGTTAAGTACTCTTGCTCAGACTGTAGTGCGCTAAACAACTCATGGCACAAGTCCTTAACGAACTCCGTAGCTGCTGATTCCAAATCAGCTTCCTGCATCTGCGCTAAGACAAGGGCTTCCCATGTGTCTTCGTCAAGCATTTCAAATACGCCTGACGGAGTAGTCTGATTAGACCAACATTCAATAAGCTCTATCCGCTGCGTACCCCGATGGGATATGGTGCAGTTTGCGTAGCTACCGTCCTCCTTGACGGCTAAATACAACGCCGGGTATTGGTCATGCAACTTAAGCTGCTCCATCATGATCGCCAAATCTACCCGGCCATCAAACCCTGCTGTGCGTTCATTGAAGACAATATCGTGTACCCTCACGCCCTTTGGCTTGCAGTCTTCAATGAACCATTCCTCAATGCTGCCCCACCAGTCGTATTCAAGGCAAGATTGCAGCCACTTCTCGTACCGCTTTTGTTGGTTAGGTGTCATGTCAGACTCCGATTTCAAGGGTGATACCGTAAGGACTTCTAAGGTTAGAAGTTAGCGCCCAAAGCGTAGGCCAGTCAGAGTTACCCCACGACCCAACGTAGCCGTCACTGAACTGCACCACAGCCTGCGGGTTGATGCGTTTATCGCGCAGGTAGTCAAACAGCACTGAACCGTCTGTCCCGCCACCACCCTTGGGTTGTAAGTCCTGCACAACAAACTGCCCATCGGTGAACTCTTGGCATCCGGTTACTTGGGTATCCCAGTAGATCACGAGAACTTTTTCAGGCTTAAGCTGTTCAATGATAGTAGCTATCTCGCTAACGAACCGTGTCATCACGTCACCACCAAAGCAGGAACCAGACGTATCGAACCCGATCACAAGCGTGCCCATCTGTTCCCCTATTAGTGACGGCATATAGATGTCATCAGCAAGGAACCTACGGTTCACTTTGCGCCACGATGATTCGTCGTTACCGCTGCACGTAGACTGCACGAACTCACGTAGTACCTCCCGCCAATTAACACGGGACTTAAGCAGATCACCAAACACACCGGACATATCACCGCTGCCAGTGCCTGCACGCTTGCGCCTGATAATCTCACCCTGACGCATGGCACGCTCGACTTCCTTGCCTTGCGTTTCCAGTTCCTCTTGCGTGTGCTTGCCTGCACCCTCCCAATCATGGCTGTCAATGCCACCATCACCATCACCATCACCATCACCATCACCATCACCATCACCATCACCATCACCCTGCTCATCCTCTAACAGTCGGTATATCTGCTCCACACTTAGCCCGTGATGTGCAGGGTCAGGCTTAACGCCAATCTTGGGCATTTGGATAAACCCTTCGCCAGCATCTGTCTCCACCAATGCAAGGTTCACCATGTGATCGGCAGCGATATTGGTGCGCTTGCTATCCTCATCCCACAGCCTACGCCATACCGTTAGATGTCTGTATGCCTTATGCCCAGCGTTTTCGTGCAGCACTACGAAACGAAGCTCCGGGTCAGTAAGTGACGCAACGAACTCCGGGTTGTATTTGCAGTTCCAGCCATCGGTGCTGGCTGTAGGAATACTTGCGTCAATGGTTGTCTCACCGCATGCTAGCAGCCCGGACACGGCGCACCATACCTTGTGACGCATGATGTCCACGTGCGCTTTTTTGATTCGGTCAATTGGTTTCATTGCAGTTCCTCCGGCACTTCCACCTCGTCGCCAAGCCGACTGGCAACTAGACAGCGCATGGCCGCGATTAGTGGGGTTGGTCCAATTGCCCGGAACAGGTGCAGCCCACTTTTATCCGGGTAGCACACCATCGCGTTCCACAGCGTCTTGGATGGTAAGCCACAGGCAATGTATATCCCCTCCCGTTCAATGATCGGGCCACCTTGCGACCAGTTACCCGCAGGGTCGAACAGCACGCGTTCCCCCTCGGCATCCCGTATGTAGAAGCAGTTCCCGATCTGCATCAGCTCGGGGGTGAACTTCGCTATGGCGTAAGCCAGCGCTGGACCTTTTAGGTCTGCTGTTTTGATCTTCATTTTGTTTCTCCAAAATAATAAACTTCTAACCTTAGAAGTACATACCGGCCTTAGCGCACATTGCTGTGAACTCACGGTTGCCACAGGCCATGCCCACCTTGGCCTTGTTGCCAGCCAGCGTAGTGACGAACAGCATGGTTGCTTCAAACGCATCCCAACGCTTTATGTATGTCAGGATAGCAGGCAGGTTTTCCGCATTAGCGCGGCCAGCTAAGCGAAACGCCATGAGGAAGTGGGCACACGCACCAACCGGAAGCTTGACCGTTGTTGGCGATGATAGTACCGAGGCAATCTTGGGCAGCGAGTCACCCAGCAACACCATCGCCTCAAAATCACGGGCAGCAGACTCGCCCACCGTGCCAGCCAGTGCAGGCAACAGCGCCTCACCCAACACATCCCTGCGCTTAATCAGGTTCGATGCTTTCTCAAGACTGCGTGGTGTAACGTAAGCTTTGGTGTTGCCCTTGAGCGGGTTAAAAATGTACGGGTTGTCCGTGGTGTCAGTGTCCGTATAACACTCAAACATCTGCGGGTACTCCCGGGCTACGTTCAGCACTTCATCGCAGATACCGTTCTCTGCGCCCCACATTATCCATTCCTCTGACGTGAAGTTGTCCAAGTTGCACACCGTCATGCGGTTGTGCCCGTGGGCAGGTATATTGTCCCCCACGCCATCAGTGTCCAAATTAGTAGTCGCAAACACGATGCTCCCACGGGGTAGATACTTGTCCCCCAGCCGCTTCTCAAGGGCCACCGGCCACAGCATGTTACCAACCGGACGGCTTGCCTTGCCCAGTTCGTCGAGCATGAGCAGGACAGGTTTGTTCTGGTTGTTACCCACCCCGAACCGCGCATTGGGTGCATAACGCGTGGTCATGGTTTCCTTGTCAACCACTGGCATTGCTATGTCACCCAAGTCGAGGATGGCACAGTCAATGTAGCAAGGCAGGTAGTCAGGCAGTTCCTTGGCGATGTGCTGCAGTAGTGCTGACTTTCCAATCCCGGGCTGACCGCGCAGCAGGATGGTATTAGTGTCCCCGCAGGTACGGATAAGAGTAGCGGCTTGAGCGAATGTGAGTTTGAGTGTTTTCATGATGTTATAAGGTTATAAGTTTGGTTGTCTGCCCCATTGGGCTTGGTAGTGCTTGATCTGCCGAACGAACTCGGCCAGCCTGCGCAGCGCAAGCGCGGACTTCTCTTTACAATTCAACTTCTTCATACATCTCTGCCTTGCAGATAGCCATCAGTGCATCCCATGAGGAAACCCGCGCTACCACGTCCGGCCAGCGTTGACTGCGATCAATATTAGTGATTATGTCTTTGTACATGTATGGTGCAATGTATTCGGGACAATGTGAGAGTGAGTGGTGATGTGAGTTATTGGTAGCCTTCAATACCTTGAATACATTACGGAACCCGCAGGCTTTGAGTTCTGTCTGGAACTCTTTGGACTCCTGCCGATTGATGCGCTTAGCCATCCACGGCTGCTCGGGGGTAAGCAGGTCGCCTGCTGCGTTGAACTGCATCCCATCGTAGTACTTGTAGTCCCTGCCGTTAACCCGCAGGGCCGGTTGGGACATGCCGCCGATACGCTTAGTGTGGATGCCCCACTGGGTGTTAAACGTAGCGAATTTATGCAAGGCGTGGCGCATGGCATCCCGTGTGGTGGGGCTTGGCTGCCAGCCACCACACGGGATGCCATGCGCCGTTGGGATAGGCAGTCAGGATATCGGTGGCGTGGAAGCGGATTGCATAGGTGTCCCAGTCCTTACGCACCCTGAAGTGGTTCTTGCTCCGGTTGTTGTGTTCAGCAGGGGCCTCGCCCTTGTACTGGCCGCGCTTGTATTGGTTGTTTGCAAGGTAGTCTTGCAGCCGGGTGAATGTAGTGATTGACATGAAATGCTCCAAAAAGTTCTAACCTTAGAAGTTTGCATCGAATAGGCGAGTTCCCACCCGATGCATCTAGTATACCACAACTCCTGTACAATGTCAAGCTTTATTTGTCACGTGTTTATTGCGTATCTGCCCCACGCGCTGCCTACTAATCCCAAAAGTTTTGGCAACCTCCGCAGGTGTCGCCCCTAGTTGCAGGGCAAGTAGCACGTTGCGGGTTCTGGCAGATAAGGCTCGGGGTCTGCGTGTAGGCAGTGGAGTTTGGTTTGCCACGGCAGATAGCACAGTCTTTGGGTCGTAGCGCACGCCGTTTATGACGTAGTACGGCAACCCCTGATAGTACCTAACAGGCACAGGGGTCGTGGTGGTGACTACTAGGACACCGGAAAGTATGCGTAGGTTAGAGGTCATTGTAAACAAATAGAGGTTGATGTAAATAGATAGTATACATGGAAATGGTGCGATGTAAATAGATAAAGTGGCAAAAGTGGCGCTGCAAAATTTTCATGGGGTAAGGCAGGGGGGAGGGGATGTGAACACTTAAAAACTGTAACGAAACACTTAGAGGGGGTGTAGTAGCGGCGTGTAGTCAACTGTAGTCAAGTTAAAAAAGTAAAAAGTCCTTTAGAATCAAGGGTGTAACAGTAGTAGTCAAAGTATCGGATTTTTGGAGGTAAAAACCGGCTAGGGGGCCTTTCTTGTCAAGTTTCGCCAAATATTTCAAACACACAAAAAGCAGCGGAGAATAAACTCTTGACAATAAGTGAAAAGGGAAACGCATAAAAAAACGTGTTACTTTGACTACTCTTGACTACTCTCTCTCTCTCTCATAAATAAATCTATTATTTATCAATGACTTACGTGTGCCCACTACTACTTTTGTGGGCATTTGAAGTAGTCAATAGTAGTCAAAAAAGCCCTTGTAGTAGTCAAACGCCGATACTTCTAAGGTTAGAACTTCTGCCCTTGCGATGATAGTACCCTCGTGATCTGTACCTGCCCAAAATCGAAAACCCCACCATACATCTTGGCTCTAGCGCACGCCACACGGCCAGCAAGGGCCTTAAACGTGGCTGTATCGCCTTCTTTGAGGAACTGGAAGGGCCACACAAGGGTCTCGCCTATGGGATTGCGTCGAGTAGTCATGGTAACTCCTTGGTGAATAAACCCTAAGTACAACATATAACCTTAGAACTTTGGCCCCTTTCGCTCACCCGCCC
>Ga0007792_10000453_pt1 | contig 14769 bp, 3 predicted proteins | sample CryBogmetaGMA6M_FD_60371 | JGI IMG/M metagenome (GOLD analysis project Ga0007792, IMG submission 60371) | Freshwater microbial communities from Crystal Bog, Wisconsin, USA - MA6M | ecosystem: Environmental > Aquatic > Freshwater > Lake | place: Crystal Bog, Wisconsin, USA | collected 2009-07-06
TCCATAACCCGCACTTCCTCCACCTGTTGCCCATGTAGCATTAAGTGTATTTGCAGTAGTTGTAGGATTTCCACCTACCAGACTATTAAAATCTGTTGCTGCTATTGTTCCATATTGTGCGTATGTCATTTTAAATCCTTATTTTGATACCGTGACAGTTGCTAACACAGTACCAATACTATCATCAAATTTATTAGCTAATGCACGACCAATTACGTTAAATGCAGTTGCTTCACCTATTTTAGCTGCTCTTGCTATTCCGTTGCCTGCACTAACTAGACGGTCACCCTTCTTTACTATACCAGTGACTTTTACTTGAACACGCCCTGTCATAGCTACCGGCGGGTGAGTAGTATCAGTACCTGCACCTGAATTCATCAAGTAAGCAGCAGAGTCAGAGATAACACCAAAAATATCTTCACTTAATTCATATTTTACACTAGTAATTTCTTGTTCTCCGCCCAATTCAACTACGGTTCCTGCATCATAATAAGCATCTGCTGCAAAGCGTTCTGCCAAGTCAGCATATGTTGCTAGTAATCTAGAACCAGATGTTAATGTCCAGTTACCTGTAATTTGTCCTGCAACTGTGTTTCCACCGGTAGTGATGTTTGCTGTTGTTACAGAAGAAGGAGCAATTACACCGGCAAACTGAGAAACTGCATTTGAACCAGTCAAATAATCATATACGTTACCATTGTTGTATGTACCTGCAAAGCTAATTGGTGTACCATTTGCATACATATATCTATCAGTTTTAATACCATACGAATTACCTGCATTATTGACTACGATATTACCTGAGTTAATATAAAGACCTGTACCAGCAACAGAGTTTGCTGTCCCTGTACCGTTCAATGTCCAAGTCCCTGTAAATGTACCGGCAGTTGTTGCACTACCAGTTGTTATTGTAGTAGTGTTTAATGTTCCAATATTGCCTGTTGTTATATTTGCAGTAGCAATAGTAGCATTTGCAGTTACTGTTGCAGTAGTTACTGTGATAGAATTTGCAGTAATAGCTCCAGTAATAGTCATATTGTTTGCACCAATATTTCCAGTAACTGTAACTGCACCAAACGTTGTCGTTCCACCACTAGATGTTGAAGTTAGTGCTAACCAATTGCTAGCTGAACTTGTTCCATCTGCAGGGCAAACATACATTGTATTTGAGTTAGTGTTATACCACAACTGACCTGCTAATGGATTAGCAGGAGGACTTGCGTTAGCATAGTTTTCTAGTTGGTGTACAAAGTTTGTATCTAAGTATGCTCCGTACCCAGCATAGTTCCTACCCGGTAATGCTAGGGAAGTACTGCTAGTGTTGATAGTACCATCAGCAATGGTTGTCAGTACTTGACCATTACTTTTTACAATTGTATATGCCATTTTAAAATTACTCCGATATCTGTTATTTATCTTATATTGTTACTAAATTCGTCAAACTTTGAATTCTGACAGTGTAATCAATTTGAATTTGCCTATTTAAACTCTTTTGCACAGGGTGAAAAATCACGTGGGTTAATAGTCGTGTGATAATTGCTCCTGAACTGTCTGACCCGTAATTAGCAAGTAAACCCAATTCGTCAAAAATATAAGAACTATCAGTTTGTGTGCTATTATCAAATGCTGCTTGACCTGCTGGTTCGCCGTAATCTAGCAAACATTGTACCAAAATATCAGTATAATATTTGCCCGTTGTATGGGTAACAGTCATCTTGTTACGTGTAGGATCTAAATTAAAAACACTAGTATCGTCAACAATTTTAGCGTAAGTTTGATTATACAGTGCTGCATTCTGTCCAGTAACGTTTGGTGGCAAATATGTGATAACTCCGGTATCAGATACGCTGGCCCCGCCGTTACCAAAAGCCATTTCATAGATTTCACCAAAACCACGACTGCTTAATGTGTCAGCAATAGCTTCTGACATATTTTCGTAATTGATAGCATTTTTCTTATCTACAAATATTTCCCCGTCATTGGGATCGTAGATTTTCAAAAACCCTTCTATTTTATATGATAGTGTTATTACTGACATTAATTATCGCCTCGCATGTGAACCAGTACTTCTTTAGTGTTTGGGTCTGTTATTTTTATTCCGGAAGAAAAATAAAAACCCCCGTGTTCATTTGGCTTAGGGCCAGGTTTCTCGGGCTGTTTTTGATTGTTTTGTTCCACTTTTTCGTTCATATATTTATTTATCTTTAGTTTCTATCCGTTCTTAAGAAATCCGCGCCTGCTGTATCTGCAATCTGCAATGGATCACCTTCTACTGTGTTATAAACTCCCGGTATAGGATTCCATTCACTAGAATATAATACATCTGACATCCTATTGCTAGGTATTATTCCAAATACTTCAGTATAGACAGGAATATAATTTTGTACTCCGGTTCCATTTGCACCCCTAGACAATAGACTTATTGTATTGGTTTCTACATTACACTCACCAAACCCAATTTGCTCTCCGTTTAGATATATCAAACGACCCACAATTGATGTAATTACTAACTCATCCCCCTCAGCTACTTGACCGTAAATCTGCAAAATAGGAGCAGTATCTACAATAATTATCTTAAGGTTTGACTGATTTATTGTAACTGAAGTGGTTGTGTTATAAACAGTAAAGTGACAGATAGTATTTTTATCAGAACTTAATCCAATATTATATTTTCCATCTATTGGTGCTGGACATGTTACATTTTGAATTACGCTATCGGTAACACGGTGTACGTCATTTAAATAGATAACTTCATCGGTAAAGTTAAGTGGTTGTGTTAACCAAGTTCTAGTCTGTGTGTTTGCTCTATACACAGACGCTTCGTTTGACGTATTTACATTTAGCAAATATACTTCTTCATTTGGTGTTGCCGTTGGCATCATACTTGTTATGATAATTTGATCTCCCGTTTGAACGGTTGTCAGTATGCTCAAGTTATTATATTCATTCAACTTCAACTTAGATGAAGGTACTCTATAACCATTAACTGTTACCCATAATCTGTCAACATTGACTTGCTCAAACTCAGTAACATTAATTGATCCGGTGTCATTAACTAGTACAACTTCAGCTTGGTTTGGATATCTGTTTTCAGTAATAGTAAACTCTTGTAAGCCGGTAGCAAAGCCGGTGCCTGACCCAGGGGCGGCTGCAATAAATGTGTCACCTACTGCATATGTGATAGCGGATGTTCCGGCAGCCGTATTCCAATCAGTTGTCCCCAATATAACAATCTCATATTGATTACCCACAATAAAATTACCAGCAGCAATCTCAGGTCTTACTACATAAACATAATATTGTGTTTTTGCTATTATGCCTCCCATAAGATCAGTTCCAGCAGCAACACCCAATTTAGTAAAGATTACTGGAGTATTTGGTACTAAAACATTAGTATCGTTAACAGTAATTCTATTACCAACTGCTGTTGTAGAAGTTGCAAGAGTATCAACAATTGTAAACAATTCATCTATCCAAACATATCCATCTGACACATATGCAGAGATACTAGTTACAGGATAATTTACAGCATTCAATGCCGGATTGAATGGCTGAGTATATAAATCAAAAATAGTGTTAGTTATTATATGAACATAATATGTATTGTTGTTTAGTTGAGTAGCGCCAACCAAACCATCAATACGAACTATATCAGCTTCTACTAAGTTGTTATCTATTCCAGTAGTTACTCTAATAGCAGGAGTACCGCCCATATATGAAATGAGACTTTCAGATGAAGTAGTTAATGTAATTACATTATTAAATTGATCTACTATAGTAAACTCTGTTGTGCTGACAATAGTACCAACAAAATATACTTGTCCGGTTGTATCAATTCCACCTACATTAGCTAGTATTGCAGTGCCAGTACCAGTGCCTGCTCCGGTAGCTGTAAATATTTCTCCTTCATATGGGGTTGCACTTGCACCAATAGCAGTCCAATTAGTAGTACCCAAGGTAAGAATTTGATAAATTTTAGTATTAACAAGACTATTAGCAGCAAACACAGGAGATTTAAATATGATATTTTGAGTTGTAACTAACCCGGCAGTGTTACCGCACAATACATAATTCGTAGTACTTTGAGTACCTGATATAGGTAATGTTAATATAGGTGGAGTAATGTTATTGTTAATAGCAACAATATTTGCAACAGTCAATCCGTTAACTACGCCTGCCATTGAACCACTGCTAGTAGTAACTACTGTAGGTAATCCACCAACAGTAGTAGAAACGGTGAAATCAGTTGAATTTAATATACCAGTTATGTAATATATTTGTCCAGCTACAATTCCACCAATTGCCGGACTAGAGAATATTATTGGACTATTTACAGTCAAGCTACTAGTAGTTCCTGAAGCTAGTGTTAAGTAATTTAATTCTTGGTCATAAGCAATTGTTGACGGTGTATCTTGGTCAAATGTATTAACTGTAGGGGTATTTTGGTCAAAAGTACTTACATCATGCGTAGTTGAACCTACTGTAACAGTGGTCAACTGTGATCCACTTGAACCCGTTATTCCATATTGAGTATGTAAATACTGTCGTGCAGTTTGATTATACGTTGTTACTGCTACTACATCACCGTTTGCCGGTGGTACGTAGAATAAAATATTATTGGTTAATGAACTTATAGTATACGCAGATTCAGTTTGTCTTACACCGTTTATTTCTACAATGGCATTTGTTGGGTTATCTCCACCTACATAATTACTTAATGCAAATGAAGCAGTTCCCACAGCATCTCCGGTAAACAATTCAACTTGAGGTATTGTATACCCATATTGAATTGGTACTGTTTGACCTAGTAAAGTATATGTCAAGTAATCATCTGTAGTGTTGTATTGGCTTGCAAATATAAGTGCTGCGGTAATACTATTGTCTGCTAATCCAATTGCATAATCATTAGTTACAAATGCTGCGCCACCGGTTGCATCAGTCAATGTCAATACCGTTCCACCTTGAGTTTCAGAGATAGTAAATTCATTGCCGTCAATAATTTGTTTTATATAGTAAACTTGTTGTGGAACAATCACATCACCAAACATTGTATCACTGAATACGATAGGTGAATTAACAATTAATCCACCGGTACTTACAGTAGTAATTGCGTTGTTACTAGATTTTGTTTTAATAACTAAAGCAGTAGCACCTAAAACAAGCAAATTACCGTTGTGATAGACTGCCGGTGGAGTCCACGGCAATCCAGTACCAACTTGAATAATTACTTCCATAGAGCCAGTAGCACTTGTCAACAAGAATGTTTCACCTGCGGTACCGGTAGATAGGTTATATGTTTCAGATATAGTAATTCTATTTGAAGCTGCACCAATTGTTTTTACATAGTACACTTGGTCTTCAACTATTCCACCAAATACTGAACCACTGAAAGTTATAGGACTATTTAATGTGAAGGAATTTGCAGCATCGCATGTTATTGCATTTGTAATGCTATCAGTTTTAACTGCAAGAACATAAATTGGAGACGTATCTGGTCTAATAATGCCTGATCCTTGATATATGCTTGCACTATAATTTGCATTTACATACACTTCATTAAAGCCAGTTATTTCATTAGTTCTAATTGGATCAGTTTCGGTATTAGCTTTTACTAATTGATCACCATTGCCAACTTCATACACATCAATTCTCAATGTGTCTGATGTACCCGGTGCAACATATGTTATGGGAGTATTTAATTCTACAACTTTATTGACCCAATCTATTGAGTAATCAAGCCCTTCATAAATTGAAGAACTTAATCCAGTTGTATAATCTATTATAAACACTGATAATTGTGCCGGTGTGGTTACTACATTATAAAAATCATAAAGAACTTGACTTGCATTAGTTGGGGTAATTTCCAATGAAACTACATTATAACCTACGTGTTGGTATACTGTTTCATCCCAGTCAGTTCCAGGACGAGTTGCCACAGTCATTGTAATATTATCAGATACTACTCCGGGTACTAATTCTTCTGGGCCGTAACCTGAAGTAAATGCATCTCCTTCAACTGTGTATATAGATGGAGTGGTTTCGAACGTTGCAGATATAGCCCATGTTATTGCATCTGGACTTGTTAAAATCGCATTATTGCGTCCAACTACTACATATTGTTCTGCATCATTATTCCAAACAGTGCTTTCTAATATAGATGTTACACCTGATGTTCTCTGAGTCCATGTTATACCATCACTAGTACCTGTCAATATTACACCATTGTGTCCAACTGCAACAAATGTATTATTGTAACTATCCCAAATAACATTGGTTAACGTACTTCCTACAGTAGATGATTGAGGGAACCAGTTTATGGTATTGAAACTAGTATAAACTATGCCATCATCACCCACTGCCACAATCGTTTGATTGTTAGATGCAATGCTATTAAATCCTAAACTAGTTCCAGTGAAGTTGACTTGAGTCCAAGTATATGCGTCTAGACTAGTGTAGATAATTGCAAAATCAATTGCGATTCCAGTTATCAATTCTTGACCAAACCCAACTGCTACATAACCAGTATACCCAGGGGTACTTACATAAGAAACTCCATTGAATATGTTAGTTAAACCATTTGTAAATGCATAACGCTCTGTCCAAGAATATAAATCAGTAGATGTAACAATATCTTCACCTACCGCAACATATACTCCATTTTGGTATGTTACACTGTTCAATGACAACGATGGCACTAAAACAGAAGAAACGTCAAAGTTACCCATGTCGTATGGTATGCCATCGAACGGGGTAAATGTTCCGTTACTAATCCAAGTATATCCATTGTCACTCACTAGAATAGGAGTTGCACTATTATTTGTAGTTATAACATAGCTTCCACCAGCATATAACAAATCAGTAATAAGCAATGATTGATTTGCTAACTTGTTAATAGACCAAGTTGTTGCATCAGCACTTACATTAAATGCAGAATATGTACTAGCATCTGAACCAGCAATGTATACTAGTCCATTCCAAACAATAGCCTTTAAATCTACCCCAGTTGGATAAAACGACTGGTCTTTCAATACAGTGTCTACAGTATACTCATCAGCCGGAGCAAAAGCGTTACCCAAATAAGTACTATTTGGATATGTTATCCCACTAACCAATTGAGTTAAATCTACACCCGGCATATTAATAGTTGGTTGATAGTAACCAATAATTCTATCTAATGCATTTAATTTCTTGTCGCCTGATGTTAACAATTCCCATTTACCAAAGATAAAGTCAGGATCGTTGTTACTGATAATACATTGATATAAACGATTGTTGTACTTTACAATACTAGGGTTAAAGAAAAATGGTTCAGGTAAGAATACATAATCACCTGATTTAGCCATTGTCATTCCAGAACCTGAACTAGTAGCTAATTGGAATGTGCTTCCGCCCATTGTTTCAGAAATAGTTACTGTGGTTGATGTTGGCTTACTCTTAATATAATAAGTATCACCCAATACAATATCACCAAACACTGTTCCGGTAAATACCACTGGATCATTAACATCAAACGCAGCAGAACTTGTCACAGTAACTCTATCATTTATAGAATTAGTAGCAGTTGCAGCAGTTGAAGTAGTGCCTACATACGGGAAATTTTGTCCACTCACAGGAACTGTTAAGTTAGGATTACTGTATACACCAACTTGAGTTTCACTCAACACCTTCAAGTAATAATTAGATACAACTCCACTTGGAGTTCCATTAGCAATTGCTGATGTTACTCCGCCGGTTGAATTGATAGTTAATACTGTCAATTGCAAATCATTTGCAGGAGTTGTCCCGCCTAAATCTAAACCTGAAATAGTTATAATATTATCTACTGCATAGCCGGTACCATTTGTAATGATAGTTGATCTATATCCGCCCAGTATATAACTAACATCAAATACTGAAGTAGTTCCAGTTTGTTGTGTAAGGGTTACCGGTGCTTGTCGTACTATATATGCTCCCGAACCTGCTATTGTAGTATTAATGTTTACTCCAGTTGGGCTATATGCAATATTGAATGTACCATTCACTCCACCGGATGAATTCTTAACATAGTAAGTTACTTCTGATGATAATGGTACAGGTAATGAGCCAGTAGTATCAAATCGTATAGCAGTTCCATTAACGTAAGCATCACCGTTTGCTACTGTAACAACTGCCGGGCTAGCTGTGGTGATAGAAGCAGTTTGAACAGAATCTGTTAATGCATCTGCAATTTCAATATAAGGATCACCTGAACCAGTCATTGATCCGTTACTATTAGTTACAGTGAATAAACTTCCCAAATTAACATCTGATGATATTTTAAATCTTCCTGAAGAAACTCCAGGGGTGTCAATAGCATATACATAATATACCTCACCCAATGAAACTCCTCCCAATGATGTTCCACTAAAACGCAACGGCATGCCTACATACAATACATTAGTTGTATCTGGATTTTCACTAATTGGTAATATTAACCAATTGCCGGTGCTTGTTGTGCTTGTAACTACAATCTCAGTAGTACCAGTACCAGTGACTGTATATGGTCCACCTGCAACTGTAAGTCCACCTACACTACTTTCAATATTAAATTTTAAGTTATTGTAAATATTAGTTAAACCAATGCCTGTGCTTGACAAGCAGATTCTTCCAACAGTTGCTAGTGTGGCTTGTATTTCTCTAGTTAATAAATTAGAGACATTACCTGAAACATTAGAATATTGATTAGATGTTTCGTATAGAGTAAATTCTTGACCATTGATTTGTCCAGGGCTTACTGGTAAACCTATGTTCATTGTCATTGTACCAGTAGCAGTAGTTAATCCTAATGCATTTGCTTGGCTTGTTAGAGTGCAAGAACCAGTGGCAGTAGTTAGTATAACCGCGGCACCATTTACTGTGGTAGCAATAGAGAATGATGTGTTCCCCGAGAATATCTCTCTTACATAATAAGTTGCTCCAGCAACTATATTACCAAATGTAGTTCCAGTAAATATGATAGGATCATTTACTGCTAATCCAGATGTGCTATCACATGAAATAGAATTATTACTAGATGCAGTAGCAGTAACTTCAAACGTTATTGGATCATTATTCAAAGACATTGTAAAAGTTTGGTTGTCAATGATTGTTATTACGTAATAAATTTCATTTTCAACAACTCCACCAAAGACATTTCCGGTAAAGAATATAGGAGTACCTAAATATAATCCGGTAGTACCGTCTTGACCTGTAAGTGTCAATTGAACTGTAACACGATTTGTTCCGCTTGTTGTAGCAGTTACTGTTCGTATACCAGCATAATTAATTGTTAACACCGCAAGATTTGTCAATTGACCAACATATAAAGTAAGTCCAGCAGTAACGACGGTAGCAGTATTTTGTGCCAATACAGCTCCTGGGTTTCCGTTATCATCGACTGTAGTAGAAATAGTAAAGCCAGTATCCTCTAATATACTAGTATCAGGATTTGGTAACTTAACTAAAGATTTTACATAATATGTCACTCCATCAGTTAGTGTCGTGCCAATAGTTGATCCTACAAATTTAACAGGCATGCCAATATAAAAACCAATTGTAGAACCTATATAGCTATCTACTGATGCTCCACCTAAACTAGGGTTAATTCTTATTGCGTTTGGATACAATGTTGCCGGTCCATAAGTCTGCACTGTTGATCTGGTTCTTGAAGACCAAGTCAAAGTCTGTTGATTTTCAGCATTTAAAATTTCAAAACTAACTCCATGTGCGCTAGCCAAAATTTGACTTATTGGAGGTGAAGTATTTTCTAATGTTATAGAAGATGATGAAATCTCTGCACTATTGTTGATAGTACCGGCATAGAATGACCCATAAAAATTACCAGGTGTCCATGGAATTACTTGAGAATTGTATGTTGTTCTATCAAATCGTAACGCAATATTATTCTCTCTTACCGGTAATGAACTAGTAACACAGCTACCAATTGCACCTACACTAAAGTATTGAGAACCACTTCCCTGTGACCCTAAAACAATACGATTATGATCACGCAATGCATTTAAATAAGAAGCGTAAAGCGCAATTATTGGAGAAGGACTTATCTCTAAAAGGTTCACATAATAACGTTGTCCCGGCACCAATCCTATAATTTCTGTTCCATCCACTGCTAAAGTATAAACTACTAAGTCACCAGTTTGCAATGTAGGACTACTTATTCCAATTGTGTTTGTTAAAATATTTACTTGATCACTATTAACTGATACTGTAAATGCAGGATCAATTATAATTTGAGGTAAGACTGCATAACCTTCGCCCGGGTCAAGAACATTAACACCCACAACGATTCCTAAACTCATTATAGGTTCTAATTTAGCAGGTACTCTTGGTGCAGGATATATAAAAGTATCAATATACGCAGTAACTCTAGGTGGATTTTCGTATCCTCTGCCTGAGTTAAGAATCAACACCGCCGGCAAATCTATAAAGATATCTTCGCCAGGAATGTGTACTGATACCAAAGTTCCGTGTATACCACGGGATAATCCGGTCAACTCACTAGTTGCTAAATTTCTGTTAGAATAACTTAAATATTCTTCACCTATTTTGATAGTACCTGTCACAGGGAAACCGTTTATATTATCAACAAAGCATGAAGTAGAATTCAACGACATATAAGAAGTTAAAACTGATATTTGATATCCGTCTTGACCTGAAACACTTAATCCATAATTTTCATACCATTGACTATACGGAGCTGTTTGCCATATTGGATCAGTTGATAAGTATTGATTGTCTCCACTTGCGTTAGCATAAACTAGTTGCGGTGTTACAAACTGTGCTATCTCAGCATTATATTGTGCCGGTAAATCAAAATCAGTTATGTCACCTTCAAATATTTCAGTTTTAGTGTACTTAAAAATAAATTCTTTAATTACTACATGAAAGGGCTTAACCTCATTTAAGTAACCTTCTAAGAACAATTGATTGTCAGAACGAAATACTTCTAGTGGAAGTAATTCACGAATAGTATGCGATACATCTAAGAATGAGGTCTTGTTTAACCAAGTTAAGTAATTTTGACTTTCAATGGTTTCACTTTGAATGTATTCAAATAATAAAATTAAACTTTTGTTTCTGAAAATTAGTAATTCATTTGTGTAAATTTCTTCATTCAATGCACGAATTATATAACGTGTTTCCACTGATGGATACTCATCATATAGATTAGTGTCAAAGAAGTTGTCCCCAAATCCTAACTTAGCTTCAGCGTAATCCCAAAGAGTACTACTAAATTCTATAGTACCGTTTGCCAATCCAATTCGTACCCAAACAGTTCCACCTTCGTAGATATAAGTTTCTGAATTACCTGAACTATTAGCTGCAACAGTTACGATAGTTCCAACAGGAACAGCTAAAGTAGACAAATCTGCATAGATAGGTACTTGTAATGAAGATTTTGTATTATCATTATAGCCGGGTGCCCACCAATTAATTGTATTCCAATAATTACGAGTATCAAAGAATTCACCTGATCTATACAAGAATTGAGGATTTCTTGTTTCAATGATAGGAAACTGGGCTAATATCACATTAGCATATTGCAAGTAATTTTTTAATGCACCAAATCTATTATAGAAAAAACCTTGTCTTGGTCTTGCTAATACACCAGTCTGCACAGCCTTAGGTAATAACGGATCAGGTACAACTCCACCTGCGTTATCAACTCCGCACATACTATCTAGCATTCTATTATAAAGACCAATTGGTTCAATTATTCCAGCAGATGCATGATTTTGATACAAGGCACCTGACCCGGGTATGCCGCTTAAGAAATCGTCTGCATAATTTGCACGAATCAAACTATATTGATTGTGTGCTACATCATCATTGGCAGTGACAGAATATCCTATATGTAGTACAGTATCAGTTGCATTTATATATTCAAAACAATTATACAATCCAAATACATTTGGTAATAACGGAGTAAAATAACTTATACCTGAAAGTTGAGGTTGTGCAATATATGATTGTAAAGTGGAATCAGCTAATGTTTTGCCCAATCTATCAAATACTATATTAGTGTTTCTAGCCCAGAAATAATATACAGGCGTAATTAATCCTTCAGCATTTATTATTCCGCGAATCGTATAGTTATTAATACTATAAGGCAAACCCGGACCAGTATATTGTGCCGGCGGGACTGCACTTGCTATCCAAGAATAGACTGCAATATCACTGCCAGGGAAAACTCTACCCCAGTATTGACTGTTATAATTAACATCATTTTGATGATAATTCATAAAACGTGCGTTTGAAGTATCAAACCAAATTTGACCTATTTTGTCTGCGCCCCAAACTAAACCACTTTGAGTGAATCCGGGTGAGTTATATGATGCCGGATCATTATTAGAAACAACATCAATATTTTCTGTTACTGCACCTAATAATTTACCCTGAAGAGGATCAATATAATCTAAGTTTACTAAAGTTTCATTTGTAATTGCGCTGAACAATTGAATGTTGAACACTCCGTTGATATCAACTACCTCAGAAGAACTTCTATATACAGCCCAATCTGGTTCGGAACTTTGACTTACATATGTTACTACTTGACCAAGAGTATCAGTAGTATCACTTACTGGGTTAAAATTAGGTGTACCTACTGTGACGCGGTTATCATTGAAATCCAGTGCAGTACCATAGTATGGTTGTGGTCCGTAATCTAAATCAATAGCATTGGTGCTTTGTGCGTATACAAATTTACCTGGATTGTCTAAACTTTCATTGTATGTAGATAGATAATCAAACATATACACTGCACCAGCATTAGTAAAAGTATCTACCCACTTAGTGGCGTTGTTATCAAATACAGTATCATTATCTAATTCATCATCAGTAAAGTCAAATGTAGTAGATGAAAAACGAGTTCCCACCGGTGCGCTTGCAACGAATGATCCAGAATTGTCAAACTTAACTACAGTACCAAATTGTGTTCTTCCCGTTAAGTGTGGGCAATTTATTTTCTGTGTTTGCGTGAATAAAGTTACACCCATTTCACCCAACGTAGCAGTATCTAGTACAGTTAATGATAGCTTGTTACCAGCAACACCTAAATCAACATTTACTAGTGCGATAATTAACTTACCGTCTACTGCACTTGCTTGAATATTAGTAAGAGATAGTAAATTAATACTTGCTGCTACTGTGGTTGCATTTCCCACTGGTAATATAGCTTTGTAACCATTTAATAAAATTGTTCTTGGTGTAGTAATATTACAATTTACTGTACCAATAATAGTACCATATCTTTCACCACCGTTAGTATATCTATGAACAGCACCTTCATAGTTTTGTTCAGATAATTCAAACGGTGCACCAATTAGTATTTCGTTTGCAAATGTATTAGTATCTACACTTAATCCAAACTGTACACCAACTCTAGGTGTTTCTTCATTTGTTAATGTTTGAGCCAATACAAAATTAATACCACTTACATTTATAATATCACCGGCGTTAACAGTTGATGTTGCTTTACTATATACATAGAATGTTGAACCTATTACTGCATAATAATCATCGGTCAACGGAGCTCCATTTATTGTAACAAATAATGGAGTTTCTTGTACTGTAACAACCATGTCTGTTCCGGTATCAGTAGCTAAAGCAATAGCAGTACCGCCGCGGGTAGCACTAATACTAAATTGAGTATTGCTTGTTACAGTCTTTATGTAATAAACTGTATTTTGATTTAGTGCCCCACCTGATATTAATGTACCAGAAAAGATTACAGGATAGTTTACATAGTTTGCTAAATTAGTTATGCCTGCACCGCCTAAAGTAATTGTAGTACCACTAGTTGATGCAGAAGCTGCTGTTCCTGTAGTAGGTGTCCATGCTAATGCAAACGTCAATGGAATATATGCTTGGCTAGTTGATTGTGCTTCAAAATTTTGAACAGTTCTAGCAAACACATATGTGTAACCATAATTCTGAGTGGTAACATTGTAATCTTGTTGAGGTGTACCTATTATTACTGAATCTCCGTAATAGTCAGTTGCAATAGCATATCCAAAATTATCACCTGCTGATAAACTTGTAGTAAGAGTATCTACCTTAATATAAGTTACATTTAGTGCAGTTCCAGTTCCAGTACCTACACTAGCAGCAATGATAGTGTTACCCACTGCATATGTTTCACCTGACGTTCCTGCTACAGTATTCCAATCAGTTGTACCCAAGGATTCAATTACATAAGTATTTCCCACAGTAAATGCAGTGGCAATCATTGACACATTCATTTTGCGATATACATAAACAGTGTTGTTATCTATAGCAGAAATGTAAAGCCAATTCTTGTCTCCCGAAATTGCAGTTGATGTTCCCCAAGTAGTAACTCCGCTCGGCGCGGGAATAGTTTGATACAAGTTTAATTTATTTGTTAACGTTGTAGTTATCAATTGGTATACATAAACGTTACCTGTTGGTTCCGAAATGACAAACAAATCATCAGAATAAGAAATGTTAGAGCCAAACGATGCATTATTAGTTAGAGTTTGAGATATAATATATGAATCATCAAGTTCATTATATCTGTAACGATATACTTTACCGGCATTACTATCACCAATTAAGTATGCCAATTTATTAGTATATGCAACTGCACTACCAAATGATTGACTTAATGGGTGCGTTATTTCTTTATCATATTGATAATTTAAACTCTTGCGGTAAACAGCCCAATCACCGTTGTTGTTTGTGTCTACCCAAACTTTTAATTTATTAAATTCGTTTTCCAATAAAGGTAAATTAATT
>Ga0007792_10000454_pt1 | contig 14751 bp, 17 predicted proteins | sample CryBogmetaGMA6M_FD_60371 | JGI IMG/M metagenome (GOLD analysis project Ga0007792, IMG submission 60371) | Freshwater microbial communities from Crystal Bog, Wisconsin, USA - MA6M | ecosystem: Environmental > Aquatic > Freshwater > Lake | place: Crystal Bog, Wisconsin, USA | collected 2009-07-06
CATGACAGACTCTAGACTCATTGATACACCCTGCTTTTTAAAAATCAAAAATCCGTCGGCACTTTGCATAGAGCCGACGGACATCTCTCGCTCAACTCAAATCACTTCTGAATTTGGGTCCACACCTTGGCGCGAATTTGCGTGGTCAAGCCATCCGGCAATGCCACGTAGTCGAGGTCTGTCGCCATTTTCTTGCCATTCAAGAATGCCCAGTCGAAGAACTTCAATGCTTCGGCTGCAGCCACTTTGTCGCTGGGTTGCTTGTACATCAAGATAAAAGACGCAGTGCTGATGGGCCAGCTGGCAGCGCCTTTGGCGTTGACCATCGACACACCCATACCAGGCACGCTCATCCAATCTGCGCCAGCAGCGGCAGAAGCGAATGTCAAATCATCTGGTGCAACATATTTGCCGTCCGCGTTTTGCAACTGCATGAAGGTCATGTTGTTCTTCTTGACATAGGCGTATTCCACGTAACCCAAAGCGCCCTTGACGCGGTTCACGTTAGCGGCCACGCCTTCGTTGCCTTTGCCACCCACCGAGGTAGGTGCTGGCCACTTGACTGCAGCGCCCTTACCTACTGTGGAAGACCAGTCTTTGCTCACCGCTGTGAGGTAGTCGGTGAAGTTGAAGGTGGTGCCAGAGCCATCGGCACGGTGCACGATGGTGATGGTTTGGTCAGGCAGTTTTTTACCTGGGTTCAACGCGGCGATTTTCGGGTCGTTCCAGTTAGCGATCTTGCCCAAGAACATGTCGGCCAACACAGGGCCTGTCACGCGCAACTCACCTGGCTTGAAGCCTTCCAAGTTCACAACAGGCACAGTGCCGCCAATGATGGCGGGGAACTGCACCAAACCTTCTTTGTCGAGGTCCTCACCAGACAACGGGGCATCGGTCGCACCGAATGTCACGGTCTTGGCTTTGATTTGACGGATACCACCCGAAGAACCGATGGATTGGTAATTCAGACCATTGCCTGTGGCAGCCTTGTAGGCTTCTGCCCACTTGGCGTAAATTGGGAATGGGAAAGTCGCGCCGGCACCTGTGATGTCGGCTGCAAAGGCAGAACCCATGGTCAAAGTTGCCATGGCTGCTGCAGCCACGGATTTGATGAAATTGCGTTTCGAGTTCATGTGATTCCTTGAATTGGTTAGAACAGCAATAACTTTAGCCAGACATTGTGACGAAACTGTGACGAACATGACTGTTTATTACTTCAATGCTTCAAGTATCATTGAATTGTGAACATGACCCAAACATCCGAATCGCTAGTCGTTGAGGCACTCGCGGCATTGGCCCAATCGCAACGTTTGCGTGCCTTTCGCGCGTTGGTCGTGGCAGGTGCCGAGGGTTTGACCCCCAGCGCCCTTGCCGCATTGCTTCAGATTGCGCCCAGCGCCTTGTCGTTTCACCTCAAAGCGCTGAGCCATGCTGGCTTGGTCAGCGCCGAGGCAAGCGGACGCAACCTGATCTACCGCGCCGAGTTCGCACGCATGAACGACCTGCTGACCTACCTCACCCAAGACTGTTGCCAAGGCCAATCGTGCGCCGTGGTGCCTGAGGCCGCCAAAGTCTGCTGTTAATTCGCACACTTAATTTTTACGAGGAACTCATCATGACCACACTCAACGTACTCTTCCTGTGCACCCACAACTCCGCACGCAGCATCTTGGCGGAAGCCATGCTCAACCACATCGTCCAAGGCGCCAGTGGCACGCACTTCAAAGCCTTCTCCGCAGGCAGTAGCCCACGCGAGAACCAACAACCCAACCCACTCGCCATGCAAGTGCTGCAATCAGCCGGTATCGCCAGCGACTATTTGCGCAGCAAAAACTGGGACGAGTTTGCCTTGCCCGATGCGCCGCACATGGACTTGGTCATCACCGTGTGCGACAACGCCGCAGGCGAGGTGTGCCCCTACTGGCCAGGCCAACCCGCCACGGCGCACTGGGGCTACCCAGACCCATCGGATGTGCAAGGCACAGACGAAGAACGTTTGGCAGCCTTTCGCAACACGCTGTACATGATTCAAAAACGCTTACAAATCTTGGTGGACTTGCCCGCCGACAAACTGCAAAAAACCATGCTGCAACACACCGCACGTGAAATCAGCAAGGACCACGCATGAACTTCTTTGAACGCTACCTCACCGCTTGGGTGGCGCTGTGCATCGTGGTGGGCATTGCGCTGGGTCAGTGGCAGCCTGAGCTATTTCAAGCCATTGGCCAACTGGAATACGCGCAAGTCAACCTGCCGGTGGGCTTATTGATTTGGGTGATGATCATTCCGATGTTGGTGAAGGTGGACTTTGGTGCTTTGCACGAAGTCCGTCAGCACATCAAAGGCATTGGCGTGACGCTGTTTGTGAACTGGTTCGTCAAACCGTTTTCCATGGCGCTCCTGGGTTGGTTTTTCATTCGCTATTTGTTTGCGCCACTGCTGCCTGCAGACCAGATTGACAGCTACATCGCGGGTCTGATTCTGTTGGCCGCTGCACCCTGCACGGCCATGGTGTTTGTGTGGAGCCGTCTGACCAACGGACACCCCTTGTTCACCCTCTCACAAGTGGCGTTGAACGACGCCATCATGGTGGTGGCGTTTGCACCGTTGGTGGCGTTCTTGCTCGGGCTCTCGGCCATCATCGTGCCGTGGGACACGCTTATCACTTCGGTGGTGTTGTACATCATCGTGCCCGTGATCTTGGCGCAGCTGATTCGCAAAGCATTGCTTGCTCAAGGTGAGGCGAAGTTTGAAGCGGTCATGGCACTGATTGGCCCTTGGTCTATCGGTGCCTTGCTGGCCACGCTGGTGTTGTTGTTTGCGTTTCAAGGCGAAGCTATTTTGAAGCAGCCCTTGGTTATTGCCCTGTTGGCTGTGCCCATCCTGATTCAGGTGTTGTTCAACTCAGCCTTGGCTTATTACTTGAACCGTGTTTTAGGAGAGGCACACAACGTGGCCTGCCCTTCGGCGCTGATTGGTGCATCTAATTTCTTTGAACTTGCCGTGGCAGCTGCCATCAGCCTGTTCGGCTTCGAATCAGGTGCAGCGCTGGCCACTGTGGTGGGTGTGCTGATCGAAGTGCCCGTGATGTTGCTGGTGGTGAATGTGGTGAACCGCAGCAAGGGCTGGTACGAGCGAGGCACTGCTGAATGACCACCGTCACCCAAAGGTTGTAGCGGTTTTTTAGAATGGGGTATGCGTCTTTTATTGAATGCCCTTGGTTTTCAAACCGCTTGGTGGGCTTGCGTTGCGGGGGTTGGTCTTGGGCTAGAGATACCCGCGCTTGTCTATTGCCTTGTTTTGGTAGGCCTGCACCTTGCCTTCGCTCAAAGGCCTTGGTCAGAAATTAAGCTGGCAGCCATCGCTCTGAAAATTGGCCTGCTTGTAGACACGCTTTTGCAAACGACCTCTGTCATCGGTTTTAACGGCTTGGCATTGGGGCACTTGAGTCCGTTTTGGCTGTGGATGCTTTGGGTCATGTTCGCACTGACCTTGAATACCTCACTCGCCTTTTTGCAAACTCAGCCCTTATGGCTGTCTGCCTTGGCAGGACTTGTGTTTGGCCCACTCACCTACATTGCAGGGGCCAAGCTCGGGGCGGCAGTCTTTGACGGATCAATCATTCACGTGGGTGCGTTGGCCTTGGCTTGGTTCATCGCACTCCCATTGTTGGTCTATTCGGCCAAGAAAATATTCATCCAACAGCAAGGACTCTCATGATGAACCGTCGAATGCTTTTACTAAGTGGCATGGCAACCACCGCTGTCGCCACCAACCTGACAGGGTGCGCGAGCCCTACCGTGGATGATTACGTCACGCAAAAACCTGTGCTCGACTTGCGCACCTACTTCAACGGCATGGTGGACGCCTGGGGCATCTTCACCGACCGCAACGGCAAAGTGGTCAAACGCTTCACGGTCGAGATGAAATGCCAATGGCAAAACGACCAAGGCATCTTGGACGAAGACTTTGTGTACTCAGACGGCACAAAAGAAAAGCGCGTGTGGAAACTCACCGACAAGGGCAATGGCTCTTATGTGGGCAACGCAGGCGATGTGGTGGGCGTGGCCGAAGGCCAGACCAAAGGCAATGCCTTTAACTGGCGTTACACCCTAGCCCTGCCTGTGAACGGCAGCATCTTGCATGTGCACATGGATGACTGGATGTATTTGATGAATGACCGCGTGATGCTCAACAAAGCACGCATGACCAAACTGGGCATTCACTTGGGTGATGTGACGCTGTCTTTCACAAAGAGAGCTTGACACCATGCGCTTTCAAAAATTCTCGTTCGGCTTGTGGTGTTTTCTGGCTTGCACGATGACCTCCACAACAGCTCAGGCGAGCGAACTGTCAGACAAACTGCAATCATCCGATTACGTTTTACTGATGCGTCACACCAGAGCGCCAGGCACGGGCGACCCTGCCAACTACACCTTGGACGATTGCAAAACCCAACGCAACCTCAGCGACGAGGGGCGCAAGCAAGGCGTGGAGGTGGGGAACTGGCTCAAGCAGCAAGGCGTACAAACCGCAGATGTGCAGACCAGCGCTTGGTGCCGATGCAAAGACACGGCTGAGTTGTTGAATTTTGGCCGTGTCACGGTCGAGCCTACTTTGGCTTCGTTTTTTGATGAGATGGCACAAGCCAAAACACAAAATCAAAAGCTTAAACAATTCATCGCTGCCAAGCTCAAAACCAAGGGCAAGCAAGTCCTGATTTTGGTGACGCACCATGTGAACATTTATGAGTTCATGGGCGAGAACATTGCTTCGGGTGACATGGTGCTGGCCAAGGTCGACTCAAATGGCAAGATGACCTCCTACAAGCTCATTCCTAGACCGAGTTGAATCTGTCTTGCACTGGCTGAGCTTGTGGCTCGCTGACATTCATAGCAGGCGACGCCTCCAACTTGGGAAAACTCATTTTTTCGCCATCCCAACGCTGACCGCACCAGCACACACCATCGGTGTTGATGATGCAGGTTCCAGTGCCGCAGCACCTTGGGTCTTCGCTCATAGGGTCTTTCAGGGTTTAAGAGTTAGCGCGGCGGTGATCGGCAACAGCATGGTCGTCAAACTTCATGTCGGGGCTTCGCAGCGCACGATGCTTGGTGGCGCGACCCTTCATGCGCATGCGCCACAAACGAAACGAACTGAGGTTGAGTTCAGCACGCATGAGTCGAATCACCTCGGGTTCGCTCAGGCCCATGCGCTCGTAAATGGTCTCAAACGTGGTGCGGTCCTCCCACGCCATTTGAATCACCGCGGACACATCACCGGGGTCACGGCATTCACTAAGCGATCGTGTTGATGTTTTTTTTAAAATCATGGCTCAAACTTTAGTCATGTAGAATTTTTACGCAAAAACCTACGCAATATCTTAAATATCTATTTAAAAACGTTATTTCGACACATAATCTACGCAACATCTACTCAAAAATACAATTTTGAACACCAACAACGACCCCAAAACCGCCCTGTACCGCATTGGTGCGGTGTCTAAAACCACAGGCATCCCTGTGTCCACCCTGCGCATTTGGGAAGCCCGCTACGGCGCTTTCACCCCTATCAAGACCGAAGGCAAGCAGCGTTTGTTTACCGAGCACGATGTGTCTAAGGCTCTGTTGCTCAAGCAGCTGTCGCAAAACGGTCAAGCCATCAGCACCATCGCCCACCTCGATCTTGAGCAACTGCGCCGCGTGAGCAACCTGCCCCACAACGTCCCTCAAAGCTTGGCTGCGCCTAGCCAGCCCGTGTCGCTGGCGGTGGTGGGCCTGAGCATGGCTAACCGCATTGAATCCAAAAAATTTGCAACGGGTTTGAAGCAAAACCAAATCAAAGTCACCGACGTGTTGGTGGACTTAGCCACAGCAACCCGAGCCGAGTTGGCGCAACAGCCTCAGGTGTTGTTGGTCAAGGTCAACACCTTGCAAACGTCGGTGCACTCCGCCATTCAAGCGCTGATCACCAAACATAAATTTGTACAAACCATCGTGGTGTACAACTTTGCGCCAGAGGCCGTGGTTCAAGCCATGAAGTTTTCTGGTTTGATCGTGCGGCGCGAACCCATCTCGGACATCGAGCTAGCCGAGTTGTTGCAGTCGGTGTTGTTTGTCGACTCTGCGCGTGCGCAAGAGTTCGGCACCTCGGGCGCCGTCATCGCCAGCCGCAAATATTCAGACGCCACCCTCAGCCGTGTGGCGGGTATTTCCACCAACGTGCTGTGCGAGTGCCCACGCCATGTGGCCGAACTGATTACGCAGCTGGCCAGCTTTGAACAATACAGCCAAGAGTGCCTCAATCTAAACGCCGAAGATGCACACCTGCACGCTTACCTGCGTTCTATTTCGGGTTCTGCACGTTCGTTGTTTGAAAATGCATTAGAAAAAATTGCAATGCATGAGGGCATTGATTTGCGCGAAGGTCCGGGCTAAGCAGCTTGCATAGCCTGCAACCACAAGCTATCGATGTCGCTGAGCTTTGTTTTATCAAACTCTGCCTCCCGCTCCCAATAGCGTCCTGAGGGAACCATGTAGCCCAAATCTTGCTCGGCCTGCAACACTCGCGTCACGACTGTCGTGTCAAACAACTGGCTTTGGCGGTTCAACATCTGCTGACAAAGAGCCGGAGTCGAAAAATCAGCCATGAACACACGGGGGAACAACAAACGTGACTCAGGTAGCTGCGATAAATTAACCACCGCGCAGTTTTGCGAATGCGCAAACGACAAGAAGCGAGCAGACTTCGCCTCTAACGACTGCAAGGTCACATCAGCACGTAAAGGGTCTGGCGTGCCTTGGCCATAAAAATGGCTGGACTCACCTGCTTCTGTGGCGTAGACCATGTCGCAACCCACAAAAGCCAAGAGATCGGGCTTTAATGCACCCAAGGCCCAGTAGCCCGCTGTGAACGCCATGGTGCCACCTGCATACACAAAGCCACCAAAGTTATTTTGTTGAGGCACAAACTCGGATGCCGCAATGAGCCGCTGGTGGGGCAACAACGGGGCAGATGGCAGGCGCTCGGGAGCAAAGTCTTCTGGGTAAACCAGGTAGTCCCAGTCGGGCGTGATTTGCCAAGCGTTGTTGATGGCCACACGGGATGTAAAAACAGACAGGTCCCAGTTTTTAGCCAGCACCGCGTCTGGCGCACTACCGAGTACCAACACAATTTTCAAACCATTTGCCACACTGATTTCCGTTTCATTGAAAGCTTTCAAACACTCGCCGAAGGGGCAAATGCACGCGGATGGTAGGGTCTATCGATAGCCATTGCAAACCAAAGGTTGGAACGCATTCATAAAATCAAAAAATGACCACTACTACTGAAGCACGCAACGTCTTGGGCACGGCACTCGTGCCCTGCTCTTACGACCCACTCACCGGCTACTACCGCGATGGCTGTTGCCATACCGATGAGCACGACCAAGGCAGCCATGTGGTGTGCGCCAAAGTCACGCAAGCCTTCCTTGATTTTTCGCTGCACAGAGGCAACGACCTTATCACCCCGCGCCCCAAACATCGCTTTGCGGGCCTGCAAGACGGGGACCGCTGGTGCTTGTGCGCCATGCGCTGGAAAGAAGCATTGGATGCAGGCGTGGCCCCGCCTGTGGTGCTGGAATGCACACACGCCAAAACCCTTGAATTTGTCACGCTGGAGCAACTGCAGTCATGCGCTTAAAGACACACGCCCTGCTTGCTTTGCTGACCACTTTTTTATGGATGGAATCGGCCATGGCCACGGAAGAACCTCACTACGACGTGCTCGTCTCGCAAGCGCCCTTCGAGCTGCGGCACTACGCCCCCACTTTGATTGCCCAAACCGTGGTGGACGGCGACATGGATGCGGCGTCTAACAAAGGCTTTCGCTTGATAGCCGATTTCATTTTTGGCAACAACCTCGCTGCGGGCTCAGAACAAGCTGCAAAGATTGCCATGACTGCACCCGTCACCGTCGAGCCGCAATCGGGGGACACCAGCGTCGCAGGTGTCGATCAGTGGCGCATCCACTTTGTGATGCCCAGCCAATACACCCTGGCCAACATCCCCAAGCCCAACAACAGCGCAGTCACCTTGCGAGAACTACCGCGCAAATACTTTGTGGTGTATCGCTATTCGGGCTTCAACACCGTAGCACGCGTGCAAGAGAAAACCGACGAGGCATTGGCCTGGGCCAAGCAGCAATCACTCAAGGTCGTGGGCACGCCGCAGTTGTCGCGTTACGACCCACCTTGGACACTGCCCATGTTCAGGCGCAATGAAATCATGGTGGAGGTCGCTGCGCCATGACCCCCAACGCAGTCACCAGCAGGCCATCGTCACTCGGCGCCTGCATCGAGTTGCGCGACCTGCGCCTCAGCTCAGACATTGGCACTTACGGCCCCCACGATGTGATGCCCTATACACACGTGCTCGACCTCACGCTGTGGCTAGCAGCCAGCTGGGTGCTGATCGCCCAAGACGGCATGAACCATGTGTTTGATTACAACCCCTTGATGCTTGAGATCGACCGTCTCGCTGCGGATGGTCATTACGAAACACAAGAGCGCCTGATCACACGCATCGTGCACGCGTGCGCGGGCTACTCCGAGATTGATGCACTCGACATTGGCTTGCGTAAGTCGCCCGTGCTCGAAGGCTCGGGCTCTTTGGGGGTGCGCTTATCCATCGACACCACCACCTTGAATGCCATGCGCAGTCGCATACCTCTTGCAGTGTCAAAACAGCACGGAACATGACCATGAAACTTAACGCGACACAAATTCAAACGCACCTGAGCAGCCTAACTGGCTGGACACTTGAAGCTGACGCGCTTGCAATGTTCAAAACATGGACCTTGCCAAGCTTTGACGCTGCGGTGACTCTCTTTAACCAAATCGCTCAATTAGCAAAAGACCAAGACCACCATCCAGAAGTCTGGTCAAGCTACTCACAGCTACGTGTGCGACTGTGGACGCACGACGCTGCAGGCTTGACCGACAAAGATTTCACACTCGCCAAGACAATTGACCAACTGAGCACCACCCCATGAATTACTTCAACAAGCTCACAGGTTTTCAACGCTCACCGGCCGGACTGGAATGGAGAATTTGGAAAAAGCTACACCTCATTTTGGCGATAGGCACTGCCCTGCCACTGCTGGCCAGTGCAGGCGCCTATCTGCTGGATGGGCTTGAGCCCGCCACGCAAAATGCCCGCGCAGTGGAGCAGTTCTTTTACGTGATGTTGGGTCTGGTCATGCTGCACTGGACGCTGGTGCTGACACTTGCCATTGGCTGCGTAATTGTGATGTTGATGAAGGGCCCGGCCTACGTGGCCGATGCCTATCCCATGGAAGAGCCAACCCGTGCCACAGAAATCAAGCTTCAAAGGTAACAAGCAAAGCCTGCCCAGCAAGCCCTGCAAAACCTGCGGGCGTGACATGACGTGGCGCAAAGCGTGGGCCAAGAACTGGGAGCAAGTGCTGTATTGCTCAGACGCCTGTCGCAAACACAAATCGTCCACGCCCCCATGAGTTACGAGCTGGTTTGGTTCAAGCGAGACCTGCGTTGGCAAGACCACACCGCGCTGACCCAAGCCGCACAGCGCGGTCCTGTGCGCTGCATTTACGTGGTCGAGCCCGAGCTGTGGCTGCAACCCGATGCAGCCTTGCAGCACTTTGAGTTTGTGCGCGAATCATTGCATGCGCTGGATGACGCGCTGCGTTTGCAAGGCGGCTGCGTAGAAGTGCACACCGGCGAACTGCCCGAGGTGTTGAACCGCATTTGGCAAGAAGCGCCCTTTCGCCAACTGCACGCACACCAAGAAACGGGCAATGGTTTTACTTATGCGCGTGACTTAAAAGTTAGCGCATGGTGCCGGATGCACAACGTGGCTTGGCACGAGTACCCGCAGTTTGGTGTGGTGCGCAGACTGAAAAACCGCAACCTGTGGCAGCCTGCTTGGGAGCGGCACATGGCTGAGCCTGTGCAGGATGTGGGCGAGTTGCAGTTTTGGCGAGCCAACACTTTGAGTGGTTCTTGGTGCACGCCATCACACATGCAAGCGCCCACGCATCTGCAACACAACCCGCCTATGCGCCAACGTGGCGGTCGCCCTTTGGCCCTGGCTACCTTGCACAGTTTTTTGCATGCTCGCAGCTTGGGCTATCGCGGCGGTATTTCGTCGCCGCTGTCGGCACCCGATGCGTGTTCACGCTTGTCCCCCTATTTGGCGTGGGGCTGCATCAGCATGCGCGAGGTGGTGCAGCAAACGCGTGCACACATCGCGCTGTTGCCACCCAGCGCCAGCCGCCATCGTGCAGGACTGACGGGCTTCATTAGCCGCTTGTATTGGCACTGTCACTTCATTCAAAAGTTAGAAAGCGAACCCGCCATCGAGTGGCGCAACATGCACCGGGGTTACGACGGTTTGCGCGAACACGATTTCAACGAAGCGCACTTTGAAGCCCTCAAAGCCGCCCGCACCGGCTGGCCCATGGTGGACGCGTGCGTAACCATGTTGCGTGAAACCGGCTGGCTCAACTTTCGCATGCGAGCCATGCTGGTGTCCGTAGCAGCCTACCCGCTGTGGTTGCACTGGCGGCCCGTAGGCGAGTGGCTGGCCACACAGTTTTTGGACTATGAGCCGGGCATTCACTGGAGCCAACTGCAAATGCAATCAGGCACCACGGGCATCAACACCACGCGCGTGTACAACCCCATCAAGCAAGCGCAAGACCACGATCCGCATGGCCGCTTTGTGCGGCAGTGGTTGCCCGAGTTACGGAAAGTGCCCGACACGTGGCTGTTTGAACCTTGGCTCATGCCGCACACCATGCAAGCACACATCGGCGTTTTTGTGGGCAGCACTTTGGTTCAGCCCGTGGTCGACTTGGCCCAAGCCACACGCGAAGCCAAGCAACTGCTGCACAGCAGACGCCAAACCGACGAAGTGAAAGCCGCCAAAAAAGCCGTGGTCGACAAACATGCGTCGCGTAAAAATTGGGGCACACGGGTGAACGCCCGCCGCACATCCGCCGCTACGCCGACCGACAAACAACAGCTCGGTTTTGATTTTTAAAACCACACTACATGACAACCCTACACAAACGTCTCATCCTCATCTTGGGCGATCAGCTTGATGAATACGCATCTGCTCTAGACGACTTCGACCCTGCACACGACACGCTTTGGATGGCCGAGGTGCTGGAAGAATCAACGCACATCCCCTCATCCAAACAACGCACCACGGTTTTTTTGAGCGCCATGCGGCATTTCGCCGCACACCTGCAAGCGCGCGGCTGGCCGCTGATTTACAACCAGCTCGACGACCCGCACAACACAGGCACGCTGGCGGGTGAATTGGCCAAAGCCATCGCCCAAATCAAGCCACAACAGCTGGTGATGACCGCCCCCGGCGACTGGCGCGTGCTGCAAAACCTACGCGCTGTGGCGCAACTCCACGACTTGCCGCTAGAGATCAAAGACGACACGCACTTCTTCAGCACCGTGCGTGACTTTGCCGCACACGCCGAGGGACGCAAGCAACTGCGCCTTGAATATTTTTACCGCGAGCTGCGTCAGAAAAACGGCATCCTGATGGAGGGTAAAAAACCCATCGGCGGCCAATGGAATTTTGATGCCGACAACCGAGGCAGCTTTGGCAAACAAGGCCCCGGCCTGCTGCCCGTCCCCACACGTGTGGCACCTGATGCCATCACACAAGAGGTGATGCGTTTGGTAAACGACAAACTGGCGCATCATCCCGGCTCAATCGCTCAGTTTGGCTGGCCTGTCACACGCGCACAAGCCTTGGTGGCATTGGACGAATTCATCACCCACCGGCTGCCCAGCTTCGGTCTCTACCAAGACGCCATGTGGGAAGGCGAAGTGTGGCTGTATCACTCGCACTTGTCGTGCGCGTTGAACTTGAAACTACTCAATCCTCGTGAAGTCATTGCAGCTGCTGTTGAAGCACACGACACAGGCCGTGCCCCCCTTCAAGCGGTGGAAGGTTTTGTGCGGCAAATTTTGGGCTGGCGTGAATACGTGCGTGGCATTTACTGGACCCACATGCCCGACTATGCGGAAAGCAACGCCCAGCAAGCCCACGAGCCGCTGCCCGCGTTTTATTGGACGGGTGACACCGAGATGGCTTGCTTGCGCGATGCCATCACGCAAACGCTTCAACACGGCTACGCGCACCACATCCAACGTTTGATGGTCACCGGTCTTTACGCTTTGCTACTGGGCGTTGAGCCCAAACAAGTGCACCAGTGGTACCTCGGTGTTTATGTGGATGCCGTGGAATGGGTCGAGCTGCCCAACACGCTGGGCATGAGTCAGTTTGCCGATGGCGGCCTGATGGCCAGCAAGCCTTATGTGGCCAGTGGCAAATACATAGACCGCATGAGCAACCACTGCAAAGGCTGCCGCTTCAACCCCGCCGAATCCACAGGCGACACTGCCTGCCCGTTCACCACTTTGTATTGGGATTACCTTGGCCGCCACGCCGACATGCTGGCCAAGAACCCGCGCATGTTGATGCAACTGAAAAACCTCAATCGGCTCACGCCTGAACAACGCGAGGCCATTGCAACGCAGGCACAGACACACCGCGCCCAACTTCGCGCCCAATAAAAAGCCCCCCAAGCTTGAAGGCTTGGAGGGCTTTGAATCGCAAAGCGACTGGGAAGCTTAGGCGCTAGCCAAAGCAGCGTTCAGCGTCGCGCTTGGGCGCATGACAGCTTCGAGCTTCTTAGGGTCGGGCAGGTAGTAACCGCCAATGTCCACAGGCTTGCCTTGAACGGCATTGAGCTCGTCAACGATCTTCTTCTCGTTGTCAGTCAGGTTCTTGGCCAAAGGCGCAAACTTGGCAGCCAAGTCTTTATCTTCGGTTTGTGCTGCCAACTCTTGGGCCCAGTACATGGCCAAGTAGAACTGGCTGCCACGGTTGTCGAGCTGACCTGTTTTGGGCGATGGGTTCTTGTTGGTGTCCAACAATTTGCCGGTCGCAGCATCCAAGGTCTTGGCCAACACGGTCGCTTTGGTGTTGTGGGTTTTGAGGCCCAAATCTTCAAAGCTCACGGCCAAGGCCAAGAACTCGCCCAATGAATCCCAACGCAAGTGGTTTTCTTCGACCAGCTGTTGCACGTGCTTAGGCGCAGAGCCACCCGCACCTGTTTCGTACATACCGCCACCGGCCATCAAAGGCACGATAGAAAGCATCTTGGCGGAGGTACCGAGTTCCATGATGGGGAACAAGTCGGTCAAGTAGTCACGCAAGATGTTGCCGGTCACAGAGATGGTGTCCAAGCCACGGCTGACGCGCTCCAAGGTGTAACGCATGGCGCGCACTTGAGACATGTGCTCAATGTGCAGGCCTTTGGTGTCGTGGTCTTTCAAGTACAGATCGACCTTTTTGATGAGTTCGCTCTCATGGGGACGGTACGGATCCAGCCAGAAGATGGCAGGCATGCCAGAGTTGCGTGCGCGCGTCACAGCCAACTTCACCCAGTCACGGATGGCAGCGTCTTTGACTTGGCACATGCGCCAGATGTCGCCTTCTTCTACGTTTTGGCTCAACAAGACTTCGCCAGTGGCCAAGTCGGTGATGTTGGCCACGCCGTCTTCTTGAATCTCGAACGTCTTGTCGTGTGAACCGTATTCTTCAGCTTGTTGCGCCATCAAACCCACGTTAGGCACAGTGCCCATCGTCTTAGGGTCGAAGTTGCCGTGCCACTTACAGAAGTTGATCATCTCTTGGTAAATACGGGCAAAGGTCGACTCAGGCATCACAGCCTTGGCGTCCTTCAGGCGGCCATCGGCGCCCCACATCTTGCCGCCGTTACGGATCATGGCGGGCATAGAAGCGTCCACGATGATGTCGTTGGGCGAATGGAAGTTGGTGATGCCTTTGGCAGAGTCCACCATCGCCAATTCTGGGCGGTGCTCATGGCAAGCATGCAGATCGCGGTTGATTTCGTCTTGCTGGCTCTGTGGCAAGGTGGCGATCTTGTTGTACAGATCGGCCATGCCGTTGTTGACGTTCACGCCCAATTCGTCAAACAACTTGGCGTGCTTAGCAAACGCGTCTTTGTAGAAAATCTTCACGCAGTGACCGAACACGATCGGGTGAGACACCTTCATCATGGTGGCTTTCACGTGCAAGGAGAACATCACGCCAGTTTTGTGTGCGTCTTCGATTTCTTGTTCGTAGAAAGCTTCCAGCGCTTTCTTGCTCATGAACATGCTGTCAATGATTTCACTGTTCAGCAGGGAAACTTTGGGCTTCAACACGAGGGTCTTGCCACTCTTGGTGATCAGCTCCATCTTGACGTCACGGGCTTTGTCCAAGGTGATGGACTTTTCACCGTGGTAGAAGTCACCATGGTGCATGTGAGACACGTGCGAGCGAGAGGCTTGGCTCCACTCAGCCATGCTGTGAGGGTTCTTGCGCGCGAACTCTTTCACAGCGCGGGGGGCGCGGCGGTCAGAGTTACCTTCACGCAACACGGGGTTGACTGAACTACCGATGCACTTGGCATAGCGGGCTTTGATGGCTTTGTCTTCGTCAGTGGTAGGCGTTTCTGGGAAGTCAGGCAAGGCGTAGCCTTTGGACTGCAACTCTTTGATAGCAGCCGTCAACTGGCCGACAGAGGCGCTGATGTTGGGCAACTTAATGATGTTGGCTTCGGGCGTCAAAGTCAGCTTACCCAACTCAGACAGGTTATGCGGCACGCGCTGATCTTGCGGCAGGAGGTCCGTGA
>Ga0007792_10000456_pt1 | contig 14704 bp, 11 predicted proteins | sample CryBogmetaGMA6M_FD_60371 | JGI IMG/M metagenome (GOLD analysis project Ga0007792, IMG submission 60371) | Freshwater microbial communities from Crystal Bog, Wisconsin, USA - MA6M | ecosystem: Environmental > Aquatic > Freshwater > Lake | place: Crystal Bog, Wisconsin, USA | collected 2009-07-06
GCCCACTGATGACCATCATTTTTTCGGTTTTGTCATTGGTCCTGATTGGTGGTTTGGCAATGCTCTGTTTTACCAAAGCATTTGGAATCGTTTTCCTTGGAAATGCACGTCAAAAGTTTCATCATGAAATTACTGAAGTTCCTTTTTTGCAGCTTTTACCACTTTACCTGATTGCCTTTCTGATTGTTCTGATTGGAGTGTTTCCGCAATTTTTACTGAATACACTTTCGTTGCCGGTTAATTTGCTGGCCGGAATTTCAACAAACGACGGAATCCCATTTCAGGAGCAAATTTCCAGCACCCTCCAACCGGTTATCATAGGCATCTGGATATTTATCCTGATTGTTGCTATGACTTTCATTGTCCGGAAACTGTTTGTACGGAATCGAAAAGTGGCCATTGAACCAACCTGGGGCTGCGGATATGTGGAGCCATCAGTGAAACTTCAATACACGGCAAGTTCGTTTGTCAGGGCGTACAGCAAGCTTTTCAGACCAATTTTAATGACTTCCAAAACTGTTGAGGAAGTTCTCGGAATATTCCCTTCCGGAGGATCTTACGAAACCCATATTTATGACCGGATCGAAAAATATTTGATTGATAATCCAATAGCAGCCTATAAATACTTGTTGGGAAGGTTTTTGTTCCTGCAAAATGGGAGACTCCAATTTTATATTTTATACGGAATCATTTTTATTGTGTCAGTAATCTGTATTCCAATTTTTTACGATCAGATCGTCTTATTTTTTGAATTTATAAAGCAAATCTAATTATGCTTAGTCTAATTCTGATTCTTATAGCATCAATCTTCTATACCGGGGTAATCAACCGGGTAAAAAGTATTGCTTCGGGGCGCAAAGGGCCAGGGATATTTCAGCCTTTGAAAGATGTGTCCAGACTCTTTAAAAAGGGGGTGGTGTATAGCGAAACCACAAGTTTTGTTTTTCAGATCGCACCAACAATCTATTTCTCCTCCGTGGTGATGGCTATGCTGGTTGTTCCATTCGGGCAATCGAAAGGGATTGTCAGCTTCAATGGAGATTTTATCTTTTTTGCGTATGTTTTAGCGTTGGGAAAGTTTTTCAGCATCATTTCGGCAATGGACACCGGCAGCAGTTTTGAAGGAATGGGTGCCAGCCGCGAAGCGCTTTATTCGATGTTTGCCGAGCCTGCCTTTTTTATCCTGATGGGTTCGCTGGCACTCCTGACCGGGTTCACCTCATTTCAGGAAATGTTTGCTGCCCTGCACATTGGTTCCTACATCAGTTATGCTTTGGCCATATTGGGAACATTTGTCCTGATGATGGTTGCCATGGTTGAGAATAGCCGTATGCCCATCGACGATCCAAAAACGCATCTGGAATTGACGATGGTTCACGAAGTCATGATCCTCGACAACAGTGGGTTTGACCTGGGACTGATTCTGACTGCCGGATATTTGAAATTCGCCATTTATGGCGCCTTGGTTGTCAACTTGTTTATTGGAGTTTTTCCTTACCAGTATTCTATTCCAATGTTCTTTGTTATCCAGCTGGTGCTTGCTTCCGGAGTTGGTTTGATCGAATCGTTTATGGCCCGCTTCCGGATGAGCCACAATGCGCAGTTTATTTTTGTTCTCACCTCGGTCAGTCTGCTCATTTTCTTTGGAGTGCTGCTGATTTTAGGAAAATTTGCTTAACCTGTAAATTCATTTGTCATGATAGATGTATTGCTTATAACATTCATTATCACCCTGTTCTATATTGCAATTGCCAACCGGATGCTGACTTATCTGAAAGTATTGGCATTTCAGGGTGTTCTACTGTTTGTGGTTGTATTTATTCAACTCAACGAAATCAATCCGGTGAATCTTGCACTGATTTTGCTGGAAACCATCGTTTTCAAATCGGTAGCAGTTCCTCTTTTCATGGCCTATGTCCTGAAACGAAACAACATTACACGTGAAGCAGAGCCTTTTTTACCGAATTTCGTTTCGTTAATCATTACCACTTTAATCGTGGTGGTTACTATTTTATTAGCCAACGGAGTAAAAGACGATCATCTGGAAAAGATATTTTTCGTGGTTGCCTTGTCCTCGCTTTTTACAGGTTTGTATTTCATCGCCACTCGCCGTAAAATCATCACTCATGTGATTGGTTATCTGATTATTGAAAATGGCGTATTTGTGCTATCACTTGCCGTCGGCAACGAAATGCCGATGTTGGTGAACCTGGGCATCATGCTCGATATTTTTGCCAGTGTGCTCATTCTGGGCATCTTCCTGAATAAAATCGGTGATGTGTTTAAAGATGTGAATGTGGATCAGTTGAGTAGTTTAAAGGATTTTTAAAATCAGGAAAACATGATAGGAATATATCTGATAGCGGCATTTTCAATAGCACTTGCCTTGTTTCTGAACCGAAATAAGATCGTCACTTTTGCTTTGCTCGGTTCATTCCTGATTCTTCAGGGCGCACTGACCTTTCATGCTTTTTTCAACTTCCATTCCACCGAATGGAGTTATTTTACCTATGATTCATTGGCGATTTTACTTTTAGGAACCTTGTTTATTATTTCCATTCCGGCAGTAATTCACAGCCATATTTATCTGAACGACCAACCTGCACCATTGGAGTCGAGGGCAATCTATTATGGTGCCATTGTGCTCTTGCTTACTGCCATCAGTGCCGGATATTTATCGAACCACATTGCTGTGACGTGGATTTTCACTGAGATTACCACCCTGAGCGCTTCAGCATTGATCTATCATCACCGAAACAAACTGGCTCTGGAAGGAACCTGGAAATATGTTTTTATCTGTGCCATCAGCATCACCTTTGTGTTTATCGGAATTTTATTTTTGAGCCTTTCGCTGGAACATGCCGGCTCAGACGACCTCTCATTTAAAAGTTTGATTGCCAATAAAGCGAGGTTGAATCCATTTTGGCTGAGGCTTTCGTTCCTCTTTATCTTCACCGGTTTTACTGCCAAGCTTGGACTTGTTCCCATGTTTACCGCCGGTATCGATGCCAAAGATAAAGCTCCGGCTCCGGCGGGTGCCCTGCTTTCGAGTGTCTTGATGAACCTTGGGTTTGTCGGCATTTTTCGCTTTTACATTGTTGTTGCCAATACTCCTTTGCATCACTGGGCTAATCTGGTCATCGGTATTGCAGCTTTCCTTTCGGTATTTGTGGCAACAGTATATATGATCAAAGTCAAAAATATCAAGCGAATGTTTGCCTATTCCGGGATCGAACACATGGGTTTGGTCATGCTTGGAGTTGCTGCCGGAGGAGTTGGCTATTATGCAGCCATACTTCATATTATTCTTCATGCACTGGTGAAATCCGGGATGTTCTTTCAGTTTACCCAGTTATATCGCGTATTCCAGAATAAAAGCATATACCATGTGGGCAATTATTTCAAGTACAATCCAGCCGGAGCGATGGTGCTTTTGCTGGGTTTTATCAGTGTAACGGCCATGCCACCTTCAGGAATGTTTGTGAGCGAATTCCTGATTTTCAGGTCCTTGTTCGAAGCACATCAGTTTGTTCTGCTGGTTATTGTTTTGCTTCTGTTAACCATGATAATATGGGCATTCGGTAAAAATATTCTGAAAATACTTTTTGTTCCGCCGGTTGGTTTTGATGATTCGCATGTTCCGGTAATCAGTGCTTGGGAATCTTCATCTCAGTTTTTTCTTTTTGCCCTGGCCGTTTATCTGGGTTTGAATCCTCCGACGGAATTCGTACAGTTAATCAAGGAAAGCGTCATGCTTTTACCAATTTAGAGAACCATGAACTACACAACGATAACAAACAATCAAACCATCCCGGTAGCCGACATTCCGGAACTTGGTTATGAAGAATTTCTCGGACTGAATACCGGCTTACTTTTCGATTCTCCGGAAAGACATTGCGTCAATTATTTTGGATATCGTTTCAGCAAACAGATCAAGCTGATTTGTTGTATCGCCGATGATAACACACACCAAATTCAGGTGTCTTCGTGTTTGGTTAATTCATCGGATACACTTGATTCATTCACGGCCAAAAATTTCAATTTCGAAAAGTTTGAGCGCGAGATTTGTGAAAATTTCGGGATAAACTATACCGATCATCCATGGTTGAAACCGGTTCGATATGCTCATAACCGTGCAGATCAATCGAAAACGATAGCCAATTATCCGTTTTATGCCATCGAAAGCGACGAATTGCACGAAGTCGGTGTCGGGCCTATTCATGCTGGGATCATTGAACCGGGGCATTTCCGGTTTATTTGTAATGGCGAACAAATTCTGCACCTCGAAATCCAGTTGGGCTATCAGCACCGCGGAATTGAACAGCAATTTCTTGATAAGAAAAAATTACTTCAGCGCACCACAATTGCCGAATCCATTACTGGTGATACGGTTGTTGGACACACGACCACTTTTTCTCATTTATGGGAAAGTCTGCACGGGATTCAGGTTTCGCGCGACATTGAATTTTCGCGGACAGTAGCTCTCGAGTTGGAACGTATAGCGGTTCATACAGGCGATTTAAGTGCGGTTTGTACCGATATTGCCTACCAGCTTGGCAGCTCAGTTTTTGGACGACTACGCACTCCGATCATCAATTTCATGCAGGAATGGTGCGGCAACCGTTTGTCTAAAGGTTTGATCAGGCCTGGCCGGAATCCATTTCCATTTACTCCTGAATTGGCAAGCCGTCTTTCAGAAATCCTGAATATTTACGAGCCGGATTTTCTGGAAATGAATGAACAACTTTTCAACCTGCCAAGCACACTCTCTCGGTTTGAACGCACGGGTGTGGTTTCTTATGATGATGTTTTGTCAGTTGGAACCGTCGGAATGGCTGCCCGGATGAGTGGATTAAATCGCGATATCCGTTCATCGCATCCGTTTGGGCTTTATCCGGAAATCAATCACGAACCCATTATCAAGCATCATGGAGATGTGTATTCACGCGTTCAGATCCGCAAAGCAGAAGTCAAACAGTCGATTGAATATCTCCGGAAACTAATTCTGACAATTCCTGAAATTACAAAGAATGTTGCTGTATTTGACAAGCCAAGTTGCAATTCGTTTTCGCTTTCTTTGGTTGAAGGTTGGCGCGGTGAAATCTGCCATTGTGCGATTACAGACGATAAAGGTGAGTTGATTATCTATAAGGTAAAAGATCCGTCATTTCACAACTGGCTGGCACTGGCACTGGCAGTCAGGAATAATGAAATTTCTGATTTCCCGGTTTGCAACAAGAGTTTTAACCTGTCATATGCAGGTCACGATTTGTAGGAAGGAAGCCCCCTTCTCATTCCCCCGAAGGGGGAAAGCCTTGGACGTCTGGGTTAAGTTGTTCACCACCTCGTAATTGAACGATGAATTACTCAGTACTTCGACTCAAGCTTAGTTGAATAGCTTTATACAGGAGGAGGCTGGGGAGAATAGAGACGGTGGGGTTCAGCCCAGAATGGGCGAGATATAATAGACCAGGGCAAACGACGTAGGAGTGTCGCCCTGGGTTGCAAAGGAAAAAAAGAAACCGTTCGCTCAAAAATGTTATTTAAGGTAAAAGATTTTTTCGGACGGATTGGCTGCCAGGTGCAGAGGGGGAAAGACCTTTAAAAATGTAGTTTCATTGCGATATAATTCATAAATGATATGTCATGTTCGATAACGTAAAAATAGTCTACCATCAGGGGAAACAATTTATTCCTGATGTTACCACAGCCATAGTTCCGGGCATTTTCAGAGGCCGTCCTGTAATCAGTACTGAAAAAGTGATTGAAGCGGAACTGGTTGAATTGTGTCCGGTTGATGCAATTTCGTCAAGTCCGGTAAGTATCGACCTGGGGAAATGTACTTTCTGCGGCGAATGTGCCAGACAATTTCCGAATAAAATCAGGTTTACGACTGACTACAAGATTTCGACTAATCAACGTGAGCGACTGATAGTCAAAGAAGGTGAAGACCATCCGATTGTGGTTAATCCGGAGCTTGTCAGGACAGAAATCCGCAGGGTATTTGGAAAGTCTTTAAAGCTGAGACAAGTGAGTGCCGGTGGCGATAACAGTTGTGAGATGGAACTCAATGCTGCCAATAATGTACAGTTTGACATGAGCCGTTTTGGGATTGACTTTGTGGCATCGCCGCGTCATGCCGACGGAATTGTGATTACCGGTCCCATTACCGAAAATATGGCCGAACCTCTCCAGATTTGTTACGATGCCATTCCTGAACCTAAAATTATCGTCTTGGTCGGAACAGATGCTATCAGCGGAGGAATTTTAGGAAAGAGTGCTGCGATCGACCGAAGCTTTCTTGAGAAGTATTCGGTCGATCTTTATATTCCGGGCAATCCGGCACATCCGCTGACTGTTATTAATGGATTGCTGGATTTGACAAGGAAACGAAAAACCAAGAAGTTGTGATTCTGTCAGACGTTAATATTTAAATATTTTTCCTGGCATATTTCTTAAATATTACCATTTTCTTTAGATCACTGGTATTGGAAATGTTTCCATTATTCAAAAAGTTTCTTGGTGCCATCGGCAATTTTCAATGAAAGTTCATCGAGCATGCTGTACCTTCTTCGATAAAGTGCACGTTTATTCGAATCGATATCCTGAATGTCTTTTTTGACCATCATTAGTGGCAGTTCATACCAGCCGTCCGGATTTCTTTGGCCACCGGACTCGAGCCAAAATGTATCGTAATCGAATTGAATATTATGCAACTTATGAATATGGATTGTATGTTGGCGCCGGTATGGATGAATCGAGTCTCCCGCACCGTAAACAGCATTTAATCCTAAATGTCTCGACAATTCCTGAACGGCGAAGACCATAAATGATTTCGGGCGAAGCCCGTGTAAAAGTTTTTGAATTTTTTTTGTACTGTCAGACTTGCCGAACAAATGACCTTGTACACAGGCAATCCTGCAAACCCAATTTTCGGATGCCATTTCTTCGAATGAAAATGCTATTGTTCCGATTGTTCCGCCAAGTTGTTCGCATTCAAAAAAAAGAACAAGTTCTCCTTCTTTTCGATGCATTTCGTGATAACCCAATTTCAGTGTGCCTTCCATGGAATCATTAAGTTGCCATCGCGCAATTTCAACACCTCTGTTACAGGTAAATACCTCCGTGAATGTTTCCCCTTTGCTTTTGATAAACCGATAGGTGTCGAGGATGACTTTGATCTTTTGAACGCTTGTCCATGCGGTCGACATGTAGACTCTAAATGGTTTGAAATATAGCTGTGGACGATGCTCAGACACGAGAATAAAATCCGGCGATTTGAGCGTTCTGAACCATTCACCGGCCATTTTTGGATGAATAAGTGCGGCAAGAAAACTCCTCCACTGCCGCTTTATCCGATAGCTTTTCTTATGGCCGTCAAAAGCTTGTGAAGCAAATTGCCAACTTTCTGCAGCAACTGAAAAAAATGGAATACGTGCCATACTATTTTCGAAGTAGATTGATATATTTATTATAGCAGTATCTTTTGAAACATCAGCTCTGCTTTCCAGCCATGGAGTGTATTTCTCCAGTCTTTTTTTGTTCCGCACAGCTCAAACCCGCTGCTCGTAAATAGTTGGATGCTGGCCAGATTATCCTCGCTGATGTTGGCATATAACTGATGTAGCCGAAGATGATTGATGGCGAAATCGCAGAGTAGTTGTAAAGCATCGGTAGCATAACCCAGTTTCCGGTCTTTTTCGTTGTGAATCAGGATTCCGACTCCTGCTCTGAAATGAAACGGGTCGAAGTCGAAAAGGTCGATGGCGCCAACTGCAATTCCGTCAAGAGCTTCTATGACCATTCGAACTTCTTTTGCTTCGAAGATGTCGCGTTGCGATTCCTTGATGTATTTAGCCAGAATATACTTTGAAAATGGTTCAAAAGTATTGCTGACTTCCCAAATTTCGGTATTGTTTTCCCATTCGAATAACAAATCAATATCTTCAGGTTCAAGTGCTCTGAACCGAATTTTGCCCAGTTCAAGTTTTTGTTGGATCATAGTTTTCCAATTTTTCTCCAGTTTTTCAGTACTATTTCAAAATCATTCATGATGCGGTAATCCTTGGCATAAATGATGTCCAGTTCATCTTTCTTTTTATCCGTAATCGTTTCAGGAAAAATGGAAGCCGGGGATAGGATGCCATTTTTGATGGAGGGAAGATGATTCTGAATGGCACAACAGTATCCAACCCAGCTTTTTCTTCCTGACAAAACTTCAAAAATGCTCCGGAAGTAGCCTGATTTGCGACTTATAAATCCAATCAGAAATGGTGAAAGGATGAAAAGTGAGAGGGATAAAACCAAATCGAAAGCACGTTTGGACTGCCTGTTGTTTTCACGGGCAATGGAGTTGATATGGACCACATATAAATCGCCTGCTGTTGAAATGGAGTTGCTGCCAATAATGGAAAGGCTTTCCGGAGGGGCAATTTTATAATCGATGTTGAGGTCGTTCAAATCGAGCATGATCCGGATAATGTCCTGTGAAGGAATATCTTCAGAAGAAAAAATAAGTTCATCAATCTTATTAATCCGGATAATTTCAGGCAACTGGTTGATGTTTCCAAGGTATAACAGTTTGTGAATTATTTCGTTGGGAGTTACAAATCCAATAGTTTCAATTTTGAGGCCTGAACTGATGATGAGTTCCGATATCCGTCTGGATTCGATTTCGTTGGCCACAATCGCAATTCGTTTTTGTTTTCCCAATTCCAGTTCCATTCCTGTAATCCGAATTTTTGACAACAAAAAACGGTAAGCCGGAAGCACTGCAAATGCCCAGCCAGATCCCATCAGCAATAAAGCCCTTGAGTAACGCATACTTTCGCTGACCAATGAATAAAAAACCAGAATCGAGAGTGTTCCCCAGAACAATCCTTTAAATATTCTCCCGAATTCAATATTTTTCCGGTATCCGCCATTTAGCCAGATACTTCCGATCCAAATCAGGAGGTAAATCGGAACAGCAACATGCAGATATTCTGCAGGATAATAGCCTCGTTGAAATTTATAATCTTCCCAGCTTGGCAAAAGTAAGGCAAACCCGAGGTAAATGATCAGGGCATCAATAGCAGGAAGAAAGACCGATTTTAAAAATTGTACGCAGAGTGTTAACGCGGCATGAAAATAAATAGCCAGATTAATCAGGATGGAGTAACGGCGCGCATTGCCTTTCGAAAAATGTTTCCCGGCAAAGATGATCATGGCATTGTAAAACACCTTCACATAATTGATGCTGCCTTTCCGGGTGCTTTCGCCTTTGTAATGGATGATGGTTGTTTCGGGGAAGTAAAAGTTTTTATATCCACCTTGGGTGATACGGTATGAAAGGTCAATGTCTTCGCCGTACATAAAATAATCTTCGTCGAGTAAACCAACCTGATCAAGTGTTTCGCGACGGAGTAGCATGAAAGCACCGGCAAGGATTTCGACTTCGTGAACCTGATTTTCATCCAGATAACCCAGGTGATACCGGCCAAATCGTTTCGATCGTGGGAAAAGCTTTGAAAATCCAAACATTTTCCAGAATGCAACTTCCGGTGTTGGCAATCCACGTTTCGATTCGGGTAAAAACTGACCTTTCCCATCAATCATTTTTACACCCAAACCTCCTGCTTCCGGAGTTTTGTCCATGAACCGGACGATCTTCAGAAAACTGTCTTCTTCCACCACCGTATCCGGATTCAGTAACAGGATGTATTGACCCTTTGAAATCCGGATCGCCTGGTTGTTGGCCTTTGAAAAGCCCAGGTTTTCTTTGTTGCTGATTAACTGAACTTCCGGAAATTTCTCTTCCACCATCTGGCATGAGCCGTCGACCGAATCGTTGTCAACCACAATGATTTCGGAACTGACTTTCGATGCTGCTTTTTGCGCAGCATGAAGGCACTGTTCCAGAAAATATTTGACGTTGTAGTTGACAATGATGACGGTTAATTTCATCCGGTTTTGTTTTATTTTGGAACCACAGTTCACATAGTTAAATTTTTTATTATTTGTGTTCTATGTGTTTATGTGGTTGTAATTTATTTCTAACGTATAATTGAATCTTCAAAATTCATCCGGTTGACTATCGACCTTCCCAGAGTCACCTCATCAGTGTACTCAAGTTCGTCGCCAATGGATACTCCACGGGCAAGGGTTGAAATTTTGACGGTCGAATTTTTAAGCTTTTTGAAAATGAAAAAGTTGGTTGTGTCGCCTTCCATAGTCGTGCTCAAAGCCAGGATTATTTCTTCTGTATTTCCTTCATTCACGCGGCTGACCAGCGATTCAATCTCGAGATCAGAAGGGCCGATACCATCCATGGGCGAAATAATTCCTCCCAAAACATGGTACAATCCGTTAAACTGATGGGTATTTTCAATTGACATTACATCCTTGATGTTTTCAACCACACAAATCAAACTCGGATTTCGTGATGGATTTGCACAAATATTGCAAACATCGGTATCCGATATGTTGTGACAACTTTTGCAATGTTTTATCCCGGACCGTAATTGGATCAGGCTGTTCCCGAACAGTTCAACTTCCTGAATATCTTGTTTTAGCAGATGCAAAACCAACCGAAGCGCTGATTTTCTTCCAATGCCAGGCAATTTTGAAAATTCATTTACTGCATTTTCAAGTAATCTTGATGGAAACCGATCAATATGCATATTCCATTTCTTTTATGAAGCCTCAAATTTAGTCAGCGAAATTGAATAAATGGAACCGGAGGATGTTTTTCGGGAATTTATTTGACAAGAAACCTGGCTACAGCGGATAAGACCTCGTCCATGCGAATGGGTTTTACCAATACCTCGTTACAACCTACATCCAGACATTTTTGTCGGTCTTCAGCCATAGCATAGGCAGTTTGAGCGATAATCGGCAGGTTTTCATCCGTTTTCCTGATCTGGGTCGTAGCTTCATAACCACTGATTTCAGGCAACTGAATATCCATTAAAATAAGATCGATTTTGGTATTGTTGTAAAGTTTAAGCACATCAATTCCATCTTTGGCCCAAACAATATTTGCACCAGTTTTTTCAAGAATACTGAAAAGGTATTCGTAGTTGTATGGTGTATCTTCTGCAATCATAATGGTGAAATCGCTGAAGTTAAACCTGGCCTGTGGAGTCTTTCTCACGGTGGCCCGAACCATAGGAATTTTAATCTTGTCGTATGGAAGGGTCAGGTAAAAGACACTTCCTTCGCCCTCTACTGATTTTACCTGGATGTCACCTCCAAGTAAAACTGAAAGGTCCTTGCAAATTGACAGACCCAAACCGGAGGAGTTTGTGTCTGTATCTGTTGCCTCATCGCTGTAGTTAAAGCGTTTAAAGATATTTTTCATCCTGTTTTCCGGTATTCCTGAGCCGGTATCTGAAACAAAAAACTTAAGCTTATTATCATCAATAATTGTATATCCAATTTCAATGTGCCCCTTGTCGGAGTGTTTCAAAGCATTCAGATACAGGTTGTTTAGAATTTGCCGGAGCCGGTAAGGATCGGTGAAAATCACGTCATGATGCAATTCTTGTGGAATATGAAAAACAAGACTGAGATCCTGTTTTTGTTTTCGTTTCAGGAAATTGTTGTACGTCATTTCAAGCTCCGAGAATAATTCACCCAATGCACAGGCTTCTTTCCTGATCTTCAGTTCGTTGGCTTCAATCTTGGCAACATCAATGATATCATCGATCAGCCGAAGCAGTGACTGACTGTTTTCTTCAATAATTTCAGAATATTTGTTGCGTTTCTGGGGCAAAAGGCCTTCGTTTTTAATTAATTCGCTAAATCCAATGATCGTATTTATTGGGGTTCTGATTTCGTGGCTCATATTGGCCAGAAAATGATTTTTGTAGTTATTGGCAATCTCGGCATCTGCTTTGGCCTTTTTCAGATCTTTTTCAATTTTCTTCAGGTAGGTAATGTTCTCGGCTATTTTCACATAGTGGGTTATGGTTCCAAAGCTATTCCTGATTGGGGAAATGCTTGCAAGTTCCCAATAAAATTCACCGTTTTTCTTCCTGTTTTTAAATTCGCCCTGCCATTCGTTTCCTCCGCTAATCGTTTTCCAGAGTTTTTCGTAATAGCTGGCATTTTGAAATCCTGACTTTAAAATATTCGTTTTTTTACCTATGATTTCCTGATCGCTCCATCCAGTAATCTTGCAAAATGCCGGATTAAAAAATTCGATATATCCATCTTTGTCGGAAATGACTACTGCAATTGGACTTTGAAGTATAGCCTGATGAAGCTTCTTGAATTCACTTTCTGATTTCTTCTCCTCTGAAATTTCGCGGTGTGTACCAATTATTCGAACCATTTTGCCGTTTTGGTCACGCATCGCGGTGGCACGACTTCTAATCCAGACATAATGTCCATTCTTGTGTCTCATTCTGAATTCGACATCCCAGAGGCGAAGGTCGCTATTTAGAAAATTGTTGATAAAATGAGCCATCCGATCCTTATCTTCAGGATGAAGTAAGTTTTCCAATTCAGTAAAGTTGTCCGACAGTTCATCGGGATAGTAGCCCAAAATAGATTTCCATTTTCGGGAAAAGAATGCTTTCCCGGTAGCTACCCAAAAATCCCATATTCCAAGGTCGGCTGCCTCAATGGCCATCTTATAGCGCTGTTCGCTTTCCGAAAGCTTCTCTTCCAAGCTTTTATACCGGTTAATGTTTTTCAGAATAATAAGTACCGATTGCTGGTTGGTGTCCGGATCGTTTTCAGGAACCATGAAGATGTTCATCCAAATCAGTTTCTCTCCTTTGGTAAGCTGTATTTCCTCTTCTTTTTGTTTCTGCTGTTGAAACACCTGGGAGATTTTAGTCGCAATGATCGCTGTTTTATCTCCAAACAATTGGCTTTCTTCAATGGTTTGCCCGATCAATTCCGAGGCTTTTCTTCCAATGCCTGAAAAGCAATTCTTTGAAATATGCTCTACCTGCATATCCGGACTAATTCTTAGTATTACTTCATGAAGTAATTCAGGAAGTATTTGCCCTGAGGATTTCCTTTTCGGTCTGGCTTCTTCGAAACTAATCAAGGTTAAATCCTTATCTAAAGGTGTAATTGCAATCGAAAGGAGGCTGTCTTTTCGCTCAAATGTCTGGTGCCGGATCTGATGCAGTTTTAAAGAAGGCAATATTTCATTCTCAAAAAAGTAGCGGATATTTTTTTTCAGACTTTCTGTTAGTTGAAAAAAATTCCAATTCAGATCCAGATTCTCAAGTCGGAGTATATGGCTTATTTGTCCTGAAAATTCTTCTATCTGAAAATTTTCATTAATCTTAATATATCCTGTAAGGAATTCAGGTTTATTGTCAGGAAGAAACATATCAGCAATTTATATTTATGCACTATAAAATTAGCGAATTTAAGTGTTGCTAATATATTGGCTTTTGGTTTATTTTCATCTTTTCGTTATAAAAAATAGTTGATGATGAATTGAATATTGTATTGTGCGTTGATTTTCAAGTATATAAAAATGAAAAATACAGATTCAAAATTGTAAAATTTCAAGCTGGATTGTCTTTTTAATCAGGAGTTTTCCCACAGAATCTCGCTTTATTACAATTAACTAAATAAGTGCTAATTTGTTCAGTCCAGCCAAACAATTAGCTTCAAAACGAAATAAAGCAGATGATATTTTACTTTTTGGACTGGTAATCTTAAATATTTTTAAAGGAAAAAAATATTTGAGGATAAATTTCGGGTAAAGCGCATAAATAGTATAAATTTGAAATGAAATGAATGAGCCCGAAATCATTAAAAGAACGGAAGAATTTGCTGCCTTTGAATTTGGAGATGAAGGCAGCGGTCACGACTGGTTTCATGTCGACCGGGTCAGGAAAATGGCAGTTCGAATCGGCAGAAATGAAAATTGCGACCTATTTATTACTGAAATGGCCGCCTTGCTACATGACCTGGATGACTGGAAACTGAATAATCCGGACCAATCTGCTCAGTCCAGATCCGGGAAATGGCTGGACAAGGTGGGCGTTGGAGCGGAAGTTTCGTCGCATATTCTCCGGATCATTGATGAAGTGTCGTATCGTGGGGCAGGCTCCGAAACGCCGGTCAGTTCGGTTGAAGCTGCAGTGGTGCAGGATGCCGATCGATTGGACGCCATGGGTGCCATTGGAATTGCCCGCACATTTGCCTATGGAGGCCATAAAGGCCGGTTGATTTATGACCCCACTGTTATTCCGGTTATGCATTCTGACTTTCAGGAATATAAAAAAAGTACGGCTCCAACGATTAATCATTTTTACGAGAAATTGCTGTTACTGAAAGACCGAATGAACACTGAAACAGCAAAAATAATAGCAGAAGACAGGCATCAGTTTATGGAAAATTATCTGAGACAGTTTCATGAAGAATGGCTTTCAAAAAAATAAAATATACAAATTACTAATACATCGTTTATGAGAATTGATCACGTAGCAATTTGGACCCGGGATTTGGAAGGCATGCGAAACTTTTACACCCATTATTTTGACGCAGTTTCCGGATCGGGTTATTATAATCACTCAAAAGAGTTCAGATCTTATTTTCTTTCATTCGGAAGCGAATGCAGGCTTGAATTGATGGAAATGCCAATTGTAGCAACGAACAAGAATGATTACCGAAAACATCATACTGGAATTGCTCATTTAGCTTTTAAAGTTGGCTCACGCGATCGGGTGGATCAAATTACCGACATGCT
>Ga0007792_10000464_pt1 | contig 14601 bp, 11 predicted proteins | sample CryBogmetaGMA6M_FD_60371 | JGI IMG/M metagenome (GOLD analysis project Ga0007792, IMG submission 60371) | Freshwater microbial communities from Crystal Bog, Wisconsin, USA - MA6M | ecosystem: Environmental > Aquatic > Freshwater > Lake | place: Crystal Bog, Wisconsin, USA | collected 2009-07-06
GAGCATGACGCCTCGCGGTCTGGACTGCATTCTGGGGCCGGGGCGGGGCTTCGGCTACACTTGACCGTTCCTTCCCTTGACCCGAGGTCACATGAAAGACGCATCTCCCGAACAGGCCATGGACCTCGCCCAGCTGGAAAAGCCGGTGCTCGAACTGGATGCCCAGATCCGCGCCATGGAGATGGATCCCTCCCAGAACAAGGAGCGGGAAAAGCTCCAGAAGAAGCTCGACAAGCTCAAGGCGGAGCTCTTCTCCAACCTCACGGACTGGCAGCGGGCGCAGCTGGCCCGGCACCCCAAGCGGCCCTACACCCTCGACTACCTGGAGCGCATCTGCGAGCGCTTCGACGAGCTGCACGGCGACCGCCGCTTCGGCGACGATGCCGCCATCGTGGCCGGCATGGGCTGGATCGAAGGCAACCCCGTCATGGTCATCGGCCAGCAGAAGGGCCGGGACACCAAGATGAAGATCCTGCGCAACTTCGGCATGCCCAAGCCCGAGGGCTACCGCAAGGCCCTGCGCCTCATGAAGCTGGCGGAGAAGTTCCAGCGGCCCATCCTCTGCCTCATCGACACTCCCGGGGCCTACCCCGGTGTGGACGCCGAGGAGCGCGGCCAGGCTGAGGCCATTGCCCGCAACCTCCTGGAGATGGCCAAGCTCGAGGTGCCCGTGGTGGCTGTGGTCCTGGGCGAAGGCGGCAGCGGCGGGGCCCTGGCCCTGGGCGTGGCCGACCGGGTGCTCATGATGGAGAACGCCATCTACTCAGTGATCTCCCCCGAGGGCTGTGCCTCCATCCTGTGGAAGGACGCCAGCCAGGCCCCCAAGGCTGCGGCGGCCCTCAAGCTCACGGCCCCCCACCTGCTCAACCTGGGCATCATCGACGGCATCGTGAAGGAGCCCCTGGGGGGCGCCCACTCGGACTACGACGCTGCGGCGGTGGCCCTGAAGGAGGCCATCATCGAGGCCTTCTCGGAGCTCTCGGAGCTGTCGGCGGAGGAGCTGGTCGAGCAGCGCTACCAGAAGTTCGCCCGCATGGGCAGCGTGGGCTGAGGTGGACGCGAAGGCCTGGCGCATTCGCCGGGACTTCCCGGCGGGGTCTGCGCCCTGGCTGAACCTGGCCCTGGCCTGGGACCTCCCCTTGCCCCTGGCCCGGCTGGCCTGGCTGCGGCACGTGGACCGGCCGGAGGACCTGGCCTGGCGCCTGGAACCCACCTGGGACCGCACCACGGACCCGCACCTGCTGTCCGGTGTGGACGCTGCCGTGGCGCGCATCCGCCGGGCCATCGAGGGCCAGGAAGCCATTGTGGTCTATGGCGACTATGACGTGGACGGCATCACCTCCGTGGCCCTGCTCACCCGGGTCCTGGAGCGGCTGGGGGCCAAGGCCTCCTGGTTCATCCCGAACCGCTTCTCCGATGGCTACGGCCTGCACCTGGACTGCATCCAGGAGCTGAAGGCCACCCGGAACCCCGGCCTGCTCATCTCCGTGGACTGCGGCGTGCGCAGCGTGGCCGAGGTGCGGGCCAGCACGGAGCTGGGCATGGACTGGGTGATCACGGACCACCACGCCCTGGGGGCGGAGCTGCCCCCGGCCTGTGCGGTGGTGCATCCCCACCTGGACGGCTACGAGAACCCGGGTTTGGCGGGTGTTGGTGTGGCCTTCAAGCTGGCTCAGGCCCTCCTGGGCGCGGTGCCCCGCCCCAGCGGCGAGGACGGCCGCTTCCTGGACGGCCTGCTCAAGCTGGTGGCCCTGGGCACCGTGGCGGACATGGCCCCCCTGACTGGCGAGAATGCCCTGCTGGTGCGCCGGGGCCTGAGTGGCCTGGCCGGGCAGAACGGCTTCGGCTTGGCGGCGCTGCTGCGGGCGGCGAAGAAGGGAGGCCCCCTCGGGGCCCAGGACATCGCCTTCGGCCTCGCCCCCCGCCTCAATGCCGTGGGCCGCATGGGCGGCGCAGAGGATGCGGTGCGCCTGCTGCTCACCCGGGATGCGGGCGAGGCGGAGGCCCTGGCGGCCCGCGTGGAAGCGGCCAACGCCGACCGTCGGCTGGCTCAGGCGGACCTGGCTCAGAAGCTCCCGGCGGTGAGCGAGGATGCCTTCGACCTGGTGCTCCACCCGGCGGCCCCCAAGGGTGTGCTGGGCATCCTGGCGGGCCAGCGCATGCGCGCCAGCGGCCGGCCGGCAGGGGTCTGCACCCTGCTGGACGGTGCGGCCCACGGCAGCCTGCGGGCCCCCGAGGGCTACGACCTGGGGCCCATGCTGGACCTCGCCCAGCCCTACCTGCTGGGGGGCGGCGGCCACCGGGCCGCAGCCGGCATCAGCTTCGAGGCCAACCGCTTCCGCTTTGTGCAGCAGACGCTTTGCAAAGGCGCTGCCGATCAGGCTGCCGGCCGCACAGTGGCTCCGCTCCTCATCGATGGCGCCCCCGGCGACCTGCCCCTGACCGGGGACCTGGCCCGCCTGGAGCCCTACGGTCAGGGCTTCCCCACGCCCCTGGCCCGGGTGGCGGGCCGACTCACCTCCCTCAAGACCTTCGGTGACGACCACTGGCGGCTGACCCTTGGGGGCCATGCGGAGAGCATCACCTGGTTCCGCAAGGACGAGCGTCCCGATGCACCGGAGCCGGGGGCAGCCCTGGCCCTGGCCGTGGTGCCCCAGGACTCCGCCCGCTGGGGCCGCAGCTGGCTGGTGGAGGAACCCCTGGGCGAGGAGCGCCCATGAAGGCGTCCGTCGCCTTCGCCGGCCTGCCACCGGCTCGCCATCCGCTCTGGCGCTGGCTCGGCTGGGCCCTGGTGGCTGGCATCCTGAGCCTCACCTTCCGCTTCGTCGCCCGGGGCAGCGAGGGCATGCCGGGCCGCACCAGCGGCGGCGACCCCCTCTTTGGCGAGGGCACCCGGGGCAGCGTGGGCACCCTCACCGAGCAGCTGGGCCCCAACCGCATGGTGCTGTCCTACAAGACCATCGAAGGCACTGAGGAAGACCTCCGCCTGGAGCAGGTGGAGGGCCGCCTGGACGAGGCGGCCGGGCGGTGGCGCCTGCTGTCCCCCCGGGCGCGGCGGCAGGCCGGCGTGTGGACCCTCAACGGACCCATGGACCTGGCGGTGGTCCAGCCGGGCACCGGCGCCTCCCTGGGCCAGGGCCGCATCGACGGCGAGGCCCCAGCCATCCGCTGGACTGGAGCCGAGTGGGAGGGCCTCACCCCGCTGCGCTGGGACGCCCTGGAGGGTAGCGGCCGGGGCACCTGGCACCTGCCCGCAGGCTGGAAGCGGGAGGCCGATGGCCGCCTGCGGGTGGAGCAGGGCCCCGTGCGCTGGCAGGCCCATCCCGAGGATGCTGCCACCCTCCTGGCCATGGACGCCGACCGGCTCTGGGCCGCTCCGGGCTTCCAGACGGGGCGCCTGGAGGGCGTGAAGGCCCGGCTCACCGAGGGCTCCCTGCGAGCCTCCGTGGCGGACCTGAGCCCAGGCCTGGTCAACTGGCCCGGGCCCCTGGCCTTTGAGCGTGCCGACGGCTGGCGGGGCGAGGCCCAGGGTGGTGCCGCGCCGCGACCGGCCCCTGGAGCGAGCTTCCAGCAGGTGGAGCTGCGGGGCTTCAAGGCCCGCCGAGCCCTGCCCCTGGGGGAGGAGCGCCTGACCACCGAGGGGGCCCGCTGGACTCCGGCCGGCCTGCGCCTCGAAGGCAGTGTGGTCTGGGAGCAGCCGGCGGACGGTCAGCTCCTGACCCTCAAGGCACCCCGGGTCTTTATCCGGGAAGGGCAGGGGCAGGACCTGCCAGCGGAGCTGCCCGTGGGCTTCGCCGTGGCCGAGGGCCAGGCCCTCCTGAGCTGGGGCCGGCGCCTCCTGTCTTCGCCCCGCATCCAGGTGGAGCGGTCCACCCGCTGCTGGACCCTGCAGGCCCCGGTCCTGGGCCGTGGGGAAGATGGCACCTTCACAGGCGGCGCTGGCTTCGGGGGACCCCGCTCCTGGACCATCGAGGGCCCGGTGCAGGTGAACCTGTTCAGTGGCGGCACCCTGCGGGGGGCGCACCTGGTCTGGGAGGACGCCCTTTGGACCCTCACCGGCCGCCCGGCTGCCTGGTCCCGGCTGCGGGAGCGCCTGTCCGGCCCCCGGATCCTGCGCCGGGGCGATGTGGTGACCTTCCCTGAGGGGCTCAGCGGCACCCTGGCGGCGGCCGATGGCGACCTCAGCCTGCGGGCCGAGCGGGGCCAGAGCGAGGGCTCCCGCATCGTCCTCAGCGGCGGCGTGGAGTGCCAGGGCCAGGGCTGGCGCCTGGCGGCGGACACCGTGACCATCACCGTGGGGCCTGACCGCTCGGTGAAGCTGGTGCAGGCCCAGGGCGCCGTGAGCCTGCGGGGCCGCCTGGGCGAAGGCCAGGGCGAGGCCCTGGAGCTGGAGCCCGGCCCCCAGTCCGTGAAGTGGCAAGGCCGCGTCCGCGGCAAGGGGGCGGGTCCCGGCTGGTGAGGGTGGGTTGGTTCCGTCGGCTAAAGGCAAAACCTGCGATCCACAGATTTCACAGATTTCTGGCCGCCGCACAGGTCGGCCAGTCGGCACCGACTAGGCTTCACCATGCGAACTAAAGACACCAGTCATTGTCGGTTGTCTTTCTTGGCGTCTTGGCGTCTTGGCGGTGATCCTTAATTCTCTCGTCGGTGGCCCGATGTTCTTTGACTACCAATTGAGATGAGGCACCATGGAGGGCCTGTCCCCCACTGGAGCTTCCATGCCCACGTTCCGTTCCCTCTCTGTCCTGGCCCTGAGCCTGGCCCTCTTTCCGGCCGCCTTTGCCAAGGCCCCTGAAGCCGGCGCTGCCAAGGCCTCGCCCCTGGCCAGCCTGCCGTTCCGCGCCCTGGGGCCTGCGGTCACCTCGGGCCGGGTGGGCGACATCGCCCTGGACCCGCGCAAGCACGACACCTGGTACGTGGCTGTGGCCTGTGGGGGCCTCTGGAAGACCGTCAACGCCGGCACCACCTGGACCCCCATCTTCGACAAGCAGGGCTCCTACTCCATCGGCTGCGTCACCGTGGACCCCCGGAACTCCAACACCGTCTGGGTGGGCAGCGGGGAGAACAACTCCCAGCGCTCCGTGGGCTACGGCGACGGCGTCTACCGCAGCCTGGATGCCGGCAAGACCTGGGAGAACCTGGGTCTGGGGGCCAGCGAGCACATCGCCAAGATCCTGGTGGACCCCCGGGACAGCGCCGTGGTCTATGTGGCGGCCCAGGGCCCCCTCTGGAAGGAGGGCGGCGACCGGGGCCTCTACAAGACCATGGACGGCGGCCGCACCTGGAAGGCCGTCCTGGCCGTGGACGCCCACACCGGCGTGACGGACCTGGTCATGGAGCCCGGCAATCCCGAGGTGCTCTACGCCGCCACCTACCAGCGACGCCGCCATGTCTGGGGCATGGTGGACGGCGGCCCTGGCTCCGGCATCCACAAGAGCTTGGATGGGGGCCGCACCTGGACCCGCCTGAAGGAGGGCCTGCCCAAGGAGGACATGGGCCGCATCGGCCTGGCGGTGCCCCCGGGGGCACCCACCACCGTGTACGCCACCATCGAAGCCGCAGGCAAGACCGGCGGCTTCTTCGCCAGCACCGACGGCGGCCACAACTGGGAGCGCCGCAACGAGCAGGTCTCGGGCAGCGCCCAGTACTACCAGGAGCTGATCTGCGACCCCAAGGAGCCCCGGCGGGTCTACAGCATGGACACCTGGATGCAGGTCACGGAGGACGGCGGTCGCACCTGGAAGCGGGTGGGCGAGAAGTCCAAGCACGTGGACAACCACGCCCTCTGGGTCGATCCGAGCAACACCCAGCACCTGGTGGCGGGTTGCGACGGCGGCGTCTACGAGAGCCGGGACCGGGGCGCCACCTGGGACTTCAAGGCCAACCTGCCGGTGATCCAGTTTTACCGGGTGGCCGTGGACGAGGCCAAGCCCTTCTACACCATCTACGGCGGCACCCAGGACAACTACACCCTGGGCGGTCCCTCCCGCACCCGCAACCTGCACGGCTCCTTGGCGGCGGACTGGTTCGTCACCCAGGGGGGGGATGGCTTCTACACGCAGGTGGACCCCACGGACCCCAACACGGTCTACTCCGAGAGTCAGTACGGCGGCCTGGTGCGCTTCGACCGGAAGACCGGCGAGCGGGTGGACCTGGTCCCCCAGCCAGCCCCGGGCGAGGCCGCCTTCAAGTGGAACTGGGATGCTCCCCTGCTGCTCAGCCCCCACGCGCCCAAGCGCCTCTACTTCGCTGCCCAGAAGCTGTTCCGCACCGATGATCGCGGGGATTCCTGGCAGGCCGTGAGCCCCGACCTGACCCGTAAAATTGCACGTGAGTCGCTCAAGCTGATGGGCCAGGTTCAATCTGTTGATGCAGTTGCAAGAAATACCTCCACAAGCTTCTATGGCAACATCGTGGCCCTGTCCGAGAGCCCCAAGGTCGAGGGCCTGCTCTACGTGGGGACCGATGATGGCCTGGTGCAGGTCAGCGAAGACGGCGGGCAGGCCTGGCGCAAGGTGGAGACCTTCCCTGGGGTGCCGGACCGGTCCTATGTCTCCTGCCTCTCCGCCAGCCCCCACCAGGCGGGCACCCTCTTCGCCGCCTTCGACAACCACAAGGAGGGGGACTTCAAGCCCTACCTGCTGCGCTCCGGGGACCGGGGCCGCACCTGGACCGCGATTGTCGCGGGCCTGCCCGAGCGGGGCAGCGTCCTCACGGTCCGGGAGGATCCGGCCCGGGAAGGCCTGCTCTACTGCGGCACCGAGTTCGGGCTGTTCTTCAGCCTGGATGCCGGGGCCTCCTGGTCCCGCTTCACGGACCTGCCCCCCATCCCCATCCGGGACTTGGCCATCCAGACCCGGGAGGGCGACCTGGTGGCGGCCTCCTTCGGCCGTGGCTTCTTCGTGCTGGATGACCTGACGGCCCTCCGGGAGGCCCGGGCGGAGCTGCTCAACAAGGAAGCCCACCTCTTCGGCCTGCGCCCGGCCCTGGCCTACATCCCCGCCGTCCCCCTGGGCGGCCCTGGCAAGTCCTTCCAGGGCGACGCCCTGTTCCTCAGCCCCAATCCCCCCTTCGGCGCCGTGTTCACCTACCTGGTAAAGGCCGCCCCCAAGAGCCGCAAGGAGGCCCGCAAGGCCCAGGAGAAGGAGGCCCGCAAGGCGGGTCAGGACGTCACTGTGCCGACCTGGGACGCCCTCCGGGCCGAGGACCGGGAGCAGGCCCCGGCGGCCATTCTCACCATCGCCGATGCCGCGGGTCACCCGCTGCGCCGGCTCACTGTCAAGGCTGCCGAAGGCCTCCACCGCACGGCCTGGGACCTGCGCCTGCAGGACCCCCATCCGGTGCGCCTCAAGGTCCCCGGCGAGCGGGATCCCTGGGACTACGGTGCCAAGGGCGCCCTGGCCCTCCCCGGCCGCTACCAGGCCAGCCTCTCCTTCCTGGTGGATGGGGAGCTGAAGCCAGTCTCCGGGCCCGTGGCCTTTGACGTGAAGCCCCTGGATGCAGACCGCCTGAGCCCCGAGCAGTGGCAGGTCTTCAGTGCCTTCTGTGACCGTGCCGGGGAGACCCTGCGCCGGACCCTGGGGGCCTCGGAGCGGGTGAATGATGCCCGCACCCGCTTCGACCTGGTGCGCAAGGCCCTGCTGGAAACCCCGGCGGCGGACCCCGCCCTCCTCAAGGACGCCCGGACCCTGGACAGCACCCTGAAGGACCTGCGGGAAGCCCTGGATGGCGATGCCACCGTGGCCGCCCGCCAGGAGCCCACGGCCCCTGGCATTCTGGCTCGCCTCGGGGAGGTCACCGGCAGCATCTGGGGCACCACCCAGCTGCCGACCAACACCCAGCGCCAGAACCTGGCCTGGGCGGAGTCGGGCCTCAAGGACCTGGAGACCGGCTTGGAGAAGGCCCTGGCCACGCTCTCCGGTCTGGAAACAGCCCTGGATGCCGCCAAGGCCCCCTTCACGCCGGGGCGCACGCTCCGGTGAGGTGCATGATCTGTGCCATGTGTGGTCTGATAGACGAATGACCGAAACCACCCCCTGTCTCGAGGCCGTGAGCCTCCAGAAGCGCTACGGGGACCGGACCGTCGTCCGGGACGTGAGCCTCTGTGTGGGCACGGGGGAGGTGGTCGGCCTGCTGGGTCCCAACGGGGCCGGCAAGACCACGACCTTCTACATGGTGGTCGGGGTGGAGGCGCCGGATCGGGGCACCATCCGCTGGCTGGGACAGGATGTGACGGCCCTGCCCATGCACCGCCGGGCGCGCCTGGGAATCGGCTACCTGGCCCAGGAGTCCAGCGTCTTCCGGGGGCTGACGGTCTGGGAGAACCTCATGGCCCTGGGGGAACTGCAGCCCATCCCCCGGGAGGAGCAGGTGGCCCGCTGCGAGCGCCTGCTGGGGGACTTCCACCTGGGCAAGGTGCGGGACACCCTGGGCATGAGCCTGTCCGGTGGCGAGCGGCGGCGCTGTGAGCTGGCCCGGGCCCTGGTGACGGAGCCGCGCATCATGCTACTGGACGAGCCCTTTGCAGGTGTGGACCCCAAATCTGTGCTGGAGATTCAGGGCCTCATTGCCGATCTGAAGGCCAGGGGGATCGGGGTGCTGATCACCGACCACAATGTTCGTGAGACCTTGCAGATCGCCGATCGCGCCTATATCTTGGCGGACGGGATGATCATGAAGCACGGCTTGCCAAGCGAGATTGCCGAAGACCCCGACATCCGCCGGGTGTATCTGGGCGATCGGTTCAGGCTGGATTGATGGCAAACGGACCCTTCCTCTCGCAGCGCCTGGCCCAGAGCCAGACCCTGGCCCTGACCCCGGCGATGCAGCTCAAGCTCAAGCTCTGGCAGATGAACCTGCAGGAGCTGTCCCAGACCATCGAGCGGGAGCTGGAGGAGAACCCCCTCCTGGAGCTGGCCGAGGACAGCGACACCCCCACCCTGGAGGCCATCGAAGAGGGCCGGGACTCGGACCTGGGCGAGGAGGCCCCGGATGTGGCCATGGATGCCGCGGACCTGCCCGAGGGCCAGGACGACCCCACGGAAGCCAGCGCCGGACCCGACGGACCCATGGAGATGAACCCCGAGGGGGACCTGGAGAAGTTCACCGAAGAGGGCGTGGCCCAGGTCCAGGAGACGGACATGGGTGCCGAGAACAGCTGGGACCAGGACCTGCCCCGCACCAGCAACCTCGCCGACGAGGATCGGCTGTCCTGGGAGGACCGGCTCAGCGCCGTGGAGTCCCTGCAGGACCACCTCCTGGGCCAGCTCTACGAGACCCTGGAGCATGGAGATCCCCGGGCCCCCCTGATCGAGCGCCTCATCGACCGCCTGGACCCCAAGGGTTTCCTGCGCCTGGACCCCGACCAGACCTCCCTGGAGGCCACCCCGGCCGCCCTGGCGGCGGACCTGGGCGTCTCGGTGGAGGAGCTGCTGGCGGCGGTGGAGATCCTGCAGGAGTTCCACCCCTCGGGTGTGGGCTGCTTCACCGTGCAGGAGTGCCTGCTGCTGCAGCTCAGCCACGCTGGCGCCGAGCCCGATGACCTGGCGGTGCGTATCATCCAGGACCATACTGTGCTGCTGGCCCAGCGGGACAGCGGCAAGCTCCGCAAGGCCCTGGGCTGCACCGACGAGGAGCTGGCCGACGCCATGGAGCACCTCAAACACCTGAACCCCTCCCCGGGCCGGGCCTTCGATCCCGACGGCGAGCGGGTGGTCAAGCCGGACGTGGTGGTCCTGCGGGGCGAGGACGGCAACTGGAAGGTCTTCCTCAACGACGAGGGTCTGCCCCGCCTGAAGGTGAACGGCCAGTACCAGCGCTTCCTGGCCTCCAGCGAGGCCAAGTCCGACAAGGACTTCATCCGCGACCGCTTCCGCAGCGCCCGGGACTTCATCCGGGGCGTGGAGGACCGCAACCGCACCGTCCTGCGGGTCTCGGCCCAGATCGTGGAGCTGCAGCGGGACTTCATCGAGCACGGCATCGAGGGCCTGCGGCCCATGGTGCTGCGGGACGTGGCCGAGGCCACGGGCTTCCACGAGAGCACCATCAGCCGGGTGGTGAAGGCCAAGACCATCCACACCCCCCAGGGGCTGTTCGACCTCAACTACTTCTTCTCGGCCCGCCCCAAGGACACCGACATCTCGGCCACCGTGGTGAAGCACCGCATCAAGGCGCTGGTCCAGGCCGAGGACCCCGCCAAGCCCCTGTCCGACGAGGCCATCGCCGGACTGCTCGACCGGGACGGCATCAAGGTCGCCCGCCGCACCGTGAACAAGTACCGGGAGGAGCTTCGCATCCCCCCGGCCTCGCAACGCCGGCGCCGCTAGGGGCCGGCCCCCATTCCACCGGGCCGCAAGGCCCCACGCAGGAGTGACCCATGAAGGTCCACTACACCGGCCGGCACATGGAGCTCACCGAGCCCCTGAAGCAGCACACGAAGGAGCGGCTGGACAAGATGGCCACCTACCTGGATGACATCATCGACGTCCACGTGATCCTCAGCGTGGAGAAGCACCGCCACGAGGCGGAGTTCACCCTGAAGACCCGGACCGATGCCTTTGTCGCCTCGGCCACCACGGCCGACATGTACGCCAGCATCAACCAGGCCATCGACAAGCTCGATGCCCAGGCCCGCAAGCAGCAGGGCAAGCGGAACACCCGCCCCCACGACAGCGCCAAGGCGGTACCTACGGAGGAATAGCCTGAAAACCTTCGGTTTTCAGGTCAAAAAGGCCCCGCGTCGCGGGGCCTTTTTGTGCATGGATCGGGTTTGGTCTTCCTGGCGCCGACCTTGATCGCGTTATCCTTGAGGCTCCGGAGTCCGCCATGCCCGATCCCACCCATCTCTATGCCCCCAAGACCTGCACGGACCCCATCCAGGTCTGTGAGAAGTGCCGGAGCAACTACACCCTGGAGCACTTCCAGCACGGCGTGGCAGGCCAGGAGTGCGTCTGCCGCCGCTGCCTCGAGGTGATGGGCTACAAGGCCCAGGCGTGACAGCAGGGCTGCTCGCACCCGAGGCGATCCTCGAAGGTGCAGTCGCTGGCCGGCGGGTCACCCCCGCTGAGGCCGTGGTGCTGCTGGAGCAGGCGGAGCTGACGGACCTGGCGGTGGCCGCCACGGCCCTGCGGGATCGCCACAATGACCCGGCCCGGGCCAGCTATGTCGTCGACCGGAACGTCAACTACACGGACGTCTGCAACGTCTACTGCACCTTCTGCGCCTTCTACCACAAGCCCGGCGACAGCCGCGGCTATGTCCTGACCAAGGACCAGCTGGCCCTGAAAGCTGCGGAGACCCGCGCCATCGGTGGCACTGGCTTCCTGCTGCAGGGCGGGGTGAACCCGGACCTGCCCTGGGGCTACTACCTGGACCTGGTGCGCTTCCTCCGCCATGAGCAGGGCCTCTGGGTCCACGGCTTCTCGCCGGTGGAGATCCAGATGATGGCCAAGCTCAGCGGCCAGGGCCTCCGCAAGACCGTGGCCGACCTGCGGGACGCGGGGCTGGGCTCCATTCCCGGGGGTGGCGCCGAGATCCTGGTGGACCGCATCCGCAAGAAGATCGCCCCCCTGAAGGGCAACCGGGACAAGTGGCTGGAGGTCATGGAAGCGGCCCATGAAGAGGGCGTGAAGACCACGGGCACCATGATGTTCGGCATCACCGAGACCCTGGCGGAGCGCATCGAGCACCTGGCGGCCCTGCGGGACCAGCAGGACCGGGCCCTGGCCCGCGCCAACGGCGGCGGCTATACCGCCTTCGCCGCCTGGCCCTTCCAGAGCGGCCACACCCCCTGGGAGGGCAAGGTGCCCAAGCCCACGGACGTGGAGTACCTGCGCACCATCGCCGTGGCGCGGATCTTCCTCGACAACTTCGCCCACATGCAGAGCAGCTGGGTGACCATGGGCCGCAAGACCGGTCAGCTGGCCCTCCACTATGGCTGCGACGACATGGGCAGCCTCATGCTGGAAGAGAACGTCGTGAGCGCCGCCGGCACCTGCTACACCGTCAACCGCGACGAGATGGAGCGCATGATCCGCGCCGCCGGCTACGAGCCCTGGCAGCGGGACAACGTCTATGGCATCGTCCCGGCAGGCTGAACAGGGAATCACAAGGTAGGTTGGACGGCAGGTAGGGGCTTTTGTATCCCCTTCATCCCCTTCATCCCTGTTACTAAAAAAAGCAGTTTCAACAGGGATGAAGGGGATGAAGGGGATGTCCTTGCCCTGTCTTCGGTAGAATTCTCTGTGGTTGCCTGCGTTTGGCACGGTGGCCACCCTGTTCTGGAGATGCCATGCCCGGCTACCGCTCGCTGACTTCCACCCACGGCCGCAACATGGCGGGGGCCCGGGCCCTGTGGCGGGCCACGGGCGTGAAGGAGGGCGACTTCGGGAAGCCCATCATCGCCGTGGTGAACTCCTTCACCCAGTTCGTCCCGGGCCATGTGCACCTCATGGAGCTGGGGCAGCTGGTGGCGCGGGAGATCGAGGCGGCTGGCGGCATCGCCAAGGAGTTCAACACCATCGCCATCGATGACGGCATCGCCATGGGCCACGACGGGATGCTGTACTCGCTGCCCTCCCGGGACCTCATTGCGGACTCCGTGGAGTACATGGTGAACGCCCACTGCGCCGATGCCATGGTCTGCATCTCCAACTGCGACAAGATCACCCCCGGCATGCTCATGGCGGCCCTGCGGGTGAACATCCCCACCATCTTCGTGTCCGGCGGCCCCATGGAGGCCGGCAAGGTGCAGTGGCAGGGCAAGGACATCGCCGTGGACCTCATCGACGCCATGATCAAGGCCGGGGATGACAAGGTGACGGACGCCGAGGTGGACAGCTTCGAGCGGTCCGCCTGTCCCACCTGCGGCTCCTGCTCCGGCATGTTCACCGCCAACTCCATGAACTGCCTCACCGAGGCCCTGGGCCTCTCCCTGCCCGGCAATGGCACCGTGGTCGCCACCCACGCCGACCGCCGGGGCCTGTTCCTCCAGGCCGGCCGCAGCATCGTGGACCTGTGCCACCGCTGGTACAGCCAGAACGACGGCTCCGTGCTGCCCCGGGGCATAGCCACCTTCGCGGCCTTCGAGAACGCCATGGCCCTGGACGTGGCCATGGGCGGCTCCACCAACACGGTGCTCCACCTGCTGGCGGCGGCGCAGGAGGCCGGCGTGGACTTCACCATGGCCGACCTGGACCGCATCTCCCGCAAGGTGCCCTGCCTCTGCAAGGTGGCGCCGGCCACCCAGGACTATCACGTGGAGGATGTCCACCGCGCCGGGGGCATCTTCGGCATCCTGGGCGAGCTGGACCGGGCGGGCTTGCTGCACCGGGACGCCTCCACCGTGCATGCCCTGACGCTGGGCGCCGCCATCGACCAGTGGGATGTCCTGCGCAATGCGGACCCCACCGTGCACCACTTCTTCAGCGCCGCGCCGGGGGGTGTACCGACCCAGGAGGCCTTCTCCCAGGACTGCCGCTACCCGAGCCTGGACCTGGACCGCAGCGGCGGCTGCATCCGCAATGCCGCCCATGCCTACAGCCGGGAGGGCGGCCTGGCGGTGCTCTCGGGCAACATCGCTGTGGACGGCTGCATCGTAAAGACTGCCGGCGTGGATCCCAGCGTCTGGAAGTTCTCGGGCCGGGCCCGGGTCTTCGAGAGCCAGGACGCGGCGGTGCTGGGCATCCTCGGCGACACCATCGTGGCGGGCGATGTCCTGGTCATCCGCTACGAGGGCCCCAAGGGCGGCCCCGGCATGCAGGAGATGCTCTACCCCACCTCGTACCTGAAGTCGAAGGGCCTGGGCAAGGCCTGCGCCCTGCTCACGGATGGCCGCTTCTCCGGGGGCACCTCGGGCCTGTCCATCGGCCACGCCTCGCCGGAGGCCGCGGACGGTGGTGCCATCGGCCTGGTTGAAGAGGGCGACACCATCGAGATCGACATCCCGGCCCGCAGCATCCACCTGGCTGTGAGCGACGCCGAGCTAAGCCGCCGCCGCGCCGCCATGGAAGCCCAGGGTGACGCCGCCTGGCAGCCCGCCAAACCCAGGCCCCGCAAAGTCTCCGCCGCCCTCAAAGCCTACGCCCTCATGGCCACCAGCGCCGACCGAGGCGCCGTCCGCGACGTCAACCAGATCCGACGTAGGTAGTCGCGCGGTTGAAAAGAAAAATGATCTAACGCGAAGACGCAAAGGCGCAAAGAAAGGCTAAGGAAAAGAAAAGGAATTAACCATGAAGACCAAGAAGAAGAACGAATGGCTTTTCTTCGTTGTTAACCATTTCCTTTCTTCTTTAATCTTTTCTTCGCGTCTTCGCGTCTTTGCGTTGGATCAGTTTCAGTTTCTGTTCCCAAGTGAAAAACTCAACCTTTGAGCGCTGCGATCAGGGCTTCGGCTAGGGGGCGGATGCGGCCGGGTTCGCTTAGGTAGGCGCCTCGGGCGGCGACGAGGCGGGCGCTGGAGCGGCCGAGGATGGCGGTCTCCACGAGGCCGTGGGCCTTGAGGGTGCCGCCGGTCTGGACGAGGTCCACGATGGCGTCCGCCAGTCCCAGCAGGGGTGCCAGCTCGGCGCTGCTGCTGAGGGGCACCAGCTCGGCGGTGAGGCC
>Ga0007792_10000472_pt1 | contig 14508 bp, 14 predicted proteins | sample CryBogmetaGMA6M_FD_60371 | JGI IMG/M metagenome (GOLD analysis project Ga0007792, IMG submission 60371) | Freshwater microbial communities from Crystal Bog, Wisconsin, USA - MA6M | ecosystem: Environmental > Aquatic > Freshwater > Lake | place: Crystal Bog, Wisconsin, USA | collected 2009-07-06
GCGCCGTCGGCCTCGGCCACCACGGCGGAGATGATGCGCTCGCTGGCGCCCTGGGCGATGGCCACCACGTTGCAGCCCACTTCCGCCAGGGCGTCGAAGAAGGTGCCGGCCACGCCGGTGCGGGTGCGCATGCCGTCACCGACGATGCTGAACACCGCCAGGTTCGAGAGCAGGACCACGGGATCGATGAAGCCCGCGGACAGCTCCGCCGGGAAGATGTCCTCGATGGCCGCCACGGCCGCCGGGCCGTCCGCCCGCCGCACGGCGAAGCAGATGGACAGCTCAGAGGAGCTCTGGGTGATGAGCACCACCGAGATGCCCTTCCGGGCGAGAGCGCTGAACACGCGCCCGGCGGTGCCGGGGACGCCGGGCAGGCCGGGGCCCGTGAGGTTCACCACGGACAGGTCCCGCAGGAAGGAGAGGCCGCGCACGCCGCTGGGCGGCGGCGGCACCTGCTCGCGGATCACCGTGCCCGGGTGGGCGGGGTCGAAGCTGCTGCAGACCCGCACGGGGATGCCCCGCTCCCGCACCGGGGGGATGGTCTTGGGGTGGAGCACCTTGGCGCCGAAGAAGGAGAGCTCCATGGCCTCCTCGAAGCTGGCTTCCGGCAGGGGGAAGGCTTCGGGCACCAGGCCCGGGTCGGCGCTGTAGAGGCCCGCCACGTCGGTCCAGATCTCCAGCAGGTCTGCTCCGAGGGCGGCCGCCGCCAGGGCGGCGCTGTGGTCCGAGCCACCCCGGCCCAGGCTGAGGATCCGGCCCTGGGCGTCCCCGCCAAAGAACCCGGGCAGCAGCCAGAGGCTGTCCGGTCCGGCCTTGACGGTGGCGAAGGCGGCGTCGATGTCGGCCATGCGGGGCCGGGCCTGGAGGGGGTCGCCCTCCACCCGGATGTGGGTCACGGGGTCCAGGTAGCAGGGCGCCAGGCCTCGGGCCCTGAGCAGGGCCATGAGGATGGCGCAGGAAGCCCGCTCGCCGAGGCTGGAGACCTGGGCCAGCACGGAGGGCGGACCCTCCTCCAGCAGGGCCATCCCGTGCAGGAGACGGCGGCCCAGGGTCTCGAGGGCGTCCAGCTCGGCCCGCAGGGTGGCGGCTTCGGCGCCCAGCTCCTCGGCCAGGTCGGCCACCACGGCGGCGTGGCGCTCCCGGTAGGCCTGCAGCAGGCGGTCAGCCTCCTCCCGATCCGGCACCCGGCCGCCGTGGAGGAGCAGGTTGGTGATGCCGGACATGGCTGAGGCCACCACACAGACGCGGTGGGTCTGGCGGGCCGTGGCCACCAAGTCGGCCACCGCGCGGATGCGGGTGGCGCCAGCCACGCTGGTACCGCCGAACTTCATTACGCGAATGGGGCTGGGCTGCATGGATGGCTCCGGTCCTGTGGAATGAACCGGCCCCGCGGGATCACCGCGGGGCCGATTCTGAAGGGTGGTTTCAGTCAGACGCCCCGAGGTTCGGAGTTCGTAATGGTCCCGTTGGTGGTAATCGCGGACAGACCCCGGCCGGCGGTGTTCCGCGGCTCCCGGGAATCCTTGACCATCGCTCGGTGCATGTCCCTATTTTTCCAGGGAGATGTCGGGAAAGTCAACCCCGCGACCGGTCCGGTCAGCCGAGCCGTCTGCCGGTGGAGTATGGTGGAACACGCCAAGGCAGGCCACCCTGTTCAGCCTGCACCGCCCTGGAGGCCCCATGACCCTCTCCCGCCGCACCTTCCTCCAGTGTTCCGCTGCGGGCGTCGCCCTGGCCGCCACGGGTCTGTCTGCGGCCCCTGCGAAGACCGGCAAGCGCATCCTCATCCTCGGCGGCACGGGCTTCCTGGGCCCCGCCACCATCGAGATCGCCCAGGCCCGGGGCCACCACGTGACGATGTTCAACCGTGGCAAGACCCGGCCAGAGCTCTTCCCTGGGGTGGAGAAGCTGCTGGGGGACCGGGATCCCAAGAAGGGCGACGGCCTCAAAGCCCTGGAGAAGGGCACCTGGGACGCCGTCATCGACAACAGCGCCTACTACCCCCGCATGGTGACGGCCTCGGCGAGCCTCTTGGCCCCCCGGGTCCGCCAGTACCTGATCATCTCCAGCATCAGCGCCTACAAGGAGCCCAACCCAGAGAACGGCACCGAGGACGCGCCGCTGTCCACCATGACGGACCCCACTCTGGAGGACATGGGCAAGAGCTTCGAGAACTACGGCGCCCTCAAGGGCCTCTGCGAGCAGGCCGCCCAGAAGGCCATGCCCGGCCGCAGCACGGTGATCCGGCCGGGCTACATCGTGGGGCCGGATGACCCTTCCGGCCGCTTCACCTACTGGCCCGCCCGCTTCGACCGGGGCGGCGAGGTGGCGGTGCCTGGCGCCCCCAGCGATCCCCTGGAGATCATCGATGTGCGGGATCTGGCGGCCTGGCTGGTGCTCCTGGTGGAGCAGGGCACGCTGGGCGTCTTCAACGCCTGCGGCCCGGAGAAGCGTCTGGCCTGGGGCTCCGTGGTGGAGGCCTGCCTGAAGGCGGGGAGCCCCACCAGCAAGCCGGTGTGGATCCCCACGGACTTCCTCCTCACCCAGAAGGACCTGGAGTTCCCCATCTGGGCGCCCTTCGTGGGCGAGACCAAGGGCTTCCACACCTGGCGCAACGACCGCGCCGTGAAGGCGGGCCTGCGCTTCCGCCCCGCCGCCGACACCGTGCGGGACACCCTCGCCTGGTTCAAGACCCAGGAGAAGGCCGAGAAGGGCCGCACCAAGCTGGACGGCCCCACCCCCCAGCGGGAGAGCGAGCTCATCGCCGCCTGGCGGGCCGCAGGCAAGGCGAAGGGCTAGATTCGGGGGCACATTGCCCTGGCCTGGACCCGGTCTTGGGCCCACGCTAGGACCATGACCGCCACCCCCAGTCGCACGGCCCTGGTGCTCTCCGGAGGGGGCGCCCGCGGCGCCTATCAGGTGGGCGTCCTCAAGGCCATGGCCGAGCTGCTGCCGAAGGCGAAGGCCAACCCCTTCACCATCCTGTGCGGCTCCTCTGCCGGGGCTATCAATGCTGCGGTGCTTGCGTGCCACGCCTCCAGGTTCAAGGTGGGCGTCCGCCGACTGGAGCAGGTCTGGGCCAACTTCAGCAGCGATCAGATCTACAGCACCGATCCCTGGGGCATGACCTGGAACAGCCTCCGCTGGTTCACCTCCCTGTTCCGCCCCCGGCAGCTCCACCCCTCCCGCCGCTCCCTGCTGGACAACACGCCATTGCGGCACCTGCTGACCCGGATCATCCACTTCGACCGCATCGGGTCCGCCCTGGGGCGGGGTCATCTATACGCCCTGTCCGTGACCTGCTCGGGCTATAGCTCTGGCGAGTCGGTGAGCTTTTTCGAAGGCCATCCCGAGCTCAGCTCCTGGCAGCGGTTCCGACGCGCTGGGGCCCGGACGAAGATCGGCCTCAACCACCTCCTCGCCTCCAGCGCCATCCCCATGCTCTTCCCAGCGGTCAAGGTTCACCGGGAATATTTCGGGGACGGCTCCGTCCGCTTTCTCGCTCCCGTGAGCCCGGCCCTGCACCTGGGTGCCGACCGGGTGATGATCATCGGCGTCGCCGGGACCGAGCGGGAAGCGCGAAAGTCCCTCGACGGCAGCCGCTATCCCACCATCGCCGACATCGCCGGGCAGGTCCTGGACAGCGTGTTCGTGGACAGTCTCAACAGTGACCTGGAGCAGCTGCAGCGCGTGAATCAGACCCTCGAGCGAATCCCCGCAGACCTGCGAGCAAGCCTGGACCTCGGGCTGCGGCCCATTGAGACCCTGGTCATCTCGCCCAGCCGGGACCTGGCCTCCCTCGCTGGCAAGCACGCCAAGGCCCTCCCGGCCATCGTGCGGTTCTTCTTCCGCCGGGCGGGCATCACCTCCCGGACCGGCTCCGCCGTCCTCAGCTACCTGCTCTTCGAGGCGGGCTACACCCGGGAGCTCATCGCCCTGGGCTACAGCGATGCGATGCACCAGAAGGACGAGATCCAGCGTTTCTTCGGGGCCGGGCCGGTATCGGTGGAGTGACCTAGTTCTGGATGTAGCTCACGAGCTGGTCGATGGTGAACTTCTGGTGGGAGATGACCTCTTTCACCAGGTCGCCGATGGACAGGATGCCGATGAGGGTCTGGTCGGCGGCAATCACCGGGAGGTGACGCACCCGCTTGTCCGTCATGAGGGCCATGCACTCTTCTACGGACTGGGCCAGGGTCACGCAGCTGAGCTTGTCGCTCATGATGTCGCGCACCGAGGTGTCCTTGGAGGCCTTGCCCTTGAGGATCACCTTCCGGGCATAGTCCCGCTCGGAGAAGATGCCCACCAGGCGGCCCTGGTCGAGCACAGGGAGGGCGCCGATGCCGTGGGCGGCCAGGAGCTCCAGCGCCACCAGCACCGAGTCATCCGGTCCCACGGAGACCGTGGCGGGCTTTTCCTCGATGAGCTGCTGTAGTGGCCGCATGACTGCCTCCCTTGACTGGTTGCCGGTGGGGAATGGGGATTCCGTGGAGATGACTATACGGCCAAGCCCCGGAAATGGAACCACCAATGCGCACAGCGGAACCACCGGGGTACCCCTGACAGAGTGTCAAGGTTGAGGCCCCACAAGGGCTTTCGAAGCCGCCCCTGGAGCACCCAGCGTTAACCTGGGGCCCTGGATTGCCAGGGGAGAACGCCATGACCGTCAACCTGAAGGGCCGCAGCCTCCTCACCCTCATGGACTTCAGCCCGGCCGAGGTGCGCCACCTGCTGGACCTGGCCCGGGACCTGAAGGCCAAGAAGCGCCAGGGCAGCTACAGCCCTCTGCTGCAGGGGAAGAACATCGTCCTGCTGTTCGAAAAGACCAGCACCCGGACCCGCTGTGCCTTCGAGGTGGCGGCCCTGGACGAGGGCGCCCACGTGACCTTCCTGGACTCCGCCAGCTCCCAGGTGGGGAAGAAGGAGTCCCTCGAGGACAGTGCCAAGGTGCTGGGCCGCTTCTACGACGGCATTGAGTACCGAGGCTACAAGCAAGAAGTCGTTGAAGCCCTGGCCCGCCACGGCGGTGTGCCCGTGTGGAACGGGCTCACGGACACGGACCACCCCACCCAGATCCTGGCGGACTTCCTCACCCTGGAGGAGCACGTCGCCAAGCCCCTCTCGGCCATGAAGCTGGTCTTCTGCGGCGACATCCGCAACAACATGAGCTACGCCCTGATGTACGGCGCCGCCAAGACCGGCCTGCACCTGGTGGTCCTGGGACCGAAAGAGCTGGCACCGGACCCGGCCGTGCTGGCGGCGGCCCGGGCCGCGGGCCAGGAGACCGGTGCGGTCATCGAGGTGACGGACGATGTGGCGGCGGCCGTGGCGGGGGCCGATGCCCTCTACACGGATGTCTGGGCCAGCATGGGCGAGGAGGACCAGATCCCCGAGCGGGTGCGACTGCTCACCCCCTTCCAGGTCACCCTGGGCATGCTGCAGCAGACCGGCAACCCCGCCGTGAAGTTCCTCCACTGCCTGCCGGCCTTCCACGACTTCGAGACCAAGCTGGCCCGGGAGCAGATGGCCCTGGGCCACGACATCCGGGAGGTCACCGACGAGGCCTTCCGCAGCGCCCACAGCGTGGTCTTCGATCAGGCCGAGAACCGCATGCACACCATCAAGGCGGTGCTGGTAGCGACGCTGGTCTAGGTTTGTCCAGAGAAGAGAATTGGCCCCAACTGGGGCCAATTCTCTTTGTGAAATGCTATGGTGGGACCACCCCAACCCAAGGAGTTCCCCATGCGCATGCTTCGGCTGCTCGTCATCCCCATCCTTGCCACCCTCTCCCTTGCCGCCCAGGAGACCCCCCTGTCCGGCACCTGGACCCAGAGCCGGGCTGATGACGTGGCGGCGGCGGTGAACGCCACCGTGGCCGACATGAACTTCATCAAGCGGCCGATCGCCCGCGCCAAGCTGGTCCGCCTCAATCCGGTCTACAAGAAGGTGATCATCGCCATCTCCGACAAGGAGACCCTGGTGAAGTTCGACGACCGGGACGTGATCCCCATGCCTCCTGGCGGTCGGCCCGGCCCCTGGACGCGTGAGGATGGCGACAAGTTCATGGTGGCCGCCCAGGTCTCCAAGGATCAGATGATCCAGACCTTCAAGAACGACGAGGGCGAGCGCACCAACATCTTCAAGCTGAGCGCCGACGGCAAGACCCTCACCATGAGCGCCACGGTGAAGAGTCCCCAGCTGCCCAAGCCGCTGACCTACAGCATCAGCTTCAGCCGCTGACTCACTTCGTCAGCGTGACTCCATCCAGCTCGCGGCCCTGGACGTCGAGCTGGCGGAGCCGCAGCTTGCCGGCTTCCACATCCAGCACGGTGAAGGAGTGGCGGTCCGAGATGAAGGTCCGGGTCCAGGGCTGCCAGGTGGCTCGGTCCAGGGTCTGCTTGGGGTCATAGAGATCGGCCCCGCCGGCACCGGTGACGATGTGGATGATGCCCTTGGGGCGGGTGACGGTGCGGCCGTCGAAGGCCTCGTCCACGGTAAAGGTCCCCTCCACGGGCTGACGGCGGGTGCCCACCTTGGTGGGGCTGAACAGCAGCGGTGCGGTGCGCTGGTAGTTGTGCACATGGCCGGCGAAGACCAGGCTCACACCGTGCTTCTGGAGGATGGGCGCAAGGGGGCGCATCCACTGGTCATCGAAGTGGGACTTGGAGCTCTGGAACAGGGGGTGGTGGAGGGCCACGATGCGCCAGGCGGCGCCCTTGGCGGCAGCGAGGTCCGCCTCCAGCCAGGCCTTCAGCACGGGGCTGTCCCAGTCCGTGTAGGTGTTGGAGTCAAGCACCGTCCAGTGCACCGGGCCCCAGTCGAAGCTGAAGCTGGCCATGCGGGGGAAGGCCGAACCGGCGGCGGCCACCATGGCGTCGTGGACCCCGGCCTTGACTGGGGCCGCCCCGGGGTCGCCGGGCTTGAGGGCTGGCCCATTCAGGGGCAGGGACCAGTAGGCGTAGAAGGCAGAGGCATCCTCGAAGCCGGGAAAGGGGGCGTCGTGGTTGCCGGGCATGCCCAGGAAGGGCACTCGCGCCATCAGGGTGTCGGCACCGTTATAGACCGGGTAGAACACCTTCCGGTACTCCGAGGCCCGGCCGCGACCGTAGACCAGATCACCCACCACGAAGACCGCATCCGGCCGCTCGGCCGCCATGGCCTTGGCAATGGCGGCCTGGTTGGGAGAGCCATCCGCGATATCGCCCAGCACCACCATGCGGTGGGCCCCAGCCGTGCGGGTCTGGGCCTCGGCCTCGAAGACCACCTTCCCACCCTGCTTCACCCGGTAGGGCACCTTCGCCCCCGGCGGGAGGTCCCGCAGGGTGACGCGGCAGATGCGGTGGGCCGGGAGGGGGGGCGCCTCCAGGCGGCGGGAGGTCACCGGTGCCTGGGTCACCCAGGCCTCGCCCAGGCGCACCTCCACGGTCCAGGCCTCGTCCTTGTCTGCGGCATGCCAGAGCAGGTCCAGCCGCTCCTTGGCGGCCGGGGCGGGAGCATCCCCCAGCTGCAGGTAGGGCTTCACCAGGAAGGCCTCCTGCGCGCCCAGGGAGAGGGCCAAAACAGCTGTGAGGAGGGCGATTCGGATGCGCATAGGCCAGTATCCCAGGTAGCGCTGCACCGAGCACAGGGACTACAGGTCAATTCCGAGTTACAAAAGACGACAAGCCTTGCCACCAAGAGCGCCAAGAAATACATGGCCCCTCGGATGGGGCCGCAAGGCACGCATCAACGGGGGGCAGGCAACCTGACAGCACGGGTTGTATCTCGGGGGCGCCGGGGCTGCGCTTCTTGGGACGCAGCCCTGGCGCCCCCGGGATCACTTCCGGCCACGCCGGAAGCCGCCCTCGGCGGACCCGTGCGGGATGCGTCGGCGCCCCTTGGCGTCTTGGCGGTGGTCTTTTCATCCCATCCCGCGCGACGGCCAGCCGCCAAGGGACCTTGGTGGTGATCGGTGCACTTAGTCAAGCCGCACAGCCTAGCGCAGGCCCACCACCAGGGCGACGCCGAGGGTCAGCAGCGCGACGGCCACCCACTTCCGGCTGTCCAGGGACTCGGCGAAGACGAAGCGCCCCAGGAGCACGGCACTGGCCATGCCGACGCCGCGCTTCACCACCTCAATGAAGCCCACCGGCGCCCAGCGGAAGGCCTCGATCTGCACCGCCAGCGCCAAGGCGCCAATGACCACGGCCGTGCCTGCCACCAGGGGCTGGGACACCAGCGGGCCTACGGCGGCCAGGAAGGCCCGAAGCTGGCCGCGGAAGGCCGCCCACAGGAAGAGCAGCAGTGCCACGACCGCAGTAAGGGCTGGGGCGTACCAGGCCCCGGCACCGCGGGAGACCGCCAGCTGATCCAGCACGCCGGTGCCGCTCCAGAGGACGGCCACCAGCGCCATGCGGCGCACGCCCGGCTCCCGCACGGAGGCCCGCAGGTCCCGCCAGGAGCCACCCCCCAGGAGCGCCGCCCCCCCAACCACCAGGGCCGCACCGCCGTACTGGACGAGGGCCGGCGTCTGGCCCCGGAAGAGCCAGGCCAAGGTGGTGGACAGCACAGGCGTGAAGCTGAGCAGCGGGATGGTGATGCTCATGGGCGAGAGCCGCAGTGCATCGAGGAAGAGGACCAGGGCCAGGCTGTTGAGCAGGGCAGAGGCCACCAGCGGCCAGAGACAGGCCAGAGGCAGGCCCAAGGGCTCCCGGGAAACTGCCCAGAGAGCCAGGAGGGGTGCCTGGGCCAGGGGCAGCAATAGGCCCAAGTGGACAGGGGAGACCTCCCGGCTCAGGCGCTTGCGCAGGGCATCAAACAGGGCCCAGCCCAGGGCCGCAGCGAGGGTGAAGGCCAGGCCGATCCCAGTGATGGTCACCGAGGCGCCTTAGTGGGCGCCGACGTTGGACAGCAGACGCGACCCTGTGGCGTAGCAGGTCTTGTGGGTGATGTGATGCTCGAACTCGTGCCGGAACTTCTGCAGGGCCGAGTCCATGGGGCCGCAGGCGGCGTCACCCAGCGGACACAGGGTGCGCATCCCGATGCGAGGCGTGAGGCTGGCCAGCAGGTCCAGGTCGCCGGGGCGGCCCTGGCCATGCTCGATGCGGTGCAGGACCAACTGCATCCAGTTGCAGCCTTCGCGGCAGGGGGTGCACTGACCGCAGCTCTCGTGGGCGTAGAAGCGGATGAGGCGCAGCGTGGCCTGGACGATGCAGACGGACTCATCCATGACGATGAGGCCACCGGAGCCGCCCATGGAGCCGCGGGCCTTCAGGTTGTCGAAGTCCATGGGGACATCGAAGTCCTTCTCGTCGAGCATGGGGCAGCTGGCGCCGCCAGGGATGATGGCCTTGATCTTCCGGCCCGTGCTGCTGCCACCCGCCAGCTCTTCCACCAGGAAGTTCATGGGGGTGCCCATGGGCAGCTCGTAGATGCCCGGCCGCTTCACGTGGCCGCTGACACCGAAGATGCGGGTGCCGGCGTTCTTGGGGGAGCCAATCTTGGCGTACTCGGCGCCGCCCATGCGCATGATGGGCGGGACGGCGGCCAGGGTCTCCACATTGTTCACGGTGGTGGGCTGGCCAAAGGCGCCCTTCACGGCAGGGAATGGGGGCTTCACGCGGGGCTCGCCACGGCGGCCTTCGAGGGAGTTCAGGAGGGCGGTCTCTTCGCCGCAGATGTAGGCGCCGGCACCGCGGTAGACCAGGATGTCGTAGTCCCAGCCGGTCCCCAGGATGTTCTTCCCCAGGTAGCCCGCATCCCGGGCCTGCTGGAGGGCGGCCTCGAGCTTCTCGATGAGCCAGAGGAACTCGCCCCGGATGTAGACGTAGCCCATGGCGCACTGCATGGCCCAGCCACCGATGATCATGCCCTCGATGAGCTGATGGGGGTTGTACTCCAGGATGACGCGGTCCTTGAATGTGCCGGGCTCGCCTTCGTCACCGTTGCAGACCAGGTAGCGGGTGAGCTTGCGCTCAGGGGTGTCCTTGGGCATGAAGGACCACTTGAGGCCGGCAGGGAAGCCGGCACCGCCGCGGCCCCGGAGGCCGGAGGCCTTCACTTCATCGATGACCGCCACGGGCTCCGTCTGGAGCGCCTTGCGCATGGCCACGTAGCCCTCATGCTGCTGCTCATAGACCTTGAGGTGCCAGTTGTTCAGATCCCCTGCCCCGCGGAGCATGAGGTTCGGGAACTTCTCCGAGCCGAACCCGGGGAAGGTGTAGGTGTGGTGATCAGGCTTCGTTCGGATCGCGGCCATGGTCTCGTCTCCGCTCAATGCGCCCAGGGGCGATACTCGCCCCGCTTGCAGGCTTCCATCACCTCGACGAGCTTGTCCTCATCCACCAGCTCGTCGTAGACGTCCTGGTTGACCTGGACACAGGGCGCCACACCGCAGCCGGCCAGGCACTCCACTTCCTCGACGCTCCACAGGCCATCCGGGCTGGGGCCCTGACCGGGGGTGACGCCGGTGCGCTCGCAGACCTTCTCCAGCAGCTGGGCGGCACCGCGGAGGGCACAGCTGATGTTGGTGCAGACCTGGAAGTGGAACTTACCGACGGGGGCCTTCTGGTACATGGTGTAGAAGGTGGCCACGCCGAAGACATGGGCTTCGGGGATGCCGATGACATCCGCCACAGCGCGCATGGCGGCCAGGCTCACGAAGCCGAACTCCCGCTGGGCGATGTAGAGCGCCGGCAGGGTCGCGGCCATCTTGTCCGGGTACTGGGCCATGATCGCCTGGATCTCGGCCACAGCCTCTGGACTGAAGGCCTTTCGCTCGGATTCCTGGAGCCGCTGGCCCGGGGCCAGGACTTCATTGGAGGTTTCGTGGGGGTGGGCATGGCTCATGGGTGCGCTCGCATGAAGGCCCAGTTTAGCCCAAAGAGCGTGGGAGGCACCGGGGTAAACCCCTGTGCCTCCCATCACGATCAACTTTGGCCTTGGCGGGCCTGCCCTAGAGGGCGCAGTGGCTCCCGTCACAGTAGGGCGGGGTCTTGGTCTGCTTGCAGAGGCAGAAGGCCTTGGTGGCAGCCTCAGCGACCTCCACCTTGAGGGGGACCATGCCAGAGCCCTTGTGGGCCCCATCACAGAACGGCTGCTTGCCACTGAGGCCACAGGTGCACCAGTAACAGGTTCCAGGCTGGACCTCGAGCACGGCGGGGGTCTTGGCGGCGACCTTGGGCAGTCCTTCGCTCATGGGGTCCTCCGACTACTTGCCGGCTTCGATGTTGAGGCTGATGGCCACGTCGTCACCCAGGACGCCCGGGCCGTACTTGATGCCGTAGTCATTGCGGTTGATGGTCACGGCGCCATCGATGAAGCCCGCAACCACGCTGCCAGGCTTCATGCCGGGCTGGGTGCCCGCATTGGTGATGGGGAAGGTGATGCGCTTGGTGACGCCACGGAGGGTGAAGTCCCCGGTGACTTCCAGCTTGCCCTTGGCCACTTCCTTCACCGAGGTGCTCTTGAAGGTGATGGTGGGGTACTTCTCCACGTCGAAGAAGTCGCCGCCCTTCAGGTGCTTGTCCCGGCCCTCGTTGTCGGTGTTCACGCTGGCGGCCTCGATGCTGACCTCCACGCTGGACTTGCTGATGTCCGCAGGGTCCACCTTGATGGTGCCGCTGAACTTGGTGAAGCGGCCGCTGGTCTTGGCCAGAAGGTGGCGGATCTTGAAGCTGACCTCGCTGTGGACGGCGTCAATCTTGTAGGCGTCCTGGGCCAGGGCCGGCAGGGCGGCCAGGGCGAGGGCGGCGAGCAGGGTGCGGAAGGTTCGGTTCATGGGTGTCTCCTTGTAATAGGTGTTTCACCACCTTTTTCCATTCTAGGATTCTTTTCGGGAGTTGCAACACCTTTTTGGGCGTTCCTGTCATTATTTGGTCAGGAGCAGGTCATGCACATCCGCGAGGAACTCCAGATCAGCAAGCCCCTCGAGTCCGGCCATGAGGTGGGCCTGGCCCTGCTGCTGGGCCGGGAGTACGTGGTCCGCCTCTTCGATCAGGGGCTCTACGAGCCCGAGGGCATCAGCGACCAGCAGTACAACGTGCTGCGGATCCTCAAGGGGGGCCCGAAGGATGGCTACCTGGTGAAGGACATCCGCTGCCGGATGATCTACCGCTTTGCGGACGTGCCGAGGCTGGTGAACCGTCTGGAGACCCGTGGCCTGGTGAAGCGCTGCGAGAACCCCGCCGATCGCCGGGGCAGCCGGATCCAGATCACTCCCCGCGGCCTGGCCCTGGAAGCCAAGATGCACGGCTGCCACGATGCCCTCTGTCAGAAGGTGGACCGCTGCCTCAGCCCCGAGGAGCGCGTCACCCTCCTGAGCCTCCTGGAGCGCCTGCGGGACGACCACCGCAGCCAGGTGGATGTGCCGCAGGGCTGAGTGACGGTCTAGCGGTCCAGCTCACCCGCGATGACATTCATGGCGCCGAGGACGGCGACGGCGTCGGCGATCAGGCCGCCCTTCACCTGGTCCTCGAAGCTGCTGAAGATGGGGAGGCAGGGGGGACGGACGCGGATGCGGTAGGGGTTCTTGCCGCCATCGCTGACGATGTAGAAGCCCAGCTCGCCGTTGGCGGCCTCGGTGGCGCTGTAGACCTCGCCCACGGGCATCTCCATGCCGTGCATGATCAGCTTGAAGTGGTGGATGAGGCTCTCCATCCGGTTGTAGACCTTGTCCTTGGTGGGCAGGGCCACCTTGGGGTCGTCCACGATGATGGGGCCGGGCTCCAGGCGATCCAGCACCTGCCGGATGATGCGCAGGCTCTGGCGGATCTCCTCGACCCGGACCAGGTAGCGGTCCCAGACGTCGCCGGTGGTCCCCACGGGGATGTCGAAGTCGTAGGTTTCGTAGCCCAGGTAGGGCTGGGACTTGCGCAGGTCCTGGGGGACGCCGGCGGCACGGAGGCAGGGGCCCGTGTAGCCCCAGTTCACGGCCTCTTCGGCGGTGATGACCCCGACGCCCGCGGTGCGATCCCGCCAGATGGGGTTGTGGGTGAGCAGGGCTTCCACTTCATCGATGGCCGCAGTGCACTCCACCAGGAACTGCTCGGTCTTGGGCACGAAGCTCTCGGGCAGGTCGCGGAAGAGGCCACCGATGCGGGTGAAGCTGGTGTGCAGGCGCTGCCCCGAGGCCAGCTCGAAGAGGTCGTAGGCTGACTCGCGCTGCTTGAAGAGGTAGAGGAAGGCCGTGAAGGCGCCAATGTCCACGGCGTTCACGCCCACGCAGACGATGTGGTCGGCGACCCGGGCCAGCTCAGAGACGAGGACGCGGATCTGCTGGGCCCGGGGCGGTGCCTCGATGCCCAGGAGCTTTTCCACCGCCAAGGTGTAGCCCACGTTGTTCATGAGGGAGCTGCAGTAGTTCAGGCGGTCCGTGAGGGGGATGAACTGCTGGTAGCTGAGGCTCTCCCCCAGCTTCTCAACGCCGCGGTGCAGGTAGCCCATCTCGGGGATGGCCCGGGTGATGGTCTCGCCTTCCAGCTCGAGCACGATGCGCAGGGTGCCGTGGGTGGTGGGGTGCGACGGCCCCATGTTGACGAGCATGCGGTCGCCGTCGAGCTTCAGCTGGGAGAGGTCGATGGAATCCATGGTTCAGCCCCGCCGTTCGCCGTTGTTGTAGGGGGCGGTGCAGCCTTCCATGCAGAAGGCATCCCCGCCATCGAGGGGGAAGTCCTTGCGCAGGGGGTGGCCCGGGAAGTCCTGCCACATGAGCAGCCGGCGCAGGTCCGGGTGGCCGGAGAAGCTGATGCCGAACAGGTCGAAGACCTCGCGCTCGAACCAGTTGGCGGTCTTGAACTGGAGGGCGAGGGTGGGCACGGAGGCCCCATCCGCCACCGGCACCTTCACCCGCAGGCGCTCCTGGCTGGCCATGTTGAGCCAGTGGTAGACCACGTCGAAGCGCGGCTCCCGCTCGGGCCAGTCCACGGCGGTGATGTCCACCAGAAACTGGAAGCCCTCGCGGTGGAGGAGGTCCACCACAGGCAGGAGGGAGGCGGCGCCGATGACGATGGTCTGATCGCCGCGGAAGTCATGGCGATCCGTGATGGCGTCCGGCAGCTGTGCGTCGATGTGCTCGGTGATCATGGTCGGTTCCCTAGAAGATCGTCCCGGCGCCGCGCTCGGCAGCGTCCGCCAGCATTTCCCGGATGGCCTGCTGCCCGGTGACACCCTTGGCGGCCTCGTAGGCCTCCTGTCGGGCGAGGCTCTCGTAGAAGCGGGCGATGTGGTCCTTCCGCATGGAGAGGGATTCCTTCTCGATCTTCTCCTGCAGCTTCATGACGCCGTAGATCATGCTCTCGGGCCGGGGCGGGCAGCCGGGGACGTAGACGTCCACGGGGATCACCCGATCGATGCCCTGGAGGGTGGCGTAGGTGCGGTACATCCCGCCGGAGCTGGCGCAGACGCCAACGCTGATCACCCACTTGGGCTCGGCCATCTGGGCGTAGATGGTGCGGAGCACCGGGGCCATCTTGTTGGTGATGGTGCCCAGCACCAGCATCATGTCGCTCTGCCGGGGGCTGAAGCGCATGG
>Ga0007792_10000473_pt1 | contig 14503 bp, 9 predicted proteins | sample CryBogmetaGMA6M_FD_60371 | JGI IMG/M metagenome (GOLD analysis project Ga0007792, IMG submission 60371) | Freshwater microbial communities from Crystal Bog, Wisconsin, USA - MA6M | ecosystem: Environmental > Aquatic > Freshwater > Lake | place: Crystal Bog, Wisconsin, USA | collected 2009-07-06
GAACAAGTTTGTCTACAATGCGCGAAGCATTGGAAGATTTATCGAGCATCCTGTCAATGATATCATTAATTGTTGTTGGGTTTGGAAATTGTCCGCGTAAAATTCTTAAGACGTTAAATTGCGGTAACGTTAAACCGTATGCCTTTAAATAGTTGGACTCAATTAAGTTCAACCAGCTGCCCGTGTAAAGTATGTTAACCATTAACTTCTGGTACGGGTTTGCAAATGCTTTCTGTTTTATTTCTTCTTCTAGTCTCATAATGTTAATTCCTTTATTTATATGTAGATACACGAAAATCACCATTAAAGTTTCATTATAATTGAAATATAATTTACTGAATTATCAATATATCATATAAGCATATGGGAATATGATACTTACAAAACAAGAAATATTTATGCCATATACAGAAAACGCCGCAACCTGTTTAGTTACGGCTTTATGAATAATCTTTAAATTTAATTTAAACTATGAGATTTTCTTAATGTAAGAGATGTGGAATTTTTCCATTTTATCTACGAGTGTCAGAATATCTTCTTTTAACGGCAGGAAGGTTGTTCTGAAATGCATTGTCTTTGGAAGCTGGCCGAATCCAGAGCCGGGAACAACACAGATGCCTGTTTCTTCAAGAAGGGACATGCAGTATTCTGAGTCTCTTTTTGAATCATAAGCAAATCTTTCGGATTCTGATAACTTTGCAACATCAATATCTTTACTGTGAGGTAATTCAAATTTTACGAATGCATACATTGCACCCTGCGGAATTTCACAGGACATTCCATCGATTTTATTCAGACCTTTACCGAGTATTTCCGCTTTCTCTTTTAAGTTGGTCAATATTCCGTCGCGTTCCTTAACGTATAAATCATAACTCGCATCTCCCGGGAAGGGCAGAGCAACCATTAAATATGTGACGATTTGTCCGTCTACGTTTGAGCACAAACCTATTGACTGAAGCTTTACTAACTGGGCGTAGACATCTTCCGGAATGTTTCTGACTTCAAAGTACCCGCCGCGATGTCCGCATTCACCAAGAAACCCTTTTGAGACAGAATGAAAACTAAACAGCGTTACATCTTTCTCGTTCATCTCGTGTAATACTTTGGCGAAGGAATAAAACTTAAGTCCTTTCAGGTATACGTTTTCCTGATAAACTTCATCAGCAAGCAGTGTCAGATTATGTTTCTTTGCAAAACGGATAATCATTTCTATGTTTTCTTTCGAAAGTACAGCGCCAGTCGGATTACCAGGATTAATTACTGCGAGTGCAACGGTGTTAACACCTTCGCTCTTTGCCTTCTCGTAACTCTTTGTAAGCTCACTTTCATTCAGCTGCCAGCCGTTATTTTCATCAAGATAATAACCGATTTGTTTGGCACCATAAAGAGCTATAGTAGCGCTGTACAAGGGATACTGCGGTGTTGGAATCATTATACCGTCGTTTGAATTTTTCAGTACGAGTGTTAATGCTGCCTGAACACCTTTGCTTGCGCCATCGGTTAACATAATTTTGTCTTTATCGGCAGGAATGCCGTCGCGTTTATTTATAAACTCAGCAACTGCTTCTCTGATAAACGGAACACCTGTACTCTGAGTGTATGCGCCTGTGCCCGTAGGGTTTTTCTCCATTATAAGTTTAGCTCTTTCAATAACATCAGCAGGAAATATCTTTTCTGCATCTTTCATGCCGAGCATATCGGGATATTCAAGAAGGGAAAGCACTTGCCTTATGAAGGTTAATGGTTTTTGTTTTAGCGCTTGAGGATTTCCGATGTTGCAATAGATAATTTTCTTTCCCTGTTCTTCGAGTTCCTGAGCTCTGATAACGATTTTCCCTCTTACCGCATATTGTGCTTCGATGAGGTTCGGGTTAACATCTTTTATAGTAATCATAAAATTGGATTAAATTGTACACAAAAATAGCAGAACTAATATTCTTTAAAAAGGATATTTAAAAGTCAGTATATACTTAATCTGCATACATTTCTCCGAGAACACCCTCGCTCTTTGCAACAGTAACAGCAGTGAAAGAGTCAGAAACAATATTCGGTACAGTTCGCGCCATATCGAGAACTCTGTCAACACCGAGGATTAAGGCAATTCCCTCTTCGGGTATGCCGACAGACCTAAGTACTATAATCAGCATAATTAAACCGACACCCGGAACAGGTGCCGTGCCAATTGAAGCAAGAACAGACGTAACAACAATGGTTATCTGTTTCGTTATATCCATTTCAATACCATAGACCTGAGCGATAAACATTGCTGCAACTGCCTGGTACAAAGCAGTGCCATCCATATTAACAGTAGCGCCGAGAGGAAGTACAAAGCTTGCAATATTATTAGGTACACCGAGTTTCTTTTCTGCAACTTCAATCTCAAGAGGAAGCGTGGCAGCAGATGAACTTGTTGAGAAGGCAACTATCATAACCTGTCTTAATGCTTTATAGAAAGGAATAACTTTTTGCCGTGCAACAACCTTCAACAAAGTCGGATACATAAAAACCATTAATATAAGAAGACCAGACACAACGGTTACCACATACATAAGAAGAGTCTGCAGTATATTAAAACCAAACTCAGCGACTGTGGCAGAAATTAAAGCAAATACGGCATACGGAGCGAGGAGCATGACTTTTTCTACCAGTAAAATCATAGCACTGCTAAGGCCATCAAAGAAATTTATTATAGTTTTAGATTTATCTTTTGGTACCTGAGTGAGAAACACACCTGTAAGAATTGCAAAAAATACAACCTGAAGAAAATCGCCGTCTGCAATTGCCTTAAAAGGATTTTTCGGAACCAGGTTCACGAAGAAGTCAACCATATTCATAGAAACATCCTGCTGGATTTTAGAGGATGCTTCGTCACTGTATGTTTGCAGGAGCATAGTCTTTGTTTCAGGCGGCATGAAATGACCGGGCTGGATTAAGTTAGCCATCACAAGACCTATTACGATTGCCATAACAGTTGTAAACATAAAGATAGTAATCGTTTTACCGCCAACTCTCGCAACGTGCCTTAAGTCAGAAAGAGATGCTGCACCTACAAGCAAGGAAGCAAAGACGAGGGGAACAGCAATCATATTCAAGAGTCTGATAAAGATATCCCCAACGGGTTTTATCATTGCCCCAACTGATTTTACCTTGGTGATTTCAATAAGATTGGTAATGTATTTTTCTTCGCCGTTCTTAAGTGTAACCTTAAGTTTTACGAGGTCTTTTGTTTTTTTATCTGTAATTGTTTTCAGGTATCTGATGATGGAAAGCTGGGCGTTTGAATCATAAGACATTAATGTGGAGTCGCCTTTGAAGAATTTTACTTCTGTGAAGTCGGTAATCTTTTCTTTACCTGACTTAGATACCACTTCTATTTCATTTGCGCTCATATGAAACACAGAACCGAATATTGCCCCAAGAATCAAACCGATTAAAATCTTTGTGTGAGTCTGAATCTTAAACTTTTTCATATGGCAAATTTAATCTTATAAGATATTTAAAATAAACAATCGTATAAGAATTAAAAATGAATAATTGAGGTTGGCTGTATATTAAAGGTTGAAGACACTTTCGTAATAATATTCCGAACCACCCGAGGTCCAGTTAATCTTCGCTTTCCAGTATCCTTTTACGAGACGGTCTACACTAACCAACTGTGTTTTAGAAGTATCTGTGAGTATGGGAATCTTAACATCCTTAGAGTCATCAGAAGGTCTGTAAAGGGAAATAAAATCTTTGGTCTGGTTCTTATCGGGTAAGTTAGGGAATTTAATAATTAATTCTTTGCCTGTGTTTGTAATTTCAACAGATTCCTTCAGCGCCCTTGTTCTTGTAACTTTATCAATCTGTTCCTGGTATTTTAATTCTTTTTCATAATAGTTCTCGGTAACTATATCAACTTTTTGATTCATCAGATAAACAGTTACACCCGTTGTTATAAGAACAAACGTTCCAAAGAAAACCGCTATTTTATATCCCCAGTTCATTATACTCCTTTAGTTTTTTGGCGGACCAATAAATGTGGTCTTAATATCGTTAACAATTTTTCCGTTTGCGTAAATCTGAATGTTTAACTGCATAACGGTACTTTTTATTTTATCCTTACTGAACAATATCATAAACTCAGCATCGCGAACGTCAAGAGACGGAAGCGATATATCCTTTCCGATAAGTTTAAACTCAGCATCCGGATTGTTTATTTTAACTTCAACAGGAATATCCCCGAAAGTATTGTTAACAAGTTTAACATGGTATAAGTTGCTAATTTTGCCTTCGGGCATTTCCTGAAATAATTTTCCCGGGGCCCTGAGTACGTTGACTTTAACGTCCTCTCTTGAAAGAAGAAGAGTGGTAAAAATAGACAGAAGAATTACGAGAAGCACACTGTAAAGAATAATTCTTGGAGTGACCTTAAACTTAACCTTATCCTTAATTCCCTTCATAGAGGCGTAACGAATAAGTCCCCTTGGTTTTTCAACTTTATCCATTATTGAATCACAGGCATCAATACATGAAGTACAATTAACACATTCAAGTTGCGTGCCGTTTCTGATATCGATACCTGTCGGACATACTGCTACACAAAGGTGACAATCAATACAGTCACCGTTTTTCTCCGGTGTGGCTTTTTCTGTTCTGCCTCTTGGTTCGCCGCGAACATTATCATAAGCAACAACAACGGTATTAGGGTCAAGCAATACACCCTGAAGCCTTCCGTACGGACAGACTATAGTACAGGCCTGTTCCCTGAACTTGGAAAACACAAAATAGAATATAAGTGAAAATACAATGACTGAAACAAATCCCGTTAAATGATCTGTAGGGGGGAAAGAAACCATATGCAGTGTTTCATCTATTCCTACAATATAAGCCATAAAAGTGTTACCAATAAGTAAGGCTATCCCAAAGAATATAAAGTGTTTTAAACCTTTTTTTAATAACTTGGAACTATCGAAAGGTGCTTTATCCAGGAATCTCTGCTGAGCAGCATCGCCTTCAATAAAGTATTCTATTTTTCTGAAAACCATTTCCATAAACACTGTCTGAGGACAAGCCCAACCGCAGAATATTCTGCCGAAAACAGCAGTGAACAGAACAACGAAAACGACGAGAGTAACAAAACCAAGTGCGAATATATAAAAATCCTGAGGCCCGAATGCAAGTCCGAGGACGATGAATTTTCTTTCAAATACATTGAAAAGCATAAACGGATGACTATCTATTTTTATCCATGGGGTCAGGAATAAAAATGCAAGCAGAAAAAAGCTAAAAACAGTTCTTGCTGTATAAAATCTTCCTTTTTGTCTTTTGGGATAAACCCAGATTCTTTTACCTTCCTGGGTAACGGTTGAGAGATGGTCTCTGAACGATTCGTGTTCCATAATTTCTATATAAAAGTGAAACTTTTAGGTCAAAAATATTACTGTTACATAATCCGCTGATTAACATTCATTAATCAGCGGATGAACAATCATAAAGTCTATTTCTTCAGTGTATCCTGTTTAATTGTGACTGAATCCTTATTGTTTGCAGTAGAATCTACCCAGATGTTTCCTTCGGGAGCTTTAGGTACTGCAGGAGTTTTGCCATCTAAAGTTAAAATATAACTTGCCACCTGATTTATTTGTTTCGGGCTTAACTGATTCTGCCAGGTTATCATACCTTTTGCAGGTACACCATATTTTATTGTAGTAAAGATATTTTTTATACCGCCGCCGTGAATCCAGTATTTATCTGTTAAGTTTGGACCTACTCCACCACCACCATCGGCATTGTGGCACTGAACGCAGTTAACAGTAAAGACTTCTTTGCCTTTTTCAATATCTGCTGCATCGGTAAGTACTTTAACATTATTCTCATTTATTAATGCACCGGTTCTGATGAGTTCGTCTTTTTGCTGTTGTGCAATTGTTACTTCCTGTACATATTCATCTAATGAGGAATTTTGTTTTCCTATCAAATGATAATTTACCATATAAATTATTGCAAAGACTATAGTAATGTAGAATAAGAACTGAAACCATGCAGGGGCAGGATTATCAAGTTCCTGAATTCCGTCATATTCATGATCTTCAATAACGGGTGCGCTGGCATATTCTTTAACCTTTGCGGTTTTAACTTTTCTTTCTCCTGCTTCAAATATCATTAATGAAGCAAACAGCACCGCAAGAGTGAAAAGAAGAGCTGACAGAATCAGATACACATAAGTATCGCTATGAGGCTCCTTAGTTGCAGTCTGTGCAAAAAGAGGTACGCTGTATGTTGCTAACGCCAATAAAATTAATGTAAAAACTTTTTTATTCATATTAAAATTATTTAATCTTTTAACGGTATATTTCTTTGTTCTTCAATAAAGTTCTTATCGATACTGTTAACCCATATAACCATAATTACAAACGAAACAAAGAATAAAATCATAGTGGCAATAGCAAAAATCTCAAGCCATTCAATATTTACAAAAAATTTACTAAACATATTATTTTGTTATTTGAGTTTTAGGGTCAATGTTTTTAATATCAGTACCCAGTCTTTGGAGATAAGCAATAAGTGCAATTATCTCTTTATCGGCTGTAATATCGATACCCTGTTTTTGTAAATCCTTTGCCAGCAAATCAGCCTGCTTCTGCAATTCAACATTCGCTGTTTTTTCAAACCCTGCTTCGTAAGGAACGCCGAGTGTTCTCATAGCATTAATCTTACTTTCTGTGTTTGAAATATTTAATTCCTGTTCCTTAAGCCAGGAGAATCTTGGCATAAGAGAACCCGGAGAAACACTTGTCGGGTCATCCATATGCAGGTAGTGCCATAAGTTTGGATACTTCAAACCTTCCCTTAATAAATCAGGACCAGTTCTTTTTGAACCCCAGAGGAACGGATGATCATAAACAAACTCACCTGCTTTGGCATATTCACCATAACGTTCCGTTTCAGAACGGAAAGGTCTTACCAGTTGAGAGTGACAAGATACGCATCCTTCTCTTATGTATAAATCCCTTCCCTGCAATTCAAGCGGAGTGTAAGGCTTGACGCTTGCAATGGTAGGTATGTTGGATTTAATTAAATATGTAGGAATAATTTCAATCAGTCCTCCGATAGCAACGGCAATAACCGCGAGAATTATAAACTGTACCGGACGTCTTTCAATCAATCTGTGTTTCTTAAATAATGAATAACCTTTTATTGGTTCGAACTGAACTGTTTTGTCGATAGCAGGTGCCTCTGCAGATTCTTCTGCTATAAAGCTTCCCTGTTTAATAGTCTTTATTAAGTTATACAGCATTGCAATAAACCCTGCATAATAGAACAAACCACCCGTAATCCTGATCATATGCATAGTTTTAATCTGAAGCAGAGTCTCAAGAAAATTAGGATACTGAAGAACGCCATCAGGTGTAAACTGTTTCCACATTAACGCCTGGGTTAAACCCGACCAGTACATCGGAATTGCATAGAATAAAATTCCGACAAACCCAATCCAGAAATGGAAGTTGGCGATTTTCTTAGAATATAACTGTGTGTTGAACATTTTCGGAATAAGCCAGTACATAATTCCAAAAGTCAGGAATCCGTTCCAGCCAAGTGCGCCGATATGTACGTGTGCTACAATCCAGTCCGTAAAGTGTGCGATTGCATTAACATTTTTCAGAGAAAGCATCGGGCCTTCGAATGTTGCCATACCATATGCGGTAACCGCAACTACCATAAACTTCAATATAACATTGTCTCTGACTTTATCCCATGAGCCCCTGAGTGTGAGTAATCCGTTTATCATACCACCCCAGGAAGGAGCAATAAGCATAATGGAAAACACAGTACCGAGTGACTGAGCCCAGTCAGGAAGTGCGCTGTACAATAAATGGTGAGGACCAGCCCAGATATAAAGAAATATCAAAGTCCAGAAATGGATGATTGACAGTTTATAAGAATAGACAGGTCTTTCCGCTGCTTTTGGCAGGAAGTAATACATCAAACCTAAATAGGGAGTTGTAAGGAAAAATGCCACAGCATTATGACCATACCACCATTGCACTAATGCATCCTGAACACCGGCATACATTGAGTAACTCTTTATTAAACTTATCGGAAGCTCGAAAGAATTAAAAATGTGAAGTACGGCAACAGTAATAACTGTTGCTATGTAGAACCATATAGCAACGTACATATGCCTTTCGCGTCTTTTGATAATTGTTCCGAACATATTGATTGCAAAGACGACCCATATAAGTGCGATAAGAATATCAATAGGCCATTCAAGTTCTGCATACTCTTTGCTTGAAGTAATACCAAGCGGGAGAGTAACTGCGGCAAGGACAATAATAGTCTGCCAGCCCCAGAAATGAACCTTTGAAAGCAGATCACTGAACATCCTTGCTTTACAAAGTCTTTGTAATGAATAATACAGACCCATAAAAATAGCATTACCAACAAACGCAAATATAACCGCATTTGTGTGCAGGGGTCTGATCCTTCCGAACGTTGTGTATTGCAGGTTAAAGTTGAGACTTGGAATAATTATTTGTGCGGCAATAAGCAAACCGACAAGCATTCCAACTGCTCCCCATAACATAACAGCATACGCAAAATTTCTGACAATAGTATTGTCATAGCTGAATCTATCCAGCGAAGTGTTAGTAGATGTTAGGTCAGACATAGTAAATAATTTTTCGTAATTATTATTTATATTAACAATGGCATAATTTAAAACAATTTTTTAAAACATAAAACTCTAATATTAAGGGTTTAAAAGAGATTTATTAATCCGAAATAAAAACATTTGAACTTCTCTGTTTTCATACTTTTCCCTGGGCTAGAACCTGAGAAAGAAGCGGAATGAATTCTTCCTTTAAAAACGGCTTTGATATATAATGCGTACATCCTTTTGCGAGGAATTTTTCTCGGTCGTACTTCATGGCCAGAGCGGTAACTGCAATAACAGGAGTCTTTTCATATCCCCTTATAGTCCTTATAAGTTCAGTTGTTTCAAGCCCGTCTATATCTTTTCCAAGGTTGATATCCATAAGTATTAAATCATATTTTTTGGATTTCGCTTTCTCTACCGCTTCGGCACCCGTTGAGACAGAATCAAGTTTACAAATTGATTTCACAAGAACTTTAACAAGGTCTATAGACATAGAGTCGTCATCAACATACAAAACAGACGGGAGTATATCGTTTGTGTTTTTTAATGTTACGGACTTTGGGGTTTCAATGTCGGAAACACTCTGTTCATTACTGACTTCATTAACAGGAATCAGAACCGTAAACGTAGTGCCGACTCCGGGCTGGCTTTCTTGCAGAAATATTTCACCACCAATTATATCAATATATTTCTTCGTGATGGAAAGCCCCAACCCTGTGCCTTCAAAGCCTCTGCTTAAACCTTCACTTACCTGCCTGAATGTTTCCCAGATTAATTCCTGTTTATCTTTAGGAATGCCAATACCCGTATCTTTTATCTTTATTGAGACAAAAAGTTTTTTGCTTTTAATGACCTCTTCAACATCTACCAGGATAGAGCCGGTAGAAGTATATTTCACAGCATTGTTCACAATATTACTTAATATCTGACCTAATATCTTTTTATCTGTATTAATAATTTTTTTATCATAAGGTGATTTATAACTCAGGGAAAGATTTTTTTGAATTGCCGTCGGTTCAAAAAACTCAATGACATCTTTAATTTCGGATAACAGGTCAAAATCTTCGTTAATTACTTTAATGTTATCGGATTCAATTGCTGAAATGTTAAGAATCAGGTTTAGTGTATCCATAAGACGCGTACCACCTTTATGAATAACTTCCGCATAGTGCTTTAATTCTTCATCTTCCAGAGAATTCTTTAAAACCTCAGAGAAACCGAGTATGCCTACCATAGGGGTTCTGAGTTCGTGACTCATATTGGCCAGGAAGTTTGATTTGATTTTGCTTAATTCTTCGGCCTTTTCTTTGGCATTAATCAGTTCCTCGTCCATTTTTTTCCTTGTCGTTATATCCCTGCAAACGCCTTCGTGCAGGATAGTGTTTCCGTTTTCATCTTTTCTGTATCTGCAGAAATCTTCAATCCATATTTCTGAACCGTCCTTAGCTTTTAGTCTGTATAGTTCAGAAACAGGGTTAAACTCCTCTCTCTGAGGTGCATTTACATTCCTGTCATCTGTTTTAAAATACAGGGCATCAGCAATATCAACGCTCATTAATTCTTCTTTACTGTCATAACCAAGCATTGTGGCAAATGCAGGGTTCACGTATAAGAACCTTCCTTCGGGAAGACTCCTGTAATAACCTTCAGGCATAGTTTCCACAAGATTTCTGAAGTTTTCTTCGCTTACCCTTAATTCTTCTTCGGCAAGTTTACGGTCTGAAATATCCATATGCGTACCGGACATCTTCAGGGGGTTGCCTTTTGCATCATACTCGACTACTTTACCGACAGAGCGCAGCCAGATCCAGTCACCTGATTTTGTTTTCCGCCTGTATTCCATTGAACTCGACTCTCCTGACTCAATACATTTTTTAAACTTTAATTTAATACTCCCTATATCATCAGGATGTAAATTTACCAACCAGTTATTTAATGTTGAATTAAATTCGCCGGGTTCGTATCCTAAAATTTCAGAATAGCTATCACTGACTAATATTTCACCTGTCTGAATATTTAATTCAAACCATCCCTGTTTGGTTGCCTGCATTGCAAGTCTGAGTTTTTCTTCACTTTTCTCCAATGCCGCAAGGGACATCTTACGATCAGATATATCACGAACGATATTCATAACCGCAATTCTATTATTGTAGATTATTGTAGTGATGGTTATTTCAACGTCAACCCAATTTCCATTTTTGTGTTTTATTCTGGTTTCAGTATTAACGACCTTATTAGTCATTAAGGCCTTCTTTCTTTCCAAAAAGACTTCCTCAGAAACTTCTTCGCCCAGGTCAATAATTGACAATTGCCTGTATTCGTCTTTTGTGTAACCCAGCATTTTAGTGGCTGCATCGTTTACGTCAACAAAGTTACTTGCTGTTCCATCCGGGTTAGGATAGAAAATTGATATGCCGTCATTATTTGCTTCGAAAAGAGCGCGGTATTTTTCTTCGCTTGATTTTATTGCCTCCTCTGCATTTCTACGGATAGTAATGTCTCGTATATAACCACCAATACCTGTTTTGCCGTTAGCAAGTTTGACGGGGAACTTTGTCGTTTCATAATATTTATCATCAACGATTTCAACGTTGACTACAGAAGTGCCTTTTTCAATTGCCTGCTTATCCCCCGCTTTACAGTGTACTGCAATGTTTTCCGGCATTAATTCTGAATCATCTTTTCCAAGGATAGCGGACTCTTCTCTGTTTAAAAATTTATTGTTAGCCTCGTTGCTTACAACATATTTCAAGTTATCATCTTTCAGGAAAATAATATCCTTTGTGGAATTGATAAATGTTTTGTATCTCTCTTCGCTTATTCTTAATGCATCCTCTGCCTGAGACCTTTCAAGCTCTCCAGAGGCACGTATTGCAACAAGTTTTAATATACTTTCAGCAAGATGAGGGTTTTCAAGCGGCTTCCTTCCTACGATTGCAATTAATCCGATTTTATTCCCTTTTGAGTCTAACAATGTTGTACCGACATAACTTTCGGCTGCCATACCTTGAAGCACCAAATCATTTGGAAATAATTTCCTAACGTTTTTTTCAAAGACGCATATTCTTTTTTCCACAACATCTCCGCAAGGAGTATCTTTTAAAGCATAGGTTATGTTTTCATCAAACTTTCCGTCAGCATAGTTTGCGAGTGTTCTTGCCATTCCGTCAGGTTCCAATACATCAATGCAAACATATTCCGTCTTTATGCTTTGGGAAAGGTGTATTGCCAGTGACTCAAAGAAGTTTTCACCCTGATTACCGCATTGAATTAAGAACGCCTGAGTTTCTTCGAGTTTTTTTCTTTCGGAAATATCTATATCAATACAGTAAAATTCCGGTTCGCGTCCTTTTGTTTTTAGAATAACGTGGCTTGAAAACACATCTACTCTGGAACCGTCCTTTTTCATTAGGTTAAGTTCCGAAGCAGGAATTGCAATGCCTGTTTCATGCATTTGTTTTATTGCGGCTTTCACGCCTTCGCGCATCTCCGGTGGTATGATAGTGTCAAGTAAGCTTATACCCAAAGCTTCCTCTGCGGTATAGCCATAAATCTTTTCAGAGGCTTTGTTCCAGTAATTTGTTATACCATTCATATCATAGCCCTGAATTGAAATACTCATAACATCATTTAGCAAAGTTCTGAAACGCGACTCACTTTCCTTTAGTTTTTCATCTGCGGCTTTCTTTTCGGTAACGTCCTGTAATGAACCTTGCAGTTTAACCACTCTACCATTTTCTTTAAATGGTTCACCAATTGTTCTAACCCATTTATGGTTTCCTTTGGCTGTAACCATTTCAAGTTCGAGGTCATAAGGAATTCCTTTTTCAATTGCATCAGTGAGGGCATTTTCAATTTTCTCTTTTGAATCATTTACATAAAAACTAATTCCTATATCCGCATTTGTTACAGCCGCGGGATCTACTTCGTGAATAATGGCAACTTCCTTTGTCCATGAACCCATTTTTGTTGTAACATCAAACTCCCATCCGCCGATTTTTGCAACACTTCCCATTACTGCGAGCAACTCCTGGCTCTTTACAAGTTCTTCATCTTTCGTAACAAGGCTTTGAAGTATGAATCTTTGTCTGGAGTTGTAAACATAGGCGGCAAGTGTAGAAGTAAACAAAACCATTAAAACAACAATACTGCTTATAAAATAAGCTCTGTACTTAAGTTCGACAAATACTTCGTCCTTATCAATTTTCGAAGTCATATACCAGTTCGTTCCTTTTAATTGTGTAACATAAGCAAGAACTTTATTGCCACGATAATCTGTGCCATCAACTATACCTCTTTCACCGTTGATTGCTTTAACTGCGGGAAGATCAACATTGCTCAGAGGAATTCTCAATTTTAAAGCTGAATTTGGCTGATGACGCAATTCATTTATGAATAAAACTTCATTACCATTTTTTTCAAACAATACTGTTTCTGCGGTTTCGCTTTCAGTAGGCCATTTTTGAATTAAAGGGTATAAGTACTCTGACGGATCGATGGCAAAAACAAGAAAACCAAGAAGTACATTTTTACTGTTAATGTTTGGAGAAATAACGAGGAGATGAATCTTGTTGTGGATGTTACAAAACCTGAAATCGCTGAACATAGTAACACGCTTTTCACCTGCAAGTCTTATATCTTTTAAAAAGGAAGTGTCAATTTTATTATCATTATCGTTAGCCGCAAGAATGACTTTTCCAGCGGGGGTAGTAAGATAAATATTTTCATACTGAAAACTATTAACACGGTATTTCAAACGGTTTATTATGACATCTTTTAATCCGGGCTCACCCGTACCGTTTATTAAGTCGTCAATCTCTTTCAGCGAATAAGGGTTTTTCGAAACGTTATCAGCATTCTGAACATTCTCCTCCATCCATTTCCTAATCTGTTCAATTTTAAGTTCAGCGATTGCTTCTAAGTTTTGCTTCTGATTGTTAACGATTACTTTTTCTTCATATCTGTAATAGAAGAAACCTGCAAGAATTGCAGTAAGAATAACCAGAAAAGAAATAAAAGCTAAATATCTCTTTCTATATTTCGGGGTAGATGCTGCCATACTCATAACTCCCAAAAGATTTAGTTGGCGAAAATTCGTTTTTTAGGGCTAATAAAAGAAAATAATGTAAACTGATTTTTTTTACAAGTGCTAATTTAGTTCTACGTTAAAGAAAAATAAGAGGAATAGAATATAACCCTCAGCGCAGCCTAAGTTCGCTGTATTTGCCTTTGGGCTCTTTTAGTTTTTTCTGACGCTCATCAAACCTTTTTTGTATCATTTCGTCGTGAAGGAAATCAAGTTCGGCACCTTTATAGAGGTAACTCGTGGAACGTGTCCACATTCTTTTTCCAGAAACAGAATCAAAGACAAACGAAAGATAAACACGTACTCTTCTATAGTCGTCTATGATTTTAAATGAACCTTTGTATTGTTTAGACTTAATTTTGGCAGCTTTCCCTGCGGTAAAATTACGGTCTTCGATTTCAGTTTCAAAAGTCAAATATGAATTATGGTCAAGAACTTTTTGTCCTTTACGTTTTGATGAAGGTGAATTAAGGTAAATAATAACAACTGCTACGCAAGGATGCTTAAAATGCAAAAGAAGTTCTTCGGTAGGCAAAAACTTTATGGTGAAATAATCATCTTTCGGTACAAAGTCAAGAATTTCCATGTTTATTCCATTTGGCACTATCGTTGCGGATTTATCCATAAAATCGGAATGAGAATTACAGTAGTTAAAACTGTGAATCTTATTGAAAGCATTATCGCCTTTGATATTTCTAAAGGGCCGCCAGATACACCTCAGGAAAGTAGAATCGTTAACAGCGGCAGCAAACTTAACAATTGTTTTGAACCTGTTATTA
>Ga0007792_10000474_pt1 | contig 14490 bp, 10 predicted proteins | sample CryBogmetaGMA6M_FD_60371 | JGI IMG/M metagenome (GOLD analysis project Ga0007792, IMG submission 60371) | Freshwater microbial communities from Crystal Bog, Wisconsin, USA - MA6M | ecosystem: Environmental > Aquatic > Freshwater > Lake | place: Crystal Bog, Wisconsin, USA | collected 2009-07-06
AAGCTGCGGGCGCCGTTGGCGGCCACGCCGGCTTCCTTCAGCCGGCCCTGGTAGGCCAGCTGCGGCAGGGGGGCGGCCTGGACGGCGACCACGGGCGCGTCTTGCGCCAGCATGGGCAGGCCGCCCAGGGCAACGAGGGTGGCAACCGTGGGGGTCAGAAAGGGATGGCGCATGGGGACTCCTGGGAAAGGCGAGGACGGGCGAAGAAAAGGGCGCTACTTGATGAGGGGGTCGTAGCCGTGGCGCACCTGCGAGGTGGCGCTGGCATCGGCGGCGGTGCGGGCCGACACGGGCTCACCCACCACCGAGGCGTTCTGGACGGCGCCACTGGCCGAGCCCTGCTGGCTGCCACTGGCGGACACCACATCCGGCTTCGAAGTCGTGGGCGGGGGGGGCGGCAGGATGGTGGCCTGGGCCGTGGCGGAGTACCGCACATCGCCGCTCCACATGGCCACGATGCGGTAGCTGCCCTGAGTGGTAGAGGCCGTGAACAGGCCCGTGGGCGAGAAGGTTCCGCCGGTGGCGGGCACCACGGACCAGCTGGCACTGCCACCCCAGGGGATGGTGGCCGTGAACTGCAGGGTCTGGCCCGGGGCCAGGGTCGCCACAGCGGGGCTGATGGTCATCACCTGGTTCACGGTGGCGGCGCGGTCCCCGCTGACGCGGTCACCCCCACCGCAGGCCAGGGCCAGCAGCAGGGCGGAGGCAGGCAGGAGACAGCGATAGGCTGATCGGCTCATGAGATCCCCTAGAAGCGCCACAGGAGGCCCGTGGTGACTGTGCTGGCCACCTGGTTCTCCTGGCCGATGTGGCTGCGGAGGAGGCGCACTTCCCCCTCCAGCTGGCGGGTGATGCGGTAGGTGGCCACGGGCCCCAGGGCCTGGCGCGTCCAGCTGGCGGTCCCGCTCTGAGTCACCGGGACGCCCGGCAGCAGCGTGAGGGTGTGGGTGCTGGCCACGGACCAGCGGGTCTCAGCCACGCCAAAACCCAGCGAGCAGCGGTCATTCCATCCGTATAGGTAGTCCACCCCCAGGGAGCGGCTGCTCACCCTGGTGGTCATGGACTGCGATGACCCCGCGCCACTGCTGGCCTGGCTGGCACTGGGCAGCCACGTCAGATCCAGCCGGGGCCGCAGGCTGTGCCGGCCCTGGATGGCCCAGGTCCCATGCACACCCAGGGCATAACCCAGGGACCCCGCCGTCTTCCGCAGGTCGGGGCTGGCCGGGACCACCAGGGCGCCCTGGACACCCAACAAACCCGCACCGGGGAGCTCGACGGCCTGGGCTTGCCCCGCAACCAAGCAAACCAGAAGCAGATCTCGATGCAGCTGGGCCATCGTCGCCACCTTTTCCACGAAACAGGGCGCGAAATGACCCCTTTGTCGATTATTCGGTTGGGGCACGAGGGGCTAAAGTTGGGCGTTCTATGAGAAGCGGTCTGATTTCTATGATCTGTTGCCAATGAGCTCCTGTGGTCCTTTCCGGGCCATAGACTTTCGCCATGGAACCCAGCTTCACCCGCCTCCAGTTCCGCTGGCTCCTCGACGCCAGCGAGGGCAGCTTTGCCTTTGGTCCTCTGGATGGGGACATGGAGCGGCAGCCCCTGAACTTTCCCCCGGAGTTTGGTGAGGGCCACTTCGACCACTGCAACCTGGCCCTGGGCATGAGCATCTATCGCAGCACCCACCGCCTGCTCCCCCAGGCCTCGGGTCAGCTGATCCCCGTCGCTGAGATCCACGTTGACTACGGCGGTCCGGCCTTCGTGGCCCAGAGCCTGCGGGGGGGCCGGATCTGCCAGCAGGAGCGCCTGCCTGAGGCCACCCTGATCTTCGAGGAAGGGCGGGACTTCTTCCTCTATACCCAGCAGCGCAGCACGCTCCCCCTGGTGGATGGTTCCACGGACTCCAGCATGGTGGCCCTCACCACCAGGCTCACCGCCCTGGAGCGCCTGGTGGGAGGGCCGGAGGCGGCCGCCCTGCTCGAAGCGCTCAACCTGAGCGTCCTGCCCTCGGTGATGGTCCGGACCATTCCCCGCCAGGTCAGCGACCCTCTACACCAGGCGATGGCGCGCTCCCTCACCGGCCCCATGCAGAAGCTCTATGCCCAGGGCAAGGTCCTCGAGTACCTCTCAGGCCTGGCCGAGCACCTGAGGCTGGTGGGCACCGGCGACACCAGCGACTCTGTGCTGAACGAGCGCGTGGCCGCCTGCCGGGACCATCTCCTGAGCCTGGAGGGGAAGCTGCCGACGCTGGTGGCGCTGGCCGAGACCTTTCAGCTCCCTGCCAAGCGCCTCAACGCCGCCTTCGCCGAAACCTACGGCCAGACCATCTTCGCCTTCATCACCGCCCACCGCCTGGACCAGGCCCGGGTGGCCCTGCTGGAGAGCGACGTGCCCATGAAGGCCCTCTCCCACAAGCTGGGCTACTCCCACGTGAACAACTTCATCACCGCCTTCCAGAAGCGCTTCGGCCAGTCCCCCGGCAGCCTCCGCAACCAGGCCGGCAAACCCCTCAAGCCCCGGATCGCCTGAGCCAGCGGATCGAACCACCGCAAAGAAAAAAATGATTTTCTAACCACAAAGAACACAAAGGGCACGGAGGGAAACCCCTTGCGCCGCAGGGGTTCCTTCAAGCACACTGGCGGGACCATGACCGCTTTCGTGAGCTTTGACCCGCGCCCTAGCCACCCTGCCCCGCTGATGGGGTTGCACGGGGTCTGAGCCGATCGCACAAGGTTCTGTTTTATCGCCCCCGACCCATGCGCTCGGGGGTTTTCATTTGAGGTACCCATGACCAGCCAAGCTCCAGCCGCAGCATCTTCTGAGCGCCGGAACCCCATCCAGACCCGGGGCGACCTCGGTTCGGCGCGGCGCATCGTCGTGAAGCTGGGCACCCAGGTGGTGGTGGACGCCGAGGGGCGCCCCGCCCTGGGCCGCCTCTATGGGCTCATGGAGGCCGTGGCCGCCATGGGCGCCCGGGGCTGCCAGCCCCTGCTGGTGTCCTCCGGTGCGGTGGGCCTGGGCGCCCGCCGCCTGGGCCTCCACCCCAGCGCCCTGGCGGACAAGCAGGCCAGCGCCGCCGTGGGCCAGGGCGAGCTGATGTCGCTGTATGCCGACGGCCTGGGTCGCCTGGGCTTCCCCGCCGCCCAGGTGCTGCTCACCGAGGACGACTTCTCGGACCCCACCCGCCACGCCAACCTGAAGCGCACCCTGGAGGCCCTCCTGGCCATGAGTGCGGTGCCCGTGCTCAACGAGAACGACACGGTGTCCACCCTGGAGCTGGAGCGGCCCGCCGAGGGGCGCACGCCGGTCTTCAGCGACAACGACCACCTCTCGGCCCTGGTGGCCACCCACCTGGATGCGGACCTGCTGGTGCTGCTGTCGGACGTGTCCGCCCTCCACACCAGCAACCCGGCCCTGGATCCCGGCGCCGAGCCCGTGGGGGAGGTGCCTTTCGGCTCGGAGCTGGATGTGGACCTGGCAGGCCGCAGTGGCCGGGGCCGCGGCGGCATGGCCAGCAAGGTGGGCGCCGCCCGCCTGGCCGCCGAGCGCGGCGTGGCCGTGGTGCTGGCCTCGGGCCTGGAGCCCCGCATCCTGGAGCGCATCCTGGCGGGCGAGGCGGTGGGCACCCTGTTCGGCGCCAACCCCGAGGCCGCCCCCGAAGAGCCCGCCGAACATCCCGTTCGAGGGCAGGCCGTGGCCGCCCGGGCTGCCGCCCACACCCTGGCGGTCACGCCCGGCACCACCCGCAACCGGGTGCTGGAGGCCCTGGCTGCGGGCCTGCTGGCCGACGCCGAGGCCATCCTGGCGGCCAATGCCCTGGACCTGGCCGCCGCCGAAGGCACCATCAGCCCCGCCGCCTTCCAGCGCCTGCGGCTGAGCCCCGGCAAGCTGCAGGAGATGGCCGCCGGCGTGCAGGCCGTGGCCGCCCTACCGGAACCCCTGGGCCGGGTGGACCTGCGCCGGGAGCTGGACGAGGGCCTGGAGCTCACCCGGGAGTCCTGCCCCCTGGGCGTGCTGGGCGTGATCTTCGAGTCGCGGCCCGATGCCCTGGTGCAGATCAGCGCCCTGGCCCTCAAGAGCGGCAATGCGGTGCTCCTGAAGGGCGGCCGCGAGGCCCGCCACTCCAACGCCGCCCTGCTGGCCACCGTGCGCGCCGCCCTGGCCACCGAGGGCCTGCCGGAGGACGCCGTGCAGGGCCTGGCGGACCGCGCCTCCGTGGAGGCCCTGCTGGGTCTCTCAGACCTGGTGGACCTGATCATCCCCCGGGGCTCCAATGCCCTGGTGAAGCGCATCCAGGCCACCACCCGGATCCCGGTCCTGGGCCACGCCGAAGGCGTCTGCCACGTCTACCTGGACGCCGCCGCCGACCCCGCCATGGCCGTCCGCCTGGTGCGGGACGCCAAGCTGCAGTACCCCTCCGCCTGCAACGCCGCCGAGACCGTGCTGGTGCACACCGCTGTGGCGCCCACCCTGCTGCCCCTGCTGGCGGCGGACCTGGCGGCCCGGGGCGTGGAGCTGCGGGGCTGTGCGCAGAGCCTGGCCCTGGCCACCGGCCTGGTGCCCGCCACCCCCGAGGACTGGGACACGGAGTACGGCGAGCCCATCCTGGCCCTCAAGGTGGTGCAGGATCTCGATGAAGCCCTCGCGCACATCCGCCAGCACGGCAGCGGCCACACGGAGGCCATCGTCACCGAAGACGCCGCCGCCGCCGCCCGCTTCCTGGCGGAAGTTGACGCCGCCGGGGTCTACCACAACGCCAGCACCCGCTTCGCCGATGGCTTCCGCTACGGCTTCGGGGCCGAGGTGGGCATCAGCACCGGCCGCATCCACGCCCGGGGCCCGGTGGGGCTGGAGGGCCTGCTCAGCCACCGCTACCTGCTGCGGGGCTCCGGCCAGCGGGTGGAGGACTACAGCGGGCCCGCCGCCCGGCCCTTCCGGCACCTCGACCTGCCGCTGGCTTCCAGCCAGCCATAAGTCGAACTAATGAAAACATAAAGCCATATAACTTGAGATGGGGGTCCACCCTGCTACCCTTTTAGGGAAGACTGTCGTCCCAAATCATGGTGGGACGGCATTTTCTTAACGGGAGCCCCCCATGTCTGCGCTGCTGTCCCCCGACACCCCGGCCTATGCTGTGCCACAGGCCAATCTGGTTCCCGTGAGTGACCACCTCGGGAAACTGATGACCATCCCGGCCTCCCGGATGTTCCTCATCAACAAGTCCCTGAAGGTCTTCCAGGAGAAGCAGCCCGGCGTGCCCATCTTCGACGCCAGCCAGGGCGACGGCGGGGCCTCCCTGCCCGGCGTGCCCGAAGCCCTCCTCGACCGCGCCTTTGAGCTGCAGAAGCAGCACGGCACGGCCTACGACATGCCCTTCGGCACCGACGCCTACCGGAAGCTGGTGGCCGAGAAGTACTGGAAGCTCGAGCCGGACACCGGCTGGGGCCCCGCCAACGTCATCGGCACCCAGGGTGGCCGCGACGGCCTGGTGAAGGCCTACCAGGCCATGCTCACCCTCGGCCACGGCCGCCAGGGCGATGTGGTCATCGTCAGCCGCGTGCCCTGGATCAGCTACAACTGGGGCCCGTACGGCATCGGCGCCAATGTGATGTGGGCTCCCGGCCGAGCCGAGGAGGCCTGGTCCTACACCCCCGAGGGCATCCAGGCCTGCGTGGCCGAGGCCGCCAAGACCGGTCGCAAGGTAGCGGGCCTGGTCATCACCAGCCCGGACAACCCCACGGGCCAGACCCTCACCATGGAGCGCCAGATCGTCCTGGGCAAGGCGGCGCTGGAAGCCGGCGTGGCCTACGTCCTCTTCGACTGGATGTACCACGCGGTCGGTGACGGCGAGGGCTCCGATGTGAACGCACTGTTACGGGCCTTCGAGCCCAAGGAGCGCGAGCGCATCATGGTCCTGGACGGCATCACCAAGTGCCTGGGCGGCTCCAACATCCGCAACTGCCACCTGCTGGCCCCCGAGGCCGTGGTGAAGATGATCGTGGCCCAGGCCTCGCACACCGTCATCCCCAGCTTCTTCAGCCTGGCCGTGGCCATGGCCGCCTACGAGAAGGGCCTGCAGGAAGCTGCGGCCTCCATCATCGGCCCCTGCCGAGAGAGCCGGGCCTGGCTGCGCACCTACCTCAAGGACCAGGGCCTCACCCACATCATCGGCCAGGGCTACTACGCCTTCATCAACGTGGCCGATGCCGTCCAGGCCAAGGGCTGGGCTGACACCGAGCCCATGGGCCAGTACCTCGCCGAGAACGTGGGCGTGGCCGTGGTGCCGGGGGCGTTCTTCAGCCCCTACGGTGGCGACTGGATCCGCTTCTCCTACGCCACCCCCCAGGCCCGCACCCAAGGCGCCGCCGAGCGGCTCATCGGCGCACTGAACGACCTGAAAAAGTGATTTCACCGCCAAGGCGCCAAGAGCGCCAAGAAGGACTTTGGTCCTAGCAGTTTCTTGGCGCTCTTGGCGTCTTGGCGGTGTGCTTTGTGGTTCTGCCTCTGCGTGATATTGGAGTCCCCGTGTACAACCTGAATGCCTTCGTCGAGAAGTTCCAGCTGGCCCGGCGCATGGCGCTGGAGAGCCGGCCCGGCGGCGGCCTGTGCGGTCTGGAGCTGGAGTGGAACCTGGTGGACCCGCAGTTCCGTCCCCTGCTGACGGTGGGCACGGGGCCCGACCACATGTCCTTCGTGGATCACCTGCGCTCCAAGGTGCTCGCTCCGTGGACCAACGAGTACCACCAGCTGGAAGTCTTCCACTGGATGATCGAGTGGGTCACCCGGCCTTACCACACGCCCAAGGGTGCGGTATACGAGGGACGCCTGCTGGAAGCCGAACTGATCAACGCCCTGGCGAAGGCCGGCAAGGTTTTTGGCGAGCCGCTCCACTACTGGCACGGGAACCTGCTGGTGCTGCCGGAGATTGGCCCCGACTGCGTGCCAGAGTCCTGGCACCTGGCCAAGCGCCGCTACCTCCAGCGCTGCGTCGAGCTCTACGGCACTGAGCTGGCCACGGCGGGCACCCACTCCAACCTCAGTCTCCCGGAGCCCATGCTGGCCTGGGACTTCATGCACCTGCCCGCCAGCGAGCGCGGCGATACGCACCTGGATGACTACAAGAACAAGGTCTACATCACGGGCACCCGCCTCATGCGGGCCTTTGCGGCCCTCTTCATCGCCGCCAGCGCCAGCACGCCCCTCCAGGCCTCGGAGGAGAACGGCGAGGCCGTCATCCGCCTCACGCCCTTCGAGTCGGTGCGCAACCTCACCTTCCCCAACCCGCCTGCCCTGGACGTACCGGACCTCAACCGTAGCCACCCGGACTACCTGCGCCTGTCCTACGACCTGGTGCGCCGGGGCGTCCGCTTCGGCAACAACAACTGGATCCCTGTCCGCGCCCGCTCCCAGGCCGAGCCGGTGGAGCGCCTCATCCAGGTCACCAGCGATCAGCTGCACGACATCTACGCCCGGGGCCTCTTCGCTGCCGGAGAGACCCGCAACGTGGAGGACATGGCCGCCCAGATCGAGCGCCAGAACCTCTTCGCCCGCATCGACCTGCCCATGGCCCGCGTGGAAGTCCGCACGGATGACCCTGGCCATGACCTGGCCCTGGACGTCGCCAACCTCACGCTGAAGCACCTCCTGCTGCTCCGCTTCTACGCCGACCCCGACTTTGCCCGGGGCTTCCGCTACGACGCCGAGGACATCAAGCGCGCTCGGCGCAATGAGGACCTGGCCGCCCGCGAAGGCCTGCGCGCCACCATCGAGGACCCCCTCACCGCCAAGCCCGTGGCCATGCGCACCTTCCTGGACTGGACACTCACGCAGCTGCGGCCCATGGCCGAGGCCCTGGGCATGTGGGACGACCTCCAGCCCCTGCGCGACATGGTGGACGGCGCCCCCAGCACCGCCGAGCGCATCCGCCAGCAGCTCAAGGCCCGCCTGGGCACCTCGGACATCGTGCCCCCGGACCTCATGGTCGAGCTGGCCGAGGCCCGTCGGAACCAGGTGCGCTCCGATGTGGAGGCCGTCACGGCCCACCTCGCCGACCTGGGTGCGGAAGAAGGCAAGATCCTGGACTTCGTGGAGCACGCCCGGGACGAGGTGAACCTCGATCCCCAGGCCCCCATCCGCTTCAGCCCGCGCCCCGAGACCTTCGTGGATGCGGAGTACCCGGACAAGGCCTCGGAGGTGCTGGCCGTGTCCCAGCGCCTGGTGCGCATCCCCAGCGTCACGGCCTGTCCCGTGGAGCGGCTGCCGGAGATCCACCGCGCCGCCACCTTCATCGCCGACTACCTGCGCAACCACGGCGTGCCCGTCCGCACCTTCGACGAGGGCCCCTTCCCCTCGGTGCTGGCCTACTTCCCCGGCGAGGAGAAAGCTCCCGCCATGCTCTGCGGCCACTTCGATGTGGTGGCGCCGGAGCCCGACGACAGCCAGTTCGAGCCCCGCATCGAGGGCGACTACCTCTGGGGCCGTGGCGCCGCCGACATGAAGACCGTCGTCTCCACCTACCTGGTCTGGATGAAGGACACCTTCAAGAAGGGCGCCCCCTACCCACCCATCAACCTGCTGCTGGTGGGCAACGAAGAGAACGGCGAGCTGGAGCCCATGGGCACCCCCCATGTGCTCAAGCAGCTCAAGGACGAGTGGGACTACGAGCCCAGCTTCTTCATCGCCGGTGAGCGCACCGGGGAGAAGGGCACCGAGCTGTGGGGTGAGGTCTGCACCCAGAACCGCGGCGTGATCCGCTTCGAGCTCATCGCCCACGGCACCCGCGGCCACAGCGGCCTGGCCGGTGGCACCGATCTCACCGAGCGCATCCTCAGCGCCCGCGAGGCCTTGCGGGAGCTCTTCGCCAAGCACCTCACCCTCAAGGCGGCGGACGGCTGGCAGTCCCTGGCCCGCTTCGCCTATGTCCAGGTGGGCACGCCCGGCATCTACAACATCACCGCCGACCGTGGCGCCGTGGGCGTGGAGATCCGCCCCATCCCCCAGGATGATGTCTCCCAGATGCGCGCCGACATCGAGGCCCTGGCCGCCGAGCGGGGCCTGGAGTTCCTGCCCTCTGCCTGGGAGGCCGGCGTCTCCTGCGATGCTGAGAACCCCTGCCTCAAGGCCCTGCTGGCGGGCATCGAAGCCGCGGGTGGTGATGTGCGCATCGGCCGCAAGGGCGCCGGCACCTCCGCCCGCTTCGCCCCTGGTGGCCAGGGCGTGGTCTGGGGCCAGACCGGCATCGGCCCCCACGCCGCCGGCGAGCGCCACTACATCCCCAGCATCGACCCCTACTACCGAGCCCTCAACGCCTTCGCGGCGGAGCTACAGAAGAGCTAAAAGCGGAGACAGGATTAACAGGATTAAAAGCCGATTAACAGGAAAAGCTTTTCGAAATTATTGCTTTAATCCTGTTAATCAAGCACTTAATCCTGTTAATCCTGTCCATGCTTTAGGCGTTTTCCAGGGCGAAGCACACAAAAGCGGAGACAGGATTAACAGGATTAAAAGCCGATTAACAGGAAAAAGCTTTTCGAAATTATTGCTTTAATCCTGTTAATCAAGCACTTAATCCTGTTAATCCTGTCTCCGTTTTTTGTCCTTAATCCTCTTAATCCTGTCCCAGTTTTTTCTCAGAAATCCTGGTTCTCGGTGATTCGGGTGCCGTCGCTGGTGAAGGCTTGGAGGTAGCGGGCGATGCGGCTCTGGGCGATGTGCAGGTCGTCCAGGCCCAGGTTGATGTTCAGCAGGTCGACGTACCAGGGAGCTTTGATGGGGCTCTGGACGTAGGTCTCCACGATGGCCCGGGCGATGGGCAGGGTGGTGGCCTTGGAGTCGTCGTGGACGTCGCGGTTGCCGGCCTTGAGCAGCTTGGCGTACTCCTCTTCCAGCAGGCGGGTGAAGAGGGCCTGGGTGAAGGGTGCCCCTTCGGCACAGCCGGTCCCGGCGTCGGCCTCGGTGAGCACGGCGCCCTTGTGGATCCACTCCCACAGGATGGAGAGGCGGATCTCACCGGTGGCCATGTCCTCCATGAGGTAGAGCACATCGTCGTTGCCGAAGAAGTCCGCGGGCTTGAGGGCCGCCGCCTGGAAGCCGCGCAGGAAGGCGTTGCCGTACTGCAGGGCCACGGACAGGAGATCCCGGGCCCCGGCGATGGTGCGCGGGGCGGGCTCCAGCTGCATGAGGCCGGCGGCGTCGGCGGCGGTGTAGGTGAGGGCCGGGAAGGCGCGGCCGGTCTGGTTGGCCTGCCCCACCTGCTCCCACACGGGCCGGACGATGTGGACCATCTTCCAGTGCGCCACCCACTTGCCGGAGGCACCCTCGCGCTGCTCACGCTCGGCCCCAGCCACGGCCCGCTGCATGCTGGCGGCGACGCCCTCGGGCGAGCCCACGGGGATGTTGGGCTCCATGCCGCCCTGCCAGAGGGCGCAGCGGCCGTTGCGGTCCGGGGTGTTCATGGCCCGCCGCACGCGATCCTCGTAGGTCCGCATGTAGCCGTAGGTCATGGTGATGGCCTGAATGTTGGGGTTCACGAAGGCCGGGTCCCAGGCCAGGGCATCGGAAACGCTGTTGATGTAGTCCCAGCGGCCTGTGTTGAAGCCCACGAAGTGCGGGGAGAGGGCGGCGCGGATCTCCATGAGCTGGAAGCACTGCTCGATCTGCTCCACCAGCACGTAGCACTTGATGGTGCCCACGGGCAGGCCCAGGTGGCCCTCCAGGGCCAGGATGAAGTCGTTCCAGAGGGCCGCATCCTCGGCGGTCTGGGTCTTGGGCAGGTAGAGCACGAGGCTGCGGCCAGCGGCCCGCAGGCGCTCGTGGTTGTTCACCACGAAGAGCACCATGTCGGCGATGGAGGCGGAGAACCCCTTGCCGTTCTGGCGGATGTGGCGGTCGTCCAGGTGGAGGCCCCGGCAGCGGTAGATGACCGTGGTGAAGTCCAGCTGCTGCCGCCAGTCCCCGACGATGGGCCGCCCGAAGAAGCCCTGGGCCCAGGCGTTCATCTCGACCGCGACCTCCTCGGCCACCGACAGGAAGAGGGGATCCCGGGCGATGGCCAGCTTGAGGTTGCGGTGGTTGTCCAGGGACATGGTGTCCACCTGGCCCAGGGCGTCTTCGCCGTCGAACATCCAGCCATCGGCACCGGAGAGCAGGGCATAGGCCACGTTGCGGATGCCGGAGCGCACATCGGCCCGGGGCTTGGTGGCAGGGCCCGTGCCCTGGATCCACTGGCGCTGGAGGTCGGGCGGGATGATGGCGCCGTCGAAGTTGCCGGAGCGGGCGTCGGCCACCTTGATCTGGGTGCCGGGGATCAGGCCGTCCGCATCCAGGAAGGCGATGCGCTCCCGGTGCTGGGCTCGGCGCTGGCGCAGGGCCGTGCGGGCCGCCATGCGCGCCTGGCGGCGGTGGTTGAGCGGTGCCAGCACCTCGAGGGCCGCCAGGGCCGCCGGCGTGTAGACATCGGGGTAGCTCTCCAGGATTCCGTCCCGGAACTCGAGTGACTGGTTCATTGCATCCTCCGAAGGGACACCCGGGCCACGGGTGTCCCTTTTTCTCATGAAACACGTTTAAACAAGGACCCTAACTGCCGATCAGCTGACCACCGGTGCGGTGGGGAGGATCCAGGGAATGACAAAGGCCTGCAGGAGCACGATGATGATCACGAATCCCAGCAAAATCATGGAATATTTAAGGGTCTTCCGGAAGATGTCCGTCTCCTTGCCCACCAGGCCCACCGCGGCACAGGCCACGGCGATGGACTGGGGGGAGATGAGCTTGCCCATGACGCCGCCGAAGAGGTTGGCGGAGGTGGTGAGCACCGGGTTCAGGCCCAGCTGAATGGCCGTGACCTGCTGCAGCTTGCCGAACAGGGCCGCCGAAGACGTCACGGAGCCCGTGAGGAACACACCAATCAGGCCGATGACCGGACTGAAGATGGGGAAGGCCATACCAGTCAGCACCGCCAAGGCCAGGCCCAGGGTGAAGGACATGCCCGAGTAGTTGGCCAGGAAGCCGAGGCCGATGACCGAGGCCAGGGTGATGAGGGCGAAGCGGAGCTGCATGAAGGTCTTGGCGAACACCCGGACGCCGGTGGCGGGGGAGATCTTCAGGACGAGCATGGAGAGCAGCGCCGACAGGAACATAGCCGTACCGGGGGCGGTGAGGTACTGCCACTTGTAGCTGGCAGCGTAGGCGGCGGGCTTGGCGACGATGGGTGCGGCCTTGAAGACGACGCCATCCAGCCCGGGCCACTTGGGCACGGCCAGGAACCAGTGGTGGGTCTTTTCGGCGTAGGCCTTGAAGGCAGGAGTGCCCCAGATGCCCATGACCACCATGAGGATGAGGAAGGGCGACCAGGCCTTGAAGACCTGCCCGGCGGTGTGGGTCGCAGTGCTGCTGGCGGTGACGTTGGCAGCATCCTCGGGGAAGTTCCAGATGGTCTTGGGCTGCCAGACCTTGATGAAGCCCACCAGGCAGACCAGGGAGACCACGGAGGCCGTGATGGCGGGCAGCTCAGGTCCGAACCAGGTGGACAGCACCAGGGAGGCGGCGGCATAGCTGATGCCAGCGACGAGGGCTGCAGGCAGCACTTCCTTGGCCCGCTTGAAGCCCACCATCACCACCACCATGAAGAAGGGGATGATCAGGGCCATGAGGGCCATGTCGATGCCAACGGCACGGGCCATGGTGGTGGCAGGAATGCCCGTCACGGTGGACATCATGATGGTGGGCACACCGACGGGGCCGAAGGGCACAGGCGGCGTGTTGGCCACCAGGCAGATGACCGCCGCCGGGAGCGGCGGGAAACCGAGGCCGATGAGCATGGCCGCAGCCACGGCCACCGGGGCACCTTGCCCGGCCACGCCTTCCATGAAGGCTGAGAACGAGAAGGCGATGAGGAGGGCCTGGATGCGGCGGTCCGGGGACAGGGACGAGATCGAGCCCTTGATGACCTCGAACTGGCCGGATTCCACGGTGAGGTTGAAGAGGAACACCGCCGTCAGGATGATCCAGCCGATGGGGAAGAGACCGGTCAGCATACCCAAAGCCGAAGCCGACAGCGCCGCGCTCACGGGCATCCGGTAGACCAGGACGCTGATGACGATGGTGAGCCCCAGTGTGATGAGGCCCGCCACATGGCCCTTCATGCGCTTCACCGCCAGCGCCCAGAAGAGGAAGAAGATGGGGATGGCAACCACGAGCGCCGTTAAGAGCAGGCTCCCGTTCAGGGCTGCGTAGTTCTGGTTCCAGGGCATGGGGCGTCCTTTCATCTGAACCGTAGGAGGGGGAGCATCGGATAAAGACGATGCAGTGGTCTTCAAATTCCCATCTTCCGTGGCCCGGGAGCCCTGAACAGGTGGCAATTTCCGATGCTAGGCATCGGATTTTCCGATACTGCCCCCCTATTAGGGTCGTCAAACCGCTAGACTACGCCTCATGGATGTCCGCACCCTCTCCACCTTTTGCGCCGCCGCCAGGACGCTGAACTTCACCCATGCGGCCGCCGCCCTGGGTTACGCCCAGTCCAGCGTCACGGCCCAGATCAAGAGCCTGGAAGAGGATCTGGGCACGGACCTGTTCAACCGGGTGGGAAACCGCCTGGAGCTCACGGAGCCCGGAGCCCGGTTCCTGATCTATGCCGAGCGCATCCTGTCCCTCACCCAGGAGGCCAAGGCCTCGGTCCTGGAGGAAGAGGGCGTGGGCACCCTCCGCTTCACCGGGCCCGAGTCCGTCTGCACCTACCTGCTGCCCCGCATCCTCCGGAGCTTCAAGACCAAGTTCCCCCGGGTCCGCCTCCAGTTCCAGCCGGGCTTCGTGCGGGACTTCAAGCGCCAGGTGCTGGAAGGTGCCGTGGACTTCGCCTTCATCCTGGAGGAGCCCTTCCCCTCCAAGACCCTGGCCGTGGAGCGCCTGCGGGACGAGGAGATCCTCATCCTGGCCGCGCCCTCCCACCGCCTGGCCTTCGCGCCCACCGTCTCCGCCCAGGACCTCATGGGCGAGGAGGTCCTGCTCAAGGCCCTGGGCTGCAGCTATCGCAACCAGTTCGAGCGCCAGCTCATCACCGCCGGCGCCCATCCCGGCGACTTCACGGAGTTCCAGGGGGTGGAGACCATCAAGCGCTGCGTGATGGCGGGCCTGGGCATCGCCCCCCTGCCGCGCATGGCCGTGGAGGAGGAGCTGCAGGCCGGTACCCTGGTGGCCCTCCACTGGGAAGGTCCACCCATCCGCATCTCATCGCACCTGGTGTGGAACCCCGCCCGCCACCTCAGCCTCGCCGAGCGAGCCTTCTTCCAGCACGTGCGGGACCAGCTGAAGACCGTGCCTGTGGCAGAGACGAAATAGCCTATTTCCTCACCGGTTAGCTCCGAAAAAAAGAGGTTCATCCGGGAAAGCATGAGGTGAGGTTGTAGGCCGTGGCCGGTGCTCGGGTATGGAAAGGCGGATGGATTCGCCATGGAAAGCCTGCGGCTTCCCACAGCGAACGGGCCGATGGCC
>Ga0007792_10000475_pt1 | contig 14445 bp, 14 predicted proteins | sample CryBogmetaGMA6M_FD_60371 | JGI IMG/M metagenome (GOLD analysis project Ga0007792, IMG submission 60371) | Freshwater microbial communities from Crystal Bog, Wisconsin, USA - MA6M | ecosystem: Environmental > Aquatic > Freshwater > Lake | place: Crystal Bog, Wisconsin, USA | collected 2009-07-06
CACTTGAAAATGCCGAAAAACAGAATAAAGAATCTGCGGAAACGTTTGAGAAGAATAAGAAGATAATTGCTGAGGCTCATGCTCAGTCGTCGAAAATTCTTAGTGATGCGAAAGAACTTGCAGTTAAACTTAAGGACGAAATCGTCAGTAAGGCAAACGAAGAATCGAATAAGAATATTGAACGCGCAAAAGAGCAGATAGAATCAATGAAATCAACTGCCATAGAGCAGATGAGAGGTGATATAACAGATATAGCTCTGCAGGCTGCTGAAAAGATTTTGTCTAAAAATCTTAACAGGGATAGCCAGATAGAAATTATCGATGACTTTATGAAGAAAATACCGAAAAATTAATGTCGGCAAAACTAATACACAGATATTCGAATTCTCTTTACGAGGCAGCAGTTGAAGCAAAGAACGTTTCAAAGGTAGCCGGTGACTGTGAAGGTATACTCTCACTGATGGCTGAAAGTAAAGAGTTGAAAATACTTTTTGATAGTCCTGTAATCAGCAAGGAAAAGAAAACCAATGTTATCAATTTAATCTTTAAAGGAAAGATTGAAACTTTGACTTTAAACTTCATTCTTCTGATTATAAAAAATCAAAGAGAGAATTTTATAAAACAATTCTTCGAAAGTTTTCTGAGGGTGAAAGATAATAAAGAGGGGATAATTAAGCCTGTCTTTACTTCTGCAGTTGAACTGAAAGATGCCGAGAAGAAGAAGTATAAGAAAGATATAGATGCATTGACAAAGAAGAACTCGCAGCCAGTGTTTGAAGTTAACCCTGCGCTAATCGGCGGGTTTACAATCAGCGTTGGCGATTCAATGATAGATGGCAGTGTGAAAAGGCAGCTCGAGATGATGAAGGCAATATTGAAAACAAAAATCTAAATAAAGAACTTTAACAGGAGATATACTTAAATTATGAATGTAAAAGCAGGTGAAGTATCCGCAGTAATATTAAAACAGCTGTCAGGGTATGAAAACGAAGTAGACATTTACGATATTGGAACAGTGCTTTCAGTAGGTGATAACGTTGCGAGAGTTTACGGACTTTCGAAATGTATGGCGAGTGAACTTTTGGAATTTCCGCACGGAGTATTCGGAGTGGCGCTTAACCTTGAAGAAGATAACGTAGGTTGCGTGCTTTTCGGAGAAGTCCATCTTGTAAAAGAAGGCGATACCGTTAAGAGAACCGGAAAGATTATTTCCATACCTGTCGGCGATGCAATGCTCGGACGTGTTATCAATCCGCTTGGACAGCCACTTGACGGTAAGGGAGAAATCAAGACTGACTTAATGTCGCCAATCGAAAGAAAGGCACTTGGTGTTATCCAGAGACAACCTGTTAAAGAACCTTTACAGACCGGTTTGAAATCAATCGATGCTATGATTCCTATTGGCAGAGGCCAGAGAGAATTAATCATCGGTGACAGACAAACAGGAAAGACTGCAATCGCAATCGATACGATTATCAACCAGAAGGGCAAAGATGTGTTCTGTATCTATGTAGCAACAGGACAAAAAGCATCGACAGTAGCACAGGTAGTAAAAAGACTTGAAGAAGCGGGAGCAATGGAATACACTACAGTTATTTCAGCACCTGCATCAGACCCTGCGCCAATGCTATACATCTCACCTTATTCAGGTGCGACACTCGGTGAATATTTCAGAGACAATGGTAAACATGCACTCGTAATTTTTGATGACTTAACAAAACAGGCAGCAGCATACAGAGAACTTTCACTGCTTCTTAGAAGACCTCCGGGACGTGAAGCTTATCCTGGTGACGTATTCTATCTCCACTCGCGTTTACTCGAAAGAGCATCAAAACTTTCCAATGAACTCGGCGGCGGTAGCTTAACAGCATTGCCAATAATCGAAACCCAGGAAGGTGACGTATCTGCATACATTCCGACGAACGTGATTTCTATCACAGACGGACAGATTTATTTAGAGCCAAACCTTTTCAATAATGGTGTAAGACCCGCAGTAAACGTCGGTATCTCGGTATCGCGTGTCGGCGGTAGCGCACAGATTAAAGCAATGAAAAAGATTGCAGGTACATTAAGACTTGACCTTGCACAGTACAGAGAACTTGAAGCATTCGCGAAGTTCGGTTCTGACCTTGATAAAGCAACACAGCAGCAGCTAAGAAGAGGTGAGAGACTCGTCGAAATCTTAAAACAGAAACAATATTCACCACTTGGTGTTGAAAAACAGGTTGTAGTAATCTATGCAGCATCAAAAGGTTATTTCGACGAAATACCTGTCGACAAATGCAGACAGTTTGAAGCAGATTTCTTAACCGAAATGGATAACCTTCATAATGATGTACTTAAAGAAATTATTGAGAAGAAAGACCTGACTGAAAACGTTGTGAGTAAACTGAATTCGATACTTGATGATTTTACTAATAGATTTAAACAATCAATTAATTTATAATCATGACAACAAAAGCACCGGCAGATGTCAATTATTCCGATAGTGAAGCTCTCATCAAAAAGATCTACACTGCAATAGACGAATTAAAAGACTATGTCCCGACTGATAACGAAAGAAACAGAATTAGTTTTTGCATAAACCTGTATTTTGAAAAAGAGATTGAATCAATCTACGATGCATTATGTCAGGCAAAACCTAAATCGTCGACAGTGGATTTCAAGGAACTGGAACAAATTGTTATAAAGAAATTTAAAGAAAAAGGGATTAACTGATAAGTGGCTACATTAAAAGAAATACGAGTCCGTTTTAAAGCTGTAAAGAATATTCAGAAAATCACTAAGGCCATGAAGATGGTCTCAGCTGCAAAGATGCGTAAAGCCCAGGAAAGAATCCTGTCTACAAGACCTTATGCCCGCAAGTTGAGTGAACTCATGGGACAACTGGTTGCACTGGCTCATCTTAGTGATCACCCTCTTACACAGGAAAGAGAAATTAAAAAGAGAGTGGTGGTACTTGTTACAGCAGACAGAGGACTTTGCGGAGCATTCAATTCCAATATCATTAAGTTTACGGTTAATCACCTTAATGCAATTGGAAAAGACACTGCACTCGTCACTATCGGTAAAAAAGGATTTGATTTCTTTAATAAAAGACAATACAACGTTATAAAAAACTATCCCGGATTGTTTCAGAACCTGAACATTCAGGAATCAAACGAAATCGTTTCTTACCTGAAAGATTTATTCGTATCGGGTGAATACGATTTCATAGAAGTTATCTACAACGAATTTAAATCTATAATCAAGCAGAACATCACAACTGAAACATTGCTTCCTTTCAGCAAGAAGATAAACACTGATAAGAAACTGATGAACGCAAGTTTCATATATGAACCTGAAGCCAAGAAGATACTTCAGGAACTCATCCCTAAGGAATTAAACATACAATTCTGGAAGGCATTACTCGAATCAAATGCTTCAGAGCAGGGCGCAAGAATGACTGCTATGGATGCCGCATCTAACAACGCAGGCGACTTAATCCAGGCATTGAACTTAAGTTATAACAGGGCAAGACAGGAATCTATCACAAAAGAACTTCTTGAAATTGTCAGTGGTGCCGAAGCTCTGAAAAAAGAGTAATAGAATTTACTTATATACGCTTTGATTAATAATTATTTCATACTCAAAGCTCAGGTAGATTATCTTAAAAATCTCTCGTCATCTTATTTAATCAAAAACGTTTTCTCTACTGAGAAAAACCTGATTGTATTCCATCTTTTAACTGATAAGGGAATAGAGGCATATCTCACACTTATTCTTGAAAAAAATCTTGAATGTCTTTTTATAGAAGATGATAAGTCAATACCCGCAAAAAATATACTGTATTTGTTCGATAATGTACTGAATACTTCAATCGTTGATATCAGAATTGAAGACAAGAACAGGATTGTAACTCTGGAATTAAGTGATTCAAGAAGTATTGTCTTCTTTGCATTTCCTAAATACTCAAACCTGTTTGTAAGTAAAGATGGCGTTATTACAGACTGTTATTCCGATAAGGCAGCTTATCTGAATACACAGATTGATGCATTACTCCCAAAACGTAATACTGATGCGACTTCAGTGGAATCTACTGATATTGCCTCATTCCTTAAGAATAATTATTCTTACATCGGTAAACAATACAGGGAAGATATAATTCAGAGATTCGAAAGTGATGAATCTGTTAAATATGAAAGTGAGATTGCTGAGTATATTAATACATTACTTACTCCGAAAAAATTTATGCTGTACAACAATGAAGAAACCATCGTTCCTTCGTTAACTCCTTTACTCGTATACGATAATTACACCAGAGAAGAACATAATGATATAAACGAATTAATAACCCACTTCTACAGAAGGTATAAATTCTATTCTTCAAGAAAAGAAATCAAGAACTCCTTAACTGACTCGGTTGACGCAAAGATAAAAAGAACCAAGAGCCGTATCAGTAATCTTCAGACTGCAATAACCGAAGCAGGTAATTCAGATAAATTCAAGAGATACGGAGATATTCTGTTCAGCAATATTCATAACATCGAAAAGGGACTGGGCGTGTATGAGCATACAGATGAAGAGACAGGTGAGAAAGAGAAGATTAAACTGAATCCGTTAATTTCGGTATCAAATAATGCGACGAATTATTATAATAAGTACAAAGGTATGAAGAATTCTGTTGCTGAACTTGAAAAGAAGGTTAAAGTCCTCAATAAAGAATTGACTGTACTTGAAAAGCAGAGAGAAGTGTTAATAGCCGAGAATAACTTTAAAAACTTAAAGAAAATGAGTAAAACAGAAGAGAAAGAAATGGAAACAGAGAAACTTCCGTTCCGCATATTCAAGATTGATGAGAAGTTTGAAGTATGGGTAGGGAAGGACAGTGCGAGTAACGATTTGCTTACGATGAAGTATGCTAGTCAGTATGATTTGTGGTTTCACGTAAGAGGTTCAAGTGGCTCTCACACAATACTTAAATTTCTTGATAAGAATCTGACTCCTGAAAAGTCACTGATACTTCAGGCTGCTGCCATAGCAGCTTATTACAGCAAAGCAAGAAACGGGAAGCACGTTCCTGTCGCTTATTGCGAAAGGAAATACGTTAAAAAGAGAAAAGGTTTTAATCAGGGTGCTGTTGTAATGGAAAAAGAGAAGGTTATCTTCGTGGACCCGAACGTTCCGGAAAGTTAATTACATTCTTCTTTCGAGGTCTGCAATCTTTTCCAGAATCCTCTTTTTGTTCTTGTGTCCTGCTCTCAGCAGTAATGTGTAAGCATCAAATGCCTCTTTATGCAGTCCCTGCTTTGCAATAACATCTGCAATAGTTTCTGTAATAATCTTCACGTTTCCGAGTATAGAATCCTTGCTGTCGTTCCTGTAATTATTCAAATCCGTATTGTCATCATACTTGCTGTTCTTCTTGGGCTGAGGGGCATCAATAGAAATCGAGTTAATCGTATCAAGGAAGATTTTAAACTTTGCATCATTATCTAAGTTAGCGAATAATTCATGATCTATCAAAACCAGTTCCTGGTTGTTCTGGTCCGGTAATGTGTCGCAGAAAGGTATGTTCCTTAATTTGTCTTCGTAGTCTTCAAACTTGTCAAGGTCTGAAAGCATTTCCTTGTAGAATATCTTTGCCTGACTCTGTTTCTTCTTAAATTCATCCAGAGAAGAGTATAGTAAATCAATCAACTCTTTATTCTGAATCTTGTTTTCAATATCCTTCAACTCTGATTCCGCTTCATTAAAGTACTCAAGTTTAATGAGTGCCTTAACTTTAAGAATCTTTGGAGTAAGATAGAACGGGAATAGTTCGGTTACCATATTGCATATCTTTATGCAGTTGTCATACTGGTCATTAAAGAAGTACAGGTTGGCTAACTTTATTAAAAGCGGAGAGAAGAAATTATTCTCTAATTTCTCTTTCAGAAAATTAATATAGTTGTCTAAGTTATACATTCGTACTTAATGCTAATTTTATTGCTCTGTTGTGAGTGATAACCTGCTTGAATGATAAATAAGATATAATACCAAAACCCAGTGAAAACATTAACTGAAACGGAATAGAGGCTATCTGCGCATAGTACACTGATATCCCAACACCTATAAATGAGTAAATTGATAATAAAGCTTCTACATAAGCAACGAGCGATACTTTCTTCGCGTGATACTTCTTGTCGTGTACTGTGTCCGTGTCGCTTACTATCTTATATTTAGGTGTTCTTACGAATTCTGTTTTCTTGTTTATCAATCCTTCCCAGACTGCCTTCAGGTTATTAACTGATAAACCCATGCTTCCCATCATAAACACAGGGAAGTAGATAATTCTTCTCTGCCAGTCAGGATACACATCTTTTTGTGAGTACAGATAAAACATCATAGAACTTACGAATGCAAATATAAAGAATGACATGAACTTAAACACAGGGTCGTATTCACCGGTTTCCTTTATCAGTGTAACCATTGGATTTAATATTGCCGCTAACAGTATAAACGGATATGCAAGATTGCTCCACAGATGTATGAATGACTGAAACTTTTCCCTGAACGGTAAATCTGATTTAAGTACTTTAGGATATATTTTCTTAGCAGTTTCTATTGCTCCTTTAGTCCATCTGAATTGTTGTGAACGTAAAGCATTAATGTCAGCCGGTAATTCAGAAGGGGATGTAAAGTTTACCAGATATTTTAAGTGCCATCCCTTCATCTGTGCTCTGTATGAAAGGTCTAAGTCTTCCGTTAATGTATCCGCTTCCCAGTTACCTGCATCGAATATACATTCTTTGCGCCATATCCCGCCTGTACCGTTGAAATTAATGAAGAACCCTGCTCTGTTACGTACTGCCTGTTCTACTACAAAGTGACCGTCGAGTGCAATCGCCTGAGTCTTTGTCAGTATTGAATAATCCCGGTTAATATGTTCCCATCTTGTCTGAACTAAACCAATCTTTTCATCCTTTAAGAAATAAGGTATGGTTCTGTTAAGGAAATTCTTTCTCGGAATAAAGTCAGCATCAAATATTGCAACGAATTCTCCAAGCGCAGTTTTTAAACCCTCTTTAAGTGCACCTGCCTTGTAACCCTGCCTGTTGGTCCTGTGAATATGGTTGATTATAAATCCCTGCTCTACGTATGGTTTTATATGTTTCTCAATAATTTCTGTTGTGTCGTCAGTTGAATCATCGAGTATCTGTATTTCCAGTTTGTCTTTTGGATAGTCAACTCTAAGAGCTGCATCTATAAGTCTGCATATTACATATTTCTCATTGTACAATGGCAGCTGAATAGTTACAAACGGATAGTCCTTAATCACAAAATCTTTCGGGTCTATGTCTTCAGTTCTTTTGTTAAAAGTTTTAAAGTAGAAGTATATCATGCTGAACCCGTGGCTTGCAAAGAAGAACAGAATGGATAATGATACAATGTACGTTAACAGAATTATACTCTCAATTTTCATTTTATTTTACCAGTTTGAAATAATATCGTTTAATATATCTTCGGCTATTTTATCTCTTGCAATGACAATGCCTGCTTCTCTTTCCGAGAATGAATTGGATGATGAATTGTATTCACCCCAGTTATCATAATTCCTTTCCCAGATTTTCTTTTGCTTCTTCAGATTCTCAAATATTACATTAACACTTATTGTAATCTTCCGCTTGGTTACGTTTTCTGCACCGCTGATTACAAGAGCATCATCCTTTATGGAAATAATGGAGCAGGTGATAACGGCATCAGCTTTGGTTTTGTCAACGAGCTTTAAAGTGTTATCACTTATTATTTTATTCTTAAGTACTTCCGTAAACTTCTCACCTATTCCTGATACTGCGAATCCTGAATTATCTGTAAATAAAGGCACTGCGACAGTTTTAATTCCTTCAGGAGGATTGTTTCCCTTGAAACTGTAAACCCCGCAGGAAGAAAAGGCCATAACAAATAATATCAGTAATATGTAATTAATTCTATACAATATTGTACTTGTCTAAATTATATTTCTTGATTTTCCTGTAAACATTCCTTGGTGTCTGTCCTAAATTCTCAGAAACCTTATTAATGTCCCATTTGTAAATCTTCAGTAAATAAGTAAGTAATTTACTCTCTATTTCTTCAGCATTCAAATCCTTTATTTCGTCATACTTAATCACAAAATCATCACCTGAATCGACATTCGTCTTCGTTATTTCGTGCGACTTTGATTTTATCAGTTCTTTCACATCAAGAATATCTGATTTTAATTCTATAAGTGCTCTTACAATTATATCTTTCTCTGAAAAATCCCGTGTAATGGTTGGTATTGCAGGCAATTGCCTGTTATCATAGATTTCAGTGTAAAGGTTTTTCTTTACGTCTTCTATTGTAATTCTCTTACCGGGGTTTAATATAACAATACTGTCGCAGAAATTCCTGAGTTCTCTGGCATTGCCGTACCAGACATAGTTTCTTATGTAATCCATTCCGTCGTCTTCAATTCCCGCAAACGTTATGCTGTTTCTTTCGCAAACACTTTTAATAAAATAATCAAACAGGACATCTATATCAGGTTTTCTTTCTCTTAACGGAGGTATGTTTATATTCACAGATTTAAGTCTGAAATATAAATCCTCTCTGAAATTCTTATGTGCAACTTCTTTTGCAAGGTTCTTATTTGTGGCGGCGATAACTCTAACATCAACAAATACTTTCTTTGCACCGCCAACCTTCATAAACTCACCTGATTCAAGTACACGCAGAATCTTAACCTGTGTAGCAAGTGGCATATCTCCTATTTCATCCAGAAATATCGTACCCTTGTCTGCCATCTCAAAGTAACCTGCACGGCTTTCTATTGCACCTGTAAACGAACCCTTGTGGTGTCCGAATAATTCACTTTCTATAATTCCTTCAGGGATAGCTCCGCAATTAACAGTAATTAACGGCTTGTCGCTTCTTTTACTGTTCTGATGAATGGCATTAGCAACAAGTTCCTTCCCTGTACCGCTTTCTCCTGTCACCAGGACGCTGATATCAGTTGGTGCAACCTGCTTAATAATCTCATTTATCTCTTTAATCTGTATGGAATTACCAAGTATTTTCATATATATTAATAAATATAACATTATACAAAAGTTTATTAAAGTTAAATCGGGATATTTGATTTAATTAAAAAATTCTCTTTATCCTTTAATAGTTGATATAATTTATCTAATTTTCTCAACATTTTTAATATGGCAAAATCAAAAGAAGAAAAGATAATAAAAAACCCGGAAGTACCGTTTGATGAATATATTGAAAAGTATTTCTGGCTCGTAATACCTGTATTTACACTGATATATTTCTGGCTTTCTAACATATCGGTCGGATTCTATCAGGATGATGAAATAGCACAGTTCTTAAATGCAGTTAAGTTTAAGGTTGATGCATTTTCCATTCTTGGTAATAACCCTAAGCCAGGCTGGAAAATATTTCTTGTTATACCCGCTATGATTGATTATAAAGCAGTCCTGATTTTCAATGCTTTAGTAGCATCTTTAACTGTATTCTTTACTTTTAAACTTCTGAAAGAGTATGAAGTAAAGTATGCTTATTTTGGAGCTCTTCTGCTTGCAGTTCAGCCTTTATTCTTTGACCTTTCATTCAGGACTTATTCGGAAATATTTACCGCTCTGTTAATCGTGGTATTCTTAATCCTTTATAAGAAGGAATATTTTCTCCTCTCGAGTTTGTTGATTGGTTATGTGTTTACTATCAGACAGGAAATAGCTGTGTTTATAGTTGTCCTGTTCGTGATATTGATGTATAAGAAAAAGATTATCCCTGCTCTTGCATTAGGTGTGTTTCCTATAGTGTACAATCTGCTTGGTGTCTGGAAAACAGGTGACCCGTTGTTTGTACTTACTGAAATGAAAACTGTTGCAGCACTGACTTATAACACACAAGGTGTATTCCATTACTTCAAAGTATATATATTTATTGTCGGACCTGTAACATTGATTCTGTTCCTGCAAGGATTATTTGGTATGTTTGCCAATACAAAGAATTATAAAGCATACATTGAAAAGTATTTATTATTCTACGTTCTGTTTATAACAGTATTTGCTGTACAAATGTACACAATGATGAGTAACGGTCCGAATCCCGGTAACTGGAGATACCTTTTACACATTTCTCCGATTGCTGTTTTCTTCGCAACAGTTGGTTTGAACAATCTCGCTGAGAAGGAGTTTAAGAAACTGCATTATGTAATTACAGGATTCATTTTCTTTGTTACTTTCGTGTTCTTCTCGAAAGAATCTGACGGGTTTAAACTGCTCGAAGTCAGCGATTACACGAAAATTGTGTTTATCGTGATATTCTTCATAGCGACAATGCTTATTCCGTCAAAAGACAAAGTATCATACCTGAATAAATTATCACTCGTATTGGTTATAACATCTGTATTCTATCTCTATGTAGATTTTAAACCAAAGAAGTTATCTCCCGAGAATCAGACTGTAAAATCAGTGGCTGAAGTTTTGAATAAGGATGGTCTGAAAGGAAATTTCTATTCCAATCATTCAGTCCTGCTGTTCTTCCTGGATAACTATAAGAAAGAACCTCAGAAGTATTTACCATTAAATACTAAATCTATGACAGATGTCCCGAAGGGCTCAATACTCGTATGGGAAAATCATTACGGCTACAGACCAGAGTTCAGCAATGATATTAAGTTTGAGGATTTGCAGAAGAATCCCGACTATAAAGTCATTAACCAGTATGTGTCTACGGATAAAAGATTTGCTGCATACATAATTGAAAAAATAAACTGATATGAATAATTGTATAATATACGGGGGCGGGGGATTTATCGGTTCGCATCTTTGTGAGGAATTGCTGAAAAGGAATTATAACGTTACAATTTTTGATAAGATAAATTTTGCAAAAGATAACATAAAGAATTTTAAAGATAAGATTAAAGTAATTGAAGGTGATTTTAACAATGAGTATGATTTGCTGAGCAGTCTTGACGGAATAGATTATGTTTACCATTTAGTAAGTTCTACTTTACCAGCTTCATCTAATGATAATCCTGTGTATGATGTTGAATCGAATTTAATATCTACATTGAGGTTATTGCAGGATGTTGTTAAAAGAAAAATAAAGAAAGTTATCTTTGTCTCATCCGGTGGTACCGTATACGGCATTCCTAAGGCGATACCTATTCCCGAAGACCATTCACGGCAGCCAATTTGTTCGTACGGGATTACCAAGAAGACTATAGAAGATTATCTGTATATGTTCAGTTATCTGTACAACCTGGATTATACTGTCTTCAGACTCGCAAATCCTTACGGTGAAAGACAGAATCCTTTGTATGCGCAGGGCGTCATACCCGTGTTCCTTAAAAAGATATTACTCAAGGAAGAGATTGTTATCTGGGGAGACGGTTCTGTCAGGAGAGATTATATATACATAAAAGATGCAATTATGCCTCTGGTTAATTCACTTGAGCATAAGAGTGAATACAAGGTGTTTAATCTTGGTTCGGGCGAAGGTTATTCTGTAAATGAGCTTCTGGAAATGATTAAAAAGGTAACTAATATGGATGCGAAAGTTAAGTATGTTGCAGGAAGAAAACTTGACGTGCCTGTAAGCGTACTTGATATTTCTCTTCTTAAAAAGGAAATGAACTATGCTCCCAAAATAGAAATTGAAAAAGGTATAGAAATCACGTATAACTATTTAAAAGAGGTCTTATTATAAGCATGATTACAAATTCTGATATCTCGTTATCTGTCTTTTTCCCCGCTTACTACGATGAAGGGAATATTGCAAAGGTTGTAACTAAAGCGGTTGAAGTTCTTGAAGAACTTAAACTGAAAGACTATGAAGTGGTAATAATTGAAGACGGCAGTCCTGACAAAACGGGCGAGGTTGCCGATGATATGGCGAAGAAATTCCCGAAAGTAAGAGTAATACACCATGAGAAAAATATGGGTTACGGTGCTACGCTGAAAGACGGATTCATGAGTGCTAAACTCGATTACGTATTCTATACTGACGGGGATAATCAGTTTGACCTTGAGGAATTAAAGAAGTTTGTTGCAATGATTCCTTTTACTGATATTGTAGTAGGATACAGGAAGAAGAAGCAGTATTCATTGTACAGAAAATTTACTTCACTTAGTTACAACTATCTTTTAAAATTAATATTCGGACTTGATTACTGGGATATCGACTGTGCGTTTAAGATATTTCCTACAAGGTTGTTTAAAGAAATAAAGATAGATTCAGTCGATGCTTTTATAGATGCCGAGATTATGCTTAAAGCACACCTTAAAGGATATAAAACTGTCGAAATGGGTGTAACTCACTTACCAAGAGTTGATGGCGTTTCTACAGGTGCAAGACCATCTGTTATTATCGGCACGATTAAGGAAGTATTCCAGTATAGAAAAGAGTTTATGGGAGAAGTCAAAAAAAGAGGATTAAGTATTAACAAATAATCCTCTAATTCTTTTCTGCCCAGATATAGTATTGTCCTCCCATAGGTACAAAGAACAGAGCTTTCTCAACAGGCCTTAAAAACTTCAGGAAAGCAGGGAAGTATAAAGTGTAGTGTTTCCTTTTAATGCTGAATCCTGCATTCTTAAACAATGAAAGTGATTCCTTCGGCTTTAATAATATCGCATCAGTATCCCATACACAGGTATTCACTATATGCCTGGTTACAGGATTGAATGGATTATGCTCAAAGAAGAACACATTTCCCTTCGGTTTTAACATATGGAATATATTCTTTACGGCTTTTTCGCGGTACTCAGGTTCTATGTGATGAAATACGTTTGAAACAAATATTAAATCGATGGTATCTTTTCTCTTCGCAATCTCTTCATCTTCCAGTAAAAAGAAGTTGACAGATGAATTATTCTTCGAAGCTACTTCAATGCTCTTTGCCGAAATATCACTTCCGAAAATATTAGCGTTCGGAAAATATCCTGCGAGGTACTGCAGGTTCATTCCTATTCCGCATCCGTATTCCAGAATGTTTATTGGTCTGTTCCCGACACATTCCTCAACAATTCTTATCTTGTACTCCGCGAAATATTTGCTTTCTTCACCGAAAAACTTTAAGTCTTCGGTTAGTTGTTTTTCGTAAGACTCGGCGTGCTTATCAAAATCTACTTTATCAGTCATTAGTCTTTTTTCTCTTCCTTTTTCATATCGGTTTCGCAATCGTGCTTGCTGTCTGATTTGGATAATTCAGTATCGTAACCCGCAGCATTTATTGATTTGGAGATGTTCTCTTTGTTAGTCTTGTTTGCATCAAAAGACACTGTTACTACTTTTGATTTAGAATCTGCCTTAACATCCTTAACTCCTTCGGTTTTCTTCACTTCTGTCGTTATCGTTTCCTCACAGCCAGAACAATGCATTCCTGCACATTTGTATTCAACTGTCTCTACCTTTTCTGTTACTCCTTTTGTATCGGCAGTTTTATCCCCTGCGGTTCCGTTTGTGCTTTTCTTGCCGCAACCGATTACGCCTATTAATAAAAATGCCAGTACTAAATTTAAAAGAGTTTTCATTAAAGAAATCCTTCCTGTTTAATTTATTGATTTATATTTACGTATTTTAATCTTAAAGAGTTTATCATTACTGTTATTACATCACTGAATGCCATGAACATTGCTGCTAACACAGGGCTGATTGTAATCCCATAAGAAGCAAAGATACCTGCTGCTACAGGTATTGTCAGTGCGTTATAAAAGAACGCCCAGAATATATTCTGCTTGATTATAGACACTGTCTTACCTGATATATTTATTGACCTTACCAGACTCATTAAATCACCTTTAACGAGAATCACGTCTGCCGAATCTATTGCTATATCCTGACCTGTACCGACCGCAAGTCCTACATTTGCTCTCGCAAGCGATGGTGCATCGTTTATTCCGTCACCAACCATTGCAACATTCTTACCCTCGCTTTGCAGTCTTGAAATAATTTTTTCCTTCTCGTCGGGCATTGTCCTGAAGGAATAGTTAGTTAATTCAAGCTCTTCTGCAACCTTTTTGGTCGTTTCTTCGCTATCACCTGAAATAAGGAACATATCCAGACCTTTTGACTTAAACCTTCCTAATATTTCCTTAGCATCATCCTTAATCCTGTCCTCAAATTCAATTTCGCCTGAAAGTTTACCGTCTATACTGATAAACAGATTTCTGCTTTCTTTATTCTCGATTAAGACTGTGTTCTCAACTTTAAACTTCTCCATCATTGCAGGGCTGCCAATCAGAACTGATTTACCTTCTATCTTTCCTGAAATTCCCATCCCGTCCTCATTGATGACATCAGTTACATTATTAAAAATGTCCATCTGCTTTTCAATGCAGTAATTAATTACTGACTTTGCAATCGGATGATTTGAAAACTTTTCAACAGAGAACACATATTTCATCAGTTCATCTTCGGAAATACCATTGAACGAGTTAATGGTCT
>Ga0007792_10000477_pt1 | contig 14430 bp, 16 predicted proteins | sample CryBogmetaGMA6M_FD_60371 | JGI IMG/M metagenome (GOLD analysis project Ga0007792, IMG submission 60371) | Freshwater microbial communities from Crystal Bog, Wisconsin, USA - MA6M | ecosystem: Environmental > Aquatic > Freshwater > Lake | place: Crystal Bog, Wisconsin, USA | collected 2009-07-06
GTAAGAGGGGGAGAAAAATCCGCCCCTGGCCCCTCCTTGGCAAGGAGGGGAGCAAAAAACAAGAACCTGACCATATAAAAGGAACGGAGGAAAAGACAATGAAAACAAAAATAATGGTGCTGGCCGGGATGATAGTGGGCTGTTTGATGATGCCAGGGTTGGCGGCTGCACAAAGGGTAGATGTTGTTTACATCTCACAAAACTCACAAGATCCAGGTCCGCAAGATAATAGTGGGTTCGCCTGTACAGTTATATACGATGATGCAAAGCCAACCAGCCGGAACCCGTCGAAGTTTAGTGCTACATTCCAGCCAGGGAATAAAACCTATGAAAATATTGACCCCTCCGAAAACTCTAATGATATTTCTACATATTGTCGCCTGGCTTGCTTAAAAAATCCATCTCGCGACGGGTTTTTCGATATATCCAAAACCTGCAATAGAGGGTGGAAGAAGGTTAATTAAGTAATTTCCCTGGAGGAACACATTATGAAAACTGCACGTACGAGAAGAAACCTCCCCGTTCTGTTGATCGCCGCCATTGCCGTACTGGCTGTAGTAACCGCGTTTTCGCGTCAGGCCGATGCCGCTGCTGAGATCAAGTATGTATGTAGTAATGATGTGAACGTACGGTGTTTAGTGACACCCTATGCCGTAACCAGAACGAGTAATGACAATGGAAATAAAGTTACGAAGAGCGGGCATATGATTGAACGCTTTTATCAATGCTTTGATGGTGTATGCATTAATTACATGTCAGACCCAGAGAAAAAACTGCCATACAGCTGTTCATTGGATGACTTCGATTGCTTCTGCAAAGTAGTTAAGCCAAATGACTGCAAAACAGGGAACTGGGTAAAGAAGCCTTGAACGAGCCCATGCCTTAAGTCCACCATAATTCCAAGAAGGGGGTTCCCATGAACCAGACAATCAACACACGGCTGACCGCACTCTTCAGCATCTGCCTGCTGCTGTTCGCAACGGCCATGCCGGTGTGCGGCGCAATTAACCCGCTGAGTATCATGTCGCATAATTCAGTTACAGGCGTGACAGATGTTGATGTCACCATCTCGCTGGACTGGGATCCGGACAAGGTCGTTACAACCGCTTCACTCCCCCGGGGGATGACCAAGGCTGAAATGGAGGCAACGGTAAAAGATTATGCCGCTTCTGTGTACGCAATGACCAATAATCTGCACCGCCTGAGAAATGTCTATATCTTCCGGAACAAAAAAACATGGGCTAACACAGATATCAGGTATTTCGGCACCAAAGCGGGGCATGCATCGGCACCTGTTGCCGGGTGGAATGAAGCAAATTCTCAAATCAACATGTATACAACTGAAACGGGAAATAAATGGGATCCAGCACAAGGTGCGGTGATGGCCCACGAGTCCGGTCATTATATCTATGGCCTTGAGGATGAATACCGGGACTCTAACGGAAAAACCATCGCACAAATGACGAGTTCAGGCGCAATTGATTTTCCGGCCTCAGATGATGACGGTACTCAGCCTTCAATCATGAACGGCCATGCGACGTATCCGAACTGGTTTTCCACTGCAGACACCTATACAGGGACACCAAGGGCCGGCGCATTAATAACGGACACGGCACAGTACCGCACGTTCGGCAAATCAATATGGGATACCCTCACTTCGGCCCCATCAACTGATCCGGAATACGCACGGAAAAGAAACCGGCTCCAGTATGATGCGTTTAAAAACAAAACAGTCACCAAGGCGACAGCGTCACAAACCGGAAAACCGACCGGTTATGACGCTGTCTTGAATATCCTCTGGGTTGACGAAGCGCCTCTTAATCTGGTGCTGATTGATGCAAATCTTACTTCAACGCAATGGACGACTGCTCAGGATGCGGCCGCAACTTTTGCGGATGGAGTCCCGGTAGGCGGGATGCTGCAGGTAATGGATGGTTCAAGCAAGGTAGTGGCTCGCACCACTGTGACAGCCGGTAACCGGAAAACCGTGACCGATGCGATAGCCGCCGCGACCAAGGGGGGGACGGTTACGCTGCAAGCGGCACTTGAATCGGCTCTTGTGGAGGTTAAAGCGTATCAGGGTACCATTCCGGCGAATAAGGTCACCGTCATATACCTGTTTACAAATACATCGAATCAGAAATTGACCGCGGCACTGCTGAAAGATATGCGCCAATATAATGTCCAGCTGAAAGTGTTCTGTAATTCATTTGAAATCGCCAGCGCCGCCAAATCGGTCCAACGGTCCGCGCCGAAAGTTGTCAGGGCGGTGGCTCAGGACCTGGCAAGCGAAGAAATGATTGATTTAGCCCAGTTTGCCGGTCAGACAGGCGGCAACGTCACTATCGCACGCACTCCTGCTGATCTTGAAGCCAAGATATCGACGGCGGCAAACGAAGCAGATGGGATTGAGTATGCCATTATCAGCGGATCAACGGTGACAGTGCTGTCAGCGGGTCAAACACATGAACTGCCGTTTTTGATCAGTAAACATGATGAACTGCCGACAATCACTTTTGCGGCATCAAGTGCTGATTATGCGAAGCTGGTTCCCGGTTTGACTGACCCGAAAGGGGTGAAAATAAGCGCCACAAACCTGCCGGCCGGGATTACGCTGGAAGCAGATACACTAAACAGTGCCTGGCATTTTGTTATTGATCCGGCAATTTATGTCGGCACACCGGGAACCTGGATCGCGACGCTGACCGCGCTGCAGACGGTTAACGGTGAAGTGGCGATTTTGGCCAGCTCGCCATCGCAATTGCAGATGAAGATTAATGTGCTCCAGCGCCCGGTGTCGGGAAATTTGCTGGAGGTTTCGCTCAAACTGGATAAACCGGTGCTGCAGGCTGCGGTGCGGGCAGATGTATATGACCGTGCCGGTAAACTGGTTCGCACGGCTCTGACTTTGGTCGATGATGGAACCGGCGGTGATTTAAACGCGGAAGACGGGGTTTACACGGTGGCTCTGAATGATCTGGCACCGGGTGAGTATACATTTTCGGTAAGCGCTGACGATAATAACGGTACGGCACTGATTTCCGACCGTGGTCTTCATTTCAGTAAAACAGTAGCGGCGATTGCCGATACAACCACCGGAACATTCCAGCGAACTGATGAAGCAACTTTCGCGGTACCGGTGCTGCAGCAATCCTCCGGTGGCGGTGGCGGATGTACTATTGGCGGGCGCGGCGTGACGGATCTGCTCCTGCTGCTGACCTTCATCTTCCCGCTGCTGTACGTCGTCGCACCGAAGCGGAGAAGCGGTAACCGCTCTTCATGACCATGCGCCTGAAAGTCGCGCTGCTGCTGATGGCGGCGCCGCTTGCGGCACTGGCCGGGCTAAAGTTGGGGCTGCTGCCCCGTACAACCACAGTGCCGTTTTGGTATCTGCTGCTGGCAGCCCCTTTCTGGGAGGAAGCATTTTTCAGGAGGGGGCTGCACTACCGTGTGCTGGCGTATTCCTGGAGCGTGCAGCCGCTGTTGGGGCTGTCACGGGCCAACTGGCTTACAAGCTGCTGTTTTGCCGCCCTGCACATTCCCTGGCAGGGGGGAGCGTCGGTTGCCATCCTTATTCCGTCACTGGCGCTTGGCTGGCTCTTTGAACGAACAAACCGGTTGTTTCCCTGCGTGCTGCTGCACGCCTGGTTCAATCTGTCCTGGCTGATAGCGGTTCGCATCCCGCCGCCGTAGAGCGGGCATTTGAAATACTAATAACAGGAGGAACAGACGAATGAAGAAGGTAATTATCACAACAGTAGCACTACTCAGTATGATGGTAAGCGCGGTCGTCGCTTCGGCGGAGCAAACGCAGGCCACCAAACGGTTCACGAAGGAGATGGTCTCCGGTAAAACAATGGTGAGTTCCGCCTACACTGCTGGAAATGTGACCTTCAACGATGGTGGGACACTGACCTGCAACGGCTATCCGAAAGTTGTTGTGTGTAAAACCTGGAAGATCGACCAAGATGGAGCAATAGTGCGCGAGTTTGACGATAACAGCAGTGGCGCGCCGAAACTCGTGCGTGCGGTCTGGAAGCTGATTGAGAACAATGGGACCTCTTTCAGGGTTACCCAGACATCGAATAACTCAGACAAAACATCTGAAATTACAGTCAGTTACTAGTATGACAAAAATGAATCGTAAAACCATAGTATTCACACTGTTACTGATGGTGTGTCTGTCATCGAGTGCCATTGCCGACGAACTGTACGTCCGCGCTTCAGCCGGGATTGATTGGCTGAAAAACGCTAATTTCAGCGATGACAATGGTGGCGTCAACCCGGCGTATTTCGGCAACGTGATCGGTAGTGACGGCCGAGCACTTGGTGCGTATGGAGAGTATGGCAGCTATTTTTTTGTTGAGGGAGCGCTTGGCCTTCGGCTGCAGCCATGGCTGCGGACAGAAGTTGCTCTGGCATACCGCCCCAATATGCAGTATTCCGGCCAGGCAAATTTTATTGGCGTTACCGGGCCGCAACCGGTTTCCGGTAAGGCTTCATCACTGAGCGGCCTGCTCAACCTGTATTTCGATATCAACGGCCTGACCGGTACCACTCTTGGTCGTTTTCAGCCATTTGTGGGGGGTGGCGTCGGTTTTGCCACCAACTGGCTGGATGAGATGACTTATCGTTTCCCCCAGCTTCCCGGTCACACCTATAGCATCGTCCCTTCGGGAGAAAGGACGAATCTGGCGTTTATGTTTACCGGCGGAACCGGTGTCGAGCTGACAGAACATCTGATTCTGGATCTTTCCTACCGTTATACCGATCTGGGCAGGGGCCAGACCAACGCAGGAACCATGCGGATGGATGGGACGGTCACTTCAGAGGCGATGAGCGGGACTTCGGCACCTTTGCGCAGCCACGGTATGCTGATGGGGCTACGCTATCTGTTTTAGTATTGGCGTTGAATCTTACAAGGGGATGGTGACGGACCGGTTCGCGAAGAATGGGAGGAGTGGAAGTTATGAAACTACGACCAATTGATGTTTCACGCGGCATCGTCGTACTCTTGCTGGTATGCACGGTATTTTTGGTGACCTGCTCAAGCAATTCTTCCAACAGCCCCGTCCAGGCGGCACAAGAAGGGCTGACGACATTAAATAAAATGGCGCTGGCTTCTGATCCACAGCTTTACGGGTATGAATCGGCGAGTGATGTCGGTAATGAGGATCTGGGCGAGCCGATTGAAGTTAAAACAATAGATCTGGATGCCCTGGTTAAAAACGGGGTTCCCGGGGAGTACATGATTGTAGAAAAGGATGAATATCTTTTTCCGGTTCTGGTCAGAGGAAAACCGATTGGCAGCATCCAGATCATGGTTGCTGAAGATCAATGGGAATATGTTGCAACCAGGTCGAAAGCGATTGTTGAGAAAGCTCTGGAGATAATGTCCGCCAATGCGCTCAATCCGGATAATTCCTATCTGCTTGACGTTGAAGAGCTTGAGCTTTCCTTTGTGGGGTTTGAAAGCGACGGCAGAAATATCCTGATACCGCTCTTCAAAAATGATTCCTGTTCGTTTGTTCCTGGGACCAGGTATGAATTCATGAAAATAGCGGATGAAATCAAGTCGCAAACAGTATTGGCACTGGATTCATATGACAGTATGGTGCCGCCTGATGATGGCATTGTGACAAAACAGTCCGTATCTAAAATGCAGTCTCGGCCTGCGTATTCCTCACCAGCCAAATCGGTTGGTAAAACCGTTAGCAAGGCGGAAAAACGCCTGAATGTTGAACTTGTCCCCCAGTCAGAGAATCAATGGTGCTGGGCGGCGACCGGCCGGATGACCATGCTTTTTGCCGGTGGTGACTCCTCGGCACTGACGCAATGCGCACAGGCGAATGACGCATTTTCCCAGAGCTCATGCTGCGCTAATGGCAGTACGGGAGTGTGCAACAAACCATATTATCCGTTGTTTGATAACTGGGGGTTTGCGGCAGAAATGGTTTTAAGCACTAACAAAAGCGGTACCCCCTGGGAAAAAATGAAAGGGGCAGCCCTTTCCTGGACGGACTTGAAAGGATTGATCGATGCCGAAAAGCCGGTGGCTTTTTTATGGCGCTGGAAAAAAGGTGGGGGGCATTACATGGTCGCGGTTGGCTATTATGAGGACTTGACGACTGTTCCGGAGACCAGAATGGTGCATATCATCAATCCGTTGCCTCAGGGTGTCGGGGAGCGGCAAAGTGTGGCGTATGACAAATGGATAGGCGGACCGGCGTACACCCATTTGCAGACCTGCTATTTTTACAATATTGCCCAAAAATGACTAAGTGACTGATTTTTTTAGGGAGGGAACGTTTCCACAAAAAATGTGGATAACCCTGTGGGAACTGTGGATATGTTTCAAAAATGTCACATAAAATCTGGCGTTTTATCTGTTTGCACAGTGATTGTGCATGGTATGTAACTAGCTGTAATTACGTGTCAATAGTTATTTTGACGGAGTTGTAAATAAACCTGAAACGGTCTGTTATCCGAAAAGCTAAAAAATAGGCACTTACGGGCGGGGTATGCCGAACCACCTACGAATTACGGTCATTTTGCAGGCCAGTGTCCATCAGGCAACCCCTCGTTATGACGTGACGAGGGTCTGCTCTGGGGAAGTATCCCCAGCGTAGTGATTTTGTTCTTCCCCAATTTTGAACACAACTACCAGGGGCGGGGCAATTTTAAGCGTCAATGAACAACCAAAACCAAAATATAACGTAAGGAGAATATATATGGAACACAGGAAGACTCGATATAACCTGGGGTACAAAATTGCAGCAGTAAAATTGGTAGCTAACAGCTACTACAGCGTAGTCGCGATCGCCTCAGACTTGGGAATTCATTACAACACGCTCTACAAGTGGATAAAGCTGTATTCCGGAAACCTGCAGGATACAGGCACGGTGGCTGAAGTCACGGCCACTGAAGTCACGGCCACTGAGATGGGCATGATCCAGCACCTTAGCAGTGAGAATGAACGGCTTACTCAGGAATTAAAGCATCTGAAAAGTCAAATTGCCGATATACAGTCCCTGACAGCGAAAATCGCTATATAGAACCGCAATCCGGAAGCCCTGGTTTTGGCGCCCGCGCCAAGATCACAATCAGGAGGAGTATATAAGAACTATACACATGGCTCCAAAGCCGCTAAAAACTGTAACTCACTGAAATTATAAAAGTAACCATACGGATGTCGTCTCTAACGTATGGTTTTTTCATACTATCCTCTGGCCCTGCTCCGGGAAAAATAAGCTCATTGGTGACAGCAAAAAAATAATTTAGTTAAATATCAGCCTGTTACGGCTTTTGATGGTTTGTTTGTACAACTTGGCACCGGCTGTGCAAAGTAGTAAAGCAAAGGCAATCAAATTCAACAGCAATTAAAAATAGGAGGATGTCATGAGAGTATTAGCGATGGTAATGGGAATTCTGGCTCCGGTAAGCGCATTCGCAGCATCAGGAGCACGTGAAGACAGCAGCGGGATTTTTGTTTGGGTGTTTTTAGGATTTTGCGCACTGATAGTTGTAGCACAGGTAATCCCGGCAGTATTGCTGATGACTGGAATGGTAAAAGGCGTTGTCTCTGTAGTGAAAAACGAAACCGTTAAAGTTGCATCAAAAAACTAGCACGGGAGAATACATGGAAAACAGAGAAAATTGAAAGGCCGCCTCAGGGCGGCCTTTTCGTTTGTGTGCGTCAGGACAAAGTACAATCAGGGATTGTCTTATTGGAGATGTGGAGCTGGCAGTGGAGGCATTTGCGCAGCACCAGAAGCGTGATGCCGTGCATATGGAAATAGTTGCCGCAGCGGGGGCACCTGCTGAGTGCGACAAGGGTTGTGGAGAGGACCAGAAAGACAAACCAGACGGCGAAGAGGGTCCCCATGGCGCTGTTGGTGGGCCAGATTGCATGGGTAAACCAGAGGGCGGGGATATACACCAGCACCGTGCTGAAAAAAAACAAGCGGCGCCGCCGGGTCGTTTTCATGACACTTGCGTACACCGCCGGATCAATCGGACTGTCAGTCACGCATACCCTCCAGACTATGATGCTGTCATCTTATAGCTTATTTTCTGAACAAAAAGTACCAGATTGAAAAAGCGGCCTCGCCAAGAGCAATGAACAGCAGGTAGGGGACAACAATGCCAACGCGGTCATCAGACAGAAGTTTGTAAATTACCGGAAAAAAAGTGGGAATCAGGCAGATTGTTACAATAACAACGCACCATGCGATGGTGGCGATGGAACCGGCAACGTGGGACCGGATACAAAAGCGTTCAGTTGGCATCCACATAACAACACCTCCCAATCATTCTTACACTGGAGTACAGCATCGATTGTGCCAAAAGCGGAATTAAACTGAGGACTTCCACATAAAGCTTGTAAATCAAGGTGTTGCATTCACAGACCCTCTGCTGCCCCTTCCCGACTGCTGTCCCGGTAGTATGACAAAATTATACGTACAAACTCTTCAGGACGCGTGCTTGCCGGTCTTTGTCGATGGCTTCAGGTGCGCCAGAAAAACCGCATGGCGGAGGCCGCCCCTGCCGGGACGCTCGGTGGTGACCGTAAAACCGGCACTGCGCAGCCGCTTGTCAAACCCCTCGTCGTACTGCTCCCCCCAGACCGCCACTGCACCGCACGGTTTAAGGGCAGCCCGCATATTTTCCACCGCCCGGCGGCCGTACAGCGGATCGTCGCTGTGGTGTGTTTTGGCATGCGGTCCACGGTACAGATCAAGCACAATGGCGTCAAAGCGTGACTCGCCGCCGTTTACGGCGCTCCGGCGAATCCGGTTGGCCACATCGCCGATCTCCACGGTAACCCGGGGATCACCAACCGCATTGTCCGTCAGCGCGGCCAGGGGGCCCTGACACCATTCGTGGACGGTGCGGTTCAGTTCGGCCACCACAACCTGCGCCGAGGACGGGAGGGCATCAAGCACCGCCCGGAGCGTAAAGCCCATGCCGAGCCCCCCTACCAGAACCCGCGCATTGTCACTCTCCTTCAGGTGCCCGCAACCGAGCAGACCGAGAACCACTTCGGAGCGGTTTGCCATACTGTTCATGAGTACCTGTGCGCCGATGGTGATCAAAAAGTCCCGCTCACCCCGCTGGCGCAACTGGAGTGGGCCTTCGTCGGTTACAATGCTGTCAATGTTTTTCCACGGTTGTGCCACGCTGTTCCACCTTTCACGTCTATCTCCCCACACCGTCCGTCCGGCATCACTGCTGCAAACCCGGAAAAATTGACCAAAGTCATAATTATCAACGGCAGCGTCGGGTAGAGTCTGCACTATAGCACAAAAAACAAGCAGTACGACAGGAGGAATAGATATGTGTGAATGTGGATCGTCCCGGACGCCGGGGGTAGGACCTTTTGCTTCCGGCAGGGCGCTGGTGGAGTTTGTACTAAATGCCCATGGCGGGTCAGTGGCACAGTCGGCACTTCCCGCTGCTCTGGAGCATACCTGTCAGGGGTGCGGAAAGCCGTTTGTGCTTGAAACGTTTGTGCAGAGCTGTCCGGCCTGTGGTGGTGTGCACGCCATCTCGCCGCCGCGCGCCACGGATCCTGCGGCGGTCCAGTTCGCCGGGGCTGGTTTTATTCTGCCTGCGTGACCCTTGGTACCGGCCGGTGTGTGTATTAGTGATGCTCACCGGTTGGTGCCGCTTCAATATTCCCCACCAGGCGGGTAAAAAATTCCGGGATGCCGATTTCAAAGGTCATCCGTCTGCCGTTGACCGGGTGGGTAAACGAAAGCGATCTGGCATGGAGTGCCAGGGTGCCGTAGGAGTCATTCCCCTTGCCGTATTTTTTGTCCCCCACGACCGGATGTCCCTGTTCCGACAGATGCACCCGTATCTGGTGCTTGCGGCCGGTGAGCAGGTGTATTTCCAGCAGGCTGAGCCGGTCGGTTTCTTTCAGCGTCACATATTCCGTTTGGGAAAGTTTCCCGGCCGCCGGGTCTGGAGTAGAATAGACCGTAAAGGCGCTGTTCTCCGTGAGATAGCTGCTGATCGTCCCGGATTTCGGCTCAAGTGAACCATATACGACCGTAAGATAGTGTTTGTCGGTTTCCTGCCAGTGTCCCTGCAGAAACGTCTTGGCCGCCTCGCTTTTGGCAAGAACCAGGATGCCGGAGGTTTCCCGGTCCAGGCGGTGGACGATATAGACCCGGTTCCGGGAACGGGGGTCCCCCTTGCGGACATATTCGTTGAGAATACTGTGCACCGTTCTGGACTTATCCCGGTCGGTGCCGATGGAGAGAAGACCGGACGGTTTTTCCACCACGATAATATCCCGGTCCTCGTGAAGTACCGTCAGTCCTTTTGGCTGGTATTTTGTTGCCGGGCGTTTAGTCGCTGCCATAGTACTCCTCATCACCTGCAAAAATTTCAAACAAAAGTCGCCCCGCGCAGCTCTCTCAGCACAGCCACCCGCTTCTGCACCATGTACGGCGCCCGGTCGCGGATCGGCAGCGCTTCAAATATTCCCGGATCAATTGCCAATTCCGCGCTGTTCATCCGGGCAACCCGGACAGTGGTGTCCCACCCCGCCATGGGGAGGCTGCCCGCCTTGTCGGCAGCAGACACCAGGGGGAGGATTTCGGTAATACCGGCTTTGTACGCCTGTTCCGCCAGCTTGAGCTTTGATGAATCCCGCAGTTCGTCCCACCTGTTGGCGTTGGTGTGCAGGCTGTTGGTCCAGGCCAGCGCCGTGCGGTATATTGACGGCAGGCGGAGGTGGGTGCAGAGCTCTACCGCAATGGGGAAACCGGCGTGGTCATGGCCATGGTGGCGGGGGTAGAGCGCCGGGGGGGTGGCGAGTTTGCCGAGGTCGTGAAAAAAAGCGCAGAAACGGGTCAGTGGATCAGGGCTGAGCGGTGTTACCCGCTGCAGCACCTGGATGGAGTGGCTGAATAGATCCCCCTCGGGGTGATGTTCATGCGGCCCGGCCGGGATTTGCGGCATCCGGAACAGTTCCGGGAGGAATTCCCCTCCCAGGTCAAAGCGGATCATCCCCTGAAAAAAACGTTCCGGACTACCCAGCGCCATGGCTTTGAGCAGTTCACCGCTGAAGCGCTCTGCCGGGATGGTGCGGAATGCGTCAGACCAGCGGTTGTTCCGTATCAGTGCCTCCGTTTCTGGCGTCATGTTCCAACCGTCAGACGCAAAACGGAAGGCGCGAAAAATCCGGAGCGGGTCATCGCTGAAGGTGCGTTCGCGGCACGCCCGGAGCAGCCGCTTCTTCACATCGGCCTCGCCGTGGAACGGGTCACTGTATGTGCCGTCCAGCCCCAGTGCCATGGCGTTGACGGTGAAGTCGCGCCGGAGAAGATCTTCATTCAGCCGATTCATCCCCTCGATCCGGGTCACTTCAAGAGAGCCTGCTTCGGGGATATGCCTGAAGTAGATGGTGGCGGCGCTGGCCGGTTCCACCAGACGGAACCCGAGCCCGCAGAGCTCCTCATGGGAAAGGGCGGCCACCAGGTCCATATCTTTCCCCCCGGTACCCAGCAGCATATCGCGTACCGTGCCGCCGACCAGGGCGACCCGGCTGTGGCAGGAGGGGGGGAAAATATTTTTCAGAAAGGGAATACTATCAGTCACTGGAGGAGGCACGGTGGTTCTACTTTTTCCGGCTCTTTTCAGGAACCGGCAGTTTGAGCAGCTGGAGAACCTGAATCATGTCATCCCAGACGCTCCAGAAGGAGTCGGAGTTACCGCCGGTACGGAGCAGATATGACGGGTGATAGGTCGGCATGAGCGGCATACCGTGAAAGTCATGGAATTTGCCGCGCATTTTTGAGATTGCTACCTTGGACTGCAGCAGGGCATGGGCTGCAGAGGTACCAAGCGCCACGATCACCTCCGGCCTGACCGAGTGGAGCTGCCGGAGCAGAAACGGTATGCAGGTGCTGACTTCATCGCTTTCGGGCGGCCGGTTCTGCGGCGGTCGGCACTTGACCACATTGCAGATGTACACATCCTCCCGCTTCAATTCCATGGCGGCAATGATGCGATTCAGTATTTTTCCGGCATCTCCCACAAACGGTTCTCCCTGGGTATCCTCATCGGCACCCGGCCCTTCACCGACAAACACGAGCCGCGCATTCGGATTGCCGACACCAAAGACCAGATTCTTTCTGGTGGCGCCCAGTTTGCAACGTTGACACGCCCCCAGCTCTTTCCTGATCGCCTCAAGAGATTCATGTTTTTCCGGCGTGCTCAGCTGTTGCGCTGCTGCCGGTTTTGCCGTAGTCACCGTGGTCGCCGGTGCCATCACTGGCGCTGTCATCAACTCCGCCGGAATTCCGTCGACCCCGCTTTCCTGAAGATCCTCCAGGTAGGCGGTCAGTGAAGCCGACAGGTGAGATTGGGTGGAATGTGTCATGGTGGGGTGCCGCTCCTGCCTGTCAATTTTATATGCAACCGGGTGAAATCTAGCGTACAATCGCACCCGCAATCTACCAGTAAGCGATCTGCCTGTCAAAACGAAAGAACTATATGTATTTTCTGATAATTACCATAGCAGTTGCCCTGTTTCCGGTGGACGCCCTGGCCTGGGGGGGTGGCATTCATCTCCAGCTGGGAGCCCAACTGCTGGCGGATCCGGGGCTGCTGTCCGGCCCGGTTTCCGCGCTGCTGGCGGCTCATCCGCTGGATTTTCTGTACGGCTGCCTCGCCCCGGATATTACGGTCGGGAAAAAGTACACCCATTACCTGCTCAACTGTCACCGCTGGGGGATCGGACGGACGCTGCTGAAAAATGCCGAAACAGATCGACAGCGGGCCTGTGCCTACGGCTATCTCTGCCATTTGGCGGCGGACACCGTGGCGCACAACTACTACGTTCCCTACAAGATCATCCGCTCCTTTGCGGCGATAACCATGAAACATGCGTATTGGGAAATGCGTTTCGAGACGTTTGTGGAGAAGGATGTGTGGGAACTGGCTCGAACCGTCTGCCGGGCCGATCAGCGGGACAATGATGCCCTGCTCCGGAGTGTGCTGACGACAACCATCTTTTCCTTCGGCACCAACAAGCGGATTTTTAACTCGATCATGGTGATGTCGCGCATGGAGAATATGCAGAAGATCATGCAGACGCTTTCCAGTAAGTCACGCTACCAGTTGGCGCAAGCTGACCGGGACGAGTATATGCAGCGGGCCCGGGAAGCGGTGTTCGATTTTATGCACAATCCGGCCGAGTCAAAATACCTTCTGGTGGACCCCACCGGAGAGAGGGCGCTGGCTGTTGCCGATAATCTGCGTAAAAGCCTGCGGCTGCGCTATAAAAGCGGGTTCATGTCAAAGGCGGAGGGATTTGAGGAGGTTGAAGCGGTGCGGGAAACTTTGCGGAAAGCGCTGCATAATCCGGAACTTCTGAAAAAACTGCACGTCTGAAATGTTTTACCATCTAAACCCGTTCAACACGGAGACACAGAGGAAATCATAACCTTTCGGGGGAACCCAAAACCGTAAAATACGCCGTTCACCTTCTTTTTCTCTGCCTCTTTTGCCTCTGATGTTCTCTGTGTCTCTGTGCCTCTGTGTTCAATTAGTAGGTGTATAATTTATTTTACTGAGTTGTTTGGGGCTGATTTTAATGCAGGTAACCGGTTAATAACACTCCGGCTTGCGATCCTTGAAACAGGGGATCTGTGCCCGCCATTCTTCCATGCTCTGCATATCCAGCGGCGCGAAAATCTCCCCTTCTTCCTCTCCCGATTCGGCCAGCAGTTCCCCTTTGGGGCCGATGATCATGCTCATACCGAAAAAATCCAGTTTGCCGATGATACCGCAGGCGTTGCAGGAAACGATGAACAGCTGGTTTTCAATCGCCCGCGCCCGCAGCAGTGTGCGCCAGTGCTCCTGACGCGGTTTGGGCCATTGGGCCGGCACGCAGATGATCTGAGCCCCTTCGATTGCGAGGCGCCGGGACAGTTCGGGAAAACGGAGGTCGTAACAGATTATCACCCCGATCTTGCCGATGGAGGTTTCCGCCAACAGCCACTGATTCCCGCCGGAGAACGCCTTGTCTTCACCCAATAGGGAAAAAAGGTGGATTTTGCGGTACACGCCCGCCAGAGTGCCGTTGTCGGCAACATAAATCGTATTGAACACCTTGTCGCCGTTCGGTTCCGGCATACTGCCGACGATCACCATCTTGTGCCGGGCTGAAAGCTCCAGCAGCTCCGCCACAATCCCCTCAGTCCGCCCCGCCAGTTCGTTCAGATTCCGGTAGGCAAAGCCGGTGGACCACATTTCCGGCAGCACGGCCAGATTGGCACCTTGGTCTGCGACACGGGCAAGCGCCTCGCGGACGTGGGCCAGATTGGCATCCACATCTCCCTGTTTGACGGTAAACTGAATGGCGGCGGCGTGTATTGAGCTCATCCTCTGGTTCACCTCGTTAACTGCGAATTC
>Ga0007792_10000479_pt1 | contig 14399 bp, 10 predicted proteins | sample CryBogmetaGMA6M_FD_60371 | JGI IMG/M metagenome (GOLD analysis project Ga0007792, IMG submission 60371) | Freshwater microbial communities from Crystal Bog, Wisconsin, USA - MA6M | ecosystem: Environmental > Aquatic > Freshwater > Lake | place: Crystal Bog, Wisconsin, USA | collected 2009-07-06
GTTATAATCGGGTTTCCCAATGCGGTCACAAGATCGCAGCAGATTCTGTTATCGGGAATGCGGATGCCGACGGTTTTCTGGCGGGTCAGCAGCAGATCCGGGACCTCATGCGTTGCTTCAAATACGAAGGTGTACGGACCGGGCAGGTACCGTTTTATTATTTTGAAGGCAGAATTGCTGACCCGGGCATACCGGGAAATTTCCGAAAGAGATGAGCAGATAATCGAGAATGGTTTGCGCTTGTCACGCTGCTTCATCTGATAAATACGCTCGATGCTTTTTTTGCAGAAGATCGAGCAGCCGATGCCGTAGGTTGTATCCGTCGGATAGGCGATGACCCGGCCGTCCTTGAGGCTGTCGACAACCCGGGAGATCTGGTGCGGTTGGGGATGATCGGGGTTAATTTCCAGAATCATGGCAATGCCCCCCGTAGTAGTTCCGTCACACGGCACGACAGCAGGGCGAACTCCTCAAGCGAAAGTGTCTCTCCCCTCCTGCGACCGTCAATTGCACATACCTCAAGCAACTGTTCACAATCAACAATTTTTGCGAATTCGGCTGATTTCAGGCAATTGGAAAGCGTCTTGCGGCGCATGGAGAAGGCACTTTTCACTACGCTTCTGAATACATCCTCATCGCCAACCTCAGCTTTCGCCGCTGAACGGGGGATAAAATTCAGCACAACCGAATCCACTTTGGGGCTGGGATGAAAACAGCCGGGCGGTACCACGATCACGCGCCTGATATCGAACCACAAGCCAAGAAGTACCGTCGTCACCCCATAGGCGGAGCAATCGGGAGGTGCGGCCAGGCGGTCACCTACCTCTTTTTGCAGCATCAGCGTCATGCGCTCCAGCCTGCTGTGGACGTTGTACAGGCGGAACAGTACTTCGGTTGAAATGTTGTAGGGAAGGTTGGCGACCACGTTCCATTTCCGGGGAGATTCGGACAGAAGCGTATCAAGATCGACCTTAAGCACATCTGCGTCAATAACAGTAACGTGCTCATCTCCCTGATGCCGGTTACGATGGAACGCCGCCAAGGCGTGGTCAAATTCGATCAGCACGAGTCTGCCGGCACGCTCGACCAGATGGTTTGTCAGGGCGCCCCGGCCCGGGCCGATTTCAAGCACCGGCTGGTCGGGCAGAATATTGGCGGCCTGGATAATCCGGTCAATGATATTCCCGTCAACCAGAAAATTCTGTCCCAGCGATTTCAGGGGGCGGCGTGCAGCACTCATGTCAATGATTCCTTTATACTGTCCATATTCCACGTGGCGGTGACATCCAGAGAAAGGGGCGAGGCATGACCGTGAGACAGATAATAGTCACCCGGGACCGCAAGCATCGCCGCATTGTCGCCACAGAGCGAGGGGTGCGGTATGGACAGCTCGACGCCAAGCTTACGGCACAGTGCCGTCATGCTGCTGCGCAGACCGCTGTTGCAGGCAACCCCTCCCGCGACCACAAGACGGGAAGCACCGGTCTGGAGGATGGCAGCCTCAGTTTTAGCAGAGAGAACGTGACATACCGCCTGTTGAAATGAAGCGCACAGGTCATTGGCGGCCTCGCCAGGAATGGTAACCGGATTCTTCGCCACCTGCTGCAACACCGCCGTTTTCAAGCCACTGAAGCTGAAGTTGAGTGTGCCGTCACGAAGCAGCGGTCTCGGCAAACGCAGCGCATTAGGGTCACCGCTCTGGGCCATCCGGTCAACCAGCGCCCCGCCCGGATACGGCATCCCCATGATTTTCGCACATTTGTCATACGCCTCTCCGGCAGCATCATCAATGGTTCTGCCAAGGGTGGTGTACTGGCCGAAATTGGTTACATGGTACAGGTGGGTATGCCCACCGGATACAACCAACGCCAGAAAGGGGAACTCCACTGGCCGCTCCAGAAAGGATGCAAACAGATGACCTTCAATATGGTGTACGCCGACATACGGGATTTTGCGGGCCACGGCAATGGCCTTTGCCGCAGAAAACCCGACCAGCAGCGCACCTGACAGCCCCGGCCCACGGGTAACGGCGACCCCTTCCAACTCATCCATGCCGACACCGGCATCCTGAAGCGCCTGAGTGACCACCGGCGCCAAAGACTCCAGATGCTTTCTGGATGCGATCTCCGGGACAACACCGCCATATTCAGCGTGGATGGCAACCTGGGAGGAAATAACCGAAGACAGGACGTCGCGGCCGTTACGCACTATCGCGGCGGCCGTTTCGTCACAGGATGTTTCAATGGCAAGGAGCAGCATTCAGGAAAGCCTTGTGGACGTGCAACCGGTCACAGCAGATTGGCGGCCAGTTCGGCCAATTCAGAACGTTCGCCTTTGGTCAGGGTCACATGGGCGGCAATCCGCTCCCCCTTGAATTTTTCCACCAGGTAGGTCAGACCGTTGCTGGAGGAGTCAACATAGGGGTTGTCGATCTGGTACGGGTCGCCGGTCAGGACGATCTTGGTTCCTTCACCGACACGGGTAACGATCGTCTTGATTTCATGGGGGGTCAGGTTCTGGGCCTCATCCACAATCAGGTACTGGTTCGGGATAGAGCGGCCACGGATATAGGTCAGCGGCTCAATGTCCAGAAGCCCCATGGCCATCAGCTCTTTGTACCCCTTGCTGTGCCGTTTTTCAGATTCATGACCGGAGATCAGCAGCTCCACGTTGTCAAAGATCGGCTGCATCCAGGGGGTCAGCTTTTCTTCAATATCACCCGGCAGAAAACCGAGATCCTTCCCCATGGGGAACACAGGGCGCGAAACCAGCAGACGATTGTAAATATTTTCCTCCGCCGTTTTATGCAGACCGGCCGCAATCGCCATAAGGGTTTTTCCGGTTCCCGCCTTGCCGACCAGCGTCACCAGCTTGATCGTGTCATCCATGAGTACATCAAGGGCAAAGGACTGTTCCCGGTTGCGCGGGAAAAGGCTCCAGATCCCCTCTTTCGGCACCTTGCGCACCGGCACAATACGGGAGTTGGCAGGGTCGTTGCGGCAGATGGCAGAATGGCTCGGATTCGAACTATCGACAATGGTTATAAACTCATTGGGAGACAGTCCTGCCGGAGCCTCAAGCCACCCCTGTCCATAGAACCGGTCAATCGCTTCCGGCAGCACATCAATGGACCGGGTACCGGAATACAGATCCTGGATATCAACTTTATCCGACTCATAATCTTCCGCGATCAGCCCGATAGCATCGGCCTTGATGCGCAAATTGGAATCTTTGGTCACAAAGATGGTTACGGTGTCAGGAAAGCGATCGCGGACGTCCTGAGCAACAGCAATGATCCGGTTGTCACCATTGTCAACACGGAGATCAACCGGCAGGTTCTTGAAATATTTTTCGGTAAACATCTCGACCCGCAGCGATCCGCCGCCCGGCATGGTAACGCCCCCCGCCAGAGAGCCCTTCTCACGCATGGCATCGAGAATTCTGGAAACCATGCGGGCATTTCTGCCGGTTTCATTCATATCCTTTTTGAAGCGGTCAACCTCCTCAATAACGGTAATCGGAATGATGATATTGTTATCCTGGAACTTGAACAGCGACTGCGGATCGTGGAGTAATACGTTTGTATCAAGGATGAAGTTTTTCATGGGGCTCCTTCTGGGTGAACTGGATAACGGCAGAGCGCCGAAGCAGGAAATTGTTGTAACTCAAGTTTTCAGGCTGATCTGCGAATTTTGGTGATGCATTGTACTACGGCGTCAGAAAAGAAAGCAATCTCTTCGCTCGTCGTGAGCCAGCCGGGACTGACACGAACCGTCCCCGCCGGTAGAGTACCCAGAGTACGGTGAGCAGGGGGAGCGCAATGCAATCCGGCCCGGACTGCAATGTCAAAGCCATGATCAAGCTCCAGAGCCAGCTGCGACGGGTCAACTCCGGAGGCGGTGAAAGAAAGTACCGAACAGCGCTCGGCCCCATCAGCTGGGCCGTATATTGTTATTCCCGGGATATTTTTCAGGTTCTGTTCCATCTGTGAGAGTAAGGACTGCTCGTGCGTGTGGATGGCAGCAAGTCCACGGTCTCGGATAAATTCAATGCCGGCACACAGGCCGGCGATACCCGGAAGATTATGGGTGCCGGCCTCAAAGCCGTCCGGCATGACCAGTGGCTGTTCTTCTGCAGTCGAGTTGGTGCCGGTTCCCCCCTGAATTACCGGTTTAAGCCGAACATGAGGCGCAGCATACAGGAGCCCTGTTCCACCGGGTCCCAGCAGTCCCTTATGCCCCGGGACAGCCAGCAGGTCAATGGCGAAGCGCTGAACGTCAACAGGTATATGTCCGGCCGACTGAGCCGCATCCAGCAGAAAAAGCGCTCCCGCACTATGGCAGAGTTCAGACAGCTGCTGTATCGGCTGGGCAGCGCCGCAGACGTTGGATACATGGCTAAGCGCAATCATTCGCGTATTCTGCTGCACGGCACGGCTGACGTCGGCAATGGAAACAACGCCGTCCGGTCCGGCGGGAACGATCGTCAGATCGACACCTCTGTTGCGCAGTTCATACAGCGGGCGGAGCAGCGAATTGTGTTCCATGGAAGTGGTAATTACATGGTCGCCGGCGGTCAAGGTCCCGTGCAGCGCCAGATTGATGGCTCCGGTGGCATTGTGCGTAAAGATTATGCGGGATGAATCAGAAATTGAAAAAAAACCGGCTGCCGCTTCACGAGTTTTGAAAAGAATACGGCCGGCCTCCAGCGAGCGGCGATACCCCCCCCGTCCGGGAGAAGCTCCCACGTCACGCATGGCATGAAGAACCGCTTCATAAACGCACTCCGGCTTGGGAAATGATGTGGCGGCATTATCGAGGTACACTGAAGGTTCCTTTTATTACGGCATCAATCGGGGCTTTTCACTCAGCCAGGGGAAAACATGAACGGTGCCGTTTTTTTTGTCTCGCGAAGAGTCAAGGATTTTTTGTCCGATGAGCGCCTGATCACTGCTCCCCCACCAGTTCTGCCAGGCAGCGACAGATTCCACCCCGACGTTATAAAGGTTGTAGCCGCCGTTTGAGACGAACGCATTATTGAGAAGGAGTACCTGACCATCTTCCGTACGCAGAGCATCCTGACTGTTATCCGTAAAAACACACCGCGTGACTTTAGCACGTCCATCAATAAGGTTGAGGGCGGTCTGCCGGTTCTGCTGAAAAACGGTCGAAGTGACCTGCCCTTCGCCCCCCCTGATACGCGCTCCGGATGTGTTCCCGGAAAACTCCCCATCGGTGATCCTGAACCGGCATTCATCGGCTTCAAGCCCGGTCTGCCGGTTATTCATAATTTTTGGTGCCGCAAGCACAACTGAAGAATTGTTCAGCACACAGCCGCGCTCACACGTGGAAACAGACATATCTTTACTGTCAAATTCGCTGTTGTGAATTTCTATCCCGGTCTCCGAATCTGAAACAGAACCGCCGATAATCTGCACAACCCCGTCATGGGAAAGCAGGGCTGTGTGACTCTGTCTGATGGAAACGTTTTTGAGAGAAACTGAGGAGGACCAGACATCAATCCCGGTCGCGGCGTACTCAATGCGACACTGCTCCAGGAAATTGCGTTTTTCGGTGGAGAGGAAGACGATGCCGCCCCAGGAACCCCGGGTTGGCGACGCTCCGTCAGTGGTCAGAATAATCGGCAGATCTGCGGTTCCCGAGGCGTGGAGGCGGCCTTGAACAACCAGATTCGGAAGGAGTCGATCAGCAGGGGCGGCAAAGCGTACAACGGTTCCCGGTTCAATGCGCAGAGTGGCCTGATTGGCCACAACAACAAACCCTTTGACAAGAATAAAACCCCGCCAGGTTGCATCTTCGGTTAACACGGTTCTGTCGTAAACCGTTGGTGCCTGCTCAGATGCCGCCACAAAAGTTGTCATACAGAAAAAAATACAGGCCGTTACGAATGTTTTCATCCAATCTCCTCTAACGCACTGAATCAGTACCATGATTTATTTCAACTGTAAATTTAATGTTTTTTTGCATTCAAAGCAGTGCAGGCAGGTCTTGGTATACGCATTTTAGAGTTCTTTCCCTCTGGTAACTTTTTGTGAAATAAATTTGTTGACAGCACATACATGTTGTGGTTTATTTCAGCACCTCCACAAAATATTGTGTTTTATGTTTTGTTTACGTCATTTTAAAATCACTTTGAATCATCAGATACTTACCCATCAAGGAGTCCCATCATGAAAAAAAGTTCCGCTCCCGGCGCCATCCCCGGATTGACAAAAAACGCCACCACCGTGCTGGAAAAACGTTACCTGCGCCGTGATGAAACCGGTACCGTTCTGGAGACGCCGAGCGATATGTTCCGGCGCGTAGCAGACACAATTGCCAGCGCTGATAAAACATTTGACAAAAAAGCGGACCTAAAGAGCTTATCAGATACATTTTACCGGATGATGACGAACTTTGAATTTCTCCCCAACTCCCCGACGCTTATGAATGCAGGCCGCCCGCTAGGGCAGCTTTCAGCCTGCTTTGTTCTGCCGGTAGGCGACTCCATGGAAGAGATCTTTGACGCCGTCAAATTTACCGCTCTGATCCACAAGTCGGGAGGCGGCACCGGTTTTTCGTTTTCCCGTCTAAGACCGGCCAACGATGTTGTCAGCACCACCACCGGAATTTCCAGCGGGCCGCTGTCGTTCATGCGGGTTTTTGATGTTGCCACGGAAACCATCAAGCAGGGGGGAACCAGACGCGGCGCAAATATGGCTATTTTGCGAGTCGACCACCCGAACGTGATGGATTTCATCATGTGCAAAGCCGACCAGAAGCAATTGAACAATTTCAACATCTCCGTCGGCTTGACTGAGAAATTCATGCAGGCTGTGGAGCGCGATGAAGAGTACAGCCTGATCAATCCCCGTGATAAAAAGGTTTGCGGCAGCCTGAACGCCCGCAAGGTGTTCCAGCGCATAGTCAAGCAGGCGTGGGAAAACGGCGAGCCCGGAATTATCTTTCTCGACCGTTTGAATCGCGACAACCCCACCCCGCTCGTCGGCGAGATTGAATCAACCAACCCCTGCGGCGAGCAGCCGCTGTTACCCTATGAGTCCTGCAACCTCGGCTCAATCAATCTGGGCGCCTTTGTCAAAGACCTTACGGTAGATTGGAAGCGGTTGCGCGAAACCATCCACAATGCCGTCCATTTTCTGGACAATGTTATTGAGGCCAATAATTACCCACTGCAGCAGATTCATGACATGACCCATGCCAACCGCAAAATTGGCCTGGGCGTCATGGGGTGGGCCGACCTGCTGATCCTGCTCGGTATCCCGTACTGTTCGGATGAGGCGGTGAAGCTTGGCAAGAAGGTGATGAAATTCATCAATGATGAAGGGCATCTGGCATCACAGGAACTGGGTAAAAAGCGTGGGTCGTTCCCCAACTTCAAAGGTTCGATTTTTGATAAAAAAGGCGCTGCTCCCCAGAGGAACGCAACCGTCACAACCATTGCGCCGACCGGAACCATTTCGATCATTGCCAACGCTTCTTCAGGTGTTGAACCTCTTTTTGCCGTATCATACATCCGCACCGTCATGGACAAAAACGTGCTGATTGAAGTAAATCCGATTTTTGAAAGAATCGCAAAGGAACGCGGCTTTTACTCGGAAACACTCATGCAGAAAATTGCCGAGCACGGCACTGTGCACGGCATTGATGAAATCCCGGAAGATATCCGCAACGTGTTTGTAACCTCCCACGAGATAACACCTGAGTATCATATTCAGATGCAGTCCGCCTTCCAGCAGTATACTGATAATGCTGTTTCGAAGACGGTGAATTTTTCAAACTCCGCCACCATCGAAGATGTTGAAAAAGTGTACATGCTCGCTTACGAGACGGGCTGCAAGGGCGTCACCATTTACCGCGACGGTTCAAGGGATGAGCAGGTACTTTCAACCGGGAAAAAGGAAGAGCAGGCAGCGGTCGCCGCTACGCCGGTGGAAGAAGAAAAAAAAGCGGTCAAGCGGGAACGTCCGAAAGCGCTTAAAGGGTGCACGCACCAGATGCAGACCGGGTGCGGTCCACTATACATAACGATCAACGAAGACAAAAACGGCTTGTTTGAACTTTTCACCACCATGGGCAAGGCGGGTGGCTGCGCAGCCTCCCAGAGTGAAGCAATTGGACGCATGGTATCGCTGGCATGGCGGAGCGGTGTTCAGGCGCGCCAGGTAGTGAAACAGCTTCAGGGGATCTCCTGCCACTGTCCTTCCGGTTTCGGTGATAACCGCGTACTTTCCTGTGCCGATGCAGTTGCAAAAGCAATTCAAAACCATCTGATTGACAGCGGCTATGACATTGAAAATGAATCAGTCCGTCATGAGCGCGGCGCCTGTCCGGAATGCGGTGGTATTGTTGAGCATGAGGGTGGCTGTTCTGTCTGCCACGTCTGCGGTTACTCGGAGTGTGCATAAGCGTCGTAGCAGGAAATTTCGGCACAAACAGCTTGACATAGAGCTGAAATCCATGTCATAGAGATGTAGTTAATCTGACTACTTCTTTGGGGTTGTAGCTCAGTTGGTTAGAGTGCCAGCCTGTCACGCTGGAAGTCGCGGGTTCGAGCCCCGTCAACCCCGCCATACTGAAAAAGGTGCCTGTGAAAGGGCACCTTTTTTTGTTTTCTGCACTTTTCTGATAGTTACTTTTCTATTTTCAGCCTTTTTATTTTTTCCACCAGTGTTGTCCTGTTTATTCCCAGTAGAACAGCGGCTTTCGCCGTTACACCATTTGAAGATGCCAGTGCCTGCGTAATTAGAGACCTCTCTATCCGGGAGATAATTGCCACGAGATCACCGCCCTGCCCCGGCATGATACTGTCATAGGCAAGACCTGGTTTTTTTTCTTCAACAATCTGCGCAGGAACATCCTCCATAGTTATGGTTGCAGAGTCAGTCAAAACAATCATTCTCTCAACCATATTCTCCAGTTCACGCACATTGCCAGGCCAGGAATACCGTTCCAGAACCTCAAGAGCCTGTTTGGTGATTGTACAGGGCGCACGTCCTGTCAGACGGCACTGTTTTTCGATAAAAAAAGCGGTCAGGTGCATGATATCCTGCTGCCGCTCTCGCAGAGGAGGGAGGTGAAGCGGGATAACATTCAAACGATAGAAAAGGTCCTCTCGAAACTCCCCCCGTTTAACCATATTTTCGAGATCTGCATTTGTTGCCGAAATCACTCGTACATTAAGTTTGACGACCTTGTTTGAACCTAACCGCTCCACTTCGTGTTCCTGCAGAACCCTGAGCAGCTTGGCCTGCAGGTGTAGCGGCAGTGTTCCTATTTCATCAAGAAAAAGAGTACCAAGGTTGGCCGCCTCGAATTTCCCCGGCTTGTCCTTGATCGCTCCGGTAAATGCTCCACGGACGTGACCAAACAGTTCGCTTTCCAGCAACGCCTCCGGAATAGCGCTACAGTTTACCGCCACAAACGGTCGTTCCTTGCGTAAGCCTTTATAATGCAGCGCACGGGCAATCAACTCCTTGCCGGTTCCGGACTCTCCGGAGATCAGAACGGCCGAATCTGTTTTCACAATACGGTTCATACGCTCAAAAACAAGATTCATTGCCGGCGAGCTGCCGATTATATCACTGAACTCGAAGCGTCCCTGAAGCTGCTTGCGCAGATACATATTTTCAGAAAGAAGCTTCTGTTTTTCCAGAGCCTTGACAATAACTATTTTCAGTTCTTCAAAATCTATTGGTTTGGTTATGTAATCAAACGCCCCGTCTTTCATAGCCCGGACAGCGGATTGAGCCGAAGCGTGTCCGGTTACAACGATGACTTCAGTTCCGGAAGAAGTCTTCTGCACGTTCTTCAGAATATCGAGACCGCTTTTGCCAGGCAGGAACAGATCGGAAACAATGACCTGAAACTGTTCACTGTCAGTCAATTCCAGAGCCTGTTCACCCGTTGCCGCAGAAGTAACGTTATACCCGACTGAGCGCAGCAAGCTGGTAAGAGCCTTACAACCTGATTCGTCATCATCAACTACCAATATTTTGATTGGTCCATTCATAACTATGCCTCAAACCCCTGCCGTCATTCAGTAACGACCCGTATTGATTCCTGCAGAACACGTAACAGCATATCCAACTCGCTGTCCGAAACCACCAGCGGTGGAAAAATGACGATGGTATTCCCCAGGGGACGGGAAAATACACCTCGTTTGCGCGCTTCCTGGCAAACCCTGATCCCGATCTTCTGCTCCCATGGGTATGGCGTCCCGGCATCGCGATCCTCAACAAGTTCTATACCGGCAGCAAGTCCGCACTGACGAATATCACCAACATGGGACATTGACGCAAAATCAGCAAGCCCCTGTTTCAGTCGGGCTATTTTGGGTTGTAACTCCTCCAGGAGATTATCCTGTTGAAAAAGGTCCAGACTTTTCAGCGCAACAGCACAGGCTAACGGATTCCCGGTAAACGTGTGACCATGAAAAAAAGTCTTGAGCTCGGCATATTCTCCCAAAAAGGCAGAATATACCTTGTCAACCGTCACTGTTGCCGCCAAGGGGAGGTAACCGGCGGCGATACCCTTGGAAATCGCCATGATGTCCGGTACCACACTCTCATGGTTGCAGGCAAACATCTCCCCGGTTCTGCCAAATCCGGTGGCAACTTCGTCGGCAATCATCAGCAGGTCATACCTGTCGCATAATTCCCGAACCCGCTTTAGAAAACCTGCCGGCTGGACAATCATGCCCCCCGCACCTTGAAGAAGCGGCTCTATCACCAGTCCGGCTACCTGGCCGGCGTTACGCTCAATCAAGGTTTCAAGTGAATCAAGACACTTCATATTACAGGAATCTCTGCTGCAGCCCAGTTCGCACCGGTAACAATAGGGAGCCGGGGCCTGCAGAGTTTCAAACATGAGCGGCTTGAACGTTGTGTGGTAAATCTCGATCCCGCCAACGCTCACCGCACCAAGCGTATCACCATGATAGGCATTCTTGAAGGTTATGAACCTGCTCCGCTCCGGGCGGCCCAAGTGGACCTGATATTGATATGCCATTTTGACCGCAACTTCCATAGCGGTCGAACCGTTGTCAGAATAGAAAAAACGGTCCAGGCCGGGGGGAGTAATTTCGGCCAACCGTGCTGCCAGAATAATACTTTGCTCACTGGCCAACCCCAGGAGTGTAGAGTGCTCCAGGCGGTCAACCTGTTCTTTCAGCGCGTCGTTAAGCTCCCGCCGGCAGTGACCATGGACGTTTGTCCACATGGAGGCTACGCCGTCAAGGTAGCGCTTGCCATCAGTATCAATCAGCCAGCACCCCTCCCCTTTTACGATAATTATCTGGGTGTCCCGTTCCCATTCCTGCATTTGGGTAAACGGGTGCCATACATGGCGCTTATCCCACAGCCGCAATTGTTCGGTCGTTATAAGGTTCGTGCCTGCCATACCTTGGTTCCTCTGGGACAGTTGTTATTTTCATACCATAAAAAAGACCCGCCGGAATACGTCCAGTGGGTCTCGTAACTACCTGAAATTTTATATTTAGGCAAGCCTGTCCGCATAGAGAGGAAAATTTTTCATCAAACTGTTAACCTGGCCCTTTATTACTGACAGTTTTTCATCATTGCCGATATGTGCTACGGCATCGGCAATGAAAGCCGCAACCTGGCTCATTTCAGCCTCTTTCAAGCCATGGGTAGTACAGGCTGGTGTTCCGATCCGGATTCCGGAGGTGACGAACGGCGAGCGGGTTTCAAACGGCACAGTGTTCTTATTGACTGTGATACCGGCCTTATCCAGCGCTTCTTCAGCGGCCTTTCCGGTAATATCCGTTCCTGAAAAGTTAAGCAGCATAAGATGATTGTCAGTGCCGCCGCTCGTTAGCTTGAAACCGAGTGCAGTAAGAGCCTCTGAAAGCGCCTTGGCGTTTTTTACGACCTGCTGCTGGTATACTTTGAATTCCGGCTGCAGTGCTTCCTTGAATGCCACCGCTTTCGCAGCGATAGCATGCATAAGCGGCCCCCCCTGAATGCCGGGGAAAATCTGTGAGTTTACCCCTTTGGCAAATTCTTCTCGACAGAGAATCATGCCGCCACGGGGACCACGAAGGGTTTTATGGGTTGTTGTCGTGACATATTCAGCAAACGGCACCGGACTTGGATGAACACCGGCAGCAACCAGACCGGCAATATGGGCCATATCAACCATCACCTGTGCGCCGACCTTGTCAGCAATCGCCCGGAAGGCAGGGAAATCAATGATGCGCGGATAGGCGCTGGCACCGACTACAATCAATTTAGGCTTATGTTCCAAGGCCAGTCGTTCTACTTCAGCATAATCGATGGTTTCAGTAGCGGCAGAAACACCGTAGGGCACAATATTGAAGAACCGACCTGAAAAATTGACCGGGCTGCCGTGGGTGAGGTGCCCGCCATGGGCAAGATTCATCCCGAGGATCGTGTCTCCCGGCTTACAGGCAGCAAAGTAGACCGCCATATTGGCCTGTGATCCGGAGTGCGGTTGAACATTGGCATGTTCGGCACCAAACAGTTCCTTGGCACGATCAATAGCAAGCTGTTCAACAACATCAACATGCTCACACCCGCCATAATACCGCTTTCCTGGATATCCCTCGGCATATTTGTTGGTCATGATTGAACTTTGTGCTTCCAACACCGCTTCCGAAACAAAGTTTTCAGAAGCGATCAGTTCCAGATTATATTCCTGCCGTTCCGTTTCGTGGCGAATGGCATCAGCTACCTGGGGATCAAACTGGGAAAGGACAGACATGGGTTCTCCTTGTAAAGTTCATTTTATAACTTACTGATCGTAAACAGGAAACGGGACACGTGCCGTAGCAGGTCCCGCCTGTGGTAATTGAAAAGTTTAATTACTTCAGTCGCTAGCAGTATTTCATTTCAAGTGCTGTTATCTTGTCCAGCCGGGATTGATGGCGACCGCCTTCAAAAGTGGCATCAAGCCAGGCACCCACAAGATCACACGCTTTCTGTTCGTCAAGGACACGGCCGCCAAGAACCAGCACGTTAGCGTTATTGTGTTCTTTCGCCATGCGGGCCATGAAAACATCTGTCACCAATGCAGCGCGGATTCCGGGGATTTTATTAGCAGCAATCGACATACCTATGCCGGTACCGCAAATCAGAATACCGGACTCAGCCCCCCCCTCACGAACCGTTTCAGCAACTTTCTGACCATAATCAGGATAATCGACTGAAGCATCACTGTTGGTTCCGGCGTCGGTTACTTCAATACCCCTGCGACCAAGATACTCACACAGTGCCGTTTTAAGAGACAAACCGCCATGATCGCTTCCAATAATGATCATTGTCGTATCCCCGCCTACAGCTTCTTGAACAACAGGGTTGCGTTCGTGCCGCCAAAGCCGAAATTATTGCTCATGGCGTACTCAAGTTTTGCTTCCCGGGCTGTGTTCGGCACATAATCCAGATCGCAGTCCGGATCCGGCTCAGTGTAGTTGATGGTGGGGGGGACAACGCCCTTATCCATTGCCATAAGGGTGTACACCGCTTCAATACCGCCAGCAGCTCCCAAAAGATGGCCGGTCATGGATTTGGTCGATGAAACCATCATTTTCTTGGCATGGTCACCGAAGATGCTCTTGATCCCCATTGTTTCGTACACATCTCCAATCGGAGTAGAGGTGCCGTGAGCATTTATGTAGGAGACCTGTTCAGGGGCAACACCAGCGTTTTTAAGCGCCATTTTCATGCTGCGTGCGCCGCCTTCGCCATTCGGAGCAGGCGAAGTCAGATGATAGGCATCACCGGTCAAGCCGTAGCCCACAACCTCGGCGTAAATCTTGGCTCCACGAGCTTTTGCCGCTTCGTATTCTTCCAGAATAACAATCCCGGCACCTTCACCCATGACAAAACCATCACGGTTTTTATCAAAGGGGCGAGAAGCTGTTGTCGGATCATCGTTTCTGTCGGAAAGAGCCTTCATGGCAGCAAAACCGCCAATTCCAAGTGGCGTAACAACCGATTCGGTGCCACCAGCAATCATGGCATCTGCATCGCCACGCTTGATAATGTGATAGGCATCGCCAATCGAGTGTGTACTGGTTGCACACGCAGAAACGGAAGAAACATTTGGCCCTTTCGCACCATATCTGATGGAAATGTGACCTGGCGCAAGATTGATAATCAGCATCGGGATGAAGAATGGTGAAATTTTCTTATAACCACCTTCAGCCACCAGCGTATGGTATTTCTCAATTGTCGGCAAGCCGCCAAGTCCGGCACCAACAAGAACACCGACGCGCTCAGCGTTTTCTTCATTGATCACCAGCCCGGAATCTTCCATGGCAAAATGAGCCGCCGCCAAAGCGTATTGAATGAAAAGATCCATTTTTTTGATCTCTTTTTTATCAATATACTCTTCAGC
>Ga0007792_10000480_pt1 | contig 14397 bp, 16 predicted proteins | sample CryBogmetaGMA6M_FD_60371 | JGI IMG/M metagenome (GOLD analysis project Ga0007792, IMG submission 60371) | Freshwater microbial communities from Crystal Bog, Wisconsin, USA - MA6M | ecosystem: Environmental > Aquatic > Freshwater > Lake | place: Crystal Bog, Wisconsin, USA | collected 2009-07-06
GTTTGGGCCCAAGCCTTGACCTCAAGCCCTGTCTAGACCTTCGCTGACCCCAATCAATCACAAGGAGCGACCATGCGCCGCCCGCACCGCAACCCCTTCGCCGCCGCCGTTGTGGCCCTTTTCCTCGCCCTGGGCGCACTTGGCGCAGGGGGTGTCTCGGCCCAGGCCGGCACCCCGGTGTGGGGCGCTGACTACTTCCCCAACGTCACTCTGGTCAATCAGGATGGCCAGTCGGTGCGCTTCTTTGATGACCTGATCAAGGGCAAGGTGGTGGCGGTGAACTTCATGTTCACCCACTGCAAGGATGTGTGCCCCCTGGAGACCGCCCGCATGCGGGAGGTCCAGGAGATCCTGCGTGACCGGGTGGGCAAGGACATCTTCTTCCTCTCCATCAGCATCGATCCCGAGCGCGACAAGCCGGCGGTGCTCAAGGCCTATGCGAAGCGCTACCAGACGGGGCCGGGCTGGATGTTCCTCACCGGCAACGTCGATGACATCACCCTGCTCCGCCACAAGCTGGGCCTGCTCAGTGCCGGCTCCGATCCCTCGAACCTGAAGGGACACAGCATGAGCCTGATCATCGGCAACCAGAGCACGGGGCAGTGGATGAAGCGGTCCCCCTACGAGAACGCTCACGTCCTGGCCACCCAGATGGGTAGCTGGCTCTCCAACTGGCAGCAGCCCTCCAAGCCCGGTCTGGACTATGCCAGCGCCCCCAAGGTGCGGAACCTGGGCCGGGGCGAGGACCTCTTTCGCACCCGCTGCGGTGCCTGCCATACCGTGGGCGAAGAGGGCGAAGCCGCCCGGGTCAAGCAGGCCATTGCGCCTGACCTTGCCGATGTGACCCGCCGCCGGGAGCCGGTCTGGCTCGCCCGCTGGCTGACCGAGCCCGACAAGATGCTGGCCGAGCGGGATCCCCAGGCCCTGGCCCTGCAGGCCCGGTACACCAACCTGGTCATGCCGAACCTGAGCCTCAACACCGAGGAGGCCAGCGCACTGATGAGCTTCCTGGAAGAGGAGGGCCAGCGGCTGGACCAGCAGAAGGGCAAGGTTGCGGCCGTCACCATGGCCCCCTGTCACTGAGCGGCGTGCGGGCCGCTGTGGCTAGGCGCTGGTGGCTTCCTTCCCCCGCTGCAGCTCCCGGTCCCGCAGCTCCCGCCGCAGGATCTTCAGCATGGAGCTGCGGGGCAGGGCCTCGATGAACTCGATGTCCCTGGGGAGCTTGTACTTCGCCAGCTGGCCCCCGAGGTAGGCCTGGAGGGTCTCGGCGTCGAGGCTGTGCCCGGGGCGGAGCACCACGAAGGACTTGACCCGCTCCCCGCAGCGCTCGTCCGGTACGCCGATGGTGGCTGACTCCAGCACAGCCGGGTGGCTGAAGATGAGCTGGTCGATCTCATCGGGATACACGTTGTAGCCGCTCACGATGATCATGTCCTTCTTCCTGCCCACGATGTAGGTGTAGCCGTCCGCGTCCACCCGGGCCAGGTCGCCGGTGTACATCCAGCCATTGCGCAGGACCAGGGCCGTCTCTTCGGGCCGGTTCCAGTAGCCCGCCATGATCTGGGGTCCCCGGACGATGAGCTCGCCCTCCTCGCCCACACCCAGGTCCCGCTCCCCGGTCTCCAGGTCCACCACCCGGGCCTCGGTGCCGGGGAAGGGAATGCCCACGGAGCCGGGCTTGCGGAGGCCGTGCAGGGGATTGCCGTGGGTGGCTGTGGTGGTCTCGGTCATGCCGAAGCCCTCGGTGATCTTGCCGCCTGTCAGGGCCTCGAAGCGGGCCAGCACCTCCACCGGCAGGGGGGCGGAGCCGGAGAAGCAGGCCCGCACGCTGGACATGTCCAGGCGGTCCACGCCGGGGTAGGTGGTGATGGCCTGGAACAGGGCCGGCACCGCCGGGAAGAGGCTCACCCGGTGCTTGTGGATGGACTTCACCAGGTCGGCGATGTCCCGGGGGTTGGGCGCCAGGACGATGTGCGCCCCGGTGCTGAGGGGCCAGAGGATGCCGACCATCATCCCGAAGCCGTGGAAGAAGGGCAGGCAGGCCAGCAGCACCTCGTGGCCGGGCCGCACATCCGGGAACCAGGAGGCCGCCTGCTGGACGTTCACCGAGAGGTTCCGGTGGGACAGCATGGCGCCCTTGGAGAGGCCCGTGGTGCCGCCGGTGTACTGGAGCACCGCCAGGTGATCCAGGGGGAGGGACGGTCGGGGTGGTTGGGGCGAGGTCCGGGCGATGAGCTCACGGAAGAGGTGGACGTTGGCCTCCCGGGGGACCTTGGCGTGGTGCCCGGTCCGGCGGAGCTTGAGGGGTGCCAGCAGGTTCAAGGGGAAGGGCAGGTAGTCCGGGATGGAGGCCACCACCACCTGCTGCACCCCGGTGCGCGCCAGCATGGGCCGGAGCTTGTGCATCCAGAGATAGTCCAGGGTCACCACCACGGTCACCCCGGCATCGTTGAACTGGTGCTCCAGCTCCCGCTCCACATAGAGGGGGTTGGTGTTCACCACCTGGGCCCCCAGGCGGAGGGTGGCCAGGAAGGCGATCATCATCTGCGGCAGGTTGGGCATCCAGAGCGCGACCCGGGTGTCCTTCTCGACCCCCAGGCCCGCCAGGGCCGCCGTGAAGCGGTCCACGTGATCTGCCAGCTGCCGGTAGCTGAGGGTCCGACCCTTGAGGGTGACGGCGGGGCGCTCGGGCCAGGCGGCCACGCTGCGGTCGAAGAAATCGAGGACGGAGCAGGCCTCAAAGGTCGGGTCCCGGGGCACGCCGGGGTCGTAGTGCTGGGTCCAGGGACGGTCCATGGGGCACCTGAAGAGCAGGGGATGGAAGGGCGGGTGAGTGTCCCAGCATACTCATCCTTGCCGGGCTGCGGCTCAGGTCTTCCCCTGGACCTGCCGATGGAGGTACCCATGCGTCGTCACGCCTACGCCCTCCTGGCCCTCGCAGCCCTGCCCCTCTGGTCCCAGGGGCCGCCGGAGGGGGGGTACTGGGAGGCCCGCTTCCACTTGACCTCGGGCCTGGGCACTGGCCCCGGCACCCTGGCGAGTGACCTCCACGGCCACCTGGGCCTGGGTACGGGCCTGGCCCTGGGCTACGCCTTCGACGAGACCCACCGCCTGCGGGCTGTGCTGGACTATGGGGGCACCCGGGTGGAAAAGGTGCTGGCCTCCAGGGTCAGCCCCATCTGGGACGGCGGGGACCTCTCGGACATCTACCGTAACCTGCGCCTCGGGCTGGAGCACCAGGTGGCACTGACGGAGGTCGGCGGCTTCCGGTTCTTCTACGGTGGGGGCTACCAGAACACCTGGGTGGCCCGGACCCAGGACTCCTATGCCACGGTCACCACCCTGGCGTTGCTGCAGGCCTTTGGGTACATCCAGACCGAGGAGGTCCACACCCTCAGCCAGAGCAGCGTGCTGGATGCCTGGTTCCCATACGGCACCGTGGGCCTGGGCTTTGAGCGGAACCATGGCTTTGTCGAGGTCCGCATGGTGGGTGGGCGCTATCAGCGCTGGACCACTTCAGGGCTCTCGGCAACGCCCCTCGGCCGGGTGGAGGATCGACTGGGCCTCCAGGTCGTGCTCACTGTCGGCCACCGGGCGTGGTGAGGGCCCGGGCCAACGCCCCTGGATTCCGCTAAGCTAGGCCCATGCCGCTCGATCCGCGCCTCCTGGAGATCCTCTGCTGCCCCGCCTGCGGTGGGGACCTGGAGGAGCGTGCCGATGGCTTGCGCTGCACAGCCTGCGGCTTCCTTTACCCCATCGAGGATGGCATCCCCGTCATGCTGGTGGACCGCGCCAAGAAGGTGGACGCATGAGGCTCGACCGGGAGCAGGCAGCCAACCTCCTCCGCCGCATGGAGGGCTGCAAGGTGGCCGTCCTGGGGGACGTGATGCTGGACGAGTACCTCTTCGGTGAGGTGAACCGCATCTCGCCCGAGGCGCCGGTGCCCATCGTGCGGGTCACCCGGGAGCAGGCGGTGCTCGGCGGGGCCGCCAACGTGGCAGCGAACCTCAAGGCCCTCGGGGCCGAGCCCCTCCTCATCGGCACCCTCCAGAAGGACACCGCAGGCGATCGGGTCCTGGGCCTGCTGGCAGGACTCGGGGTCTCCATCTCGGGTCTGGTGCTGGACAGCTCCCGCCCCACCATCATCAAGACCCGGGTCATCGGCCAGCAGCAGCAGATGCTCCGCATCGACCGGGAGGAAGCGGGGCCACCGGATCCGGCCGTGCTGCTGGGCCTCAAGGACCGCCTGGAGCGGGCCCTGGCCGAGGCCTCGGCCCTCATCATCTCGGACTACGCCAAGGGGGCCGTGAGTGCACCTGTGATGGCCTCGGTGCGCGCCCTCTGCGCCGCCCGCAACCTGCCCTGGATCGTGGATCCCAAGCCCGCCCACCGCGAGCTCTACCGCGGAGCCACCCTGATGACTCCCAACACCAAGGAGACCGCGGAGCTGGCAGCCCGGGCCGCCCGCTCGGATATGGAAGTCACCGTTGCGGGGCGGGAGCTCATGGCCGACCTGGGCCTGAAGGGCCTGCTCATCACCCGCAGCGAGCGGGGCATGGCGCTGTTCTCCCCGGAGACGGGGCAGGGCACCCCCTGGATGATTCCCACCGAGGCCCGCGAGGTCTATGACGTGAGCGGCGCCGGGGACACCGTCATCGCCGCCTTCAGCGCGGCCGTCGGGGCCGGTGCGGACTGGCGCGAAGCGGCCATGCTGGCCAACGCCGCCGCCGGCGTGGTGGTCGCCAAGGTCGGTACCGCCACAGCCTCGCCCGAAGAGATCCTGTCCCACTACCGGGAGCAGGAAGCGAATTGATTGGTGGCTATCAGCTGTCAGCTATCAGCTAAAGCAGGTCCTGGCTCGAATGGGTGAGCCGTGCCTGTTCATTGCGTGCAGGACAAGCTGGCCTGATCGGGTGGGTCGGCGTCCAGTCTTGGCTGATGGCTGATAGCTGATAGCCGACAGCTGATAGCCAAGGACTCAGTTCCGTAACTCCACGGCCAGGATAAATGTCGCTCCCGAGGCGAGGCGCTCCTTTACCTGGGCGAAGTTCAGGTCGAAGGTCTCGGTCTCGCCGGGGCTGAGGGTGCCCAGCTTGGTGCCGCCAGAGGCGACGCCCAGCAGGCGACCGTCCTTGTCCAGTACCGCCACGGCAAAGCCGGGGACCCGGGGCAGCGTGCTGGTGTTGGTCACTTCCACCTGGGCCCGGGTGCCGAACTCGGTGTTCTTGAGCATGCCCAGGACCCCGCCCTGGATCATGCGCTTGTTGAAGAAGATCTTGCTGATCTTCAGGCCGTCCACCTGGATGGCGAGGGGGATGGTGCGGTCCCACTTGAAGGGGAGGGACTCGGAGTGGAAGGAGAGGGGCAGGGCGGCGGGGGCCGGGGCTCCCTTGACCGGAGCAACAGCGGGCACCTGGGCCAGGGCCAGGCATGCGGCGAAGAGAATGGTCTGCATTCAGTTCCTTCCAAACAGGCTGCTGAGGAAGCCCTTCTTGGGCTCTGGCTCCGGGGCGGGGGACTCCAAGGTCGGCACGCTGCCGGTGCGGGTGCGGCGGAGGCGCTCGAAGACGGGCCGAAGTCCGGGGACCTTGAAGGCCTCCAGCCAGTTCTCGCTGTGCTGGCGGGCGATCAGGTGCTGCTCCAGGATGCGGCCCTCTTCCACCCAGGCGATGAGCTGGGGCATGGTCAGGCCACCGTAGACCTCGGTGCCGACCTTGAGGCGCAACAGTTCGGCGCCGACCTCGGCCGCTTCCGGCAGGGGCTGGAAGGCAGGCGTCGGAGCCGGTTCCTCGGCGACGGAGGCAGGCACTGAGGCCAGGGCCATCAGCAGCTCCTCCTGGGAGATGCGGACCGTGGCATTGCTGGCCCCGCTGAGGGTGCTCAGGGAGGCTTGGTCCAGGGGGCCGTCCCCGGGGACGCCGGAGGCCACGGTCTCGGGAATGGCTGGGGGGGAGGGCAGGGTGGCATCCAGGGCGGAAAGGGCGATATCCATGTCCATGGGGCCATCGCCCCGCTCAAAGTGCATGGCGGGGGCCTGCAGCGGGGTGTCTGCGAAGAGCTTGTCGATGGCGTCCCGGGCCGAGGTGTAGCCCGAGGCCGTGACCGGGTCCCCATCTGTGGCGGAGGGCTCCGCAGGCAGGAAGGGGTCCTTGGACTCCGGCAGGATCAGCGGGGCGTCTGAGAGCGTGTCGGCCAGGGACGCGCTGGCCCGGACCTCCTCGCCGAGGGCTTCCTCGTCGAGCACCTCTTCGCTGGAGGCCTCCTCAAGGGGAGAAGACTCGGGTGCCAGCTCGAGATCGCTGAGGGTCAGGGCGGGCACCGGCTCGGGGGCCGGGGCCTCTTCCACCGGCAAGGCCTCGACCAGCAGGCGCTGCACGGCCTCGTCCACCGGGAAGACATCGCCGCAGGTGAAGCATCTGGCCCGGCGGTGGGCGGGTCGGATGCGCTCCAGCCGAAGGCGGTAGCGGGTGGAGCAGCTCGGGCAATGGATCGCTTCGGCCACCTGGCACTCCTCTGAGTGGGGAAAAGGATAGCACTCCGCTGAAAGCATGTCGCCCGGCCGGCCAGGGTATCCTCAAAGGCTGGAGGCACCGTGCAGGGCGTGTTCATCACCATCGAGGGCGTGGAGGGGTCTGGCAAGTCCACCCAGCTTCTGCGGCTCTCGGAGCGGCTGCGGCACCTGTGCCTGCCCCTGGTGGTGTCGAAGGAACCCGGCGGCACGACCCTGGGCCGCGAGGTCCGCCGCCTGCTGCTGGAGCCCCATGCGTCCGGCGAGGCCTGGTGCCCCGATGCTGAGCTGCTGCTCTTCTACGCCGACCGTGCCCAGCACCTGGAGCAGGTGATCCGGCCCTCTCTGGCCGAAGGCAAGGTGGTCTTGGTGGATCGCTTCGAGGACTCCACTCGGGCCTACCAGGGGGCCAGCGGGGTCTCGGATACGGCCCTGGACCGCCTGGGTGAGCTGGTGCTGCGGGGCCTGCGCCCCCACCTCACCATCCTCCTGGACATGGACCCGGAGGTCTCTCTGCAGCGGGTGAGTGCCCGCAATCAGACCCTGGGACCGGAGTTCGCCGAGACCCGCTTCGATGAGGCCGAGCTGGACTTCCACCGCCGGGTGCGGAAGCGCTTCCTGGCCATCGCCCAGGCCCACCCCAACCGCGTGGCCCTCATCCCCTCCCGGGAGACCGCAGACCAGGTGGAAGAGGCGATCTGGCACCGCGTGGCCCCGCTCCTGCGCAACGCTGGCTTCTCGGTGGACCCATGACCGGGCCCTTCTCGGCCAAGGTCAGCGGCCACCAGGCCATCCGCCAGCGCCTGCTGGACCGGATCCAGGGCGGCCGGATCCGCGGCTCCCTGCTCTTCACCGGGCCCGAGGGCATCGGCAAGCGGCGTGTGGCGCTGGAGCTGGCCCAGCGGGAGATCTGCCTGCGCCGCTGCGCCTGCGGCCAGTGTGAAGGCTGCCGCATGCTGGAGGGGGAGGACCTGCCCTTCGAGCTGCCCAACCTGCTGCGCATCGTCCCTGAGGGCAAGGCCGGCGTCATCCGCATCGATCAGGTGCGGGAAGGCCTGGACTCCAATGGCCAGGCCCGCTTCAGCCGGGGGGTCATCGAGTGGGCCGCCCTGGCTCCGGCCCTGGGCTGCCACCGCTGGGTGCTGGTGGAGGAGGCCCACCGCCTCAACGAGTCCAGCGGCAACATCCTGCTGAAGACCCTGGAAGAGCCCCCACAGGGCACCCACTTCATCCTGGTGACCCACCGCCCTGAGGCCCTGCTGCAGACCATCCGCAGCCGCTGCGAGCGCATCTCCTTCGCCCCCCTGGCCCCCCCGGAGGCCTGGGAGGTGGCCCAGCGCCACGGCTGGCTGGAGGCTGACCGGGAGCGCTGGTCCGCCCTGGGCGAGGGCAGCCTGCGTCTGCTGGGCGAAGCGGAGTACCGGCGGGCCGAGGCCCAGCTGGAGGCTTGGCTGGACCTGCTGGCGGGCCGTCCCTACAGTCAGGCCGCCGGGATCCTGCTGCCCGAAAAGGACGCCGTCCTGGCCCAGGGGGAACAGCTGCGCCAGCCCCTGGAGCTGCTGCTGCGGATCCTGGCAGACCTGGCCCGCCTGCAGGCTGGCGAGCCCCCGGTCCTGCTGCCCTGGCGGGAGGTCCTGGCCAAGCTGGCCGCCGTCCCCCGGGACCTGAAGTCCCCCCAGGAGGCGGTGCTGGAGGCCCTGCGCCACCTGCCCCGCAACCTCAGTCCCGATCCGCTGATCCGGGAAGTGGCCCTCTCCCTGACCTAGTGTCTGCACAGGGGTTGCCAGGCCGATTTTTCGGGCTAGAATAGTTAAAGAGTCTTGTGTCCTAATTTGGAGCCCCCCATGTCTGAACCCCTCTTTGGTCACGACCTCCTGGGCCTGCTGCTGGAGAAGGGCGGGGCCTGCTCCCTCGAGGACCTGCGCGCCGCCTCCGCTGCCGCCCACGGTCCTACGGCCGTCTACTGCAACTGCGGTGGCGACAGCTTCGACTTTGACGGCGTCCTCGCCTTCCTGGGCAGCAAGGGCAAAGTCACGGTGCAGAACGGCACCGTGAGCCTGGGCCACGCCCCGGCGTGTCAGCACTGAGCCTTTGGGCTGTCGGCTGTCAGCTATCAGCTATCAGCCAAAGCAGGGCCCAGCAGGGCCCAGCGCGGCGATGGAACCGGCGGCAGTAGCTGGCAGCCGAAAATTTTAGCTGTCGGCTATCAGCTGTCAGCCAAGAAGGCCCCGGCTGGCCTCGGGGCTGGTCGAGATGCTTTAGCCGATAGCTGATAGCCAATAGCTGCCAGCCAAAGTGGACGTCCCTGCACCACCTGCTGCATGATCGAGGTCTTCCCCCATGCTGTCGGAGGCCCCATGAAGCTGCTGCGCATCAACCACCTGGGCATTGCGACGCCGGCCTTGGCTGAGGCCATGGAGCGCATGAGCCGCCTCTTCGACATGGGGCCGGAGCACACGGAAGAGGTGGCGGAGCAGAAGGTGAAGACGGCCTTCTTCCCGGTGGGTGAGAGCACGCTGGAGTACCTGGAGAGCACGGACCCGGAGGGCCCCATCGGCAAGTTCCTGGCGAAGCGCGGGCCCGGCATCCACCACGTCTGCTTCGAGGTGGACGACATCGACGCCGCCGTGGCGGGCCTGCTGGCCAAGGGTGTGCGCATGATCGATCAGGCCCCCCGCAAGGGCGCCCATGGGTGTCGCGTGGCCTTCCTCCACCCCGCCGAGACTGGCGGCGTGCTCATCGAGCTGAGCCAGGGCATGGCCCACTAACGCTCGGTAGGTCCCCCAGACCAGAGGAGGTGCCCTGTGTTTAGAGCCGATCTCGCTGGTCTGATCGCTGGCTGCCTGTGGGCGGGCTCTCTGGGTGTTCAGGGTGCCGAGACCGGCTTCCTGGAGCGCACCCTCGACCTCGGCGGCCAGCGCCACCGGTATCAGGTCTATGTCCCGGCGGACTACACGCCTGCCCAGGCCTGGCCTGTGATCCTGTACCTGCATGGTGCGGGCGAGCGGGGCACGGATGGGCTGCGCCCGACCCAGGTCGGACTCGGCGCCGCCATCCGCAAGGCGCCCCAGCGCTTCCCCGCCATCGTGGTGTTTCCCCATGCCCGCCCCGCGACGCAGTGGGCCGGCGCCCAGGCTGATATGGCCCTGGCGGCCCTGGACCGCACACTCGGCGAGTTCAGGGTGGACCTGGATCGGGTGTACCTCACCGGCCTCTCCATGGGCGGCCACGGCACCTGGTACCTGGCCTACCGGAACCCCGAGCGCTTCGCCGCCGCCGCACCCATCTGCGGGTGGACCAAGGACCTCGCCAGCCACGCCTTTGGGGTCCCGGTGGTGCCCCCCGAGGACGGCCCCGCGCTGCCGGCCCTCGCCCATCGCCTCGCCAAAATGCCCATCTGGATCTTCCACGGCGAGCTGGACAGCGTGGTGCCCGTGCAAGGCTCCCGAGACGCTGCCGCGGCCCTCAAGGCCGTGGCCGCCCCCATGCGCTACACCGAGTACCCCGGCCTGGACCACAACACCTGGGACGCCACCTACAGCTCCCAGCCCTTCCTCGAGTGGCTCCTCGCCCAGCGGCGGACGATGCGCTGAGCCCTACCCCACCACCCCCAGGTACCCCAGCCACAGGGCCCGGCCGAAGAACACGATGACGGGCGTGGCCAGGGCCAGGAAGCAGCCGAAGGGCAGCATGGTCTGGCCGTCGGACTTGCGCATGAGCATGAGGGGGATGCCCACGGCGGCGCCCAGGCCGGCGCCCAGGAAGAGGATGCCCAGCATCGGCGCCCAGCCCCAGAAAGCACCCAGCCAGGCCAGCATCTTGAAGTCACCCATGCCCAGGCCGTCGGTCTTGCGCAGGGCCTTGTAGAGGCGGTTGATGAGGTCCGGTACGCCGTAGCCCACCGCCAATCCAATAAGGCTCTGCTGCCAGGTGACCGTGGGCTCGAAGCCCCGGTAGAGCAGGGCGGGCTGCAGGCCGTTGTGGAAGGCCAGGGTCTGGAGGGCGTGGCCGGGCCCCACCCAGACCTTCACCAGGGCGTCCGGCCACTGGAGCTGGGGCAGGGTGAGCAGGACGCCGAGGGCCATGAGGGGGAACTGGATGGCATCCGGCAGGATCATCTCGGTGTAGTCCGTGAAGAACAGGACCAGGAGGGCGTAGCCGCACACCATGCCCTTGAACCAGATGAGCGTGCCGAAGGGGAAGAGCCAGGGCGAGGCGGCGAAGAGCAGGCCCCCCAGCAGCTCGACCAGGGGGTAGCGGCCGGGGATGCGCCAGCCGCAGTCCGCACACTTCCCCCGCAGGATGAGCCAGCCCAGCAGGGGCAGGTTGTGCCAGGGGCGGATGCGGGCCTGGCAGGAGGGGCAGTGGCTGGGCCGGGTGACCACGTTGCGCTGGGCGGGATCCTCCTGGGGCAGGCGGTGGATCAGCACATTGGCGAAGGACCCGAAGGCCAGGCCGAAGGGGGCCAGCAGGAGGGCCAGGAGCCAGGGGGGTAGGTCGGCAAGGAACATGGGACTACGATAGCGGGGACCTTGGCCCGGTTTGCGGCAATATAGAACGTCACCCCGGAGTGTCCATGATTCGTCCCCTGCTGACTTCCCTCCTGCTCGCCCTGGCCCTGCCGGCCCTGGCCCAGGCCCCCCAGCCGGCCCCTGCGGCCAAGCCAGCCCCTGTGGCCAAGCCCCGGGTACAGCTCATGACCTCCTACGGCCCAGTGGTCATTGAGCTGGAGGCCCAGGCGGTCCCCCAGACGGTGGCCAACTTCCTCAAGTACGTGCAGGACGGCTTCTACGCCGGGACGATCTTTCACCGGGTCATCGACGGCTTCATGATCCAGGGCGGCGGCTTCCTGGAGTCCATGGAGGAAAAGCCCACCCGGGCCGCCATCGCCAACGAGGCGCCTGCCGGTGCCAAGGCCGGCCTGAAGAACCTGCGCGGCACCCTCGCCATGGCCCGCACCATGGAGCCCCACAGCGCCATGGCCCAGTTCTTCATCAACCTGGTGGACAACCCCCGCCTGGACAACCGGGACCTCACCGAGGCCGGCTACGGCTACTGCGTCTTCGGCCGCGTGGTGTCAGGCATGGACGCCGTGGACCGCATCGGCAAGGTGAAGACCGAGTGGCGCCGCGGCATGGGCGACATCCCCCAGTTCCCCGTCCGCATCAAAGAAGCCACGGTTCTCCCTGCGCAGTAGGCCCGATCCCCAGCCAGGAAAAGCTTTCTCACCACGAAGACAGGACCTAGACGCGCTGCTTAATTGATGATCTTGATGGGCCGGGGCGGCTCGGGGCGGCTGCGGTCTTTGGTGATGAAGATGGCGCCGAGGACGGAGGCGACGACGCTGGTCACCAGGGCGCCGAAGAAGCCGGGCCAGAAGCCCTCGACGCGGAAGCCCAGGCCCAGGTTGGCGGAGAGGGTGCCGGCGAGCCAGAACACCAGGCCGTTGATGACCAGGCTGAAGCAGCCGAAGGAGCAGGCCACGGGCAGGAAGGCCAGGGCCTTGAGCAGTGAGCCCACGGTGGTGTTGAGGGCCCCCAGCAGGACGGCGACCACCAGCAGGTCCAGGAAGCTCCCGGTGGTGATGCCCTTCAGCAGGGCCGAGGCCACCAGCAGGCCGATGGCGGAGAAGAAGAAGCGCAGCAGCAGGGTCATGTGGGCATCCCATCCTTCTCGTTGGCCTGGGTGACGATGCTCCCGGGCGGCACGCTGCGGGTGAGCCACACGTTGCCGCCGATGGCAGACCCTTTGCCCAGGGTGATGCGGCCCAGGATGGTGGCGTTGGAGTAGATGATCACGTCATCCTCCACCACGGGATGGCGGGGCACGCCCTTGATGGGGTGGCCCTCGGCGTCCAGGGGGAAGCTCTTGGCGCCCAGGGTGACGCCCTGGTAGATGCGCACATTTCGGCCGATGACGCAGGTCTCGCCGATGACCACGCCGGTGCCGTGGTCGATGAAAAACCGCTCGGCGATCTGGGCGCCGGGGTGGATGTCGATGCCCGTGAGGCTGTGGGCGTGTTCGGTGATCATGCGGGGCAGCAGGGGCACGCCCAGGTCCAGCATCTCGTGGGCCAGGCGCTGGCTGGTGATGGCCAGCAGACCCGGGTAGCAGAACAGCACCTCGTCGGGACTGGTGGCGGCGGGGTCGCCCTCGAAGCCGGCCTGGACATCCGTGGCCAGCAGGTGGCGCACCTTGGGCAGGCGGGAGAGGAAAGCCCGGGCCAGCTCCAGGGCCCGCTCCCCGCAGGGCGGCAGGCTGGGGTCGGCGGCCATCATGCCCCGCTGGATCTGGTCACGCAGGCCGTGCAGCACCCGGTCCATGCGGGCACCCAGGTGGTAGCGGAGGGTCTCGCCCGTGAGGTCCGAGGGACCGAAGTAGCCCGGGAAGAGCAGGGCCCGCAGGTCCTCCACCAGCTCAGCCAGGGCCGCCCGGGAGGGGAACTCCCGGCGCCCCAGGGGCATCTCCGTGAGGGCGGTCGACGCCGCTACCAGGGCGTCCACCACGGCGTGGAGGTTCGCGTTGGGATTGGGCTGCGGCGCTGCGGCCATGGGTGCTCCGGATGGGGGGAGGGTGGCCACCCCCGACTCCAGAATGACGCAGGCCGCTCAAGGCTGGAACGAGGATTCAGGTTTTCCCTCTGGGCGGGGCGCTCAGAAGGTCCAGGTCAGGCCGCAGCCGGTGTCCCGGGCCAGGCGCTCCGCCAGGCCGGGATCGTGCCGCAGGCAGAGGTCCTTGCCGGCCTTCACCCGGGCCACCAGGCCCTCCTTGGAGCGGTACTCGAAGGTCACGGGCAGGTCTCCCAGGTGGTCCGCCAGGATGGGGCCCAGACGCGGCGGGCACTCGCCCGGGGGCAGGCGGATGAGGGCTCCGGTGAAGCCTCGGCCCTGGTAGCTCTCCAGGCTCTCCAGCACGTGGGCGAAGACCTTGACCACGGTCTTCTCTTCTTCCTCTTCCTCTGGGTCGCCATTGCCATTGGCCTGGATGGTCTCCACCCGCAACTCCCCGGTGATGCGGAGCATGGCTTCCGGTACAGCGAACTGGCGGTAGTTCTCGAAGGGCTTGGGCCCCTGCTTCTTGGTGATGGGGTCCCAGCGGCTGGCCATGAGCAGGACCTCCAGCTTGCCGCTCAGGTCCTCCACCTGGAGGATGGCCCAGGGCTCGCCCTTCTGGTTGGTCTTGTAGGCGACGGAGGTGACCATGGCCCCCAGGACCACCTCGCTGCGGTCCCGCAGGCGGCCGGCGGCCACCTCCTCCAGGGTCTGGGTGATGGTGCCGCGGGTGTGGACCTGGATTGCGTCGGCGAACTCCTCCAGGGGATGGCCGCTGACGAAGAGGCCCAGCACCTCCCGCTCGGCAGCAAGGCGGGTCTTGCGGTCCCAGGGCTCGACGTTCTCCGGTACCCGCCACTCCGCACTCAGGCTGGCCATCTCCGCATCGTCGAAGAGGCTGGTCATGCCCATGTCCCCGCCGCCCTTGGAGGCTGCCGAGACCGCATCCGGCAGGCCCAGGAGGAGGGCGGCCCGGTTGGGCTCCAGGCTGTCGAAGGCCCCGGCCTTGATGAGGGACTCCCAGACCTTCCGGTTGGCCTTCTGGAGGTCCGTGCTCTTGAGGGCGTGGAAGAGGTCCTTGAAGGGCCCCTCTGCCGCGCGGGCCTCGAGGATGGCCTGCAGCGCAGCCTCCCCCAGACCCTTTACTGCGGCAAACCCGAAGCGGATGAGGCGATCGCCGGTGGCCGTGAAATCGAGTGCGGACTCATTGATGTCGGGCCCCTGCACTTCGATGCCGCGCTCCCGGCAGTTCTGCACGTACTTGGCGATGTCTTCCGTGCGGCCAGACTTGGTGGACAGCAGGCCCGCCATGAACTCCACGGGGAAGTTGGCCTTCAG